>Ga0164290_1000367_pt1 | contig 156881 bp, 109 predicted proteins | sample Micstemetagenome_FD_108782 | JGI IMG/M metagenome (GOLD analysis project Ga0164290, IMG submission 108782) | Contaminated culture microbial community from soil near Moab, Utah, USA - Microcoleus steenstrupii SON62 (Illumina Assembly) | ecosystem: Environmental > Terrestrial > Soil > Soil crust...
GGGACAAATATTGTTTTGTTTCAGACAGGAAGCGAGCGTATGGTTAGTGGCTTTGATTTTTTGTTTTTAGATAGCGTAGAAGGTTCATTAGAATTCTCTGTGGAATTCGCGCCGATCCCCGGTGGTATGGCTGAATTCGTTAAGTTATATCAAACCAACGATCTCAAACGTGTCTTCAAATTGCAAAGCAGAAAGGCTTTAAGGGATTTTATGATGAGGCACCAGAGCCAGGATTTTCAAACTGAAAACATTAACACGACTGTGCTTCAGGCTTTGCGGACCGATAGAGGGATTTCGAGGTATTTTAGTATGAAGAGTCTTACGGTAAGACGGTTTCAAGTCCGAAACGAACTTGTGCTCCTCCGCTAATAATCGCCGCAACGCTTGCTGGATTTGGAATGACTTTATAGCTGATTTATAGTTAGCGAGTATGATAGATTGCTATTGTGTTGGCGAAACAAGAACCACACGATGAATCTCCTCGCAGGTGAACTTATCCATTGTTTTATGACTTTCTTCTGAAAGAGTAGGTGATCACAAAAGAGAAGCGTTGCTGATATTTGAGCCATTGCTGGTCTCCGTCGCGTCGTTCTTCCCGGCCAATAACAGTCGATCCATCAGGATATAAAAATCTTTGCCGAAAAGTATTCTTGCCACCTATTTTACTGTAGAGTAGTCCCGGGGCAAATTCTGCCGCAAGCGAAAACCTTTCACTAAGGTGATAGCTAAATCCAGTTACGGCAGAAAAACCCGTAGAAAATCCGTCTGATATTCGAAATTGCCGAAAGTCGGAGGTCTGCTCACTGCTGCCTGTGGCGGTATAATGTGACGTGTACCGTTTCGCGCCGTGGTAGTTGATCGGCATTTCGAATCCTACCGTTATCGTAAATTTTTCAAATACCTCATGCCACAAAATTCCCGGGGCAAAGTGAAACTTGAATTGTTTTGCTTCCACTTCCACGTATTCAGACCGACTCTGTTCCAGAATATTCGTTTGTGTAATTCCGAGTCGAATCCTGAATGTACTGGATTCAGACTTGGTCAACGCACCCACAAGACCTGCGGAAAAAGATTTGTTTTGTACCTCCATGTTGTTCGCGACAGCCTGAAAGTCGGGGAAGAAGGTGTTCGGGTTGTGTTCGTCTTCAACTGGATTGTTCAACATGAGGCCGATAGAGATTTTTCGGCCCTGCGCAAGTAAGATTGCGGGAGCTGCCATCAGCATAATGAAGAGTGCTGTTTTGGTCATAGGTCTTAAGGTATGCTTGATAAAGGTAGTAGGATCACGTTACTACCCCAACAACAAAAAAAGCAGCCACATTTCTGTAACTGCTTAATTTCCAAGTGGGCCCAGCAGGGCACGATCCTGCGACCCCCTGATTATGAGTCAGGTGCTCTAACCAGCTGAGCTATGGGCCCTTTTCCAAAATCCGGCCGGCTTCTCCCGCGCCAAATATCCTTTGGAATTGAGGTGCAATGTTACATATTTGGCCTCGAATACACAAAAACATTCCGCTGTGGCAAACGTCAGAAATCTCATCTTCGACCTCGGTGGGGTCATCCTCAATCTCCGTGTCGACGATACGGTCAAAGCCTTTGCCGCGCTGGCAAATATTCCCGTAGACAAGGCCAAAAACATTTTTGCACATACTCCCGAATTCAACCTCTACGAAAAGGGTATGATGAGCGACAACGACTTCCGGGAATTCCTGCGCTCCGCCTATGCGCTGCGCGTGGATGATGCCACGATCGATACGGCCTGGAATGCCATGCTCAAGGACTTGCCGCCTTCGCGCCTGGCCTTGCTCGAAAGATTGAAGAACCAATACCAGGTCTTCCTGCTGAGCAATACCAACGACATCCACCTGCACCACATCAATGAGGTCATTTTGCCGGCAGTAACCGGTGGACGAAACCTCGATGTTCATTTTCATCGGGCATACTATTCGCACCGCATGAAGATGCGAAAACCCGATGGCGAAATTTTTGAACAGGTATTGAAAGAAAATGATTTGCGCCCCGCAGAAACACTGTTCCTCGACGACAACATCCATAACGTGGAGGGAGCACAGAGCACGGGCATACAAGGCGTTCACGTCAACACCGACAATTTTATCTTAGACTATTTTGCATGAAGGAAACGAGGCGTATTATACTCCAGATAGGTTTATTTATTCTCACCGTCATCACCACCACCATCGCCGGTGCAGAATGGATTTATGGTAAATCGGTTTTTGATCCCGCATACACGTGGGACGACTTCCTCAGCGGCTTTGCATTTTCGATTCCCATGATCACCATCCTGACGGTGCACGAGTTCGGGCATTATTTCGTCGCCTTGTATCACCGCGTAAAAACTTCCTTACCGTATTATATCCCCATACCGCCCATTCCGGGACTACCTATTTTTTCCGCGGGGACTTTAGGTGCTGTCATCAGAATGCGCTCGCATCCGGAAAATAACCTGAAACATTTTGACATAGGTCTCGCCGGACCACTGGCGGGATTCATTGTTGCTGTGGGGTTTCTTATTTATGGCTACGCAACGCTGCCGCCTGCAGATTATGTTTTTCAATTTCATCCGGAGTACGAGCAATATGGCGCGAACTACGCCGACGTCGTGTATTCTCAAGCGCACTACAATAAAATCTACGCGGCCGAACATCCCGATTCCGTGCGCATGGGCATCGACGTGGTGATAGGCAAGAGTCTCATCTTCCAACTCGCGGAGCAATTTGTCTCCGATAAGTCGCGTATTCCCAATGGTCATGAATTGATGCATTATCCCGTATTGCTGGCGACCTTCATTGCGTTGTTCATCACCAGTCTCAACCTGCTGCCAATCGGGCAACTGGATGGAGGACATGTGGTGTACGGACTCTTTGGTTATCGCGGTCATCGTGCGATTGCAACCACGTTCTTCATCGCCTTGTTTGTCTATGCTGGGCTTGGTAACGAATACATCGCCTTTGGCCAGCCGCCAGGGGAGTGGCTTTTGAAAATAGCCCTTTACGGTGTATTTCTTTTCTTTGCCTTCGGAGGACTGCGCCGGCCTGTTAAAGAAACGGTGATGATTGCACTGCTGGTGCTGGCCTTTCAGTTGATCATGGCAAGAATTCTCCCCGAGGTGAAAGGTTACTTCATGTGGATGGTGCTCGGATTTATTTTGGGAAGATTCATCGGCGTGGAGCATCCGCGCTCGGAGGTTGAATTACCACTCAACAGCACAAGAGTTATGCTCGGATGGCTGACGCTTCTGATTTTTATATTGTGCTTCTCCATGATGCCTGTTGACGCAACCATCGTGACTGCAGAAAGGTAGATCAACTAACTGCGATAATTCTTTCTGCGCGTTGGTGAACAACAACGCAATGAATGCGCTCTTAGCGAACCTCGTTAATTACCAATTTCCGGACGAATTTTCTTCCCTCGTATGTAAACTGCAAGAGGTAGAGACCAGGCGCTGCACTTGCAGATACACGAACGCGTTCGGCACCAGAATCAGTTTCAATCGCTACTCGCTGGCCGGTCATGTTCTGCAGGCTGATGTTGGTCACAGGTGCCTGAATAATAAATTCTCCGAAAGAAGGATTGGGATAAACGTCAACTGAAATTTCTTCAATCACGCCGACTGTTGGATCAACTTCACCACTTCCAAATACAGGTCTGATCATCAGGCTGCCCTGAACATCCGTGTTCTGAAACCAGGTTCCGTTGGTGTTGACGTACATGCGATCACCAGAGTCGTTGTTAAAATCCAGACCCACGGCCACACTGGTCCCGGCGGGCTGGCGCCATCCGACATAAAACAAAGGTTTGGTAATCACGATAGCCGGAAAGAAAATGATCCGTTGAAATTCATTGATGCCTTTTTTCTGAATCGTCCTGGAGGCAATGCGGAGCAGTACTTCGCCAGGTTTTCCATTGTCATCGTCCCAGATGTAAAAGTCAGTTACCTGATTGCTGCGAAACTGGAAGGGAGGTAAGTAAATGTCAAATCCCAGCAACGTATCGCGCGGAACGAGTAATTGAAACTGGTATGCGAGCTGATTTCCGGCTTCAATCAGTTCGGCCGAATATTCGGCCTCTCCATCGTCGTAGGCATAATAGTCACGCATGCGGTAGGTTGCACTGAGCGTATCGTTTTCCCGAAAATCTGTCGGAAGAAAGTTGGTGCGGTCAGGATCAAGTTCATCACCGGAATTCAGAATGACATCCAGTTTCACATCCATGGAGTCGGCGTTGAGATTGAAATCCGATGCGACAGGCAAATTCAAATCATATTTTGCTTCATAGCGCTCGAAGGGAAAAAGAATACCAGATGCACCCCTCACGCCGCGGTCAACGAGGAGGCTACGGGTAGTGGTCACAGGCGTGGTGTTGCCGGTATAGGATGTAAACGTTCCATCCACATCATACAGCACCGAAGTCAGCGAAGCGCTCTTCATGTTTTTTACGGCGAAGCGCGGTGAGTCGATCGTCAACTCCTCCTTGAAGTGATCAAAAGGAATCGAATAATATCTGCCGAAAAGTGGAGACAAGTCGGAGGCAATTGCGCGATCAGGAAAATTCAGCGTGGCATTAGAACGTCCTTCGTCGAGATATACATAGTCAATATTCCAGGTGTCGTAAGGCCCTGACTGGCGCCCATAACTGCGGAAACGGAATTGAAATTCGCCGTGAAAATAATTGGCATCAGCAACAGGCACGATGACTTCGTAAAACAATGTCGCATCTGGTGTTTCTTCTGGAGTAATGGTGCGCACGGTGATCCATTGTCCGTTGCTGCTGCGGAAATCCAACTGGAGGTAGTCGGATTCATCTGGTGGCTCACCGCGTCCTGCCCACTGCGCAAAGAATGAAAGAAACACCGTATTACGCGCCGCGACAGCCACACTGGTCAGATCAATTGGTTTGCTCACCAGGCTGTCGGTAAATCCCTGAAGGAGGAAATTATCGTTGATGTCGTAGGCGAGGCCCGCAGAATCCAGTCCGTCAAAAGACGCCACGTTCCGTGTGGGCTGATTGATGGCAATGGCATCAGTCACCCAGACACTGTACGGATTTCGCCATTTGTTCACGTCAGGGTAATTCCCGCTCGTCGTCGTGAAATCATCCCAGAATGGAAGGCTGAGTATATCTGAATGCGTTCTGGCGCTTGAAAGGTTTCTGGTTGTCTGAGGAGGAGCGCCCTTGCGCTGAACGGGTTTGATGACCAACTGTGCCTGTGCCACGACGCCTGTGAGCAGGAGGAGTAAAACAAGGCAGTTGCGCATCAATGACATCATTAGTTTTCAGGTTCATTTCCCTGAGTCGGCTCATTGTCCGGGGTGTCACCGAGTTTTGCTCCAATCCACAATTCAACAACATCACCGACCAGCATGGTCTGTCCCGGTGCAGGGAGTTGTCTGATAACGATGCCCTGGCCTCCTGTCGTATCTACGCCAGCATTGATGTGCAACATACCGGGCGTTAAATAATTGCCGCGGATGAGTACCAATGCATCTCCAAGCTCCATTCCCAGAACTTCTGGCATCTCGGGAGCCTTTCCGCCGTCCATGACGACCAGGTCGATGACCGTTCCTTTAGGAATTTTAACGCCGGGTACAATCGTGCGTCCTTCGACTTTCATCTCTTTCACCACGTTGGTGAAAGGTCCGGGCACATAAGAAATCTTTCCACGCTTCAGCTCATACGATTTCAGATAAGCCTCTGCATTGACAAGGGAAGTTTCGAGAATGGGAGGGAGGGGAACGCTCGGCGGGTTGACGCGATTGATCGTGACATAAATTTTCCGTTGCTCTTTCACGCGGCTGTCCGCGGCAGGTACTTGCTTCAATACGGCCAGGGGAGGAAATTCAGACGAATAAGAGGAATCGCTCACTTCCATCCGCAGGTCTCGTGCGGTCAAAATCTTTTCCGCCTGTTCCACCGACTCTCCCTCGACCCGCGGCACGGTAATCGATTCGCCGTGGTTCGTTGAATTCGGCAGGTAGGCGTAGAAATACAAGATTCCCAGGACAAGAATTATTCCTATGGCAAGCGCTGCATGAATGAGTACGCCGCCAACTGAGTCGCTTTTATACTTTGTGAAACCTAAGTTCATGTCAGGGTTTTGAGTACACGCAAATATACGATATCAGAACTTGAGCGAAGAGCTGAAATCCCGTTCAATGCGTTTGCCGCGGTCGTAACGCTCGAGAGCGAGGTTAAGCAGCTTTGAAATCAGTTCGGTAAATCCGACACCCCGTTCCTTCCACATCATCGGATACATGCTGGAATTCGTAAACCCTGGGATCGAATTGATTTCATTGATGTACACGCGTCCGTCTTCGGTGAGGAAAACATCCACCCGCGCGAAGTCTTCGCAATACAGGGCCTGGTATGCTTTCAGAGACAGCTCCCGGATACGCTCTGCGATGGTGGCATCAATCGCAGCCGGGACGTCGATCCGAACCGCGTCGGGATCCACATATTTCGCATCGAAAGTGTAGAATTCGTATTTCGGATTAATGACAATTTCACCAGGGTAAGATGCTTCAGCAGGATGGTTGCCCAGGATGGCGCACTCAATCTCTCGTCCCTTGATAAATTCTTCTACGAGCAGGTTGTCGTCGTACTTAAAAGCTTCATCAACCGCAGCGCGGAAGGAAGCTTCGTCTTTTGCTTTGGATACACCGACAGACGAACCAAGATTGGCCGCCTTCACCATGAAGGGCGCACCGAGTTGACTGGCTATTTGCTGGAACGAAAGCTTGTCTTTTTCGGAGTAATGCGCCGTGATAAATTTGGTTACGGGAATGCCGGCCTCCTGCAGCAATCGCTTGGAGGTAATCTTGTTCATGGACACTGCAGAACCAAGAACGCCAGTTCCTACCATGGGGATATCCATTGATTTAATTAATCCCTGGATAGAACCATCTTCGCCATCTGTCCCGTGCAATACCGGAAAGATGATATCGGCTTTGATTCGGTCACCGCTGCTGAGGAGCATGAATCCCGGACGCTGCGCATCCAGTATAAGCCCCAGCGCTTTTCCTTGTTCGATATCCTTATTGACGCCCGGTGTCAGGTACCATTGACCACCCCGGCTGATACCGATGCATAACGGTTCAAATTGTTCTTTATCGATGTATTCAAAAATATTGCGGGCAGAGTTGACCGAAACACCGTGTTCAACGGAACGGCCACCGTACAGAATGGCTACTTTTTTCTTTTTCTGCATGTAAAAAATTTCAAAGCCAAAGATATTCAAATCTGCGAAAGATTGAACGTGTTCCGGCTGTGTTGATGCAATCGTTTAGAATCCGAGAAGAATTTTTCTCTGGTAAATTTTCCCGTTGATTTCGAGACGAAGAATATATAGGCCTGCCGGTGCGAGCGCCGGTTCAATCAGCCGATAGTTTTGGTTCAGCACATCAGCCCATGTCCAGTAGCTCAACCGTTGACCAGCGGTATTGACGATAGATGCGTTGACGGTGCTGAGTTCGGGAAGATTGAACTTAATTTTCAAATCCGCGCCCGACGGAGTTTCCGAATTGTATCCGTACACATCGAACAACTCCGTTTCAATATTGTCCGGATTGGCCGTCGTGAAGAACTCAATGTTATCGATGTACAAACTGTTCGTTCCGTTGAAGGTCGAAACCCAGGCGATTCGTACCTGCTCTTCGCCGGCGTATGCCGACAGGTCGGCGTAACCCTCCTCCCAATCCTGGTCTGTGTTCGGAGTCCACAGAGATGTTGCATTGATCTGAGTAGGCAACGTGAAGTTTAGTTTTTGATAGGTATCACCACAATCTTTGGAGGCCAGCAATATAAGTTGAGGTGATTGGCCATCGCGATTGCGGTGGGAAACCTGAAACCTGACAGAAGCTTCCTGCCATTGGGAGACGTCAAGAACAGGCGAAACAAACCACGTTTCTGTTTGATCAGTAATGCCAAAGTTATTGACGTACAAGGAAGCTCCGAAGTTGGTGTTCCTTGTTTGCCAGTTCGAAGCGGCGCCCTGTTCATTCACAATAGTCCAGGAGGTTCCGAAACTACCATCATTAAAATTCTCACGCAGGGGTATTCGCGCTGTGCTTTGGTTGACGACAACCCGGCGCACGAGTACATCATTGGTGGCATCCACGTCTGGCAGTCCGTTCGGATCATATAAATCGAATGTATAGGAGGCTGCCTCGGCAAGTGTAAGCGCATCAAGCGTAACTGTCGAATCTGTTCCCGGACTGATGGAAATGCCGGTAATGATTTTAGTTTGTACAGTCGTACTACCTCGTCGTATATCAATCTTGAAACTTGTCACGGGCTGACTGCCGACGTTGCGCACGCGTACTCGTGGAGTTACGGATGGCGAACAGGTTACGGCTCCGGGGGAAACAATATCAACCAATTCAAGGTCTTCAAAAGAGCTACCCGATACGTTGACATTGTCGAGGTAGATGTTATTGCCCCAATCGTTGATGCCAACAAAGGCGATGCGTACGGTGGGTTGACCGGCAAACGCAGCCAGGCTGATAAATTCCCTCCTCCACTGGGAAGACCCTGTCGGTGTAAATGGGCTCGTCGTCGGAGGCGCAGTACTAAGGTTGCTTCCACGCTTATCGTAAACAATCGTCCCGTTCGTCACAGGTCCGCAGTTGGTGACCACATACACGCGGAGCTTATCGCTTTGCGTATTGTATTGTGCGAAGGCAACATCAAAAGAAAGAGATGGCGTTTCGATACCCGTAAAGTCATAAGCGGGGCTGATGAAAAAGTCGACTTCTCCAGATGCATTTTCATAATTGTAGCAATCGAGAAACAACGCTCTGTTACCCGTCTCTCCGTTATTGGCGTTCGTCAGCGTCCATGTCGTCCTGAGATCGGGATTGGATATTGTCCAGTTGGATGGAAAAACCGAAAAGTTGACAAAGTCAGGCAATGTTCCCGGGACAAGTGTTCTGAAGTTTCGCTGTTGCTGATTATTGGTCAGGCGTCCATCAGCTCCGCCGTTAACCTGAGTGATGTTAAATTCAATACTATACACCGGACCCGATGCCCGGGTGATGGCAGCAAAAGAAACATTTTCATAAGCACCTGGAATCAGGTTCAGGGTCGCTGATTTTGACTCAATCAGGGTGCCGTTAATGGACAGCGTTATGGTTGCACTGGTGATGTTATTGTTTCCAACATTCCGGACCGTGATTTCCGGCGTGAAAGTCGTGCTGCATTCCTGCTCGATGGGTGAGCCGATCGCTGTGATGGATAAATCATTTGCCACTGGAACAGGCTCCGTAGCCCCGGGTGATACGAGCAGGCTTGCACGCCTCGTCGCATTTTCCAACACGGTCGTCATTCGCGCGGCTTGCATCGCAGTGAACAGATTCATGCAAGCGTCATCCGTATAATCCATGTAGTTTTGAAACATGATCACCGGACCACAGGACGACGCGGTTGGGTGTACAGGACAGGTCTGCGTCGCATTTGCCTGGTTGGGCGTATCTGAGACATAATCCGTTCCGCTGCACGCACCATTGTCATCGCCCCAGATGTGCCGAAGTCCCAGGAAATGCCCGATTTCGTGTGTCGTGGTTCTGCCTTTGGTGTAGGGAGACTGGAGGTTAAAGCTTCCGAAGTCGTCGCTGCCAAATGCGCGCGAGCGAATGACCACGCCATCAGTGAGCCGGTTCGAACTGGCGAAGTCGTTGCCTGGCAGAGCGATTTCAGGAAACTGTGCATATCCAATCAAGTCTGTCAGGTTACACACCCATATGTTCAGATAGTTTTCTGCTGGCCAGTAGCTGGCAGATTTCAATTCAAAAGCGTCTCCGATGGTGTACCCGTTCTTCGGCCCTCGAACACGAACAATCCCGTTTGTGGCAAACCCATCCGGATCTTGTTTAGCAAGAACAAATTGCACATCCAGACTTCCGGCAACACTTTGAAAGACTGCAGGTGTATTGACCTGATCAGGATTGGTGCGGTTAAAATCGCGATTGAGTACTTCGATCTGTGAGAGTATTTGTGCATCGCTGATGTTTGTGCCGGTTCCAACCGGCTCGCCGTTGTGGACGACGTGGACCACCACTGGAATCACGTACGTTGAGTTTGTCCGAAAGACAGCGCGATCGTTTTTTTCGTTTACCTTCTCCTCAATCCATTGTTCGAACTGCTGGCGCTTTTGAAGCCCATTGTTGCCGTGAATCAGTTTCTCATAGGGGACAGTACCACATCGATCCTGTGCAACCAACGTCCAGGATGAAAAAAGGAAAAGAACGAGTAGAAAACGCAAGTTGATAATGGGTTTTTGGTAACCCAAATATAACGAAGCAGAGGCTGATATTAGTTTAGTGGAGCAGCATTAACAACCTCAATGGATTTGATGCCTGGCACATCGCGCTTGATGGCCGCTTCAACACCTGCTTTAAACGTCATCGTGGACATGGAGCAATGAGAGCAGTTCCCTTCAAATTCCAGACGAACAATGTGGTCGGCTGTTACCTCCATGATGCGCACGTTCCCACCGTCTGCTTTCAGGTATGGACGGATCGTATCCAAAGACGCCTCAATCTTGCTCGTTAAATCTTCAATGGAATAAGTCATTGCTTCCATAAATCATTTTACAATTCAAAAGTAGTACTTACCAGTCAAATTATCGCGCTTCACGCAAAGGCCTTCTCTGCTTTTTCTGCATTCCGGATGGCGACGCGCCGCGCGAGCGTTTCTGCCAATGCCTTGAATGCTTCCGCTGAGGGACCATCTTTCATGACAGCAGGTAATCCGCTGTCGCCACTTTCACGAATTCCCTGCACCAGCGGAATCTGCCCCAGCAGCGGTACGTTGTATTTCTCAGCCAGTGCGGCTCCGCCGCCGCTTCCAAAGATATGGTACTTATTGTTTGGCAATTCAGCAGGGGTGAACCAGGACATGTTTTCCACCACACCCAATATCGGCACGTTGATCTGAGGCTGACGGAACATGGCAACTCCTTTCTTCGCGTCTGCCAGGGCCACTTTCTGAGGAGTCGTAACGATCACCGCCCCTGTTACCGGTACAGTCTGGACGAGCGTCAGGTGGATGTCGCTGGTTCCCGGAGGTAAATCAATTAACAGGTAATCCAAATCACCCCATTCGGTATCGCTGAAGAATTGTTTCAGTGCAGAACTTGCCATTGGCCCCCGCCACACGACGGCTGAATCGGGAGGCGTCAGAAAACCGATGGAAATCATTTTCACGCCATACTGCTCGATCGGGATGATGATGTTCTTTCCATTCACTTGCTTCACCAGCGGCTGTTCTGTTTCTGTATTGAACATTGTGGGAATGGAAGGGCCATAGATGTCGGCATCAATCAACCCGACTGACGCACCGGCCTGAGCCAGGGCGACCGCAAGGTTGGTCGTGACCGTTGATTTGCCCACACCACCCTTGCCTGAGGAAATTGCGATGATGTTTTTCACGCCCGGTAACAAGGGCGCATTGTCGCGCAACGTCGTTACCGATGAGGTCATAAAAATATCGAGGTCGACGGATTCTCCGATAACCCGGGTCACTGCAGCTTCGCAATCGCCTTTAATTTTTTCCTTCAGTGGACAGGCCGGCGTTGTGAGAACTACAGAGAACGAAACCTTTTCCGGGCTGACTTTCAGGTCTTTAATCATGCCCAGCGACACGAGGTCGCGTTTCAAATCGGGGTCTTCAACTGTAGATAACGCTGTCAGGATATCCTTTTCGGTAAATTTCATGTCTTGTAAACAAAAACGGGGTGAAAATGGTCGCAAATCGCGGCGCAAATTAAGGCAGAAATCTGCGCACGGGTGATTTGCCCGTCAGTTTTTTCGCGCCCAGTACCCGACTTCCCTTATCTTTGACCCCCGACCCGTGAAACCTGATGATTTCCAAGGAAACGATTGACGAAGTAAGAAACCGGATGGACATTGTGGATGTCATCGGCGACTTTGTCAGCCTGAAACGGTCAGGGCAGAACTACAAAGCCCTGAGCCCTTTTGCCAACGAAAAAACGCCATCGTTTTTCGTCGTTCCTGCCAAGGGTATCTTCAAAGACTTCAGTTCCGGTAAAGGCGGCGACGCCATTACCTTCGTCATGGAGCATGAAGGGATGGGCTATACCGAGGCCATCCGCTACCTCGCGAAAAAATACGGTGTCGAAATCAAGGAGGATGGCAACGTCCGCCGCGATCCGGATGCACAGAATACCCGCGACAGCCTGTACATCGTCATGAATTTCGCGAAGGACTATTACCGCAACTTGCTTCTGCATCACGAGGAGGGGCAGTCCATCGGATTAAGTTACTTCCGCGAACGGGGTTTTAACGATCGCACCATGGAGGCCTTCGGGCTCGGCTACAGCCTCAACGAATGGGATCACCTGCTCAAAGCCGCCACCGCCAAAGGATACAGCGAAGAGATGTTGGAGAAGGCGGGTTTGCTCATCCATAAAGAAGATACAGGCCGCAAATATGACCGTTTCCGCGGAAGGGTCATTTTCCCGGTTCATAATCTCGCAGGCAAAATCATCGCCTTTGGTGCACGTATCCTCACGAAGGAAAAAGATCAACCAAAATACATCAACTCCCCGGAGACGGAGATCTATAACAAGAGCCAGGTTCTCTACGGGATGTATCAGGCGAAGAACGAAATCCGCAAGCTGGATTTCTGCTACCTCGTTGAAGGATACACCGATGTGTTGTCGCTCTATCAGGCTGATGTAAAAAATGCCGTTGCTTCGTCCGGAACTGCATTGACGGAAGATCAGATTAAGCTCATGCGCCGGTTCACGGAGAACGTCACGGTGTTGTACGACGGCGATGCAGCAGGCATCAAGGCTGCCCTTCGCGGTATTGATCTCGTGCTGAAGGGCGGACTGAATGTGCGCATTGTTTTGCTTCCGGATGGAGAGGACCCGGATTCATTTTCGCGCAAAATGAGTTCAACGGAACTCGCGCAGTATCTGAAAGATCATACGCAGGACTTCATCTCCTTTAAAATATCCTTGTATTCGAAGGAGGCTGGCGGAGATCCGGTAAAAAAAGCAGAAGCCATACGGGAGATTGTAAACAGCATCTCGGTCATTCCCGACGCGATCAAACGATCGGTGTACATCCAGGAGACAAGCAGCCTGCTGAAGATTTCCGAAGCGGTCTTGTTTACGGAGCTGAACAAACTGCTCATCCGCGAACGCGACAACAAGGTTAAGGAGCAAACCAGTAAAAGTACAGAGACGGTTCCGGTGGAGCCTGTCGCAGCGCAGGAGCCCGTCTCGCGGACAGACATTGAAGCATTAATCCAGAAACAGGAGCGGGAGGCGCTTCGTTTGATCCTGAATTATGCCGATAGTGTGTATGAAGATGAGAAGCTGATCGATTTCATGCTCAACGAATTGGAGGATGTGGAGTTTACCGATCCGGTTTACAAAGAAATTTACGACCTCACCCGACGCGGAGCTGCGGACAATCAGCACATCGACATCGCTTACTTCATGGAGCATGGCTCCGAGCAGGTGCGCAGGACCGTAGCCGAACTGACGACGGCCAAATATGAAACCAGTCCCCACTGGTCAGAGAAGTTTCAAATCTTCTTTCCGCACGAGCGGGAAATTGTTCAGGACATGGCGTTCACAAACGTCCTGCGCCTGAAATTCCGGATGATACAAAAACTCATGAGCGATAACCTGAAACAGCTCAAGGATGCGGCATCGGAAGAAGATATGGAAAAGTACTTCACCATCCACGAACAATTAAAAAAGGCAGAAAAAGAAATAGCCACTACGTTGGGAATTGTTGTGTCGCGGTAAACGGCAACCTTTGTGATAATTATTTTGTTAGAAAAACAGCATTAAATTTCGTCCATGGATAATATTAAACTCGACAGCATAGAAGAAGCGCTTGAAGAAATCAAAAACGGAAAAGTCATCATTGTCGTGGACGATGAAGACCGCGAAAACGAAGGCGATTTCATCTGTGCCGCCGAATGTGTCACGCCCGAAATCATCAATTTCATGGCGACACACGGTCGTGGGCTCATTTGCGCCCCACTGATTGAAGACCGCTGCGAAGAGCTGGGGCTTGAACTGATGGTGGGCAAGAATACCGCGACCTTCGAAACACCGTTCACGGTCTCTGTCGATTTGATCGGCCATGGCTGTACCACGGGCATCTCGGCTTCGGATCGTTTTAAAACCATCCGCGCCCTTGTTGACCCGGATACCAAACCGGAAGAACTCGGTAAGCCGGGACACATCTTTCCGTTGAAGGCGAAGCGTGGCGGCGTGCTGAGACGCGCGGGGCACACGGAAGCGGCTATTGACTTTGCCCGACTCGCGGGTTTCAAGCCTGCGGGTGTTCTCGTGGAAATTATGAACGAGGACGGCACGATGGCCAGGCTTCCGGATCTCAAAAAAGTAGCTGAGCGATTTAAACTGAAATTGGTCTCGATCAAGGACTTAATTGAGTATCGCGTTCGCAAAGAATCACTCATCAACAGACAAGTCGAGGTAGACATGCCCACGGAGCATGGACACTTCAAGCTTGTAGCATTTGAACAAACCAATACGAATGATGTCCACCTGGCGTTGATTAAAGGGACGTGGGAAAAAGATGAACCCGTGCTGGTGCGTGTCCACTCCTCATGCGTGACCGGCGATATCTTCGGGTCATGCCGGTGCGATTGTGGTTCACAACTACACCACGCCATGGAAATGGTCGACCGCGAAGGAAAAGGCATTGTGTTATATATGAAGCAGGAAGGGAGGGGAATTGGCTTGTTGAATAAGTTGCGTGCCTATAAACTTCAGGAAGAAGGTTGGGATACCGTAGAGGCAAATCAAAAGCTCGGCTTTGATATGGATGAGCGCGATTACGGTGTGGGTGCACAAATTCTTCGCGACCTCGGTGTAACCAAAATCCGCCTGATGACGAATAACCCAAAGAAGCGCGTGGGCCTCATGGGATACGGCCTGGAAATTGTTGATAATGTGGGTATCGAAATGCCGGTTAATCCCTTTAATGAAAAATACCTGATGACCAAGCGCGATAAACTTGGACACTCGATTTTGAAAAACAAATGAAGCGACTTCCTCAATTTTTCAGCGCTGTACTTTTTGTGATCATGGCGATTGGTCTCACGCATCCGGTGGAGGCACAAACCTTTCCATTTGAGATGTGGCACGATGGTAAAGTGGTTCTCGAAGAAGGCGATACCATTCGTGGCCTGGTGAAGTACGATCTGAATCAGGATCTTGTTCAGGTCAATACAAAAAAACGCGCACCGGAAGTGTTCACAGCGCGCAAGGTGATGTATTTCGAAATCTTCGACATCTCTGTTAACCGCTATCGCCGCTTCTTCTCGTTGCCTTTTGCGTTGTCATCGTCGCAATACAAATCGCAGGTATTCTTTGAATTGTTATGTGAAGGAAAACTTACCGTACTCAATCGCGAGAAGCTGGAGTTTCGCACGTATAGCTCGCCTTACTTCATGGGAAGTTATTCCAGGCAGGTGCTCGTCTATCAGTATTTTATGCTGGAAGAGGACGGCGATATCGTGGAGTATGACGTCACCGACCGGGCAGACCTGTTGAAACCAATGGGCAAGAAGGCGGAAGAGGTTGAAAAATTTATGAAGAAGAACCGGTTGCGCACCGATGAAAAATATGATGTCGCGGAGATAGTGGATTACTATAACTCGTTCTTCAAAAACTGATAAAAACAAAGACATGTCTAAACCACTCATTCTGGTCAGCAACGATGACGGAATCACATCAAAAGGTATCCTGACGCTCGTTAATGTCATGCGCGAAATCGGTGACGTGGTTGTCGTCGCTCCCGACAGCCCGCAGTCGGGCATGGGTCATGCAATTACAGTAGGGGAGACGTTGCGACTGGAACGCAATTACATTTTTGAAGGCATCGAAGCCTATGAGTGTTCCGGAACTCCTGCCGATTGTGTGAAGATGGCGCGTCATCATCTGCTGAAAGAAAAGCGCCAGCCGGATGTGGTGGTCAGTGGTGTCAACCATGGCAGCAATACATCAATTTCCGTTTTGTATTCAGGAACGATGTCCGCGGCAATTGAAGGCGCCATCGAAGGAACACCGGCCATTGGTTTTTCGCTTTGTGATTTTTCGCATTCTGCCGATTTTTCTCACACGACGGAATGGATAAAGAAGATTACCCTGCAAGTGCTTCAAAAGGGTTTGCCCAAGGGCGTTGCGTTGAATGTAAACTTTCCACCGAAACGCAATGAGCCACTTAAGGGCATTCGCATTTGCCGCCAGGCCAATGCAAAATGGGTGGAGGACTTTGATATGCGCATCGACCCGCATGGCAGGAAGTATTTCTGGATGATGGGCAACTTCGTCAACTTCGACAAGGGCGAAGACAATGATGAGTGGGCCATTGCCAACAACTATGTCTCCGTGGTTCCCTGTCAGTTCGACCTGACCGCCCACGCTGCCATTGCCGTACTCAATGAGGAGTGGAGTATTCTTTAATTCAAACACATACAGCACATCGTTGTAAGTGATGGGACGCATAATCGGCGTCGCGTCGTTTTCCATTCTGAACGCTTATTTCCTATCTTTGATCAACCTGAAGGATATGAAATATTTGATCAATGCCATCTTCCTGTCGCTGCTGCTTCTCATTGCTGTATTGATTGACTCCAGCTATACGTTGTTTTTCTTTTTACTCACTGCCCTGTTGCTGCTCGTCAATCAATATTTTTGGTCGCGCCAGTCAAGACGTAAAGATGTATCGGGTGAAACGTTCCTCCGCAGAACGAGGCTCTTCCCCGGGCCAGCACGTTTTGTGCACACCGGATTATTGATTGTATTGTGGCTGCTCCTCGACGGACCGTTTCTTTATCTCGCCGGACTCGATATGGTGTTTTTGTTGTGTGGACTTCTCGATGGCACATTAAGGAATAAAGTGGGCGAGCCGTCTCTGGTTGTTCGCGGAAATATACTCGCCGTCAATGGCCTCTTTTATAAACAACGCGATCTCAGCAAGCTTCGCAGCATCCGCCGCCATCCATTGAATTACCTCGAACTATCCTTCGACGGAGATAGAAATCTATATATCAATCCATCACGTTACTCAGAGGAATCGCTGCAAGCATTCATTGGTCAGTTTGGGATGGAGTTTTCGATGGCGTAAATCTTCGCCGTTTTTATACAAGTAAATTCTTTGGGCGTGCCCCTCCGTTCTGCTCCTGTCGTCGCAGGCCTTCGGGTCGGGCCATGCACTACAAGCTCCCTCGCCGGCTAACCATAATGTTTTTGTAGTTTAAACTGGCCGGCTCGTACGCTTTCCGTTTCTGTCCCTCACGCGGGTGGGTGTTTGGGAGAAAATAAAAGTTTTTATAATTAATTCAGTACACGTGCAGAGGAGAAGAATATTCCTGCAATACCGCGGCTTAAAAAATTACTTAAACCAATGATCAATTGAACCGGTTGACATAAGAACATTGCGCGCCCGAAGCCCAATAAATCTTATGTCACCCCTTCGGGGTTTAGGTGAGGTGTTATCGTATTTCTATAATAATGCCACCCCTGTGGGGTTGACTGGCTGCTGTCAATCCGATTTTCTTTTTAACAAGTGATCTTGTCTTAAGAACTTAGCTGGCACGAGCAGTGTGCGCATCGCGTCTGGCAGCGTTGCAGATTTTACCGTGTGGCATAAGAACATTGTGCGCCCGAAGACCAATAAATCTTATGTCACCCCTTCGTGGTTTAGCTGATGTGTTATCGTATTTCTATGATAATTCCACCCCTGCGGGGTTGACTTGCTCCTGTCAATCCGATTTTCTTTTTAACAAGTGATCTTGTCTTAAGAACTTAGCTGGCACGAGCAGTGTGCGCATCATGTCTGGAGCGTTGCAGATTTTACCGTGTGGCATAAGAACATTCCGCGCCCGAAGACCAATAAATCTTATGTCACCCCTTCGGGGTTCAGCCGAGATGTTATCGTATTTCTATAATAATGCCACCCCTGCGGGTTGAATACCCGCTGTCAATGCGATTAGTTTTTTTAACACGTGATCTTGTCTTAAGAACGTAGCTGGCACGACCAGTATGCGCATCATGTCTGGCAGCGTTGAAGATTATCCTGTAGTCATACTGTCATTTGTTCCAAAAAAATCCACTGAAATCCAATGGCCAATTGAACCCCGAAGGGGTGAAATTATTATAGCGTCATATCAACGAGCGAGATCAAACCCCGACGGGGTGACATAATTGCCGAACTATGATGTATGATTAATAAAAATTCGTCGTTCACCAATAACCTCACCCAGCGTGAGGGACAGAAACGGAAAGCCTTGCCTGCCAACATCGCGATTTTCTGAAACGTCGTTGTTTCTGGCAGGCAAGCTTGCAGTGATGGCCCGACAGCAGGGCTTGCGCGCGATCAGCAAGCAAGCCCTGGTGGCACGCCCAAATATTGCCTCAATAAAAAAAATGAAAGAGTTGTCTCTGCGTAAACTGTGCCAGAGCATAGCCGAAGCAGTGCTTAATTGGGTTGAAGTGGAGCATGAGCAAAATTGAAGCGCTGCCTGATGGAAGTAGAAGCGCTGCCTGACCGAAGTCGAAGCGGTGCCTGAGCGAAGTCGAAGGCGAGCGAAGTAGAAGGCGAGCGAAGTCGAAGGCAACTCAATTCGGATCCACATCAATCACCACACGCACGCTGCGGTAATCTTTCATCGCCTGAAGTTCGTGCACGCATTGCGTGATGTGGTATTTGTATTTAGCGAGATTTCCCGTGCCTCTGGGAATTTTGATCAATAGCGTCATCAGAAATTGATTCCTGATTTTTGAAACCGCTGGCTCGCCAGGACCCACAAAACGAACATCGTGTAATTGATTCTTTAACAACTCGTGTAATTGCCACGAAGCCTGCTGACTTACTTTCTTATCAACGTGCTTGATGGTGAGCTCAATCAATCTCGTGAACGGTGGATAATGATGTTGGTAGCGATCCGATATTTCCGATTGGTAAAATTTGTGATAATCATTCTGTATGACATAAGCGAGCAACGGATGGTCGGCACTGGATGTTTGGATAACTACCACACCTTTCTTCTCACGACGACCGGCCCTTCCGCTCACCTGCGTGATGAGCTGGTAAGCGCGCTCGTGCGCCCGGAAGTCGGGGAAGTGCATCATGCGATCAGCATTGAAAACGCCCACCAGATTCACGCGATCAAAATCAAGTCCTTTGGTGACCATCTGGGTGCCAACCAGGATGTTCGTTTGCCCTTTTTCAAAATGCTCAATGATGGTTTCATATCCGGTTTTCGATCGGGTGGTATCCAGGTCCATCCGATCGACAACAGCTTCGGGAAAATGAAGACTTAACTCTTGTTCCAGTTTCTCCGTGCCATAACCAACGGTGTGTATGCGGCGGCTAGTGCACGTCGGGCACTGGTTCGGCGGTTGTTCTTTGTATCCGCAGTAGTGACATACTAGCGCATGGCGATATTGATGGTAGGTGAGACTGACGGCGCAGTTCACGCACTTGGGTACCCAGCCGCAATCTTCACACGTCATCATCGGTGAAAAACCCCGGCGGTTCTGGAAGATGATCGCCTGTTCTCCTGCGGCCAGCGTGTCCTGTATTTGCTTCAACAGGAGTGAAGAGAACTCGCCCTTGACAGTCTTGTTTCTTCGCTCTTTGCGCAGGTCGGCGATGAGGATATCCGGAAGTGTCGCGCTGCCGAATCGCTGGTGTAGTTGGACGAGTCCGTATTTTTTACCCACTGCATTGTAGTAGCTCTCGATGGAAGGCGTTGCTGACCCAAGCAATACTTTCGCGTGGTGAATATGCCCCATCATCACGGCAACATCGCGGGCGTGATAGCGGGGTGCCGGCTCCTGTTGTTTGTACGAGCCGTCGTGTTCTTCGTCCACGATGATCAAACCAAGGTTGTCAAACGGAAGAAATACAGAGGAACGAACGCCGACCACAAATTTGATCTTCCCGTTGGTAATGCCTTTCCATACTTCGACACGTTCATTATCGGAAAACCGGGAATGATAAATCCCCATCGCCGATCCAAATATTTTAAACAACCGCTGGACGATTTGAGTCGTGAGCGCGATCTCGGGCAACAAATAGAGAACCTGATTTCCACCTGCGAGTGCCTTCTGAATCAAATCGATATAAATCTCCGTTTTTCCACTTCCGGTAATCCCATGAAACAACGTCACCGGGTGATTGCTGAAGCTCGCGAGAATTTCTTGCTGCGCCCGTTGCTGTTCTTCCGAGAGGCGCACGGGCACAGGTTCTGCTTCGATTTCACTGAAGCGGGGAACAACCACTTCAAATTCTTCGAGTATTCCGTTTTTGATTAATGTCTGCAGCGACGATTCGGAAATATCTTCAACCAGTATTTCTTTTTTCGAGATGCCGCGCTTATTGGATCCCGGCTGTTGCAGGACTGGGACATGCTGAAGAAATCGGAGCAATACTTCTTCCTGTTTCGGTTTGGAACCGAGTTGTTGAAAAAGCGCTTCGAGCGCGTCCGGTGTTATAAATTCTTCCGTTAACCGGATGCGCTTCTGAACCTTTGGTTTATATTTCTCCTTGATCTCTTCAATAATAAGGATGGCCTCTTTTCGCCCAAGCGATTTGAGAATGGCGTGAATGTTTCGTACCCCGAGCAGTTTGCTGATCTCCGTGTACGTCATCTCTTTCGCTTTGAGCTGGTGAAGCAACAGATATTCTTTCTCAGAAAAGAAATGCTCCGTCTCCTCCAGATTAAATTCCGGATTCAGCTGCACGTAGGACTCACTCGATAACTTCAACCCCGCCGGAAGCGCTGCATTCATCACTTCGCCCACCGTGCAGCAGTAGTATTCTGCCATCCAGTTGAACAGATTCATCTGGCTCTCCAGAACGCACGGGTATTCATCGAGAAGTTCGAGTATGTATTTGGCCTCGTAATCTTTCGGAGGTGTTTCGTGAACATTGACGATTACGCCGGTCACAATCTTGCGATCACCGAACGGCACAATGGCGCGTTTCCCTTTCTCAACAAAAGGGTTCATCTCGAGTGGGACGCGATAGGTGAAAAGTTTCGGAACAGGAACAGGAAGCATCAGCTCCGCGAATAGCGTTTCCCGGGAAGCTGATGCTGCGTTGTCCACTGTCTCGATCAATGGTTATGAAAAGGCAGGAATGCCTGTGATGGTATTGCCGAGGATGAGCAGGTGAATGTCGTGTGTTCCTTCGTAGGTAACAACAGATTCAAGATTCATCATGTGGCGCATGATCGGATATTCGCCGGTGATGCCCATACCGCCATGGATCTGTCGTGCTTCGCGCGCGATTTCCAAAGCCACAGCAACGTTGTTTCGTTTTGCCAACGAGATCTGAGCAGTCGTGGCCTTGCCTTCATTCATCAGCATACCGAGTCTCCAGTTCAGGAGCTGCGCTTTGGTGATTTCAGAAAGCATCTCCGCAAGTTTTTTCTGAACGAGCTGGAAAGACGCGATCGGTTTTCCAAACTGGATGCGTTCCATCGCATAACGTCTGGCTGAATCGTAGCAGTCCATCGCAGCGCCTATCGCACCCCAGGCGATACCATAACGCGCGGAGTCGAGGCACATGAGCGGCGCACCCAGACCGCTCTTGCCCGGGAGCAGGTTTTCTTTCGGAACTTTCACGTTGTCGAACACAAGTTCACCGGTAGCGCTCGCGCGCAGCGACCACTTGCCGTGCGTTTCCGGCGTGGAGAAGCCGGCCATGCCGCGCTCAACGATGAGGCCATGGATACGACCTTCCTCGTTCTTTGCCCATACCACGGCGACATCCGCGCGTGGTGAATTGGAGATCCACATTTTTGCCCCGTTCAGGAGATAATGGTCGCCCATATCTTTAAAATTGGTAACCATGCCGCCGGGATTTGAACCGTGATCGGGTTCCGTGAGCCCGAAGCATCCGAGCCATTCGCCGGAAGCGAGCTTGGGTAAGTATTTCTTGCGCTGTGCTTCAGAACCGAATTTATAAATCGGGTACATCACCAGAGACCCTTGCACCGACGCCGTTGAACGCATGCCGGAATCTCCGCGCTCAATTTCCTGCATCAAAATTCCGTAGCTGATGTAGTCGAGGCCGCCGCCACCATATTCCTGCGGAACAGTAGGGCCAAATGCACCGATGTCGCCGAATTTCTTCACAATTTCATAAGGGAAATGCGCGCGCTGTGCCCAGTCTTCGATGTACGGACTGATTTCGCGTTTTACAAAGTCGCGTATGGAGCCGCGAATGAGTTTATGCTCCTCGGTGAGTAAATCGTCGATGGCATAGAAGTCGGGGTGCTCGTAGCGGTCTTGCTTGAGTGACTTCTTTGCGGGTTCCATGGTTGCTGAATGTGCGCTCATAAGTATTGAATTATCCCTTAACTTGGCCTCAAATTTAAAAGAACTATCCAAGATTTTACGCATTTCTATGGACGGACAGGAAGTGGACAAAAACCTCTTTGAACAGCTGAAAAAGCTGCAGGCCAAGTATGACTACATGGGGCAGGATCTGTCGTCCTACCTGGACGGGCTGTTGTATTCGGATTACCTGACCTATTGGGACTACATCCACGCGGACACCCTCCTGAGCTTGCAGAACCCGAAGACCTCCTTCCCGGATGAAAAAGTTTTCATCATCTATCACCAAATCACCGAGTTGTATTTCAAACTGGTGTTGCTGGAGATTGAGCAGGTGGCGTTCCGCAACACCATCGATGCCACGTTTTTCACTGAGCGCATCGGAAGAATGGTCCGGTACTTTAAAAACCTGGAGGCCTCTTTTGACATCATGGTGGTGGGTATGGAAAAGGAACAATTTCTCAAGTTCCGGATGGCCTTGTTGCCCGCGAGTGGCTTTCAGTCGGCCCAATACCGGCTCATTGAAATTGGCTGCACGGACATGATTAACCTCGTGGCGGAACAGGAGCGTGAAGCCATGCGCTTTGCAGGAATGAAGGAGAAAGTGGACAAGTTGTATTGGAAAAACGGGGCAACGGACTTGGCTACTGGTAAAAAGACCCTGACGCTTCAGCAATTTGAAAACAAATACATGCAGGACTTTCTTGAAGCGGGTCTTCGCTACCAGGAAAGAAACCTGCGTCAGATTTACATTCGCAATTTTGCCGGACATGATCATCCTGATATGGTCGCTGCAATGCGGGATCTCGACCTGTACGTGAATGTGTTCTGGCCTCTGGCGCACCTGAAGTCGGCGGGAACTTACCTGAAGAAAGATCCGGAGGACATCAAGGCGACGGGAGGAACCAACTGGACCAAATACCTTCCTCCGCGGTTTCAAAGAAGAATTTTCTTCCCCGAGCTTTGGAGCGAGCAGGAAAAAGCAGAATGGGGCCTCGCTGCCGTGAGGAAGAACCTCCAAATGCCCGGATAACCTACACGACCGCCTTTATCTGTTCTTATTTCGTAACTTGGGGGACCAAAAAAGCCTGAATGGATCGGTCTCTCCTGATTATCTTTTTCTTTTCGGCATTCGCAGCGGCCGGTCAGGGCGTCATGCGGCAGTCATACCACGACCCGGAAAAGAAAAATCTGAAAGAGCTTTATCAGGTTCGCGACACCGTCCGGAACGTTCTTCATGGACGATACATTTCCTACTATCTCAACGGCAACATCGAATCCAAGGGGCAGTTCGCCAACAACGAGACCACTGGCGTTTGGGAATTCTACTATGAAACCGGAAACCTGAAGATGCGCGGCATCCTGCGCCAGAACAACAACTTTGGTTTGTGGGAATACTTCTATGAAAGCGGCCAGAAGAGTATGGAGGGTGTAATCAACGGGAAGAATCGGGAAGGGGAATGGAAGATGTACTATGAAAATGGTCAGGTGAAAGAGATCGGCGACTATGTGAACAACAAACGCGAAGGGATCTGGAAAATTTACTTTGAAGACGGTGTATTGAAGGGTGAAGCAGATTACAAAGATGATCATGCGGTGTACACCGAGTTTTACCATTCCGGAAAAGTGTTATCCGAAGGCCCGCGTATGGGAAATAAGAACACCGGGCACTGGCGTTATTTCGCTGAGGATGGATCGCTGCAGAGCGAAGGAGATTTTGAAGGTGGGAAGAAAACCGGCGAGTGGAAAACTTACTACCCGGATGGTTCAGTTTCATCTAAAGGAAAATATTCGTCCGATCAGCCGGAAGGCGACTGGCTGTTTTATCATCCTGATGGATCGGTTTCCGCCGAGGGAAGTTACAGCGGTGGCGCTAAGACTGGAACGTGGACCACACGCACCAAGGAAGGAAAAACATCATCGAATGTTGTGTATCAGGACGGATGGGGGCAGAGCCGGGAATATTATCCGAGCGGTAAGCTGAAGGCAACGGGTAAAATCCGTCACGATAAGAAAGAAGGGAAGTGGGAGTATTATTATGAAGATGGTAAACGTCTGGGTGAATGCGACTACCAGAACGGCAAAGGAACTTACTACGGCTATTTCCCCAATGGCAATCTGCAGACGAAAGGCGCGATGGACGGCGACATGCGAATTGGTACCTGGGAGTTATATGAGAACGATGGAAAGCTCTCGGGTTACTATAAACCATTTTATGACGATAAGAATTTAGGCAAAGACATTGTTGCACTCGCCGGCAAGACAACGCCAAAGCCGCGGGAGTTGAAGAAGCGTTCTTATTTCGATGCACGATTTAATGAATTCAGAGGCGTAATAGTTGCCGGCAATCCGGTGATGGTTTTCGCAGGCCGGCTTCCGGTTTCGATGGAGTTTTATCTTCAGGAGCGGTTGGGTCATGAATTTGAATTTACCGGAATCCGTGATCCATTCTTTCGCCTGGACACCGATATTCCCGCAGGTCAGAAGTTCGATCGCGGTTACATGATCGCGATCAAGCAAAAATTTTATAATCAGATCAAAGCGGGGATGTGGTACTTCGGTCATGAAGTCCGGTTTACCAACTACGGACATTTTATCAATCAGCCTGTATTGGGAGGAATGGATTTGCTAACGTTCAGCGCGGTTGAGCAACGTATTCAATATGGCGTTCTGGCAGGCTACCGGTTGATGCGACGGAACAATGCCGAAGGATTTACCATTGATGCTTTTGGTTCTTTTGATCTCGGCTATCGCGGATTTGATGTCGATCCAAACTTTGCAGAGTTGTTCAAAGATGTGAAGCAATCGCGTGTCGTGGCCACCTTTCACTTTGGTCTCAATTTCGGCCACGTATTTTCTTTCCGTTGATTTCTTAACTTTGTGATTCAATACGTCGCTTAAAGGATAAAAACCTTTCAGACTTTATGAAAACACTTGAACTTATCCTGACGCCTGAAGAGGCGTTTGATCCGAATTTATTCTCAACAATCTTATTGGAGAAAGCAGGGCTTCAGCCCGATGCAGAAGTTCAGCTTCTGCCCGTCAAGCGTTCTATTGATGCGCGGGGCCGGAAGATTGCCGTGCGCGTACAGTGTGAGTTGTATGGACGTGGTGAAAGACCTCCGGTAACAGCGCCGAAAGTTGACGCAGATGTGCGCCACGCCAGGCGCGTGGTCGTGGTGGGCAGCGGACCGGCTGGTTTGTTTGCAGCGCTGCGTCTCATAGAACTTGGAGTGAAGCCTATTGTTGTGGAAAGAGGAAAAGATGTGCAGGCGCGACGAAGGGATCTGGCAGCCATCAACAAATCGGATGTTGTCAATCCCGAATCCAATTATTGTTTTGGTGAAGGCGGAGCGGGCACGTATTCCGATGGAAAATTATATACGCGCTCGAAGAAACGCGGTGATGTCAGACGCATCCTGGAGATTCTCGTCGCGCATGGCGCCAATCCTGAAATTCTGTTTGATGCGCATCCTCATATTGGCACCAACAAATTACCGAGACTGGTCGCGGAACTCCGCGAAAGCATCATTCGCTGCGGGGGAGAAGTTCATTTCAATACAAAAGTCACGGACTTCATGCTGAGCGACGGAGAAATTCGTGGGGTCGTGACAACCTCAGGAAAAATTGAAGGCGAGGCAGTGATTCTGGCGACGGGTCATTCCGCGAGGGACATATTTCAGCTGCTGCACGATCGGCACGTTCACATCGAGGCAAAACCTTTTGCGCTTGGTGTTCGGGTGGAGCATCAGCAAAGTTTGATTGATGGCATTCAATATCACTGCGACGGCGACCGTGGTCTTTATCTCCCGGCATCCAGTTATGCACTCGTGCAACAAGTCAGCAACGGTGGAAGCGAACGCGGCGTATTTTCTTTTTGTATGTGCCCTGGTGGTTTTATTGTGCCTGCCGCGACTGCTCCGGGTGAGATAGTCGTGAATGGCATGAGTCCTTCCCGACGCGATTCCAGGTTTGCAAATTCAGGAATTGTGATGGCGGTGGAGCTGGAAGATTTTAAATCCTATGCTCAGCACGGGCCTTTAGCAGGTATGATGTTTCAGGCAGACATAGAAAAGGCAGCTTGTGTTGTTGGTGGTCATTCGCAGAAAGCGCCAGCGCAACGTCTGCAGGATTTTGTGGATAAGAAAGTATCCTCGTCGCTGCTCGATACTTCTTACCAGCCGGGCCTCACAACGGCGGATATGCGCAGTGTGTTGCCGCGCTTCATTGCCGATGGATTGCGTCAGGGCTTCATTGCCTTCGGTAAAAAGATGAAAGGCTATTTGTCTAATGACGCACAAATTATTGGCGTGGAAAGCAGGACGTCTTCGCCTGTGAAAATTCCCCGCGACAGGGAAACGCTTGAGCACGTACAAGTGCGTCGGTTGTTTCCCTGCGGAGAAGGAGCCGGCTATGCCGGTGGTATTGTATCGGCAGCCATGGACGGTGAACGTTGCGCTGAAGCAGTGATGAAATATATCACTGTGGCCTGAGCCACGCCGTTCTCAACTTCATTTGTTCTTCTGTAGGCTGCGCGTCAAAACGTATCAGGTGTCTGCGTTCCAGCAGTACTTTTTTCGATGGAGCGGAGAGCACCACTTGCTGTGGTTGGCCCGAGGCATCTTTCCTGAGCACGGTATAAGAGAGTGTCTTGCCTTCGCCCAGAGCAAGCATTTGCGTTTGAATAAAAGGTCCGAATTCAGGTCCAAGGTCTGGAATCTTTTGCCCATTGATCTCCTGGAGGATATCGCCTTCCCGAAAATTAAGCGATTGTCCCATGGAGTCCAGCTTGTCTACAGATGTTATCTGAAGTCTGGGTTTGCCATCAACTTCCGTCACGGTAATATTTTCACTGCTGATGCCGAGTGTATAATCTTCAAAGCGCTGCTGCTCGATGTATTCAATACCAAAGTCTTGCAGGAGTTCGCTCAGTGGGAGCGGTTCAGTTCCCGCAACATACTTCTTAAAAAAATCTCCAATCTCCGGAGCAGTGAGCTCTTCAATTTCTTTGAATAATTTATCGTCGTCGAACGCCTTGTTCTTTCCATATTTCTTCGACAAATCCATCATCAAATCCTGAAGACCTTTTTTGCCTTCGGAAAGCTTTCTCAATTTCAAATCAAGGCATAGCCCGATGAGTGCGCCTTTTTGATACACATTGTAGTACTGGTCTTTGTATTTTTCGAGTGTAAACCGGCTGATATCCGTAAATGGAACGTCGTTCCGGAATTTATCTGCAGTAAGCATTTTCTCCTGCAGGGTGGCCAGAAATTGTTCGCCGCTGATCAGATCATATTTTACCTGCACAAGTCCTGCAAAATACTCCGTGACGCCCTCGTACAACCAGAGGTGACGCGACATCTTCGGATCATTGTAATCAAAGTTTTCAATTTCTTCTGAGTGAATTGTCAACGGGGTGATGATGTGAAAAAATTCATGGGCAGCAAAGTCGCGGAGCTGTTGCTTCATCTGGTCCAATGGCATTTCCGGCATGTAATACATCGAGGAGTACGAATGCTCAAGCGCGCCATAACTCAATACCGGTTTGTCGGTGAAATAGAAGATGAATGCATACTTTTCAACAGGCAACTTTCCGCCAAGAAAGCGCTGCTGCGCCATAAGCACTTCCTGAGTCGCTGCGGCAATTTCTTTGGCCGTGATTTTTTTTGTTGGTGAGTATGCTCCAATTAATACTTCGGTATCTCCCACGTAGATTATGGCCGTGTCGGGTTGTGCATACATGATCGGTGCGTCTACCAGTTCATCATAGTCTTTGGTAACAAATACATCACTCGACACACCAGATGCCGTTGCCCGTTCCTTGTCAACTTTTTGGTTGTTCATTTCCTCGTCTTCGGGTACGAGACCCGTGGTTCCATACATGGTTGCCGGATGGATGATTTTCAAACGGAACGGATTGTCTTTGAATCCCTCGATGTATCCCATGAAACCAGCAGGGTTCAGGACGAAGTTGGTTGAGGCTTCGATGTTTGTTCCCGCAGGCCAGAAGATCTCCGGGCCACTGACGCTGGTATCCCACGAGTCGTCAACCCGATAAGAAATGGTCGCCAGATTTTTAGCGTTCTTGATTTTCCAGGAATTCTCTGTTGTTTTCTCCACCCTGAGTTTCTTGCCTTTCCGGTCGCGTGCCTCAAAGCCTGTAATGTACCTGCCATAATCGGCGATGGCGTAGGTGCCGGGAATGATGCGAGGCATGAAAAACTCAATTTCAGATTTGCCGGTGCGTGGGGGAGATAATTCCACATATACCTGATCGTTGCTGACCCGGGTCAGATCGATGGTGTATTGATAGGTACCTTCTTTTTTGCCCTGTGCACAGACAACCGTTGAAATGAGCCAGAATAAGAGGAGCGTTGTTCCTGAATTTTTTACCATAAACACTTGTTTCAGGATTGTGCATTAATATTGTTCCCAATTGAAACCACATATGAAGAAGACAGTCATTGTAGGGGCGACGACGGATAGTTCGCGGTACGCATTTCTCGCCGCCAACATGCTGAAGCAATACAAGCATGAAATTGTTCCGCTCGGAATCCGTCCCGGGCAAGTGGCGGATACTGAAATTCAGTTGATCAAAGAAAAGCCTGAGGTGAAGGACGTGGACACCGTGACCTTGTATATTGGACCGCCCAGGCAACCTGAGTGGTACAATTATCTGTTAAGCCTGAAGCCCAAGCGAATTATTTTTAATCCCGGAACTGAGAACGATGAATTTGAAGCGATGGCCACGTCGCAGGGTATTGAAGTCGTCGAAGGCTGTACCCTGGTGATGCTTCGCACCAATCAGTATTAGTCACGCTCACCAATCACATTCACAAATACACCCTTGCTCCGAAGAGATTCAACCTTCGGCGCAATCATTTTCTTCGTCGCGTCATCCCAGGGGTTGTTTGCCAGAGAGAAAATTTTGAATTCCTTGTAATCAAAATATCGCTCATCCAGACTGTTTAATTCATTATTCGAAATATCAAGTTCTTCTAAACTATGGAGATCAAGCAGGCTGGGTGGCAGCGTGCGAATATAGTTGTGATTGAGTTTCAGGATCTCAAGCCTGGGCAATTTCCCGATACTTGGAGAGATGGACCCGAGCCGGTTGTGCGCAATGTGCAGACACGTCAGGGAAGTCAATTGATCCCAGTTCCCGGGAGTTTCCACGATGCGGTTGTACGATAAGTAGAGCAGCTCCATGTTTCTCCATTTTGAAAGCGTTGAATCAACCCGCGCAATCTGGTTGTGAAAAAGATCCAGAGACATCAGGTTTCCCAGTTCATAAACCGGTCCTGGAATTTCTGTTAAATCGTTCCTGTAAAACGATAGTTGCTGGAGCTTCTGAAGTTTTGCCAGGTTTTCGTGGACGGCCGCTACCTTGTTATAGTTGAAGGCCAGCTTTTTCAGATTTGGAACATTCGCGATGGAAGAAGGAACCTTGGCAATCTGGTTGTACTGAAGGCTCAGTTTTTCCAGCCCGTCATGTTTGGGAATGTTGTTGGCCTCCAGGGTTATCTTGTTGTTTTGAAGATCCAGTTCTTTTAATGATCGGATTCTCCTGATTTGTTTTGGAAACCTGACGAGGTTGTTTTCCTGGAGATCAAGGTTCTGCAGCCTGCTTAAATGATGAAACGTTTTAGGGAGTTTATTAGGTCGGTTTCCCCGGATCGTCAGTTCGATGACCGTTCCGTTTTTGGGGAGTTTCAAACGGCGGTTAAGATCGTTGTTGAAGATTTCTATCTGGCGAAGCTTTTTCAATTCAACCAACCATTCCGGAAACCGCCGGATGCGGGTATTCACCAGCTCGATACGCGTCAGGTTCTTACATTCGCGGATTTCTTTCGGCAGAACGCTGACGTCGGATACAGTGACTCCGGTGACCATCAGTTTATCGCTGATTTTGGCGAGGCTGTCCACCGTAATCAACTCCCTCGATGGCGCATACAGGATCTTATATCCGGTAATCTTGGTCCGAAAGAAAACCATGTCGACTTCCAGCAAGGAATCCAGTAGTTTTTTATCGGGACGGCGTTGTTCCTGCAGCTTCCGTATCTGCCGCTGGACGATGTAGTAGTTGATCGAATCCTCCCGGTTTGCAAAGAGAGGAATTCTTCTGGTCGTCGGGTAAGATTGCGCCAGCAAAGAGGTGGTGGTGACGAAGATGAAGGCGCAGGTTAGGAAGGTCTTCATGAGGTGAATTTTCACTAAAACTAAGGATTTAGTTATTGATTTTCAACGCCGTTTTTTGCCGGATTTTTGTCGTGTTTAAATCGACTATTTTTTCCCCTGAAAGTTGACGTAACGGAGGCAAAAAGCACTATTTTTGACGGTTTTAAAATCAGCCAATGACGGAAATAAAAGCGAAGAATCCCGCTGAGTACAGCGCAAGTAATATTCAGGTACTGGAAGGTTTAGAGGCAGTTCGAAAGAGACCGGCCATGTATATCGGGGATGTTGGTGTGAAAGGGCTGCACCACCTCATCTGGGAGGTCGTTGATAACTCTGTTGACGAGGCACTTGCAGGCTATTGCGACACCATCAATGTCACCATCGAGGAAGACAACTCGGTTACCGTTTCAGACAACGGACGCGGTATCCCGACGGACATGCACGAGAAAGAAAAGCGCTCAGCGCTTGAAGTCGTCATGACGGTGCTCCACGCGGGTGGAAAGTTTGATAAAAATACCTACAAAGTTTCTGGTGGTCTCCACGGTGTAGGCGTGTCGTGCGTGAATGCGCTGTCCGACGTGCTGACGGCAACGGTGTATCGTGAAGGAAAAATTTTTGAGCAGGAATACAACCGCGGTGTTCCGGCATATCCTGTCCGCGTGATTGGCGAGTCTGACAAACGAGGAACAACGGTTCACTTCAAACCGGACAAAAGCATCTTCACGATTCACGAATATAACTACGAGACGGTGGCCACGCGCTTGCGCGAACTTGCGTTCCTGAATCCCGGAATACGCATCAACCTGCGCGATATGCGCACGAAGGATGAAGCCGGCGAAGTTCGGAATGACAGCTTCTTCTCTGAAGGTGGTCTGGCCGAATTTGTCAGCTACATTGACAGCACGCGTGAAAAACTTATTCCTGAGCCCATCTACATCAGCAACGAAAAGGGAGAAATCCCTGTGCAGGTTGCGTTGAGCTACAATACGTCATTTTCGGAGAATCTCGTGTCGTACGTGAACAACATCAACACGCACGAAGGAGGTACACACGTTGCGGGATTCCGTTCTGCATTGACACGTACGCTGAAGGCATATGCGGATAAATCAGGATTACTCGATAAACTGAAGCTGGAGATCAGCGGTGATGATTTTCGTGAAGGCCTCACGGCAGTTATCTCTGTAAAAGTTGCCGAGCCACAGTTTGAAGGACAGACAAAAACAAAACTTGGAAACTCCGATGCGCAGGGTGTGGTGAATGGGGCAGTAGGGGAAGCGTTGCAGGAATACCTCGAAGAGCATCCGCGTGAAGCAAAATTAATCATCAATAAAGTGATTCTCGCCGCGCAGGCTCGTCTCGCCGCGCGTAAAGCGCGTGAGATGGTTCAGCGTAAGAACGTTCTTACCGGAACCGGACTTCCTGGTAAACTGGCAGACTGCTCAAGCTCGGATCCGTCTATTTGCGAGTTGTATCTCGTCGAGGGTGATTCAGCGGGTGGTTCGGCGAAGATGGGTCGTAACAGAAATTTTCAGGCGATACTTCCGCTTCGCGGAAAAATCCTGAATGTGGAGAAAGCACAGGAGCACAAGATATACGAGAACGACGAAATCAAAAACATCATCACAGCTTTGGGTGTCAGCTTCGGAACCTCGGACGACAGCAAGGCCTTGAACATGACCAAGCTTCGTTATCACAAGATCATCATCATGACAGATGCCGATGTGGACGGAAGCCATATTCGTACGTTGATCCTGACTTTCTTCTTCCGCTATATGAAAGACCTGATTGAGTCGGGGTACGTGTACATTGCCTTGCCTCCGTTATACCTCGTGAAAAAAGGTAAGGAAGAGCGCTACTGCTGGACGGAAGAAGAGCGCGAGTTGATTGTGAAACAGCTCGGCGGCGGAAAGGACGACTCAGTAAATATTCAGCGTTACAAAGGTTTGGGTGAGATGAACCCTGAGCAGCTGTGGACGACAACGATGGATCCAGATCGTCGTTCCCTGAAACAGGTAAGCATTGAATCGGCGGCCGAGGCAGATCACCTGTTCAGCATGCTCATGGGGGATGAAGTTGCGCCCCGAAGAGAATTCATTGAGAAGAATGCACGCTACGCTCGCGTAGATGCTTAATTTTTTTGAAACAAGTTATTGCGACTCATGATGACTGAGGCGACGTTGTCTTTAGAGAAAATCTATCAACAGGTTCAGGATAGCAACTATGTCAGTCGCGATTTGAGCTGGTTGCAGTTCAATTACCGCGTTCTGGATCAGGCTCGTCATATTGATCGCAGTATATTCGATCGGCTTAAGTTTCTTGCCATCACCTCATCGAACCTGGATGAATTTTGCACCATTCGTCTTGGGAGCCTTTATAATTACATTGACTACGGAAAAGAGCGCTTTGACTATAATGGTTTGAGGGAAGAGCCTTTTCGTCAGTTGCTTCTTCGCGAGACGAAGCGTTTTTGCGACGACCAGAATTCTCACTTTGTTAATAATCTAAAGCCGTTGTTCAGAAGCAATGGCTTTGAAATTTGCGGTATTGATGATTTATCCGTGGAGCACACGCGGAAAGTGAATGAGTATTTCAATAACATCATTTTTCCGATGTTGACCCCGATGGTGTTCGACAACTACCACACATTCCCGGTGTTGATGAACAACCGCTTGCTCTTTGGCGTGGTTACGAAGAATCCGACGGATGTCAACAACAACCTGAAAGTTTCATTTATACAGGTTCCTCATAACCTGCCCAGATTTTATGAAGTCGTGTCAGGCGAACAGATTCAGTTTGTCCCTGTGGAGGAGATTATCAGATATAACATTCACCATCTCTTCAGGAACATCGAGATAGCATCGGTAAATCTGTTTCGTATCAATAGAAACGGAGACTTTACACTGGAAGAAAGTGAAGATATTGAATCGAACTTCCTCGAAGATCTGAAGCGTAAACTGAAGACGCGCCGCAGTGGCCGCGTGGTTCGGATGGAAGTGGAAGAGAATCCGGATCCCTGGATGATGCGCCTGCTGAAGATTCAGTGGGATCTCGACGACTTCAACATCTTTTACACGCCGAAGCAGAGCTTAATCGACTTCACTGGATTAAACCAGATCGTCGGCCATAAAGAATTCAAGGCAAAACGAGCGCAGCCGCGTGAGCCCATTAAGCCGCTTAATTTCCCCGAACAGGGAAGTATGGACTTGTTCGAAGTTTTGAAGACGCGCGATATTTTGCTTCATCATCCGTACAATTCCATGGAGCCCGTGCTGGAGCTTCTTGAAAAGGCAGCGGACGATCCCTATGTGTTGTCTATCAAGATCACCATTTATCGGGTAGCAAAAGAATCTCGCGTAACTGCTGCCTTGCTGAAGGCGGCGGAAAATGGAAAACACGTTTCCGTCCTCTTCGAAGTGAAGGCGAGATTTGACGAAGAGAATAACCTCCGAGAAGCGCAACGGCTTCAGAAGGCCGGATGTTTTGTGATTTATGGCGTGAGCAGTCTCAAGACACATACAAAACTCTTGTTGATTGTTCGGAAAGGAGAGGACGACAAAGTTTATCGCTACGTACACTTGTCGAGCGGGAATTATAATGAAGCCACGTCGCGTCTTTACGTGGACATTGGTTTGCTGACAACGCGCGAGATTTATGCGAACGATGTATCGGAGTTTTTTAATGTTATTACGGGTCATTCACAGCCCTCCACCTACCGAAACCTGATCACCTCGCCGCGCGATATGCGAATTCAGTTATGTAACCTCGTTCAGCGGGAAGCGGAAAATGCCCGCAACGGTGTGGAGTCAGGTATTGTGATTAAGTTAAATTCTCTTCAGGATAAAGAATTTATTGATGAGCTCTACGCTGCTTCTCAGGCCGGCGTTCGCATCAAGTTAATTATCCGCGGAATGTGTTGTCTTCGTCCCGGACGAAAGGGTTTAAGCGAAAACATTGAGGTGATCTCTATTGTCGGGGAATACCTGGAGCATTCGAGGATATATTACTTCCACAATGGCGGAAATCCGAAAGTGTACATTGGCAGCGCAGATGCAATGGTTCGAAGTTTTGATCGCCGTATCGAGAGCTTGTTCCTCCTGGAGGAAGACATTCTTAAACGTCAGGCAATTAATAATCTGCGTTTCAATCTTCGTGACAATGTCAACTCGTACATCATGCGGGAAGATGGCAAGTATGTATTGAAGGAGATGGATGGCGAAGCTCCGTTTAATATCCATCGGGAATTTTATCACGTCACGCGTGATGTCGTGATGGAAGCAAAATTGTTTTAAAAGAAAAGAGGATTTCTGTCCCTCGCGCGTGACTACCCTTGCCTTTTAAGGTGATATGATGTTTTGTGACTGCGCCCACTGAAGTGATTGAGAACGCCGCGTCAAAGCAAAATTATTTCAAAAGAAAAAGGAGGCCAGCCAGCCTCCTTTTTTTATGATGTGTTGTACGGGAATTACCAATACGAAGGGCAGGGGAGCCCTTTATGTAGTTTGGGTATTTTAATCCGGTAGTTGATCATGATCTCATGCGAGCCATTCGAATACAACCGGATGTCGGACATCGTCAGGTCGTACGCATAGCCCACGTGGAAGTTTTCGTTGATCTGCAATTCGAATAAGCCAATCACTGAGTCGCCGTGACGGTAGCTGGCTCCCAATCCTACAACATCGTAGAAGATGATCATGTTGTTGATATCGATGCTCAACGGAGCATTCTGCTGAATACGAATCAAGGTCGAAGGCATCCACTTCACAATGGGACTTAACTTCTTGGTAAATCCAGCCATCGCATAATAATAGCGTTGCTGTTTTCCTGCTGCGTCAATCAAACCAAAATCGGGGTCGTTAACATCGATCGTTTTGTTGTTGAGCATGTACGGGACGGATATACCCGCAAAGACATTCTTGCTTCGGTAAAACAGCCCGGCGCCAAAGTTCCAGTTCAACCGGGACAATGCACCGATCTCAGCACCATCTCTGGGTGTGGTTTTAAAATAGTCGGATTCCAACACGTTAAAACCTCCCTGAAGTCCGAACGAAAGTACCCCGCCTTCTTTACGTTTTGAAATCGGAATCTTGTACGAATAGATTCCATAAAGCGAGTTATCGCTGTGTACACCAATTCGATCACTGCTGACGAGCAACCCAACCCCTACACGCGCTTTCCTGAAACCGGAATGCACACTGGCGGTGAGGGTTTTCGGGGCTCCGTCAAAGTTGACCCATTGATTTCGGTAAATGGCCGTGCCACTGAGTTGTACGTGTGTTCCCGCGTAGGCAGGGTTGACCAGCAAAGGATCAAACATGTACAGGGATTGGATAGGGCGCTGCTGGGCATGCAGGGAGATACCCAATAATGTCAGTGCCGCAAGTGTGAATATCCTTTTCATTATTTTACCAATTCAAGATAGCCAGTTTTAGGTTTAGAGCCATCACCCTTGTCGATGATGTAGAAGTACGTTCCGGTAGGGAGGTCCTTGCCAGTCATGTACAATCCTTTTTCTCCGACTCCTTTGAACGATACATCTCCGTTGTCGTATCCGTCTGCTTCATAGACAAGCACACCGGAGCGGTTGAAGATTTTCACATTGTTATTCGGGAATCGGGTAATGCAATCGATACGGAAGATGTCGTTTTTATCATCACCATTTACCGTAACGAGGTTGTAAGAGAATATCTCTGTTGCTACGTTGGCGGTGTCGGTCTTCACACAACCTTTTGAAGTAACCAAAGTCGCCTCGTACGTCCCTGGGAATAAACCGGTCAGGTAGTTTCCACTTCCCGCACTTGCGCCGTTATCGAGAAATACCCACTGAATATCATCACTCACGATATCCGCAGGATCGGTTGTCAACTCAATGGTTCCGCCTCCGCCAATCACTCCCGGCACCTCCTCGCAATAGGCAGGTGTCGTTTTGAAGATCAGATTTGGAATGACCCTGAGATCGTTAACGTTGATCGTAGCCGGATTGGAGACGCAACCCGTAATGTCGTCTGTTGCTGTAACCGTATAGGGTCCAATGTCGCGATCCTTATAATCTGGTCCGGTAAAGTCTGGCGTTGTTCCAACGACACTGCCATCATACCAGTTGAATGTATAGTTGAAGACCACACCTCCGACGTTCGCACTAACCCATCCATCGGGCACAATACAGCTTGTTCTGTCCTGAACAAGGAATGCATTCGGACGAGGTGGTGTGATCGTCTCATCAGTGATACTTTCAGTTTCGTCGTCAAAGCAACCAGTGAGGTTGTTGGTCACGCGAACCGTGTAAGGTCCTGCAACCTGACCGATCAGCTTATTTCCGGATTGAAGTATTGCACCCGCGACTGCAGCACCATTATACCAGTCAAATGTATAGCCACCGACAAGTCCACCATCCGCAGTTGCAGACAACTGGCCATTAGCCCTTGCAGGATCGCAATTGGTCAACGGGTTCTCCAAATCAATAACAATGGTAGGTGGTGTGCGGCCGTCGTCCACGGTTGTTGTTTTGATCACAACGCAGCCTGTATTGTTATCGGTAATTTTCACGGTAAACGGACCGACGTCAAGATTTCCTGTCAGCCAGCTTCGTTGTGTTCCAGCAACCAGTGCCATCACAGCCCCGGGAACAGAAGTATCTGGCGAGGCTCCTGTGTATAGTTCTGTTGTGTAGTTCGGCGTAAACGGATAGCCGCTGTTGGGATCGTATCCAACTTCACGCGCAAGCAACTCGCCATCGGGAACAAGACAGTTCTCGCGATCTTCTGTGCTCAAAGCAAGTTCAGGCAGGAAGCGAGGACCGTCGTCAGGAACGATATAAAGTGTTTTAGCGCGACAGTTCGTTGTGCGATCATAAACCTTAACAGAGTAATCACCCGCGGCAAGTTGGTTGATGGTTGAATCGCTCACGGCATTAATGGCCACACCAACAGTGTCGAGTGAATTATACCAGAAGAAATCATAGTTCGCATAATTGTTCCGGGAGTTCGAAGGGAGCAACAAGTCGGCTGTTGCAGACAACACAGCAGAAGAAAGCGCAGGGTCGCAGCTGACCTGAAGTTGATTCTGGTAAATGCGTACATCCGGATAAACGATGCTTGCATCGTCAACAACAATTTCAACCGGACTTGATTTACATGCCGTTGTCAAATCCTGAACCAACACGAAGTAACGGTCAGGAACAACATTGTTCAAGTCTGAATTCACCTGACCAGCAATCAGTGAGGCAGGAGTGAAGTTGCCTTTGTACCACTCGAAGTCAAAAGTTGTATTCAGGTCATCCGGTGGATTGGTAAACGTCGTCGTTCCTCCAATCGATATACTCACAACACGAGCCGCACCCGTCGGGAAACAATCGGTTGGATCGATATTCAGTGTATTGACGATGTTCGGGAGACTCAGGCTCAGATCTTCTGTCACCGTAATTCTTCCGGTGATATCGCAACCGGTGTTTGAGGTGTTCGTAACGGTGACTTCAAACACGCCGTCCTGCGCATCGTCAACGCGTGCCTGGTTATTGCTCACGACCACCGGAGTTCCTAAAAGACCTCCCATGTTCCAATTGAAAGAATACGTATCGGTCGTGCTTCCGTTTGTTTCTGCAGCAGTCACGTTGATGATACCATTTGGATTTACCGGGTCGCAGCTGCTGTTCGCGGTATATGTAAATGTCAATACAGGATCGACATGAAGGTCGCGAATGTCTACGCGGAATGGAGGAGTCTGGCAACCAGAGCCGGGAGCATTGCCCGGATTCCTGATTCCAACCACATAATACGTGTCTGCCACAACGGGGTAGTTACCAGTATTCAGCACGTTGCTGATGATGGTGGCGCTGCCTGCATCCGCAAGCGGAGAGCCGCCCGGTGTTCCGCGGAACCAATTGAAGGTATAGTCAGCAAGATTGCCTGGGCTCATCGTGTTAACGGTAATACTTCCGTCGGGATAGCAAATCAATTGATCTGTTTTTGTAACGGTGAGGACATCCAGTGGCTGAGGATTATTCACCATCGTTACAGGGGCCTGTGTAGCACACTGCGTCGTTCTGTTCGTAACGAGCGCTGTGAAAGTTCCTGCGCCGATGACGTCCGAAGCCAAGGTATTGTATGACGCGCCAACGTTCGTTGCGTTGGCAATGGTACTTCCCGTCGGAATTGGTGCAACCCACGTGATGTCATAATTTGAACCAACACCGGGACCAGACAGTGTATTTGAATTCACTGTAATGCGTCCGTCGAAATTGCCATCACAAGCTGTGTTTGCAAGTGTTGCAAAAGATACGACTGGATTGGTTCTTCGATCATCAATATCAATTCTGAATGGAGCCGACTTACAGCCTGCGCCAGGCGTGCCGGTGTTTCTCGTAGCAACAACGTAATAGGTTCCTGCGCCGATTCCCTCAGGCAGCGTGTAGCTGATTGAGTCGAGGAACGTTCCGCGCGGTGCGGCACCATTCGTTGTGAGCAGGTAGTTTGTCGTTGTATTTCTGTACCAGTCATAGGTGAAATCTCCCAGCGGTCCATTTTGTGTCGCACCGTTTCTGTCATTGAATCGGATGGAACGCACTTCCAGATTTCCGCTTTCAAAACAGTAGTACTGAGGAACCATATCAACATCCTGAACAAATACCGGAGTTTGATTCAATTCAATTTCTGTCTCAGCCGTCGATACGCATCCCGTTGCATTGTTTCTTACTGCAACGCGGTATGTTCCGTTCTGCAATTGCGAGAATACATTGTTTGTTCCGTTATATGGATTTGTCAACCCGGTCGTCAGTTGAGCAGGAAGCCCTCCGGCAACGGACACGGCGGTCCATGTATAGTTGTAGTTGAAAGGTAAGCCTGTCAACGGTGACGGAGCTACCTTCGGTCTGGATGCGTCAACTACATCCACTTCAATCTCGCCTTCAAAAGCAGTGGTACATGAAGTATTGCTGAACGGGGTGAGTGTAACTACCGGGAAGTCACGCTGGTCCTGAATAACGACATTTGCGGGAGCAGAAACGCAACCTAATCCAGGTCCGTTGGCAATTCTGGTCGCGACTACTGAATATCCATCGGCTCCGATGGTGTTGTAGTTCAAAGAGTCGAGGCGAGACGCCGTAATCCCTGCACCCAGCGAGGCACCATTTCTTGCCCATGCAAAAGCGAAATCTGCTACCGGTGCAATTTGTGTGGCGCCATTCCGATCGCGGAATGATACTTCTGTGACGGTGATGTTGCCGCTTGGATCGCAGTAGAACTGTGGCGTCAGCAAGGTGCCTGTCACAAATACTGGCGTTGTGTTCTTAATGATGGTGGCCGAGCCGGTCGTGTTACATCCTGTCTGGTTGTTGGTAACCGTAATGTTGTAGCTGCCATTCTCCAATTGCTGGAACAAATTATTCGTTCCGTTATATGGATTGGTAGTAACAGGCGTGGTGCTTGTGGTTGTCGTAAATGCATAGTCGTAGGTGAAAGGTCCACCTACCGCAGTCGCGTCCGTTACATTGATGTTGATCTCACCCTCAAATGGGCCGGTAGGCTCGCAGCTCGTATCGCTAAACGGAGCTAGCGATACAACAGGGTTGATGTGCTGATCCTGAAGGTCAACGCGCAAAGGAGTTGTTGAACATCCAAAGCCAACAACAGGTAAAGTTGCGAGCGGACCAGTTTTTCTGGTGGCAATCACATAATATGTACCAGCTCCGATATTTTGATATTCCTGGTCTGCCGCTGTCAGACTTCCGGTCAGTTGCGCATTGTTAATAACATCATTGCCAAACGCCACGGGGTCACGCAACGGTTGCGCTGGATCAAATGTCCCTGGTGTCGCAGCATTGGCGCGGTACCAGCGGAAATCGAAGTCGTTGATTAATCCGGCATTGAATACCTGATTGGGTTGTCCGGTTACAGTTCGGTCAATGGTAATTTGCGTGACGGTAATGTCGCCGTCCGGATTACAAATCAGCTGATTATTAAACAGGCTGTTCGTGATGGCAAGGGAGAAATCTTTAGAAATAACGTCAATGCTTCCGCTCGTGCGGCATCCGCTTACTTCATTGGTAGCCTGAATGGTATAGGTGTTTGATATAAGTTGGCCAAATACAAAGGGAGTAGCACCCGCGTTACCGGCATCCAGTCCAATTGTGTTTGGATCAGGTGCAATGCTGTACGAGTACAATCCATTCGCTACGGCAACGTCTGATGACGAGGTTACCGTTGTGATAGAGACTGATCCTTCACCGACAAGATTTGCCGGATCACAGGATGTATTCGGTGTACTAGACAACGTTGCAACCGGAGTGACATGTTCGTCTTCCACTACAACTTTCACTGCAGGGGTAGGACAGCCTGCACCGGCACCCGTGTTCGGGAGGCGCAAACCACGCACGTAGTACTCTCTCGTGCCAATACCCAGTCCGTTGACCGGATTGATCCAGCCCGCATACTTGGTTGCATCAAGTCGTTCTCCACCGAAGGGTCCGACAGGAGCACCAGTACCATTTGCGGAATAGATGGATGTTGTCAAACCTGGATCCGTGTACCACGTGTAGGCGTAGTCAGAAACAGCGATTGGATTTACTGCGCTCACTACGGCACTTCCATTCGACAACGGCGCACAATACGTGTCGTTGGTTACATCCACCTGCAGCAACTGTGGTACAACGGGCTGGTCAGGTATGCTAACAGACTGATCTGTAAAGCAACCGCTTGTTGTTTCAGTTACGCGTAGGGTGTACGTTGTAGGACGGAAGCCATAGCTCAATGTGGAGGTTACAGTCGCGGCACCTGTACTCAATATTGCTGGGAACGCAGGAGCATTCACCGGAGCAGGTGTGACTGAAGAAATAGCAAATCGAACTGGTGTGGCTACCGGGTCACGGTTGTCCTGATCGTCTTGCGTAACGGTAAGTTCAACCGTACCATCACCGAAGGCTGCATCATTACACGCAGTATTCGGAGTGATGTCATCAACCTGGACGAGTGGAGCAAAACCACGTTGGATTAGTACGACGCCATCATCAAGTGGACAAGGACGATTGGCCGGCGTGTAATCAATAACGCGAATGAGGTACTCGCCACTGGCAATGTTGTTTAAGGTGAGGTTCAGTGTACCGCAATCCGGATCAGCATTATCAATTAATCCATCTCCATCATTGTCTATCAAATCGTCGCAAATCTCTCCCCTGAGCACCGTTGGAGGTGTTACTGGCGTAGCTGAATTACCCTGGAAGAAAGTAATTGAATAAGGCCCAAACGCACCGGCTACCTGAACATTGATACTGCCATCGAAAGGTGCAGTACAACGTTGCGGATCTGTTTCTGTGATGGTGATGGTAGGCGCACCTGCAAAGGGTACGTTGTCAATATGATATGCACCGCATCCCACCGCATCTGTCACCACCAGCGTGTACGTTCCTGATCCAACGCCAACAGGTACAGGAATTTCATCTTCCAGCAAACTGGTTGTTGTTTGAATAACACCCGTACCAAACACCGGAGGATTGTTGAAGAAGTTGATGTTGTTGTTCGTTGGCGTTCCTCTGAACCAGCGCGTTGTTTTCGCTCCGGTTCCGCCGGCAAGTGTCACGTTGATGGAGCCACCACCACCGCCGCAGAAACCTGCTGCGACAATAGCACCAATGTTAATTTGATTGGCAAGTGTTCTGTCTTGTATCTGAACAGTAGCAGGCGTTGATACGCACTGGGTATTGTTATCAACGACGATGGCAGTCAGATAGCCAGGCTGCAGATTATTGACGACCGGAGGATTTGTACCGTTAACAATCGTTGCTGTGCTGGTATAAACGTCAGGCGATGCCAGGATGACTGCAGGATCTGATGGCGGAGTTCCCGGTTCTGATACGGAAGAAAATGTCCTTACATAGCGAATCGTAAAGTTTGGTGTCGGCAGTGTGCTTGCATTGGTAATTATTGGGGTGGCTGCTCCATTCGGAGGAACACAAGCAGTCACATCCTGGATTCCTGTAAAGGCGATCTCAGGGTTAACAATATTATCCGGGACAAACAAGGTGACCGTACTCACGCAACGCGTTGACGTATTCTCAACGCGGGTTGTATAATCACCGGAGGCAAGGTTTGCAGCAATATTTGGCGTTCCTGCATTGGTAATGTCTGTTGCAGGCGCGGCAATTCCAATACCACTGAACCACTGGAACGAATGCCCTGCAGTGCCACCACCAACAGTTGCTGTCAGTCTTCCGTTCGGTGTGAGCGGATTACAGCTTGACTGATCAATTTTGGCAACATTTACTGCCGGGTATGTCAGGTTATCAAGCACGGTAACAAAGACTGGTGCGGAAACGCAGTTGTCGTTGTTTCCGGTAATCGGATTATTGTTTGCCGTAACGGTCACGCTATACGTGTTTGCTCCCAGCGCGGTAATCTGGTTCGCAGTCCCTGTTGTTCCATTTGACCAGTTGAGCGTAAAGCCTGTGAAGGGCGATGTAATGGTCGTGCTGCGATAGACAAACGGCGTTGTTGTATCGAGCGTAACCGTACCGTTGAAAGGCGCGGTACAATTCAGGTTGTCTGTATGCAGTAACGCACTCAATACTGGGATCTGGCTGTTGTCAGGGAGCAATAACGTTCTCGTATTTGTACAACCTGTCTGATTAATTGTAGCCTGAACAGTGAAGTTATTTCCGCCTTGTTGTCCTGTGATGGTTGCTGTGTTGCCACCCTGAGCGGCAGAGACAGCAGGGTCCGTTGTGAGATTACCCTGGAACCATGCAAACGCAAAAGTTTGTCCACCGAGTCCGTTGGTGACGCTGGCAGTGATGGATCCGTTTGGTGTTCCACCCACGCAGTTGGTTGATCCGGTCGGTGTTGTTGCAATTGCTGGAAGTATCTGGTTATTCAGAATTTCAACCGTCACCGGACTTGAAGTACAATTGAGGGTATTGTTTCTGATCGTGGCCGTGTAGAAGCCTGCGTTGCGTTGTGTTAATGACGCTGAAGTTTGGCCGGCAATGATTGACGACATATTGTTTCCTGTTGACCACGCATAGGTGTAGGTGTGGGCAGGAAGACCATTGGCGTCGGTAAATGTACTTGCGATTGAACCATCGTAATTCGGGTTGGGAACACAAATGGTATTTGCTGTCGGAGTCAGGGAAAGAACAGGTACCTGGCTCAGGTCCTGAAGATTTTCGGTGAATACCGTTTCGCAACCTGTTGTATTGTTGACTACTTCAACGGTGAAGCTGTTTCCGCCCTGAAGATTAATGGCTGTCGCAGTATTTCCACCCTGAGCATTAGGTACGGTCGCGCCGGCGACACCGATTCCCTGATACCATTGGTGCGAGAAAGTTTGTCCAACAACAGCATTGGTTACAGAAACCGTAATGCGTCCGTTGGGCGTACCGCCCGGGCAGTTTGTTGATCCCACAGGTGTTGCGGTGATGGCAGGATAGACCAACAGGTTGTTGATTTCTGCAGTTACCGGATTCGATGTACAGTTTGTTCTTGTGTTACGAACCGTAGCGGTGTAGAATCCACCATTTCGCGCGGTAATGGAATTTGAAGTAGCACCTGCGATGATGCTCGACATATTACTTCCTGTTGACCACGCATACACATAGGTGTCTGTTCCCAAGGCATTCGGATCGGTCAGTGTGTTCTGAGATACAGAACCTGTAAATCCAAAAGCAGGATCGCAAGTGGTGTTATTTGCCGTATTCAGCGTGAGTACCGGTGGCTGTGCATTATCCGGAAGAAGGTTGATGCTGGTATTCACGCAACCAGTCTGGTTGTTACGCACCTGAACGATATAATTCTGATTTCCTTGTTGATTGCTGATCGTTGACGTATTTCCGCCATTCGCTATAGAAACGGCAGGGTCAGTCATCAACGAGCCTTGTCTCCAGTCAAACGTAAATGTTTGTGCGGGAGCGGCATTGGAAATAGTGACTGAAATTCCGCCATTCGGATTTCCCCCTGCACAATTGGTTGACGGCGTTAAGGCAGGAACAATCGCGGGAAGTATTTGATTATTGACAATTTGTGTTGTTACCGGATTGGAAACGCAATTGGTTCTTACGTTTCTGATGGTTGCGGTGTAAAATCCGCCGTTGCGATTACTCAACGATGACGCCGTTTGTCCGAGGATGACGCTGCTCATGTCGTTCCCTGTGGACCAGGCATAGTTGTAGGTATCGCCTGGGAGGGCATTCACGTCTGTGAGCGTTGACGTAATTGAGCCGTTAAATCCAATGGTCGCATCGCAAATAGAGTTTTCGAATGGCGTGAGTGCAAGTGCAGGATTGGCTTTGTTGTCCGGAATATTGGTAGTAACGGTGCTCTTACATCCGCTCGAGTTTAAGGTTACCTCTACCGTAAAGTTTTCGCCGAGTCCTCCCTGTCTTCCACTGATCGAACTGGTGTTGACGCCGGCGAGAAGTGTATTGTTTTTGTCAAACCAACGGTATGTGTACGGGCCCGCCGGAGTCACAGAGGTGACGTTAATTGCTCCATTAACTGTACCACCCACACAATTCGTTGATGGTGTCGCGACCGTCGTAATGGTTGGCAATACCTGCGCATTGAGTACTGTTCTTGTTTGTGGTAATGAGCGACAAGCAAGGTCAGTACGCTCAACCACAACGGTATAGTTACCGCCATTCAGCTGAGTGAGGTTGGGAACTGTATTATCAGCAACCGTAATTACAGGAGCTGAAGTGTTATCTCCATTATACCAGGTGAATCGGTAATTGGTATTCGGCAAGGTTACGCCAGCGCCACCAAATGTAACAGTCGACGCAAGAGCCCCGTTGTAAGCAGCAATCAAGGGGTCGCAATTGCTGTTAGGTGTGGGGGTAACTGACAGCACGGGCACCTGAACATTTTCCGTGATGATGATCTTGTTTGTCGCGGAACAATTCAATGGCGTCGTTACCTTAACTGTATAAGTAATTCCTCCCCCCGCAACCTGGTTCAAGGTTTCGCCCTTGACGCCGCTGGTGGTTGTGACGAGGTTTGCGGGCAATGTGTTGTCTCCCCGGAACCATTGGAATGTGAAGTCATTTGGATTGGTAAACCCTGCCGCACTTGCTGTTGCCTGAATGATTCCATTTGGATTTAATGGATCGCAGGATGTTTGCGGCGCTATTTCCGCGATGCTGACAGTGGGCAGAACCGTAGATGCACCTACCGTCGCGGTGGGTGTCTGGACTGCAACGCAATTGGTAATTGTATTTCGAACGACAACCTGATATGTTCCCGCAGCAAGTCCTGTTCTCGTCGGACCTGTACCATTTGCAGGAGGTAATATACTTCCCCTGACGCCGCCGTTAAAGAAGTACCAGTCGAATTGATAATTGGCCGGGTTCTCTGCGACTCCGTTGAATAGCGCAGTTGCTGTAACTGACCCACTGTTTGGATTCAAACAGTCAACAACATTGGCGAGTGTGGAGGCAGTTGCATCGGGGATGGTAGGCGGGCGAACTTCTCCCGTTGCATTCTCGGTACAACCATCCTTACTTACTTGAACGATATAATTACCTGCAACAAGATTAGTGGCATCGGTACCTGTCACGCCAAGCGCAGTTCCTCCAATATCAAACCATGCAAATGTATATCCGGTAGTTCCGCCTGCGATGACTGCTCGCAAGTGTCCATCGGGAGGATTACACTTCGTTTGATCGTTGACTACCTGAACAGATAGTACCGGGTCAACACCCGTGCGTAGCACCAAGGTGTCCTGTGGCTGGCTTTGACAATTCTTCAGCGTATTCCGGACGATGACGGTGTAATCGCCTTCGGCAACCGGGGTTAAATTATAATTCGTTGCGCCCGTGATGATCGTGTTGCTCAAAGCAGTTCCGCGATACCACTGGAACGCATAGGGGCTATAGTCAGTAACTTCAACTCCGCTTCTGAATATCCTCACCCGCACGTGACCGTTGTCTGGCGCGGTGTCAGCGCACTTAAAGTTGTCATTGACCTTTTCAATTTTTGCCGTGAACGGAGACGGATCCACCAATACATCATATACGTTATTTGACAATGAACACTCGCCCGGTACAGGGGTCGTTGTGTCAATGGGAAGCACCGAGCCATTGTTGTTCAGAACGATGTACATTCTGAATGTTTTTCCCGATGTATTGAAACTTACATAGGGCGTGGTGTATGTCTGTCCTACACCGAGATTGGCTACTGCAATTGTTGTCGTGAACAACAGACTGTCTGACGGCAGCCCAGGATTTCTGGGGTCGCCCTGGAAGAAACTCACGGGGACATTATCGGAAATGGGCAAATCACCACTGTTGATGATGTTGAATCGAACTCGCACAGCGAGATCACCGCACACAGGCGGGATTACTTCAACCGCAGGTGTCACTACGCCGTCACCATTGGTATCACCTGCACCCGGAACGTCGCCATCAAATGCAAGATCAGGTCGTGGGAATAATGGACATCCATCGAGTCCCATAAAGGGTACCTGATTCAGGAACACATTCAAAGGCATTTGTGGACCCGGTACACCATTGGGACATGGTGTATTGCTGAAAATCAAATTCTGATCAAGCTGCGGGAATGGCAATGTCAGGTCGTCCTTGATGTTTACAACAAAATAGCCAGGCTGATTCCATACTTTCCTTGTCGGTAGCCACTGCGTTGCGTTGGAGAAGAATAACCGGACTTCGCCCAGGGCTTGTTGCTGAATCGGGTCGTTGATATCAAATGAATTATTTCGGTTACACGGAACGCAGATGTCGGTTGCTCCATCACCGTTCACGTCGGCAATGATTGGACCTTCTGTGTACGTGTGCGATTGACATACTGCAGACCATTGTTTTACGGTTCCTGTCGTTCCGTCAATCACCACCAGTTCCTGAGAATCCCGATACACCATCTCGGGCTTTCCATCGTTATTAAAGTCGTATATCGTAACTGTCAATACACCAGAACGTGTGTCGTTGATCACGCGAGGAGCAGCCCACAACGGAACAATGTTTCCTCCCGCGTCGGTTGTCATACACCAAAGTCGCGCTCCTGCAATGAATGACAGATCGGAACGTCCGTCACCATTCGCATCGCCAATATTCACACGACCTGTTCCCCACGGCCATCCGTTTGCGTAGGAGGGATCAGGAGGCGAGAAGAAGCTTACGGTATTCTTTTGGACATTCCAGTAGAAAACCGAAGTAGGTCCTGTTACGCTGTTAAGTGCGCCACTGATGATGACATCAATGAATCCGTCTCTGTCAATATCAGCAACCGAACAAGAACTGTGTGTATCTTCACCATACTCGACCGGATCGATTGTTAACTTTACGAAAGCCTTGTTCGCGGTAATGGTATTCATGTCGCGGGCGAGTGTCAGCGCGGCAGGCGTTGCGGGATTTCTATTGGTGAGTGAAGGGATTGAGAAGATTTTAGTTCCACACACCAACTCCATTTTATTATCGCCGAGAACATTCACTGCAACTGGCGCGGAGGTTACGTCAAGATCCCAGTTTCCATTTCCGGTAGCAAGCAGGGCTCCTGTTTCGGCCGCATAAATGCGATCGCGAAGATAGATCTCTGCGCGACCGTCACCGTCCATATCCGCAATACCAAAAGTTCCTGGACGGTTCGTGCCCAGATTGATGGCGTTATATAGGGGGACAAGGTCGTCTGGCGCATAGCGGAAACCTACCAGGAAAAAGCAAGTAGGAGGAGTGCTTGGGTTACCTCCCCGGTTACTCACAACCCCGAACAATTCTGCTTTACCATCTTTGTTGATATCGGCAATCAGGTTCTCATGTTCGAAAAGCAGGTTGGTGGGTTTACAGCCGCCGGTGCCTGAGAATATCTTTGCCCCTTGCCCGGTGGTCTTGTAGTCCGACTTGATGTCACCCGCGTCGCTGCCATCAGCCTGTCCGTTGGTTGTAGCAACTACGCGTATTTCTGAGTTCCATTTCGACGTAATCACCGCATCCGGAACTCCATCACCATCCACATCTCCGACGGAGACTTTTGATTGTGTATCTGCTGTGTTTTGTCCGGATACCGCAGGAGCGCCAATTCCGGCAAATGGATTTGCGCTGGGATCCTGAGGAAAGGGACAGCTGGCATTTCCTCCAACGAATGTAAGACCGTAGTACTCGGCACAGTTCACGTCCTGGCGATCTATCAACCCATCACCATCGTTGTCGACGTTATCGAAACAGTTACATCCTCTTTCGATGGGTTGCCCTTTGAAATTACAGTAGGGATTTGTTGCATTCGCGGGTATGCTGCAGTCGACCTGCTGCGCAAATGCGCTGGAGATTCCCAGGATGAAAAACAGCACGAATGCTGCGATCACGGTAGACGTTTGTCTTTTGACAAAACACGAACTCATAGATTTTACTTCAGGTATAAACTAAAACCAACAATTAATTCTCTGACTGATCAGGACGTAAACTACGGAGAGGGAAACGTGGCGACGTTTTCGTCTATTTAAAGACAAGAACGCTTCCGGTGACTGGCTTTTGGTTCGGACAACCGAACACAAAATAATATGTACCATCCGGTACCGGTTTGCCACCATACGTACCATCCCAATTTACACCCTTATTTTCAAACACTCGCCTGCCACGACCATCAAATACACTTAGCGTACAGTCGGGGCTTGCTTCCGCCCGAATGTTCCAAATGTCGTTCACGCCATCACCGTTTGGTGAGAACGCAACGGGGAAGCTACTGCCTGCACCGTCTACCGTGACGGTGACTTCAGCCGTGGCTTCGCAGCCTTCCGCATTCGAGGCTGTCACGGTGTAGATTGTTGTTTGAGTTGGGGTTGCAATGGGATTTGCAATGGAGGGGTTGGAGAGAGACTCAACCGGGAGCCACGAATAGCTGTTCGCGGCAGACGCCTCAAGTTGAGAAGAGCCGCCAACGGCAATGCGATCGGGAGTCGCTGTGGCGGAGATGGAGAGAGAAGGTTTTGATCCAATGGTGATTTGAGCGAATCCAGGACATCCGGTCGCGTCAACCGTATTCACAGAAAATGTGCCGGGGCCAACGGAGACGCTATTGGTCGTAGCTCCGGTACTCCAGGTGCGAGTCGTGAATGTTCCGGTCAATGTTAACGTAACCTGTTGTCCTTCACACGCATCTGGTGACGATGGTGTAATGACGGGGATTGTCCCATTTGCCACAACGATATTTTTTGACGTATTCGCTGAGCAACCTGCAACGCCCTGGTAAGTAACAGTCAGGGATGCGGTAAATGTCTGGGACGTGTTGTACGAGTGCGTGGGAGCAGCAGCTGTGGACGTGGCGCCGTCACCGAACGCCCAGTTGTACACGGCGGTTCCATCTGCATCAACGGTTGACGTATTGGTAAAAGGCAGGGGTTCGGTGACGCAGGCGTTCTGTTTAACATTAAAACCGGGAACCGGAGCACTCAGGATTTTGACCGCTAGCCCGGCCGTTGTGCCGCTGCAGCCGATGGCGGTATTTGTAATGGTAACTGAATAAGTTCCTTCAACGGTCGCGCTATGCGTTGCTGTGGTCTGCCCGGGGATGTCGGCGCCGTCCCGTTTCCACTGATAGGTATGGTTAGCCAAACTGGAGACCGATAAGTTGACCTGTCCGCCCTGACAGGCGGTGTTGTTGGCGACATTGGAAGAGATGGCGAAATCGGAGAGTCTCGCAAGCTCCACTCGTCTTGTGACGACATTACTTCGGCAACCGCCTACTTCGATTTGCAGCGTATAGTCTCCGGCTGCGGATTCCACCGCGGTTAACGACGGGTCTTCCAACGCTGAGGCGAAGCTGTTCGGACCTCTCCAAATATAGGTAGCACCCGGAACCGTTGCAGTCTGAAGATTTAAGGTAGCGCCAATACACACGGGCGTATTCGCTGTAATCACTGGATCCGCCGGGGCAGACGAAGCATTAGGCGAATCAGTGACAGGGTCCGACTGCAGCGCACAGGTTCCGATCGTCTCAGTGGCCGTAACGCGATAAACGCCGGGAGCCGTGATGTCCAGAAAAGGAGAGTTACCACCGATGTTCGAGCCGTCTTTTGTCCATTGATATGTTACGTTCGCGGCCTGCGCTGTTGTCAGACGTATAGTCTGACCGTTGCAAATACTAACCGGTTCAGGATTCTGGATTGCTGGCTTGTGGCAATGCAGATTTCGGATAACGCCAACCTTGGCGGTATTGGTCAGAAAGGACGTATAGGCAATATCTGGTTTTCCGTCGCCATCATAATCCCGCACATTGACGTTTCTGGTGTTGTTGGGGGAGATCAGGTTGTTGCGTGTGAACGCTGGGGTGGTGGTGCTTCCGTTGTGAATGAATACGTTGATGTTGTTCTGATTCCTGTTTGCAACAATGATGTCCGTATCGTTGTCGCCATCAATATCGCTGACGTCTACACCCCAGGGTCCAATAGAAGATGCCAGGGTAATTCGTCCGCCGAATGAAATGGTGGATGCCGTGCTTTGATTAAGCAATACATCAACTTGGTTGTTTAATGTATTTGTCAATACTAGATCCAGCTTTCCGTCTTCGTTGAAATCAGCAGTTCGCAGGGTATTGAAGGCACCAGAAAATGTGAGTCGCTCAGGAGCTGCAAATCCAACAGAACCTGTATTCTGATTTTTAAGAACATACAGATTGTTTGTTTGAAACTGGTTCACGATGATATCGGGAGCCCCATCGCCGTTGAGGTCCTGCACATCGATACCATAATTAGTGGGTGTATCCGTTAAAATGGATTTGATGCTGATGCGGATAGGGGTAGCGTTGAAGGACATCGTTCCCCCGGCGCTTTGATTGACAAAGACAAAGAGGTTATCGTTGAAAGAATTGCTGACAATGATTTCCGGTTTTCCGTCTTTGTTTAAGTCACGGAGAACGAGTCGCGTGGCGAAATTGGTCACGTCAATCAGGAGGTTGACGGGAGGCGCAAAGTTGATCAGTCCTCCGGCGCTCGTATTCCGAAGAATATGAATGCTGTTTCGGGGAGAACCCGCTCTCGATACTACGAGGTCAGGTTTACCATCACCTTGTAAATCCCCGCACACGACATTATCGGTCGGGAAAGTAAGATTCAGCACAGAGAGATTGGCCTTATCCAATTTATTAAAGGACAAATTTCCAGGCGTGCTGGTGTTTTGTAACACCATAATATCTGTTGACGTTGTGAAGGGAGAACTTGGGCTGGCAAATTTTGTTGCAGCAATATCCGGTTTCCCGTCGGCATTGAGATCGCAAGAGCAAAGGTCCCAGACTTCCTCCGGCGCCGTAAACGCCAGCTCAGATGAGAATTTGGAAGTAGCGAAGGGCTCGGTCAATAGTCCGGGTACAAATTTGCTTTTTGATTTTCCTGAAAGCAGCGTCGTCAGATTAACGACTTCAATGTTGTCTAGTTTTGCCTGAGGCGGTATGGTTACTTCGATGGAGAATTCTGTCGAGGCAGTTACAGTGCCTGAGACACCTCCGAAAGTGACGTGCAATTTGGTGGGATCTGTGCTGAAGCCTGAGCCTGTGATCAGAACTTTTGCCAGTGGTGCAGCATAAAGGGGCTCCACACCCTGAATGACAGGTGCCTGCGCAGACGCCTGAAACGCCAGGAATGAAAGCAGGAAGATTATTTTCAAACTTACCTTCATATCAGTTATTGATGAACGGTGAGCAACCAGGAGTCGCGGAACATTTTCATCTTTCGCACACGGTCTCGCTCCGCTCTCGCTTCATTGATATCCGTTGTTCGTATTAGGTAAACATACCAGAGATTCTTTTCTGTCAGGTGACCATAATGAGTCTTGAAACCTAATTTATTAACACCTTCACTAAAATGTCTTGCGTTTGCTTCACTTCTGAATACCCCACCAATGACATAGTCAGCGACGTCCAGTTCTTTTTCGTGGTCGCCCTGCTTCCAGAACTCGTGACGTTCCGCGTGCGGATGTCCTTCCTCTCCGTGATGATCCGTTGCGTCTTCTGCGTGAACCTCCAGGCGCTTGATCTGCTCCTGCTCATGCTCGTGATCACCTTCCTCGAATGATGACAGCATCTGGTGTTTGAATCTTGGATTGTGGGTCACTTTCTTAACCGTATCAGGAGCAGTAGCCTGCGTTGTGACCAGCGGTGTTTCTTTCTTCACCACAACTTCGTTCTTCCGGGCCTCCTCCAGTTTTTTCACCTGCTCGCGGTGTTGTGCGAGCGCCTCTTCCTTCTTCTTTTGTTCAAGTTGCGGGTCGGTCTTTGGAGTCTGATCCTTTGGTTCATTCTTCTTTTGCTGGGCCGCAAGCTGTTTCTTTTTCTCTTCCTCTTTTTGCTGAGCCGCCAACTGTCGCTTGCGTTCCTCTTCTCTTTGCAAAGCCAACGCCTCGTCTTTCTTCTGTTGCTCAAGTTTCGTTTCGGCCTTCTTGATCTCCTGTTGCTTTTGATATTTTTCCTGCTGCTGTGCAAGTTGCTTTTTCCGTTCTTCTTCTTGCTGCTTCCGTTTTGCCGCAATGGCCTCACTTGCCGAAACCCCTGATTTTTTCTTTTTCTCTTTTTCCTTGCTCGTGTTAACAAAAGAGTAAAGATGAGCTCCTTTCTTTTTCGCACCGAACAGATAATTCAGACTCACTTCGAACGTGCCACTGTTCAGCTCATTCATACCGGTGTTCTTCAAGCTGTACGAACCCCCAATCGCAAACATGTCTTTTACCTTGACACCACCCATTGCCGAGATCCCAAAGTCCTGTTTGTATGATCCGCCAAGCCACACGAGGTGATTCAGATGAATAATGCCGGCAGCTTCAAATTGTGAGGGCAGCCCCTGGTTGAGCCGATAAACAAAGTAAGGTTCAAAAACATGTTTGTCTCCGCCGAGATAAAACCGATAGCTGGTGTTCACTAAAATGGTCTGGAAAGGCTTCACTTCGCTGATGTTGAACGATTCGTCAGCAACAAACGATGGGGAGAAGATGGAAGGCATCGCCACTCCGATGTGGAAATATTTTACATGAACGGATAGGCCTGCGTTACCAGTAAGGGATGCGTTGTTTTCAAGGAGATTGATAATAGCAGGGTCACTCCCAATGGATTGCAACTTTGCCAGATCCACCGTATTCCAGGATCCTCCTCCGGAGATTCCAAAACGGAGGTAAGCGTGTTCCTGTAGGGGTACGTTGTAACTAAAAGAGAATAAGGCTGAAGAGTTCGTCAACAAGCCCCGGCTGTCGTTCGTCGCGTTGAAGCCAAACGCAGTGCGCGCACTAATGGGGGTATGGAGCGCAAAATTGACAATCTGAGGACCGCCTTCAATATCCATCCATTGCCGTCTGTATATCAACGACGCAGCAGTTTGTCCATCCAAACCTGCATAGGATGGATTGATCAGGTAAGGATTTAGATAAAATTGACTGAAATTGGACTGGTCTTGCCCCAGTGAAGGAATAGAGCAAGCGATTAAGAGGGTGAAGAGTACGGTCTTGATGATGTTCATTAAGGCCAAAATCCCCGCAATAAAACTATATTTTTCCAATGACTTCAACTATTTCGGTCTCCTAATTAACTTTAACTCTAAATTTACCATTATTTTTTCGATCCTTTACCTTAAACCAGGGCAATGACACTCTATCAATCGCGTAAGTTCTGTTCAGGTAAGCGCTATGTTCTGGCGATTGCGTTTATAATTATTCTTCCAGTATTTGGAATCGCTCAACGGTTCAAAATTGGTGTTAAAGCGGGACTGTCCTTGAACTATGTTGGTTTTGGTGAAGAAGAAGACAAACAGCGTTTCTCGCGGGGTCTTGCCCGGGGATACACGGGGGGGCTACTGGTCGGATTTCCTCTCGGAAAATCCAAACGGTATGAACTCATTACTGAGGGTGCGTTTTCAAGAAAAGGGAAGGTCCTGAAATTCAACGACAACACATGGACCAATACACAGTCATTCAATATGATTGACGCAACCATGCTGCTGCGAAGAACATTTCATTTTCACATCAGAGAAGATTTGCCCGCTGAATGGTTCTTCAACATTGGTCCCGAAGTGAGTCACTGGCTTTCAGGCAAGGGCGCGTTCAAAGCGGATGGTCCGGAGTATGATTACAAGATGGTATTTAATGGTGAGCGCGATGGAAGTCTCGACCGTATGTATGTGGCCCAGGAGAACCGGTGGCTTTTTGGTCTGGCGCTTGGTGTCGGGTTCACGGCTCCGCTCCGCAATAATCAGAAGCTGACGACAGAGCTGCGCTTTATATCGGGACACACGTTTTTGTCCAGACAAAAAACTTTTAATCCAAATGATTACCCTGTGGTAAGTTTTGAGGAAACACTTCGAACAAACTTAAAGGTGTTCAATATTACGCTGGCGTACACGTATGACTTCAGTGTACAGGAATCGAGGAAAGGAAAGAGTACGATTAAAAAGAAGCTGAAAAAGGGACGTTGATTATTTGAGGTCCAGTTTCTGCTGCGCTTTGTTTTTCTCATACAAATGCAACAGCATGCCATCTTTTAGTCCCACTTCGGGGACAAGAATATTCTTCGCGTTGGCCCACTCCATCACTTTGAGGTAAATGCTGCTGGCCGGGACAATAACATCCGCCCGGTCAGGGTTCATTTGCAGTTTGTAAATCCGCTCCTCGATGGTGTATTGTTCGATCATCGCCTTGATGCTGCTGACCTTGTTGATGGACAACATCTTTCCAGTCTTTACAGATGCAAGTTCGAATATCTTCGAAATGTTTCCACCGGTTCCGACAGCGATAACTTTTCCGTAATCCTTTTTGACATTATCACGGACCCACTTTTCCATGTCTTCCCACATGACAGGGGAATCATAATGCTCCAACACACGCACAGAGCCAATCTTAAATGATCTGGTCTTAATTTTTCGGCCACCAACGTACAGGTTCAGTTCTGTACTTCCTCCACCAACGTCGATATGCAGGTAAGTCTGCGTGCCCAGGTATGATTGGATGGCCATATTGATCAGTTCGGCTTCCCGGTTTCCATCAATGATCTGGATCTCCAAGCCCAGTGTGTTGTACACCTCTTCAGCAAGTGCACTGCCATTTTCCGATTCCCGCATGGCTGAAGTTGCGCACGCCATGTAATCGTCCACTTCGTAGAGTTCGATGAGCAACTTAAACGCGCGCATCAGTTTTTTGAACTTCTCCTGGCTCTTGTCACTGATTCGGCCGGTTGTGAAGACGTCATGTCCCAGGCGGAGCGGAAAACGGACATATTCAAGCTTCTTAAAAACGGCAACGTCTTTATCCAGCACCGTTGATACCTGAAAACGGATGGCGTTTGAGCCGATATCGATCGCAGTAAACTTCAACTAAACAAACTTTTATTCTGACCGCAAGGTATTACCAAAACGCTTACCAACCCACAAGGCTAAGCGGCAATTTATTCTACTTTTGAATGCCTTTTACGGTAGATGGAACAAACGTTCGATATCACGCAACTGATTTTTTTATTTAAGCTTTAATGATTTTCTTTGCATGCTTATCCAGAAAGACGGAGGGTTCGGGCCCTGAGAAGTCTTAGCATCCTATTACTCGCGCAAGCTGTAGTGTTGTGCTAACTCCCTCCACATGGTGTCATGTGGAAAAGATAAGTTCCCATCTCGCATGGCTCTCTGGATAAGCAAAACCGAATCAAGACCGGGCATGAACATCCACGAAGCTATTAAACAACGAATTCTTGTTATTGACGGTGCCATGGGCACCATGATTCAACGTCGTAAACTGGAAGAAAACGACTTCCGCGGCGACCGATTTAAAGATCACCGCTTCCCACTGAAAGGCAATAACGATATCCTGTCCATCACACGTCCGGACATTATCAAGGATATCCACAGGCAATACCTGGAAGCCGGAGCCGACATCCTCGAAACAAATACCTTCAGTGGTACCACCATCGCGCAGGCTGATTACCACCTCGAAGATGCGGTGTACGATCTCAATTTTCAGTCTGCAAAAATTGCCAGAGAGGTTGCAGACGAGTTTACACGCAAGGAACCTCACAAGCCAAGATTTGTTGCTGGAGCGATGGGCCCCACGAACAAAACGGCTTCCCTCTCACCGGATGTAAACAACCCAGGCTATCGTGCAATTACTTTTGATGAACTTGTTACCGCGTTTAAAGAACAGGCTAGGGCGTTGCTCGACGGTGGCGTGCATGTATTGTTGTTAGAAACGATCATCGATACGTTGAATGTGAAAGCCGCGCTCTTCGGTATACAGGAATTGTTTGAAGAAATCGGTCGTGAAGTTCCGATCATGGTATCCGGTACCATCACCGATGCCAGCGGACGAACGCTGAGCGGACAAACAACTGAAGCATTCCTCGTATCTGTTAGTCATGTGCCTTTGCTTAGCGTTGGATTGAATTGCGCACTTGGTGCAAGTCAATTGCGTCCCTACCTGAAGGTAATGGATGAGAAGTCTCCGTTCTTTGTTTCTGCTTATCCCAATGCCGGCCTTCCAAACGAATTTGGTCATTACGATCAAACGCCTGAGGAAATGGCTGTGCAGATTGAAGAATTTCTTAAAGAAGGTATGGTGAATATTGTTGGCGGGTGCTGCGGCACAACGCCCGACCACATCAGAAAAATTGCAGAAGTGGCTGCAAAGTATAAACCCCGTTTGGTAGAAGTTGAGCATGAGTAAATATTTAGAATTAAGTGGCCTCGAAGCCATTACGATCACACCGGAAAGTAATTTTGTGAACATCGGTGAACGTACGAACGTGACCGGGTCTGCGAAATTCCTGAAATTGATCAAAGAGGATCAATACGAAGCTGCATTGGAAGTAGCACTCGATCAAGTGCGCGGTGGCGCGCAGGTGATCGATGTGAACATGGATGAAGGGATGCTCGACTCGAAAGCAGCGATGGTCAGGTTTTTGAACCTGATGGCTTCCGAGCCCGAGATAGCACGCATACCGGTAATGATTGACTCCTCCAAGTGGGAAGTGATCGAAGCAGGTTTAAAATGCCTCCAGGGAAAAGGTATTGTTAATTCCATTTCACTAAAAGGTGGAGAAGAAGATTTTATCCGGCAGGCAAAACTTGTCAAGCGTTATGGTGCTGCCGTAGTCGTCATGGCCTTTGATGAAGCGGGGCAGGCAGATACTTATGAACGCCGGATTTCTATTTGTAAACGTGCCTATGATATTCTCGTTCATCAGCTCCATTTTCCGCCACAGGATATCATTTTCGATCCAAACATCTTTCCGGTTGCTACCGGAATTGATGAGCATAGAAATTATGCTGTTGACTTTTTCCGTGCTGCAAAGTGGATACGAGAGAACTTGCCCCATGCCCACGTCAGCGGAGGCGTGAGTAATGTTTCATTCAGCTTCAGGGGCAATCAAAAAGTACGTGAGGCAATGCATGCTGCCTTCCTGTATCATGGTATTCGCAACGGGATGGATATGGGTATTGTTAACCCGACCATGTTGGAGGTGTATGATGAAATACCAAAGGATTTGCTCGAACGCGTTGAGGATGTTTTGTTAAACAGACGTGCGGACGCAACGGAGAGGCTGCTGGAATTTGCGGAAACTGTGAAGGGTGCGGCAAAGAAGAAAGAAACCGATGACGAGTGGAGGAAGGGATCCGTTGAAGACCGGCTCACCCATGCACTTGTCAAGGGAATAATTGACTTCATCGATCAGGATACAGAAGAAGCACGGTTAAAGTATCAAACGCCGTTGAAGGTTATCGAAGGGCCTTTGATGGCTGGGATGAACGTTGTGGGTGATTTATTTGGTGCAGGCAAAATGTTTCTCCCTCAGGTCGTGAAAAGCGCGCGGGTGATGAAGAAGTCGGTTGCCTATCTGGAGCCTTTCCTGCAAGCCGAGAAAGAGGAAGCACGGCGTCAACGCGCAAGCGGGTTGATTACCGGGGAAGAGCAAAAGCCAGCCAAAATTCTGATGGCAACGGTGAAAGGTGATGTACACGACATCGGAAAAAACATTGTAGGGGTCGTGCTCGCCTGCAACAACTACGAGGTTGTTGATTTGGGTGTAATGGTTCCCGCGGAGAAAATCATTGAGGCTGCAAAAAGGGAGCAAGTCGACATCATCGGATTGAGTGGATTGATTACCCCGTCACTTGATGAGATGGTGCATGTCGCGAAGGAAATGCAGCGTGAAAAAATGGAAATTCCGCTCCTCATCGGTGGGGCAACCACTTCGCGTATCCACACCGCCGTGAAGATTGACACTGTTTACGATGGTCCTGTAGTACACGTGCTCGATGCATCTCGTTCTGTTCCTGTTGCAAGTGAGTTGATGAGCAAAGAAGCCCGTGAGCAATATTCGTTGAAGATAAAAAATGAATACAAGTTGCTGCGCGCTGATCACGAGCAAAAGCGGTCCGGTAAGTCGTATGTTTCACTAACGGAAGCACGGGCAAACGCGGTGAAGATCGACTGGTCCGCTTCTGTCCTGACCAAGCCCTCATTTACAGGAAGAAAAGAACTGATAGCCTATCCGTTGGAGCAGATTCGTCCTTTCATTGATTGGACTCCCTTCTTCCAAACGTGGATGCTGGCCGGTCGTTTCCCCGGCATTTTGGAAGACCACGTCGTTGGTGCTGAAGCATTAAAACTTTATAATGATGCCAACCGGATGCTTGATGAAATCATTCGCGATAAGACTCTTCAGGCAAATGCCGTCCTGGCCTTCTTTCCTGCCCAGTCGTCCGGCGACGATGTGAAGCTTTACCGTGAGGGTGAGAAAGACTCTTTTGCAACATTTCATTTTCTGCGCCAGCAAAATAAAAAAGCTCAGGGACTGCCTAATTTTTGTCTTGCCGACTTCATATCTCCTGAGGCAGGGGATTACCTCGGCCTGTTTGCAGTGACGGCTGGAATAGGTCTCGAAAAGCTCGTCGAGAAATACAAGAAGGAACATGACGACTACTCAGAGATCATGGCGAAAGCAATTGCTGACCGCCTTGCAGAGGCATTTGCTGAGTTGCTCCACAAGGAGGTGCGCACGAAATACTGGGGGTACGCGAAAGGGGAGAGCTTGAATAACGAACAATTGATTGATGAGGCATATGTCGGGATTCGTCCTGCACCGGGGTATCCTGCGTGCCCCGACCACACTGAAAAACAATTGCTTTTTGAACTACTGGAGGGAAATAAGGCAGGAATCACACTGACTGAATCGTTTGCCATGTACCCGGCGGCTGCAGTAAGCGGATTCTACTTTTCACATCCGGAATCGAAATACTTCGGTCTTGGGAAGATTGAAAAAGACCAGGTAGCTGATTACGCTGTGCGAAAAGGAATGAGTTTACCTGAAGCGGAAAAATGGCTTTCTCCCAATTTGTCCTACGAAATATAAATTTACAATTGAACTAATAACTTCATGAAAGTTACTGAGCATATCCGGCGCGCGAACGGTAAGACGTTGTTTACAATTGAAATTCTTCCTCCGCTGAAAGGGGAGAACATTACAAATCTGTTCAAGAACATCGATCCATTGATGGAATTTAAACCTCCCTTCATTGATGTGACGTATCACCGTGAGGAGTATGTTTACAAAAAGAAAGAGAATGGATTACTCGAAAAGAGCGCTACGCGTAAACGTCCCGGAACTGTTGGTATTTGCGCCGCAATTCAAAATCACTACAAAGTAGATACGGTACCACACATCATCTGTGGAGGTTTCAGCAAGGAAGAAACGGAAAACGCGTTGATAGATTTGCATTTTCTCGGTATCGACAATGTCCTGGTTTTACAAGGCGATGGCATCAAGAATGAAGGGCGCTTTGTTCCCGAACCTGACGGACATCGCTATGCTTCTGAGCTGTTACAGCAGGTGGTGGCGATGAATCAAGGGAGATACATGGACGATGACTTACAGAACCCTGCGGCAACAGATTTTTGTATTGGCGTTGCCGGATATCCTGAGAAGCATTTTGCTGCGCCAAATCTGAAGATCGATTTGAAGTACTTAAAATTGAAAGTTGATCTGGGGGCAGAATATATTGTGACACAAATGTTCTTCGATAATAAAAAGTACTTCGACTTTGTCGACAGTTGCCGTGATGCAGGTATTCACGTACCGATCATTCCCGGAATTAAACCGATTACGACCAAGGGGCAGATGAACATCCTTCCCACAACTTTTCACATTGACTTACCAGAGGAGCTTGCAGACGAGATTGATAAATGTAAAGACAACGCGGCCGTCAAGCAGGTTGGAGTAGAGTGGGCGATTAATCAGTCCAAAGAACTCATCCAGCGTGGCGTTCCGACGCTCCATTTTTACAGCATGGGCAAGTCGGATCCTATTTACAGTATTGCGAAGGCTTTATTTTGAGCGCGAGCTCGACAATAAAAAAAGGCTACCTGTTCGGGTAGCCTTTTTTATTAATCAGACTATTGCAAGTCCATCCGCGGAACCCGCTCATCGATAAATAACTGATTGCTGCGTTTTTTAATATCAAGAGAGTGACCCAGTATTTCTTGTTCTGGTTGTCGATCTCTTCCGATTCGTCCACCGATGCCTGCGATTTGATCCAGCGCTGCGCGAAGCAGATTCTCCCTTTCGTCTCCAAGCGGGTAAATATACAGGCTGTTGTCGAGGTTCACGACATTAGGGAAGAAACCATTGGAGTAATCAGATTGGTTATCCGTATTAAGAATTTTAACGACAATGGGTTGCATACCCCACTTGTTCTGCGGATTATCCTCTTCAAACAATGAAATGGAACCTACGTTCTTGCCCACAGTGGTGTCGCCGATTAGAAACACCTCCATATAGGGTCTTAGGCCGTTGATGATAAGTTCGCTGGCAGAGGCAGTGCGGGAGCCTGTGAGTATATAAACTTTGCTGCCAGTCAGCTGATTGCCCACATTTGCGCTCTTTACAAGAAACTTTGTTGTCAGAAATGAGGGACCTAGGTCCGGTGTTTTGAGGATTTCTTCTTCGACCAGATCATTGTATTCACGCCGGGCAAAGATCGAGGAAGACGTAATTCCTTTTCCAATATGGCTGGCCAGATTTTGTGCAGATGATTCGGCGCCGCCGCTATTGTACCGGAGATCAAGAACGAGATCAGTTATGCCTTGTGCTTTGAAATTGGAAAAGATGTTTTCCATTTCGTTATCGTAGGCCTTGTTATTTCCGGGAGCAAAGAAGTTATATACATAGTACCCAACTTTTCGCTCATTGACTGTAATAACTTTTGACAGGAAGTTTGGATTCTCAGCGAATTCTGTCGTTGTGAGGCTAAGCGTTGACTCGGAGCCGAACGTACGATCCTCGACGCTCAAAAGTGGCCGGTACGTGATCGAGTGATCTTCGCTGATTTGTCCAAGAAGCGTTCTGTAATTGTCTACAGTGATGCCTGTGTTGTTAATTTTTGAAATAACATCTCCTCGTTTCAGCGCGGTAGCAGAAGCAGGGGAGCCGGGTTTAATGTACAGCACTTGTGCGATGACGTTGTTGCTTCCGGGAGCTTCGCGGTAGAGAACAAACTCATAGCCGGCTTCTTTGTTAATGCCATTCAGGGAGTTAATCAATTCTTCATAGTTATCCTGAATCCACGAAAACCGGTCTTCATCATTGAGCAGCGCTTCAAAGTATTCGTCGGGATTTTTATTCACATCGACGTTATCCGGAATGGTCGTGTTCCAGTAGTACCAGAAGTCCATATTCTCTTTAATCCATTGATTGACGGCAGCGTTTTCCTTGTTGGTGATTTTTGGTCCTGCATCATCTTCCTTACAAGACAGTGCACCAAACACCATCAGGAAAAAGAAGATTGATCTGTAAAAAAGGGTCGATTTACTCATCATATGTGTATTTGTTCCTCTGATTTTAAAGATAAAGAAAAGGTATTGGATTTGAATCAACAGTAGCCATGACGTTGTTTTTGTTTAACGCCGGGAACTTTTTAGAATTGTAATACCTTAATTCGAAAAAGCTAGCGGCTTCATGGCAAAAGGTTCATTCACTGAAATTATAAACAGCAGTACCCCTGTTTTGGTTGATTTTTTCGCAACGTGGTGCGGTCCCTGCAAGATGATGTCGCCCATACTGGAAGAAGTTAAAGCAACAATGGGCGGGAAGGCCAGGGTCGTGAAGATTGACGTCGATAAGAATCCTGCCATTGCTGCCTTGTATCAGGTTCAGGGTGTGCCTACGCTGGCCTTGTTCAAGAACGGCCGCCTTCTTTGGAGGCACTCCGGCGTTTTGCCCAAAGCAGAAATTGAAAAGGTTATTCTTCGCTTTGCGTAAATAGCTGCGATGACACAAGCGAGTGAAATAGGCAGCTATAAACCCCCTGGTACTGCAACATCTTGTGGAGTTCACTCGGTGAGTGAGTTTCGGGTTATCTTGTCTCCAACCTGCTGATGCGGCACCAATCAAAAAGGCCCGTTAAAGAACAGGCCCTTTTAAATCAATTAATTAAAAAATTTACTTCTTGCTGAGGTTAGGAAGTCGCAGGTCGCCAATCAATTGGTTGCTTCGTCTCTTGAAGTCGAGAGATTGTGCAATGATTTCATGTTGTTTTTGAGGCGTGCGTTCAACCCGGCCGGTCGTTCCTGTAATTTGCGCAAGGGCTACGCTTAACATGCTTTCTCTTTCATCTCCAAGCGGAAAGATCACGAAGTTATTGTCGGGATTGACAATGTCTGGCGTGAAGCCATTGGTATATTCGGCCTGCTTATCTTTATTCAGCAGTTTAAATACAATTGGCTGCATGCCCCATTTATTCTTCGGATTGTTTTCCTCAAATATAGAGAAAGATCCAACATTTTTTCCAACTGTATTTGTTCCGATAAGGAATACATTCATGTAAGGCTTCAGGCCATTGATGATGAGCTCGCTCGCAGAAGCGGTTCGCGCACTAGTCAGCACATAAACTCTGTTCCCGGTCAGTTGTCCTCCTACGTTGGCACTTTTTGCAACGAAATTGGTAACGAGGGCAGATGGACCAAACTTTGGGTCCTTGATGATGTCAGCTTCCACCTTATCGTTATATTTCCAATATGTAAATACTGAGGAGGCATTTACTCCGCTACCAACAAGACTTGCAAGGTTTACTGCGGACGATACTGCGCCGCCGCTGTTGTATCTGAGGTCGAGAATGAGATCGGTGATGCCTTGGGCCTTGAAGCTTTCAAATATACGTTCCATCTCTGAGTCGTAGCTACCACCATTTCCCGGCGCAAAAAAGTTGTATACATAATAGCCAACTTTTCGGTCGCCGGCCTTAATTACCTTTGACAGGAAGTTTGGATTCTCCGCGAATTCAACGGTCGTAAGATTCAGAACCGTCTCTGCGCCAACTGCGCCATCGGGAATGGATACTGTTCTGTATGTAATGGAGTGGTTTTCGCTCATTTGGGCAATCAAAGATTTATAGTTGTCCACCGTAATAGATGTATTATTGATCTTCGTGATAACGTCTCCTCTTTTTAATGTGGTTAAGCTTGCCGGAGAACCAGGTTTGATGTAAACAATTTGAGCATAAAGATCATTGCTCGTAGCAGACATGCGGTAAAATGTAACTTCGTAACCAGCTTCTTTGTTGATTCCGCTCAGGGAATTAAGCAGCTCCTGATAATTCGGTTGTATCCAGGAAAAACGATCCTGACTGTTCAAAAGTGCTTTGAAATATTCTTCTGGTTTTTTCTTCTGATCGACATTGTTTGGAATCGTCGAACTCCAAAGATAAACGTAGTCCATTTTTTCTTTGATCCATTTGTTTACCTCAATGTTTGGATCTTCGGCAGTCGCTGGTGCTGGAACTGGTGTTGGATCGTCGTTACACGAAAGTGTCATTACGATGAGGAGGAAGACGGCCAGCCGTGCGTAGAAAGGGTTTGTTTTTTTTGTCATGATCTAGGGGTTTTAGTATGAATAAATTTAATGAAAACGTTTTTGGCGCAGGGAAGAATTCCGACTAAAATTGATTGTGGAAAACTCTCAAGAGTTTTTGAAATTGTAACACCTTTTGGTGACGCCCTTTATCAGCGTCCATGCGCGGTGTGATCCTCATAGCTCACGGAAGATACTCCGCAAGCTCAAATTGTTTTTTTAGCTAAATAATGAGGTTGATCTGCGCGACCACGGCATTGATGCAAATGAAACGAATGAAGAAGAGGTTGCTGTCAGGAGGCGCGCGTTTTTTTAAAGTGAAATTTTGTGTTGAACCCTTTGTTCCCTTGGGACGGGTTGACTACGAGCTTTTTTAAGTGATCAGGTTGGTAAGAGGCGAGGTGGAGGGGCTTCGAGACGGTATCGGCAGTATCTGAAAATACCTTCTTACTCTTAATCTGTGCCGCGAATGTTCAACTGTTGCTCAATCAAGAGTTCGATCTCCGCGTAAAAGAGGCTGTCGTTTTGGGCAGTAAGTGAAGCACTATCGGTTATTCTGATCTGGTCCAATAGTAAATGATAATAATCGATGTTTAGTGGAGACAGCTCGAGAATTTTCAAAGAATCTTTTACTGCTTTCAATTGATCAGGGTGTATTCCGGCGACGCCAAAATTCAGCGCTATGTAATCTGTTAAGAAGCGCTCGTCAAGGAATACTTGAATGAGTTCATCTCGCAACGCTCGGACAAGGTCGATAACCTGCTGGTTCGACCATCGTATTTCGACTGAATTCGTTTCCATAGGCTTCTGAGGCAATTAACGTTGACGGGCCGGGAATGTCGTCGGTCAGACGAAACAGTCTAAAGCCCTGGCAATGAAAAACTTTTTTTGCCGGTTATCGTGTTTAGGTGTTGATAGATTTTCAATTATTGTACCGCTTTCATCATGATGCTTAAAAATGTTAAAATGATTTAAACGCTGGTTATTTATCTTCTACTTGTTTTTTATGAACGAAACATTCCTGAACCGGATTTTTGAGAAACACGCACAGTGTGGTGCTTGCCCGTCAACGGGGGCTGTAGGGGCTTTTTTTTCTGACTTCCTTGGTTTTCTTTTCCCTGATCATGCTGCGGAAAAGCTTACCCGGCGTGATGTCTTTCTTGCAAAGTCTGCCTCAATTCGTCATACAGCGGAAACTTTGGTGAATGCTGTCCATCCCGGAGGCGAGCGGGTCGTGCAGGAGTTTTTCGCCCGGATTCCGGCCGTCTACGAATTACTGCTCACAGACATCAAGTCGATGTACGAGGGCGATCCGGCTGCCAGAAGCGTGGCCGAAGTGGTCCGTACTTACCCTGGGTTTTACGCGATCGCAGCGTACCGAATTGCGCACGAGTTTCATCGCCTCGGAGTTCCTGAACTCCCAAGAACGATTACTGAATTTGCGCATAGCCATACCGGTATTGACATCCATCCCGGTGCGGTTATTGGCGATCATTTCTGCATTGATCACGGTACAGGGGTGGTCATCGGTGAGACGGCTCTGGTCGGCAATCACGTCAAAATTTATCAGGGGGTAACCCTTGGTGCCTTGAGTGTCAGCAAGGAAGATGCACGGGTCAAGCGTCATCCTACCATTGAGGATCATGTTGTCTTATATGCCGGCGCCACAATTCTTGGCGGTGATACGGTGATCGGAAGTCATAGTGTGATTGGTGGTAATGTTTGGCTCACGCGCAGTGTTCCACCTCATTCTAAAGTTTATTATCAGGCGAAGATGGTTTTCGTCAACGACCAGGAAAGCGATGTACTCGTTTATCAATCAGGAACAACCAAGTCAATATGAAGCTCACAGAGATTATTGGTAATACTCCGCTGGTTGAGTTAACCAGAATTCCAGTAAACAGAAACGTTCAGATACTCGCTAAACTCGAAGGAAACAACCCCGGTGGCAGTGTTAAAGACAGGGCTGCATTTGGTATGATTTCAGGAGCGCTTGAACGGGGAGAAATCAGAGAGGGAGATAAACTGGTAGAGGCTACCAGCGGGAACACAGGAATTGCACTGGCCATGATCGCGCGCATTCTTGGTGTGCACATGACGCTGATCATGCCCGATAATTCAACGCGGGAGCGGATACTCTCGATGGAGGCTTATGGAGCAAAAGTAATCCTCACACCAAGCGCGAAGACTATCGAGTACTCACGGGAGCTGGCGGAGCGTATGGCAGCCGAGGAAGGTTATTTTATGCTTAATCAGTTTGCCAATCCCGACAACTATAAAATGCACTACCGGACAACAGGTCCTGAAATCTGGCGCGATACCAACGGCAGGGTTACGCACTTCGTTTCTGCTATGGGAACAACAGGAACGATCATGGGTGTGTCACGATATTTAAAGGAACAAAATCCTGCAATTCAGATTGTCGGAACGCAGCCCACCACAGGTTCTTGCATTCCAGGAATACGGAGATGGTCCAGGGAGTATTTGCCAAAGATATTCGAACCCGAACGTGTTGACAGAATTGTTGATGTCGAGGAGAAAGATGCGCGGGAGTACACACGTAGGCTCGCTCGAGAAGAGGGAATTCTTGCAGGAATGAGCAGCGGCGGAGCGTTATCTGCGGCGTTAAAAATAGCAAGTGAGATCAATGAGGGGACAATCGTTTTTATCACCTGTGATCGTGGCGATCGTTATTTGAGCTCTGATTTGTTTGGCTAAGCCGCAGCGGTAAGCTTTTTGTTGCCTCGCTTCAAAAAACACCGCACATGAAGGAATTATTTTTTCGTGGAAATCAGTACCTCTTCTTCCTGATACTCACGGTCGTCGTGCTCTACTTCGGCAGGCCCATTGTTGTTCCTTTCGTGTTTGCCGCATTATTGGCCATGCTGATGAAGCCTCTGGCAAATCGAATGGAGAAACATGGCATTAAGCGGGTGTACACCACGATTATCTCTGTGTTCATCATCTTACTCGCACTGCTTTTTTTCGTCGGTGTGATTGCAGGGCAAGTTGTTTCATTTTCCAGAAATCTGGAGAAGATTGAAGCGAAAGCAAAAGAATTCAGAAAGCAGGCTCAGTCATATATAGAAAGTAAGTATAGTGTTCCGGCTCAGCAGCAAGAAAAAATTGTAAAGGAACAGGCCAAACAAACAGCGAGTTCCGGCGCGTCTGTTATTGGAAAAATTTTAACCGGTCTTACTTCTCTCGTGGCTGGCATTGTCCTGACCTTGGTATATACCTTTCTTTTGTTGTTTAATAGGGAGCGCTTTCGAAAGTTTCTGGTGTTGCTTTATTCGGATAAAAACCGTGACGCTGTCGCCGACGTAATTCGTCAGATTTCAAATGTATCCCAGAAATACCTTACCGGACGGGCATTGTCGATTCTGATCATCGCAGGTCTTTATGCCGTGGGGCTCTCCATCATCGGGTTGGAGAATGCGCTCTTATTGGCAGGAGCTGCGGCTGTGCTGACGCTGATCCCTTACGTTGGTACGATCCTGGGGGGTATTTTTCCAGTACTGATGGCGTTGGTTACTGCAGATATGCAAACTGCCCTGGCTGCTGGTGTGGTACTCTTTGTTATTCAGACCCTTGATAATTACTTCATCGAACCAAACGTAGTCGGTGGGGAAGTTAATCTTAGTGCCCTGACTTCTATCATTGTTATTCTTGCAGGCGGGCTGCTGTGGGGTGTCGCCGGGATGGTGCTGTTCATTCCAATTTTTGCCATCATAAAAATCATTTGCGATCATGTGGAGCCGCTGAAACCAATTGGCGTATTGCTGGGGGAGGAGAAAGAGAAAGGCAAACCGTCTCCGGTTAAGGAATGGATCAAACATAAGATCTTCCGGAAGTAGAAATTGCCTCTTATTTTTTACCGCGCTTTTTAGCGAACTGACTTCAATACGTAGTCTTTCTCAATAAACATAGAGTGGAAGAGTGCACAAAGCTTATTATAGTCGGTTGGCTTAATGATGAAATCCACGGCACCCAGCTGCTGCGACTCTTCAATATCTTTGTAAAAGTTGGACGTTGAGTAGATGATTACGGGTATCTCTTTTAAACGCGGGTTGCCCTTCAGGAGGGTCAGGCATTTCTTACCGTCGAGTCCAGGCATATTTAAATCAAGAAAAATGAGATCGGGAAGACTGGTGGTCTCATCCATCAGAAGATTGAGCGCCTCGTTACCGTCGCTGGCAGTGATGCATTCAATAAAAGGCGCTGTTCTGGATAATGCTTCTGAAAATAGCCATCTGTCGTCCTCATCATCATCAATGATCAAGACTTTCTTTTTTTCCTCCGGTTGATGGCTCATTCTGGTTTCGGTAAGTTAATCTTCTAAATATATCTCGAATATGTCGGTTTGCGCAGGGGTAATTTTAAGGCAGTTGAATTTATCTTTAAACTGGATGAAAAGACAGGTGGATAACCTCCCGCCGCCGTGTAATATTGCAGTTTTCGTCAAGTTTTCCCGCTGGTTTCGCTCCCTGCGATTATAATGTCATCTGGATAGGCATTCAGGCTGGTACACTTTCCCGCCGGCTGTGTGCAGATATTGCTGCTTTGATGTTATCGTTTTAGTTTCTTTTACATCCTTTCTTACAGGCAATCGAAGCAAGGCTAAATGACCATGTTGCTGGTCTCAGGTGTCAGCATCTTTGCACCACAATATAGTTCATATGACGTAGATTTTCAGTCCACCCCACTAGTCTTTTTTGTTGCGCATTTAATCCGTCCAAAATCAATTTTTTAATGCCTATTGCAAATGCGTTACATCTGCGTTTTTATCCTCCTGCTCGTTGCTGAGACTTTGTTCGGGCAACAGACCTGTAAATTTACCACACCGAGTGTAATAGCCTATCTGCAGTCACTGCCTTCCGACTACCATTCGAATACGAATAAGTATCCACTCGTTCTTTTTCTTCATGGAATTGGTGAGAGAGGACCAAATACAACAGACACTGCTGTGCTGCGAACGTATATTAATAATGTTGCAAAACTTGGACCGCCGAAGTACGCGGCATCTGGAACTGATTTTCCTTTTATCTTGATTTCTCCCCAGCTAAAAAATAACAATAATGCATGGCCGGTAAATTACGTTCTGGAAGTTCTTAATTATTGCAAGACCTATCTGAGAATCGATGAGCGACGAATTTACATCACGGGTCTGAGCCTTGGAGGGGGAGGTGCCTGGGTTATGTCACAGTCGATGCCGCAGCTCTTTGCCGCTCTTGCTCCTGTATGCGGAGGAATAAATGATCCGGCAAAAGCGTGTAACATCGCGGCCGAAAATCTTCCCGTGTGGGCATTTCACGGTGATAAAGATCCAATAGTTCCCCTGAACAAAAGTGTCTTTATGGTCAATGCAATCAATCAATGTTTGCCTTCGCCAAATCCATTGGCCCGGATGACCATTTATCCTAACGTCGATCACAGTGCGTGGAATTTCGCGTATCGTCCCGATCACACAATCCATAACCCGAACGTATATGAGTGGATGATGGCTCAGCGAAATTTGAAGAATGGAGGCAATTCGATTCCTGTCGCAAATGCGGGTGCCGACATCACCACTTCCGCAGCTTCATATACGCTCCGGGCCTCAGCATCGGATGCGGACGGAGCGATTGTTTCCTGGCAATGGTCGCAAATTCAGGGAGTTCCCGTTACGCTTTCGGGGGCCACCACATCGTCGTTAAGTTTGAGCAATCTTAAGACAGGAAAGTATATCTTTAAGGTTCAGGTGAAAGACGATCATGGCAATACCGACTCGGATTATGTTTCCATTAACGTCAACACCGCTTTCACTGCTTCTGCCGGTTCTGACAAACTTGTGAAGCTTCCCGTTAACGCAACGACACTCTTTGGGGTTGTATCGAATACAACTTCAGTCTCCGCCTATTCCTGGGTGAAATTATCCGGCCCGGCGTGCACAATGAGTAATGCGACAACCGCAACGTTGAAATTGAATGCACTGGTCTCCGGTTCTTATGTTTTTCGCTTCGTTGTAAAGACGGTGGATGGAAGAACCTTTTCGGATGACGCGGCCGTGACGGTTGACCATCCCCCGATCGTTAACGCCGGAACCGACAAAACATTGATCCTGCCACAAGCTGAAATTACTTTATATGGTTCGGCGTCTGATCCGGACGGTGCGGTCGTATCATATCGCTGGTCCAAGTATTCGGGACCTAATGCCGTGATAGGTGATAATACACTCCCGGCGCTTCACATCGCAAAGCTGTATCAGGGTACCTATGTATTTCGATTAACGGCAACAGATGATAAAGGCGTAGCAGGTGTTGATTATGTTACGGTTACAGTAAAGTGATCGGAGAGGAGAAATCGTTGTTGACTGAATTATTTACAGCGTGACCTGCGGTGGTATCTGTTTCTGTTCCCGGAATCTTTTCTTTGAGAGCAATGTTTAATTGTTGGGTTTAAAGTAGTTTTCAGGTTTACAGGTTACCCGTCGGTTCTTCGCCGACGGGTTTTTGATTTATTTACATCTGTTGATGTTTGATCTTTTTAGTGTCGGTTTGATCCGCACAGTCCCCTTGCGTCAATTACTCCCAGTCGCTTAAGTAGTCGGAGTATTTTACCTGTCGAAGGATTATTCTACATACTTATCTAAATGAGAAGTTATTTCCGCAAATAATCATCTTTATTCGTGCCGTGTTGTTCATGATGACTGGAAGAAACCAGTAGCCAATGGAACGGAATGCGCTGTGGAAAAAATTAATCAACAAAAATTTCGAGACGCTTCATTTGACTTTCGCAGTCTGTAGCTCGCTTATTAATCTTAAATCTTTAACCACTAAACCTAGTAAAGAATGAAACAAAAACGGTTCCCCTTGTTAATCCTGCTCTGCTTAGTTGTTGTTGTCTCCAAGGGCCAGCAATCAGTTCAAATTACTTCGAATGGAATTGGATACCTGCAATATCTCCCGCAGGGCTACAACACCAATTCAAATAAATATCCAGTTGTTATTTCGCTCCACGGAATCCGCGAGAAGGGATCTTGTACAAATGATCCCAGTATCATTCGCTCTCAGGTTCCAACGGTCGCAAATGTGGGGTTGCCAAAATACATCAAGTATGGCGCCCAATACCCATTTATCATGATAGCGCCTCAGTTGAAAAGCTGCCACGGCAGCTGGCCGGCCGATTATGTTATGAGTGTCATTAATTACGTGAAGACCAAACTTCGCATTGATCCGTCAAGGATATACCTGACTGGTTTAAGTCTCGGCGGAGGCGGTGTGTGGACTACCGTTGGTGCCTATCCGTCGGTGTTTGCAGCGGTGCTTCCCGTTTGCCCTGGCTACAATGCGTTAAGTAAGGCGTGTGGTATTGCCGCAAGTGATGTTCCGGTTTGGGATTTTCACGGTGATGCAGATGGCATCGTAAGCTATCAGGTTAGTTTGAAGATGGTAAATGCAATTAATAACTGTACACCGAAGCCAACACCTCTTGCGAAACTCACGTTGTTTTCTGGCGCAGGCCATATCATTTGGGATAAGGTATATAAGGAGACCAATGCATTGACGTGGTTGCTTTCTTTCCGGAATGGATCAACATCAACCAGCAACGTAGTCCCTACTGTTTATGCCGGAGCCGATAAAACCGTTGTATTACCTTCTAACGCCGTGACACTCTACGGCAGTGCCTCGGATCCCGATGGGACAATCACCTCTTATCAATGGACGAAGAAGATGGGGGGTAACGCGACAATGAGTGGAACGACGAGCAAAGAGCTCAAGGCATCGAATCTCGCTGAGGGAAGTTATCTTTTTGCATTGACGGCAAAGGATGATAAAGGCGCAACCGCCAGCGATGATGTGGCTGTGAAGGTGACCAAGTCATCGGTAACAACTAACGTGCTTCCGGTAGCAAATGCGGGGAGTGATAAGACAGTTGCCTTACCTACCAACGCAATTACCATTTTTGGTTCAGGTCGTGATTCTGACGGAACCATTGTTTCGTACACCTGGACAAAAGTTTCTGGAGGTACCGTGTATATGAACAATACCAATTCATCTGCACTCAAACTATCGGGTCTGAGATCCGGAACGTACTATTTTCGTCTCGCTGTCAAGGACAGCAAAGGTGCCGTTGACACCGATGATGTGAAAGTCACTGTAAACGCACCGCCAATTGCCAACGCTGGCAGCGACCGCACGTATTCGCTCCCGTTATCTTCATTTACTTTGTCCGGCAGCGGTTCCGACGCGGATGGTACGGTAGTTAGCTATCTTTGGTCAAAGTACTCCGGGCCAATTGCAAAATTTTCGAGCACGACTTCGAAGACAATCACGGTGAGTAACCTGTATGCAGGTACTTATATTTTCAAATTGGCTGTCAAGGACAATTCCGGTCTCGTGGATTTTGATTATGTCAAGGTTGTCGTCAGTTCAGGAATTGCTCAGGTATCGCCGTTGACCGACGAAGAACGAACAGCAATTTCTGTTTATACGGTCACTGCTGCTCCTTAATTTGTTAAGGTGTTCCGCTAACGCTAATACGTACTAGCCTTCATGAAGAACCCGTCGGCAGTTGGCCTCCGACGGGTTTTTTCATGATGTGCTGATACAACTATTGGAGAATCCGCTTCCTCCCTCGTCTTGAATTGTTACCGTGTGTTGCCATTGAAAGCTAATTGCCGTAAAGGTCACCGCCATACCATATCCTGCAAGCTTTATTGTTCTGCCTGATGCAAGATGTTTCCCGCCTCGCCCGGCAACTGAGTTGGTTACCGCCTTTTTTGTTTTCATGTATCACGTTTCAGGCTCTCAATAAATAATCGTTCCGATGATGCCCAGCGACTTGCGTTTTCCATAAAGGCCGTACCAAGCATATGTTCATCCACCGCGTAAAAATGAAAGAGGCTGCTTATGAGGCAGCCTCTTATCACGTTTGGTTGTTGGTTATGTAGTGCTATTGAAATTTACTGCGTGACATCCCAGAACAGAGGTGTAGTAACAACGTCTCCGCCAATGGCAGAAGAAGCGTCTTCATAACTTCTGGTGTTCAGGTTCTGCTCGCTGACCGGATACGTGAAACGCAGTGGGAAGGGTCCAATGGGATCTTCCACAGGATTCAGTTCAGGAGCATCCAGACGTCGGTATTCAACCCATGCTTCGTGGCCTCGATTATACAACGCAATCCATTTCTGCGTTCCAATTTTTTCGCGGAAGTCTCCGGGTGCAGTCGCATAGGCTACACCAGCCTGAGACAAATACGACGCTGCTTCTTCTTCTGTGCCTCCCCATTCCAGTATCGAGGCCGTGATGGCAGCTTCGTAATGTTCTTCTACTGAGCCTGGAACAGTAAAGCCACGGGCCGCTGCTTCTGCAATTAAAAATTCTGTTTCAGAATAGCTCATTAACGTGCCTGGAAACGTCGGGTCAGTAATCGCATCTGATGGCTTGCTGAATGTTGAATAATTGTTGCTGGTTCCATAAATCCCGCCAGAATAGCCTTCTTCGGCATCAATGGTGAAGAAATACGGTACGCGTGGATCATTCAAGGCAACCATGCGATCGACAATCGTATTGGCTGCGACAAAATCTTTTCTTCCGCTTTGTACCAGGTTAACCCATATTGGATTGGTGTTTGGTGGGCTCTCGAGGTAATTCAGCGTCGCGTTGTCTTCATTACTTTGCATGACACCTGCCGTGACTGCTTCAGAGACAACAGTTCCGGCAGTTGCTGCATCCACATCCGCAAGCATCATTCCCAACTTGAGCTTAAGCGTATTGCCGAATCTTCTCCACTTTTCTGTGTCACCGCGATAGATCAGGTCAGCTGCTCCATAACTTCCACCTTCCACATTCAGGCTGTTGACTGCCGTTGTAATTCGCGCAATCAGATCCGTGTGAATTGTTCTTGCATCTTCATACTCAGGAAACACGTTGTCGATATCAAGTGCCTGGCTGTACGGGATGTTTCCAAAGGTAGTTTCCAGGACATACCAGGTGTACACTTCAAGAATTTCGGCGATGGCCAACTGGTTCTGGTTCTCTGTTGGATCGGTAAAGTTCGGATCGGCTGCTTCAACCTGGCGCTTTGCTTCACGAAGGTCGAGCAGAACGTCGCGGTATAAAGCGTTCCAGAAGTTTTGAGGTATGTTTCGGGTAGAAAGATCATAACGGCTTTCATCAGTATATGTCGTCTCCGTCCATTGTTGAGCGAGCAAACGAAATACATTTGAATTGACGTTCGGTGTCGTCATGATGTCCATCAGGTTTTTTTCAGCATTGCTGAACAGCGTGGCGGCAGGTGCCGTTGTCGCGCGCTTCGGGTTGTCGTTGATATCGCTGAAGTCGTCGCTGCACGAGAACGATAACATCATCGCGATTATAAATACAGATATTCTTTTCATTGTTTTCAAAAGTTTGTTGTTGATTGAAAGGATGGCGAGTGCATGTCAAACGTGCCCCGCCATCATTTATTTTTCATATCAGAGATTTAGAACCGAACGCGTACATTGAAACCGATGTTTCTCGTCATGGGGTACGCACCGACCTGGTAGCCCTGAATGTTTCCAGAACTCAGGTTGTCCTCAGGATCCGCATAGGGCAGGTTCTTGTGGATAAGCCACAGGTTTCTTCCAATAACAGAAATATCGACACCAGTAAGCGGTTTCAAACGTTCCATCAAGTTGGAAGGAAATGAAAACGTCAGATTCGCTTCGCGGAGCTTCACATAACTTGCATCATACACAAATGCAGCAGCTGGATTTCTCACGTATCCAAACAGTCCGTAGTTTCTGGCGCTCACGCGGATGTCATTTGGGGAGCCGTCTTCTTTCACACCTTCCAGGATGACACCGCCGCCTTCACCAACCGGGTTACGGACAGGGTTGCCTAGATCATTAAGTCCCGCTGTTTCCGGATAGAGTCCTGTTGCAAGACCGTAATACATATCCAGTGAAAATACATCGCCACCGCGTTTGATATCAATAAGGAAACCAAGGCTGATGTTTTTGAATTTAAAGGTGTTGTTAATACCCGCAATCCAATCCGGATTTACATTACCGATGATCTCGTTAGAGGTAGGGGAGAGCAGGTAGTAGCCGTTTTCACCAATAACTTTCTCACCATTTTCGTCATACACGAAATTTGATCCGCGGATCGTTCCGTATGGTTGTCCCACTGCTGCGTTGATGGAAACGCCGCCCTGGAAGGCGCCCAACTGGAGATTGTCAACACCAAAGAGCTCCTTAACTTCATTCCTGTTTCTTGTCCAGTTGATGGCGACATTCCAGTCAAAGTCCCGCGTGCGTACAGGGGAACCGTTGAGTGAAACTTCGATACCTTCATTCTGAACGTCTCCGGCATTGATGAACTTGGCATTTCTTCCGGTCGCCGTAGAGATACTTACCGGCAGAATTTGGTCGACTGTATTTTGTCTATAGACAGTGAAGTCAAATCCAACGCGGTTATCAAAGAAATTCATTTCAATTCCGGCCTCAAAACTTTTGGTTCGTTCCGGTTTCAGGTCAGGGTTGTTTTGAGTTCCAGGAACGGAAAACAATGCCTGAGTTCCGAATGGCGTTGGCTTGTCGTAATAATTCAATAAGCTGCTGGTAGGAGCAGTGTTACCAACTTCTGCATAATTCAAGCGCAGCTTTCCACCAGTCAGCCACTCGTTGTCGCCAATGAGTTCAGAGAAGACAAAGCTCACAGAAGCGGAAGGGTAGTAGAAAGTGTTATTTTTTGAAGGTAATGAAGATGCCTCATCGCGACGAAGAGCAAGGTCAACAAAGACGGTGTTCAGTACACCGATTGTTGCGTTGGCGAAAATACCATTGACCTGAAGGTCAGAGAAGTTCTCAGATGGCGGCGTCAGCGCATTTCGTGAATTTGATAAGGCATAGAATCTTGGAACAACAAGACCACCGTTTGTTGCGGCAAAAATAGATTCAATGGTGGTTCTTCTGATGTTGGTTCCCAATACACCTCGCAGCGTGAGCGCGTCGCTGATCTTCTGGTCATAGTTCAGAATCAGATCGTAATTGTATTCGCGGAACGAGCGGTTGAAACGGTTGTAGCCAGACACCCCGACGCTTCCGATCGCTTGCCGCTCTTCCTGAAGTTCATCATAGCTGTCAAGTGAGATGCGACCAAATACAGACAGGACATCGGATATCTTGTAGTCGAGGCGGACGTTTCCAAAGTAACGGTTACGTTCATCCGTCTGAAAATTTTCATAACGTGTAAAGTACGGATTGTCCCAGTAAATGGGCACCAGGTCAGATGGGTCTGCCCAGTTCCACGTTACGTTTTGCTTGGTGCGTTCATACGCTCTGCGCTGGTCTTGCAGGTCAACATTTGTTTGCCACCATTGACGGAAGTTGGTCATGATGTTCTTGTCGTCGTAGCCGGTTCCGTAGCGTCCACGGCCTTGCTGATGTGTAAAGTTGATCGATGCGGATGCAGAAAGATTTTTTGCGATCTCGTAGCTCGCACCAAAGTTTACAAAGTCTTTCGTGACGCGGCTGTTTGGCAAGATGCCTTTATCGTCGTTTCTTGAGTAACCCAATTTGAAAAATCCTTTTTCACCGCCGCCGTCCAGCATGATGCTGTGTGCCTGCGAAACCGGATTCTGAAAGAATGTACGTGGTCCATTTTTAGCTGCGACCCATGGTGTCGGTTGTCCAAAATTTTCTGAAGTAGGATCAAACGCATCCCATTGGTACACGAGCAAGTCAGGATTAAAGCGTCCTCCATAGGATGCATCTTCACTGGTTGGTGTAACCAAATCGTCAACGCCATCACCGTCTATATCGCGATAAAGGAAGAATCCATCAGGTGACTCATAGTAGGCACCATACCCAGCACCATATTGGTTTTGATATCGGATAAATGTCTCCGGATCAATACTTCCGAAAGTTGCACCTGTATTCAGCGTAACCCCAAGTCCTTTACGAGTTCCTTTCTTCGTCGTAATCATGACAACACCGTTGGCGGCGCGTGAACCATAAAGCGCTGTCGCTGCTGCTCCTTTCAAAACGTTAATAGACTCAATATCGTCCGGGTTAATGTCAGCTCCGTAATTTCCATAATCGTAACCTCCGCGACCAGTAACCTGACCGCCTGAATTGGTATTGGAGTTATCGATGGGAACTCCGTCAACAACAAATAACGCCTGGTTATTGCCGGTAAGTGACTTAAATCCACGAATAACGACGTTGGTCGATCCACCCAGCGTATTATTTCTCTGGATTTGTACACCAGAAACTTTTCCGGAAAGTGAATTGAGGAAGTTGGGATCTCTTGTTCTGTTGACATCTTCTCCACTGATTCGTTGCGCAGCATAAGGTAGTTCGTTCTTGGTTCTTTCGATACCCTGGGCTGTGACCACAACTTCGGTCAGTTGTTGTACATCACCAGACATGGTGACATCGACAACGGTCCTTCCCGCTACGGGAATCTCCTGTGTCTGCAAACCGATAAATGAAACAATCAAGATTGCATCGGAGGGAACGGTTAGTGTGAACCGGCCGTAGGCATCAGTCACTGTTCCATTGACTGTATTACCACGCTCGACCACGTTGACCCCCGGGAGCGGGGTACCCTCATTGTCTGAAATTTGCCCCGAGACACTGACTCCCTGGGCGAAGGCGGAGATGCTGCTGATCGCAAACAAGAGCCCCGCGAGTCCTGATAGAATTTTCCTCATACTCATAAATTTTAGGTTAATGTTCTGTGAAGAAAAAAAATGTACCTGCGATCGAAGGAGACGAAAGTTCGATGTGAAATTTTGTTTTGCGAGTAGTGGAACTCAAAAGGACTTGATGTCCACGAAAGAAAAAGAGCCGGATGAACCGGCTCTTGTCATTCAAAAGGAAAATATTACCTCAATTAATATTCACTTGCACCGATATCAAAGGCAGTTCCTTTTAAACGTGGTTGGAGGTAATAATCATTAGGTATCGAGAAAACACGAACGTCTTTTCCCTTGTTAATTGCCGGTGACGCTGAAGTCACGCGGTAGTTCGATTGGAGGACGTCAGCAAACTTGACCGAGTTGATGTCTCTTGTGTTTAAATTGTTTTGGATGTCTGCGCCCATTGTCTTGGTCAGTTTGTAAACATAGGCGTCATTGCCCGTTCGGGGATAGGTGTACGTCGAATAGCTGCCTGGATTTACAATGATGTTATTATACACCTTGTTTGGAACATATTCTGTGTAAAGCCGGATACCGTCGCTTTTGGGGCTCACAATGGTGTTGTTGATGATGCGCATGCCCGGGAGGTTGCGCGCGTTTCTTTCGTCGCAGAAGATTGCCTGCGCTCCTGCCTTGACAATCAGGTTGTCATGAATAAAGGCATCACCATGACCAATCACCATGATACCGATTCCGTAACCACCATTCAATGAGTTCTCGTAACAGATGGCCTTGGTGCCTGCACTGAACTGGATACCGTTATTTTGATATTTGGAGTTCTTTGCTCCGTAATTTTGGATGGTGTTTGCATAAACGTAAGCGCCACTGAGGGCACAACCCACCTGAATTGCTTCCCAGCCAGCATTCACGATCTTGTTTTTATAAATTTTCAAACCATCAATCAGGTGCGGATACCTGACCCCGCACGGTGTCGTCATGCCCTGTTCATAAAAGGAGTTTCCGATGTAAATTCCTTCTCCGGCAGTATCATGAATGTAGTTGTCGTGAAAGGAAGTATTGCGCATAACGAAATTCCCTCTGATGGTCGCATTGTCGCAGGTGGGATCGGTCTTGGCCATGATGCCGGCAAAGCCAACACCATACACTTCGAGGTTGTTGAGCTCAAAATCGGTGCTTAATTTCTCAAGTGTGATACCCATGTGACCACCGGTAACGCGAATGCCATAAACATTTCCAGTTCCGCCCTGGATCTTGAAGTGGGAGCTGTATTCTGTTTTAATGGTGTAGCCCATACCCGTACCGTTGAGTTGAACGGTACCGCCACAATTTTTTATGATAATGGGCTGAGTTGCTGTGCCGCGAATGTTTCGGAACAGTAAGGTGGTGTATTTGTAAGAAGCGTTCAGGCATATTGTACTTCCCGGTGCGAGCTTCAATGCAAGACCGTCAATGACCTTGGTGCCCGAAGGCACGGTGTAGGTGCAACCACAAGTAATTGTACTTTGTGCGCTGGTACGAACATCGTCCGCAGGAGCGATTATTGTTTCTTCTTCTGAACATCCCTGGAAAAGGAGGGCGCCGGTGAGCGTCAGGCAAAGCGGTATTGCGCAGACAGTTTTTAACAGTCGGTTCATAATTTTTAGACAAAGTAGGTTCAAGGCAGGGCGACCTGCCGGTGCTCAATGAATGTATAGGAGAGGAGAAAAAAGCCGGCGTTTAGCGCCGGCCAGGCAGAGTTGGCTTAATAGGCTCTTTCAAGCAGGGCGAGATTTGGCGACTCCATATCGGCCAAAAATTTTTCATCGCCTTCCTTGACGTTCGTGGTGATGATGATCGGCTGCTCGGCAGTTCCCATCATATTCACGAATTCTAAATCTCCATAACTCAATTTAGGGTCGAGCGCGATCACTGCTCCAGGTTTTAAGTTAAGGGCTTTACCGTCGATGATGCCAGCATCGGCCGGGACGGTAAATGAAATATCGGTTCTTCTCGCGGTGGAAAAGTACGTGTGAACTCCAGCGATGGTGATGCTGGAAACCTTCGAGTCAGAAGCGGAGATTGAATTTTCCGATTGAGTTTCTGGCTTCGCAGGAACGAAATCCTCTTCAGAGCACTGACACAGGGCGAGAACTGCGGCAGCGGTTAACAATGTTTTCTTGATGTTGGTGATATAATGTTGGTTAACAAACATGATTGTCTTGATTAGTAACATGAACGGCCAGAGGAAGGCGTTCATGTTTGGTTTGAGATAATTTAACGAAGACTATAGACAGTGGCATGGTTTTTTGTTCTCTTAGGTCATTTGCTTTTCTTTTACGCTCCATTTTCTCTTTCACATTGCAAAAGTAACCGATACACTTCCTCGGATCGCTCCAACGTTCTGTTGACGCCGGCGATGTAATAAACGTGCGCAATAAGTCGATTTAAAAAATACCATCCGAACATTGTACTCAGGTACACGGTTAAGGATTCGTTCATGAAGGTGAATGAATTTTTTTCCTATTTGTTAAACAAAATTATAACTAATCCGTATATTTGTTTTACAAAACGTATATAAATGAAACGTGAATTTCTTGGCGAATTCGAAGAATTGGTACTTACTATGGTCGGTGTTCTTCAGGAGGAGGCATATGGAAATGCCATTGTGCAGGAAATAAGAGAGCGTGTTGGAAGGGAAGTGAACCTCAGTGCCGTTCATGTGACATTATACCGGCTGGAAGATAAGGGGTTGGTGAAGAGCATTATGGGCGGCGCTACAAATGAGCGGGGCGGCCGTCGCAAGAGGATATTTTCCATTACCAATGCAGGTCTGGCTACACTCAAAGCGATGAAGGATGCGCGGGTCGACTTGTGGAAACTGATTCCTCAACTCAAGATGAGTTATTAGGCAACGATATGCAGAACGACTTCATTGATCCTCCCCGGGCGCCCCTGCGGTTCCTGCGATGGTTTTGTCCGCCTCATTTGCACGAAGGCATTGAAGGCGATGTGCTGGAGCGTTTTGATAATGACATCGACGCTGCGATGCGGCAAGAAGGTGCAGTTCGCGCCAGGCTGCTGCGGAAGGCGCGATGGAACATCTTGCTCAATATTCTTTCGTTCTTTCGTCCGTCGATTATTCTCAGAAACAGATTCTCTTACGAAATCACTTTTGCCATGATGCTTTCAAACTATTTTAAAGTTGCCGTCAGGAATATGATGAAGCGAAAATTGTATTCCTTTATCAATTCACTTGGTCTGAGTCTTGGAATCGCTTTTTGTATTCTGATTTTCCTTTATGTGCGCGACGAGCGAAGCTTTGACCAGTTCCATGTTAATAAAGACAGAATCTACCGAATTAACGAAAAGTCATATAATACGTGGCGAAAAGATTTGGATACCGACTACAACCACAATGCTTATTTGCCACTTCCGTTGCTTCAGGTGTTGAAGGATGAGATTCCTGAAGTCGAGAAGGGAACTCACTTTAATACTGGCATGGGCGGATCGATGCAGGTTGAAGACAAGGTATTTTCTGAACAGTTTACGTTTGTAGACCGCGACTTTTTTTCAATGTTTTCATTTCCGCTAATGGCTGGAAACCCGGAGAAGATTTTCCTGACGCCTAATGAAGTTGTTATTACTGAGAAGATTGAAAAAAAATATTTCGGAGATGAATCTGGCATTGGGAAGGAGATCACAATCTTCATTAATCAGGAACGACGCTTCACCGTCTCCGGGGTAATCAAAGATGTTCCTCCGAATTCAAGTTTCGTGTTCGACGTTCTTGTTCCCATGGAAAGCCATCCTGCTTATGCATCACAAATAACCCAGTGGGGAAATTTCGGGTACCCAACACTCGTCATGTTGCGCGAGGGCGCCTCTCGTTCAGAATTCGAAGCGAAGTTGAAGAAGATTGTGGACAAGTATTTTAAAGAAGAGACCGATAGAGCGCGTAAGGCTTACAAGGTTCCAGACGACGTTGTTCTTTTTGAGTTGCAGACTTCTTCTGTTCCGGAAATTCATTTGGACAGCAAAATATATTGGGAGAATGTCAGTGATGAGAAGAATAGTTACATTCTCGGCAGTATTGCACTCCTTATATTGATTATAGCGTGTATTAATTATATTTCTTTGTCTCTGACCAGTTCCGTGGGCAGACGTATAGAAGTTGGCGTGCGTAAGGTAGTGGGGGCTCAGGGCAATCAATTGCTCAGCCAGTTCGCAACGGAGTCGCTGTTGGTCGCCTTTGTGTCTTTGGTTTTTGCGATCGTCCTGGTTGTCCTCGTTCTGCCACTTTTCAATAATTATACTGGAAAGAACCTCGAATTGACCACAGTGATGATGATTTACATAGTCGGTGCAGGGTTGCTCATTAGTGCCGTAGTAGGCTTGCTTGCTGGATCTTATCCCTCGTTTTTCTTATCGCGATACAGACCTTCCGAAGTGCTTAAAGGTAGATTTACATCGCGCCTGCAAGCGGGTTTTACGAAGCCACTCGTGTTGTTGCAATTTGCGCTGTCTGCTGGCTTAATCATTTGCTCTCTGATTATGTATCAGCAAATGAAATTTATTTCTGAACGCGAGCTGGGTTTTGATAAGGAAAATGTTCTTGCCATACCCACGCAGGCCGGATGGCGTGAAGAGTCCGCAAGGGTAGTGGAGCAAATGCGCACCCGTCTTTCACGTGAACCATTTGTGGTGTCGGTTGCGGGAGTGACATCGTCGTTCAATAGGGGATATTCGTTCAATGGATATGAAATTGACGGTGAGCAACGTTCTGCGTATGTGTACGGTGCCGATCCATTTTACTTGTCGACTCTGAAGTTGAAACTGGTAGACGGACGGGATTTCAATCAGGATATTTCCTCCGACACTGCAGCGCTTCTCGTTAATGAGGCGCTGGTTCGCGATATGGGATGGAAGAATCCGACACAGGAGTATCTCCGGTGGCGCGGTGACAGTCTGAGCAAAGGCGATCAAATTATTGGTGTATTAAAAGACTATCACTTCCTTTCACTCAGTCAGGAGATTCAGCCGATGCTCATTTCTATAAATCCTCGCGCAGTAGGTTTCCCAACCACCATTCTTGTCCGGCTTCAGGCTGGAGACTCGGGTGAGGCGATTGCGAAGCTCGAGAAAATTTGGAAAGAGACGTATCCGAATAAGCCTTTCGAGTATTCATTCATAGCAGACGACATCAATAATCAATATTACGAGCACAAGCGTTGGATGGGAATAATGATGTTGTCGACGGGAATGGCAATCCTGATTGCTTGTCTTGGGTTATTTGGTCTTTCCGGAATGCATGCGATCAATAAGACCAAAGAAATTGGTATCCGCAAGGTGATGGGTGCAGCGCTGCCTGAATTGTTTCTGCTCCTGAATCGTCAGTACATCTTTCTTGGGCTGATTTCATTTGCAGTAGCGACTCCGTTATCGCTGATGCTGATGAATAAATGGTTGGAAGATTTTAAGTATCGGATCACGCCAGGGTGGGAGCTCTTTGTGATCAGCATGGGTTGTGGAATGGTCGTTGCCGTGCTGACCGTCAGCTACCACACGATCAAGGCTGCATTAACCAATCCCGCGGAAACGCTGAAGCACGAATAGCTACTTTCTACACGACGATACGTGGAAGTAAAAAAGGTTGTCTCAAAAGGGCAACCTTTTTGCACTCAATCTGCCGTCGTGAAACATGTTGACGCGAACGCAAGGGCGCCCGACATACATTCACGACATGCGCCCGAGGGACAGAAGTGGAAATACTGCTTGCAAAACTTCACGAAGAAAATTATACCGGGCATATTGGCAGGCAGTATTGCAACAAACGGCCTGCCTTCGGTAGACAGGCCCACCGCGCCCAAATTCTCTTTTGTAATCATTAAGACTTTTGCCAAAAAAAAGAGGTTGCCTTGATGTGACAGCCTCTTTCTTAATTGCAATAAGCCTTTCTAAGCGAGTTCGCGTAAATCTACAGGTACTACCCTCGAGATTCCTTTCTCGACCATGGTAATTCCGTAAATCACATCCGTAGAAGTCATTGTGCGCTTGTTGTGCGTCACGATAACAAACTGGCTGTCTTTGCTGAATTTCCGGATGATTCCATTGAACTTGTCGATGTTCGCATCATCAAGCGGCGCATCCACCTCGTCAAAAATACAGAACGGTGCGGGCTTCAAAAGATACATGCTGAAGAGTAGCGCTGTTGCTGTCAACGTCTTCTCTCCACCGGAGAGCTGGTTGATGGTCAGCGGACGCTTTCCTTTCGGTTTTGCAATGATATCAATATCAGAATCCAGCGGGTTGTTCGGATCGATGAGTTTCAAATCACACTCATCACCCTCTGTGAACAACGAGCGAAATACGTTGATGAAGTGCTCTTTGATTTTATTGAAAGCATCCATGAAAGTTTCGCTGGCAACGCCTTCAATTTCTGCAATGGTATTAAACAGCGATTCTTTTGCTTTGAGCAAATCTTCTTTCTGTGTCAGGATAAAGTCATTGCGCTGCTTAATCTCCGTGTAAGCTTCCATTGCCATCGGGTTGATAGGGCCCATGTTGTCGAGACGCTCACGGATTTTGCTGACCTCGGCGCGCAGCTTGTCTTCATCGGCTTTCGCCAATGCTTCGGCCTCTTCAGGCTGGGATTGACCAGTAACCGTGTCGAGATCAACGTTGAACTCAACGGACAAGCGTTCCTTCACCGAGTTGAGCTGAAGTTTGCTTTCGTTCAGCGAATTCTGCAACTCCATCAACGTGTTGTCGATGTGCTGGCGCGTATGTTGAATTTCACGAAGTTCTTTTTCAAGAGAATCAATCTGGCCTCGCGACTCGTAGTATTCTTTCTCCGCCTCGCTCAGGCCTTTCTCCATACTTTCCTTCTCTTCATACATTCCGAGAAGCTCATCGTCGTTGCTTTGGGTTGTCTCAATGATGATCTTAATCTCTTCTTCATTCTTCCGCAATTCTTCGGCATTGACCTGGATTCGGCTTGAGCTCTGATCCATGGACTCTTGTTTGAATCGCATTTCCTGATCAATACTCTTCACCCTGTTCTCCTGTTGGTGGAAGAAGATATTCTGTTCGTTGTACGCTGCAGATTTCTGACTCAGGAGTTCTGAATTGGAGGCCAAATTATCAGTGAGCAGAGACAGCTTCACTTCCTGTTCGTCGAGTTCGTGCTGAGCCTGCTGCGCCTTTGGTTTCAAATCGTCCAGTTCGCGAAGAAGCGTGTCTATTTTTTCAAGGATGTCTTCACGACGCAAGTCGGCGTTGCTCAGCATCTGAGAGAACTGTTCGCGTTTCGTGCGTACAGAAACATGCTCTTCGTTGATCTGACGAATGGTGTTTTGCAGCGCTTCAATTTGCAGACGGATTCTGTTGTTCCGCAGCTTCTCGAGATCAGCCTGCTTTTCTAAAAGGGAGGCACGCACGTCGTCCAGCTTGCTCGTCAGTTCTTTGATTTCAACTTCGAGCTTTTCGAGGTTCTTTGCGCGACCAATCTTCTTACCTTCGAATAAGCCAACCGATCCACCGGAGATGCTGTAACGTCTGCGTGTGACCTTTCCGCTTTTGGTAATGAACGTATTCTCATCCGACTGAGGAATGTTTTTCACATCGCCCTCATAGATGTAAACACGATCAAGGATATATGCCATCAGTTTCCTGTACTTCGGATCAAATTCAATGATCTGAGTGGCAGGGAAAGCGTTGGTATAAATTCGCGTTGATGAAGTTTCGAATTTCTCGAAAGAGTCAAGAATAAAGAAGTGAGCCTTTCCTTTGCTGGCGTCGCTGAGGATATTAATTGCCTCGTACGCCTCCGCTTCGTGGTCAACGATATAGTAATTGAGGTACGGCTCAAGGTAGTTTTCGATAGCTACCCGATACTCTTCCGAAGTGGTCAGGATGTCTGATAAAAGAGGGGCATTTTTAGCCACCTTCTTTTTCAGGAATTTAATTGCCTCCGGGAAACCTTCCAGATTTTCAACGAGTGACTTAGTCAGGTTGTATTCGTTCTGGCGCGCGTCCAGTTTCCGGCTGGTCACGTTCATCTCCTCACGAATCATCTCAATCGTTTTTTCGAGACCGGATGTACGTGTATGGATTTCCTCTTCGTCTTTGCGGAGTTGATCTAATTCTTCATTTTTCCCGCGGATATCCTCCTGCAGCAGCACAAGTTTCTTTTCAAACTCTACCAGGCTTGCACTCTGCTGGCTGGTGTCACTGGCAGTACGCTCAAGTTCCTGTTTTAAACTGCTTACCTGAATTTCCCTGATTTCAACAGACTTGTTGATCTGGAAAAATTCTTCTTGTCTGTCGCGTTGAATTTGACGAATGCCATCTGCCTCTCCCTGTAGAGCAGAAGTTTTCCGTTTCTGTTCTTCGTATTCCGCCTTCAGGTGTTCGAGCTTCGCCGTGATATCGGCAAGAATTTCTTCCGCGGTAATCTTTTCGTTTTCAAGACTCTGAATGCTGAAGCGGGCGCGTTCGTTGCTCTTTCGATCTTGCTCAATCTGATCGCGTAATGATGTGGCGCGATCATTCAGGTATTTCAAACGCTCATTCTTAATTTGTTTCTCGCTTTCGTACTGACGAATCTTTGAAACAAATTCATTAATCGCCTTTTGGCGTGAGGAGAGCGTTTTCTCCTTAACGATAAGTTCTGATTTGGCTTTTTCGATCAATGATTCCCGCTCCGCAATTTGTGCGGTAAGCGCAATCTTCCGATCGTTTTCAACTTCGATTTGTTTGGTAATCGAATCGAACTTCACCTTCTGCTTATTGACGACGACCTTCGCGAGGTTGATGCTCTTTTCTTTGTACTCCTCTTTAATGCGGTAGTAGTTCTCGGTCTGCTTGGCCTGCTTCTCGAGACTCTTCATGTTCTTTTCAATTTCGAAGAGCAAATCTTCCACGCGGGCAAGATCGGCGTCGGTGTCCTCCAGCTTCTTGAGCGTTTCTTTCTTGCGCTTTTTGAACTTGGAAATACCGGCAGCCTCTTCGAAAAGTGTTCGGCGTGAATTGTCTTTATCGTTGAGCAGGTCGTCCACCATTCCGAGTTCAATGATGGCGTAGCTGTTGGATGCAACGCCTGTATCCATGAACAGGTTGGTGATGTCCTTCAGTCGGCACACAACACCATTGAGCAGATATTCACTTTCACCACTGCGGTACAAGCGACGCGTGATGGTGATTTGTGAGTATTCGGTGGGGAGGATGTTCTTGGTGTTGTTGATGGTCAGCGATACTTCCGCCATTTGCTGAGGTGAACGCTGACTGGTGCCGTTGAAGATGACGTTCTCCATCTTTTCAGAACGGAGGGCACTGGTCTTTTGCTCACCCAGAACCCAACGGATCGAGTCCACAACATTGGATTTTCCGCATCCGTTTGGTCCAACAATACCTGTAATTCCTTCGTCAAAATTAATTACAACTTTGTCGGCAAAACTCTTGAAGCCTTTAATCTCCAGTTTCGCTAATTGCATGCTAATTCGTGGTTGTAGTGGTTGAGATCCCTAAACTGCCCCTTTCGGTGCCTTTTTTTAGGGAAGGGGAACAAAGATAAGAGAGTGGGGGAACCAATTCAAAATAAAAATCAGGGGTATAGTTGCCGGGGGGATAAACCAGTCTATATGAGGCAAATACGGTTTTAAAAATAATTTATTACTTTTGTTGGTAATGGATGAATTTAAGATACTCGTTTACATTATCATCGGCTTGATCTGGGTGATATCCAGAGCCTTGAAGAAGAAGCCGCAAGATATGAGCACGGATAACGGGGATGCGAAGCCGGTAGCGGGAGGTGGTTCCAAGGCTCCTCAGATGACATTTGAGGATCTTTTGAAAGAGATAACAGAGGCAAAAGTGGCTCAGCCTCAACCTGTCCAGCGGACCACTCCATCACAAACGGTTCGTCCAGTATCAGAAGTAACAGAAACATACGTCGTTGATTATGATGAGGACCTGAAAGAAGAAATCCAGGATCTCGAAGTAGTAGGCGATGAGGTTGATGACAGTTGGAAGAGAAACAAGGTCTATGAAGAGGGGAAACGCGTGGCTTTCAACAGGGCTACGCTCGAGGGAACGCTTCAACTGAGCGATACCGATATGAAATTTGGCAAGTTTAAGGAATTCGATCAGAAGGAGCAGACCAATGTGTTGCAGAACTACCTGAGCGAACTCCAGGATCCAGAGGGGTTGAAAAAAGCGGTGATCATGAGCGAGATCCTGAACCGAAGGTTTTAGAATCTTTATTTTTTGGACTAAACATTACCTGCAACAGGTAAGTATTTTTTTAGGCTTAAGCGACCCGTCACAATCGAATACCTTTAATCCGGTTAATTGGGTTACAATGCCTTTTTGAATCTTATTCAGGTAGTGGTAGTCCCTGTGACTTAATTTTATGAAACCTATCCCTCTTCTTTGCACGCTGCTATGCATCGCATTCAGCGCCCCACTATGCGCACAATCGAAAGACTGTGGCCTTCAGGTACAGTCCGTTGTGAAAGCTCCATCCAAAAACAAAGCCGACGGCGAAATTCAACTGACCATCGAATCGGATTCGAAGGACATCACTGTTTTTCTTGTTAACGCCGGAGTCGAACGGGCAAAGAAGCCTTTGACTAACGGTATGGTTACCGGTCTCAGAAAAGGGTTCTACGATTTCATGATTGTCGATCGCAAGTCGGCTTGCGCTCAACAGTTCACAGTCACTCTCAAAGAAGCAACGAAATAGCAAGATGAAGCTCAGTAGATTATTTTTTGCTGCAGGGTTCGTATTCGCGCTGGCGTTAAAAGCCTACGCGCAGCCCGCAGTGGTCAGCGTCACCGACGTCAGGAATGAATGTGCCGGCGCAGTCAACGGTTCTCTTGTGATTACCGTAACAAGCGGGACCGGTCCGTTTAGTTACTTCATGTTCGGAATTGGATTCGGCGACATCAAAACGGGTGCACTGACACTCGGGACGCCTGTCACCGTAACTGGTCTTCGTGCAGATAATTACCTGCTCACCGTTCTTGACGGAGATCCTGGTGCGAACTTCAGCACGTTTGTGCCCATTACCAATGTTACTCCGAATATCACCGCTACTGTTTCTTCACAACAGAATAACACAGACAACACCTGTACTTCTCCGAACGGTTCCATCTCTGTCAACGTTTCTGGAGGTTCGGGCAGTTATACATATTCCTGGACATCCACCAATGGCTTTACAAGTTCTTCTGAGGATATTACAAACCTCTTAGGTGGTACCTATCAACTTGTTGTTGGTGATCAAAATGCGAACTGTTCTTTCACGCTCAGCAATGTCGTTTTAACTGACCCGCTTCCAAATCAATTCACGCTTACCTCTCCCAGTTCCGCGGTTTGTTCTGGTCAGGGAATTACCCTGAACCTCAGCGATACCGATCCGGGTGTCACCTATACGGTATTGGTGAATGGTACCGCAACAACCACAACTTTCCTTGGCGATGGCAATCCGGCCAGTATCGTGTTTAGTGGCCCGCCAACGCTGGCTACCGGTCAGACCATAACCATTCGCGGGGTGCTGGGTATTTGCGCTCCTGTGACGATGAGTGGTTCCATCAATGTGACGGTAAATCCGCTCCCTGCTTCTTTTAATGTTACTGGCGGCGGTGCATTGTGTACCGGAGGAACGCCGCTGAGCATCGGCTTGTCCGGCAGCGAGGTCGGGGTCAATTATACGCTCGTCCGTGACGGTGCTACGAACGTTGAAACGATACCGGGTTCCGGCAGCGCGCTGAGTTTTACCGCTCAGTCTGCCGCGGGTACCTATACCGTTGTCGCTCAAAATGCAACAACTGGTTGCCAGGCAAATATGTCGGGTAGCGTAGCTGTTGTTGTGAATCCGCTTCCTGCGACGTTTAACGTCTCCGGTGGTGGAAGCCTTTGCGCAGGCGGTGCCGGTGTTGCAGTAGGATTAAATGGCAGTGAAAATGGGGTGAATTACACCCTGGTTCGGGACGGTGCAACCAATGTGGAAACCATTCCGGGCACAGGCGCAGCCCTTGCCTTCACGGCACAGGCGACTGCGGGTACCTATACCGTTGTAGCTGTCAATGCAACAACATCATGTCAACAAGCCATGACTGGCAACGCTGTCGTAGTGGTCAATCCACTACCCACGGCTTTTAATGTTTCCGGTGGCGGAAGTTATTGTGCCGGTAGCCCCGTCGCTCAGGCAATTGCCCTTTCCGGAAGTCAGACCGGTGTTGATTATACGCTGGTTCGTGACGGTGTAACGAATGTTGAAACCATACCAGGAACAGGTGCCGCTTTGGCCTTTACCGCTCAGACAACTCCGGGTACTTATACCGTTGTTGCCCGGAATACGACTACGCTTTGCCAGTCGACGATGAATGCCAATGCGGTCATCAGTATTAATCCATTGCCAACCGTATTTAATGTTACCGGAGGAGGAAGCTACTGTACGGGCAGCGTGGTCGCCCAGGCGATCGGTCTCTCCGGAAGTGAGGTTGGTGTTAATTATACGCTGGTCCGTGACGGCGCTACAAACGTGCAGACATTGTCCGGAACCGGATCAGCACTTGCGTTTACTGCACAAACTACCCCGGGAACATACACGGTGGTGGCTCAGAATGCGACAACCGCCTGTCAGTCTAATATGGCGGCAAACGCTGTTGTTTCAGTTGATCCACTTCCGACCGTATTCAACGTGACCGGCGGAGGATCGCTTTGTGCCGGTGGTGCGGGCGTGTCGATTGGATTATCAGGCAGCCAGGTCGGTGTTAATTATAATCTTATTCGCGACGGTGTGACCAACGTGGAGACGGTCGCCGGTACTGGTGCCGCGCTTGCTTTTACCGCACAGTCCGTGGCAGGTACCTATACCGTTGTGGCCGTGAACGGAACAACGTCATGTCAACAGGCAATGACCGGCAATGCGGTTGTTGTTGTCAATCCGTTGCCCACTGCGTTTAATGTAACCGGAGGAGGAAGCTATTGCGCCGGGTCGCCAACGGGTATTGCCGTCGGTCTTAGCGGCAGTCAGACGGGCGTTAATTATACGCTGATTCGGGATGGTGTGACAAACGTACAGACCGTAGCAGGAACAGGAGGGGCGTTGGCGTTTACGGCTCAAACCACCCCTGGAACTTATACGGTTCGCGCGGTGAATGCGACTACTTCGTGTCAGCAGGATATGACGGGCAATGCATCCATTGTCGTCAATCCACTCCCCGCCGTGTTTTCTGTGACGGGAGGCGGTAGTTATTGTGCTGGTAGTCCCACGCCAGTAGCCGTCGGGTTGTCAGGAAGTGAAGTGGGTGTGAATTATACACTCGTTCGTAACGGTACGACCAACGTCGAAACGATCGCCGGAACCGGCGCAGCAATTGCTTTTACTGCGCAGACTGTTGCAGGTACATACACGGTGACCGCACAAAATTCGACAACCGCCTGCCAGGTTTCAATGACGGGCAGCGCGGCAGTCACCATTGACCCGCTTCCAGCTGCATTTAATGTTACAGGAGGAGGAAGCTATTGCGCAGGTACGCCTGTGGCCCAGGCCATCGGCTTATCTGGAAGTGCAGCGGGCATTAATTATACATTGGTTCGGGATGGTGTGACCAACGTCGAAACGATCGCTGGTACAGGAGCTGCGCTTGCATTTACCGCGCAGACGACGCCAGGAACATATACGGTTGTTGCTGTTAATGCAACCACCACATGTCAGGCACCAATGACTGGCAACGCCGTTGTTTCAGTGAGTCCGGTGCCGAATTCATTTAACGTCACCGGTGGTGGCGCCCTTTGTGCCGGCGCAACAGGAGTTGCCGTTGGCTTGTCAGGTAGCGAAACGGGCGTGAATTATACACTTGTCCGCGATGGTGTGACCAACGTTCAGACGGTAGCAGGAACCGGGGCAGCGCTGGCGTTCACCGCTCAGACAACTGCGGGTACCTACACCGTTGTGGCCCAGAATGCAACAACCTCTTGCCAGGCAAATATGACGGGTAATGCTGTTGTTGTCGTGAATCCGTTACCTGCAACATTTACAGTCACGGGCGGTGGCAACTATTGTTCTGGTTCTCCTGCAGGCCAGGCAATCGGATTATCAGGCAGTGAAATAGGCGTTAACTACACACTGGTTCTGAACGGCAGCACGAATGTCGAAACTATCCCCGGCACGGGAGCGGCTTTGGCTTTCACGCCGCAAACAACAGCAGGCACTTATACGGTGTCGGCGCAAAATGCGACCACATCGTGTCAGGCGAGCATGACCGGTAGCGCAGTCGTTACGGTCAATCCTTTGCCAACAGCATTTAACACGACAGGTGGAGGTTCATTGTGTACAGGCGGTGCAGCGGTGGCCATCGGATTATCAGGTAGCCAGACGGGAGTGAATTACACACTCGTTCGGGATGGTGTCACCAATGTGGAGACAATCGCAGGGACAGGGGCGGCGCTCGCATTCACTGCGCAGTCAACTGCCGGTACCTACACCGTTGTGGCTCAGAACGCGACTACTTCTTGCCAGCAAGCTATGACTGGAAATGCAGTGGTGGTAGTGAATCCGCTCCCTGCCGTATTCACGGTATCTGGCGGCGGTCAATACTGTTCAGGCACAGTCGTCGCGCAGGCAATCACCCTATCAGGAAGTGAAGTTGGTGTCAATTATACGTTGGTTCGCAACGGAAGCACCAACGTGGAAACCATCGCCGGTACAGGTGCAGTGTTGAACTTTACGGCACAATCAACGCCGGGTACCTATACCGTTGTGGCGACGAATGCGACAACCAGTTGTACGGCGCCGATGACAGCGAGTGCGGACGTGGTGGCCAATCCTCTGCCAACAGCGTTCAACGTGACAGGCGGTGGCAGTCTTTGTACAGGAGGTGCTCCGGTGGCAATCGGTTTGTCCGGCAGCGAAGTTGGTGTGAATTACACACTGGTTCGTGACGGGGCGACAAATGTAGAAACGATAGCTGGTACAGGCGCAGCGCTTGCATTTACGACACAGACAACCGCAGGAACATACACCGTAGTGGCGCAGAACGCAACGACCACTTGTCAGCAGAATATGACCGGTAGCGCAGCCGTTGTGGTGAATCCGCTGCCAAATGTTTTCAACGTAACGGGTGGTGGTACGATTTGTACCGGAGGAACACCATTATCGATTTCGTTGTCTGGCAGCGAGACAGGCGTGAATTATACCCTTGTGCGTGATGGTGCTACCAATGTGGAGACCGTCGCGGGCACGGGAGCGGCATTGAATTTCACAGCACAATCAACAGCGGGAACCTATACCGTTGTCGCGGTTAATGCGACAACGACCTGTCAGGCAAATATGACTGGCAACGCCGTGGTTATTGTTAATCCTTTGCCTGCTTCATTTAACGTGACAGGAGGGGGGAGCTATTGCGCCGGAACACCAATTGCACAAGCGATTGGACTCTCAGGAAGCGAAGCAGGCGTGAATTACACGTTGGTTCTGAACGGGACGACAAATGTCGAAACCATTGCCGGAACAGGAGCTGCAATTTCATTTACGGCTCAAACCACTGCTGGTGCGTACACCGTGGTGGCTCAAAATGCGACAACCTCTTGCCAGTCTCCGATGACTGGTTCTGTTAATGTGACCATCAATCCACTTCCTGCGGCGTTTGACGTAGCAGGAGGAGGAACAATTTGTTCAGGGGCTGCGGGACTGTCGATTACGTTGTCGGGTAGCGAAACTGGTGTGAACTATACACTTGTTCGCGATGGTGCAACGAACGTAGAGACAACCGCTGGTACAGGTGCAGCACTTTCTTTTACAGCACAGACTACAGCAGGTACATATACCGTTGTAGCGGCAAACGCAACGACGACCTGCCAACAAAATATGAACGGCTCTGCAGCCATTGTTGTGGCTCCGCTTCCTGCCATATTTAACGTCTCCGGAGGAGGTACAATTTGCGCAGGAGATCCTGGTCTTGTTGTCGCTTTGAGTGGCAGCGAAACGGGTGTCAACTATAGCCTCGTACGCAACGGTAGTATTAACGTTGAGACCATCGCAGGAACGGGCAGCGCGCTAAACTTCACGGCACAGACGACAGCCGGAACCTATACCATTGTCGCGCAGAATGCGACCACCTTGTGTACGGCCCCCATGACGGGCAATGCCGTTATCAATGTCAATGCATTGCCAACAGCGACGATTACGGGAACGACTTCGGTATGCAGCGGCACATCTGCGAATATTACTGTAACGTTTACAGGTACCGGTCCGTGGTCGTTCCGCTATTCCGACGGAACTACAACTTCGCCGGCGATTCCTTCTTTCTTTAACAGCATTACTTTCCCGGTTACTCCAACGGCAACCACTACCTATACACTCGTGTCTGTCAACGACGCGAACTGTACCGGAACTGTGTCTGGCTCTGCGGTGGTCACGGTCAACACTGCCCCGAACGCAGCAGTAACGGTCACAGCAACTCCGTCCCCGGTTTGTTCAGGTGGCAGTGCTGATGTGACCATTGCTTCAGAAGCTGGTGTGTCCTATCAATTAAGAAATGATTCGAACGATGCGAACATTGGAACTCCTGTCGTTGGAACCGGTGCTGCAATCATTCTTCCGACTGGTCCGCTGACGGCAACAACAACGTTCAACGTACTGGCTACAGCGACTGGCTGTCCGGCAGTGGAACTGACCACAACACCGACAGTAGCAGTAGCCGGATCAATCAATGCTTCGCTTGTAGTGAATTTGCAGGACGCTGCAATTTGTTCGGGTAACTCCACGAACGTACGCGTACTCGCTTCTGAAAATGGTGTTCTGTATCAATTGAGAAATGATGCAGACAACTCAGCCATCGGTACTGCAGTTGCAGGTACTGGCGGAACAATCGATCTTCCGACTGGTGCACTGACGGCAACAACTACATTTAATATTCTTGCGTCCAACGGTACGTGTTCAATCCAACTTGTGGAAACGGAAACGGTGACCGTGGATCAGACACCGAACCTTGGGCTCGCCGCAGCACCTGAGATTGCGGCACTGTGTTCGGGAGGATCAACCAATATTGTCGTAACTGGATCACAAAACGGTTTTACCTATCAATTGAGAAATGATGCGGACGACAGCAACGTCGGAACTGCCGTAACAGGTACAGGTGGTGATATTTTGTTGCCAACTGGTGTCCTGACCGCGTCAACGACCTTCAATATTCTTGTCTCCAGCGGAGGCGCATGCGGTGGCGGTGAGTTGGTGGCCAAGCCCGTCGTCAACGTATCCGGAACCATTAACGCCGGACTTGCAGTAGCGGCCGTTTCGAATCCTGTTTGTACCGGCAGCACAGCAAGCATAGTGATTACAAATGCGGAAGCTGGTGTTACTTATCAACTTCGCGATGATGCAACGAACGCGGCTGTCGGTGCTTCTGCAGTAGGAACGGGTGCGAACCTGACGCTGACTACACCAGCGTTAACAGCTTCTGTTACGCTGAATGTTTTTGCTTCCAATGCGACATGCTCTATTGAATTAACCAATACAGTCACCGTAAACGTCGATGTCAATCCGGATGCATCACTGACAGTGAACGCTGCGATTGTCAACCTATGCTCTGGCGGAAATACAACAATTGATGTGGTCAACAGCCAGGTTGGTGTTTCTTACCAATTGAGAAATGACGCAGATGACAGTACGATAGGAACTCCGGTGACAGGCACAGGCGGGACTATCAGCCTGCCTACTGGAACATTGACGGCTACAACTACTTTCAACGTGCTTGCCTCAAGCGGCGTCTGTGCGGCAGTTGAGTTGACGACGAGACCGATAGTCAACGTAGGAGGCACCCTGAACGCAGCATTGACCGTCAGCGCAACCGCGGGTACCATCTGCGCGGGCTCTTCAACGTTTATTCAACTGGCGGCATCTGAAAATGGCGTGACCTATCAGCTGCGCGACAATGCGACAAACGCTAACGTGGGCACATCGCAAACGGGTAATGGAGGTACATTGAATTTCCCTACCGGAAATATTACGACAACAACGACTTATCAGATTCTCGCTTCGAACGGCACTTGTTCAATTGTGTTGACAGATACAGAGACCATTACCGTTAATCCTGCGCCAAATTTGTCGCTCGCAGTAACGGCAAGTCCTAATCCGGTTTGTAACAATACGGCTGCCATCATCACGATCGCGAATGCCGAGAATGGCGTGACGTATCAGTTGCGCGACGCCTCTAATACAGTTCTTTCAACTTCAGTGGGTACTGGTGCCAACCTGACCTTCTCAACCGGTAATCTCACGGCAAACGCGACGTTCAATGTATTCGCTTCAGTGGGAACGTGCAGCGGTCAATTGACCAATACAGTTACCGTGACTGTTCGCGCGATCGGTGATCCTGCGTGCGGCGGAGGTGGAGGAACAGGCAGCTGCGCTACCGTTGTTATTACCCCAAGACCACGCGCAGCGCAGTGTACGTTGTCAAATGGCAGAATTTCATTTAACATCGTTCCGTTCACACCGGCGGTAAATAACGTTGGCGTGATCATCAACATCGATGGAGTTTCAGTGACCAACCAGACCATCGCTCGCACACAGTATAACGACTCTGTGTTTACAGCGCTCCCAATTGGAACCTACGACTATACAATTGTCTATGGAGACTCCAGCTGTATTAAGACTGGACAGGTAACGATCGACCAGTCCGGCACGGTGGGGGTTCCGATCGCGTCTAACGTGGTTGATCCAATCTGTTTTGGTTCAAGTACCGGCGCTGTGACCATTGATGTTCCTGGCGAGACCGGTAATCCACTGGAATGGTCGTACGATGGCGGTATCACGGATCCATTTAAGCCATTTGTTGCGGGCTCGCAAATCACTGGAATACCTGCAGGTCCGGCACCAACATTCGAACGCGTGATTAGTATCCGAAGAAATATCTCCGATCCTTGTTATGCATCCGTGCGTATTGTGATCCAGGATGATAATCCGCAGATCAATGCCACTTACACGCTCACGCAGGCAACTTGTGCGGGCAATGACGGCGCCATCAGGAATATTGTTCCTTCCGGCGGATCCGGAAGTACATTCACCTATTCATTGGATGGTGTGAATTATCAAACGACCAACGAGTTCACTGGTCTTGCTGCTGGCAACTACAGCCTGCGTGTGCGTGATCAGGTAAATTGTGAGCGACAGTTTGACTTCATCATTTCGTTCCCTGGCTTTATCGCATCCGTGGTGACGCCTGTGGATGCGAACTGTTCGAATAACGGACTCAGCGGATCTATTAATGTTCAGATTCCAGCGCCAGGTATTTACGAAGTAGCATTAAGCACGGATCAATTCAATGAACCCGCCGATGCAGAATATGTCAACTACAGCAACCCGTCGGTGAATTTCACCGGACTCGTGCGTGGCCAGTATTTTGTTTATATCCGCTCAACGACTTCCATCTGTCCTACACGGAGCGCGCCTATTGATATTAATGGTTCGTATGCCGTTGACTTTGAATTGCAGCCTTCGTGCGTGGGTACGGATGTTTCTTTCTCTTTGGTCAACATTACAGGTGAGCCCGGACGTCCATTCGATATCATTGTCTATCGCAAATTCACCAGTGAAGTTGTTCAGGCAATATCTCTGGGGTCAATCCCGGTAACGGGAAGTGTGTTGCTGGATAAAGCATTGTACAGCTTCCTGCAATTACCGGATGAATACCAGATTCAGATTCAGCAGGGACAATCTATCGGCTGCCAGATTGATTCTGAGTTGAAAGATTTGCTGGTGCCTGAACCGTTGACAGCATTGGCCATCGGGACAAAAGAATCCTTCCCGGATATTGCCAACGGCGAAATATTCGTGAATGGTTTCCGTGGTGGCTACTTCCCGTATCAGGTGCGTATTGAACTTGATTCTGTTTCTTCGCAGCTGTTCCCGTCTTATGAAACCGATTTTGAGCAGGTGGAAAGGAATTCGTCATCCAACGAGTTGGAGAAATTGTATTCCAACATTCCTCCTGGTCGTTACATTGTACAAGTCACTGATGATCTCGGTTGTGGTATCGAGCTTACAGCGCGCGTTCGCATGAACAAGGATGTTTTTGTTCCGAACGTATTCTCACCGAACGGTGACGATATCAACGATGTCTTCTATATCAGAAATCTTCCTTCTGACAACTCGAAGCTGATCATTACCAACAGATGGGGTAAGGAAGTGTACTCGTCCAACAGCTATCAAAATAACTGGTCGGGTGGAGGTACTCCGGATGGACTGTATTTCTATACCCTCCGCATTGAGGGAATGGAGCCGCTGACTGGTTGGGTTGAAATTATTCGAGGAAAAGCTCCTTAGTTCGTCAGGCTAAGCAGAAACTGCATGGTATCTACATTATCCGCATAATCCTTAAGGCCGGGCATCTGAGCCTGGCCAAAGAGGATGGTGGCGGGTTTCATTTTCCCAATAATACACTGGATCTTATCGCGATTAACCTCTGCTTTTCTGGTGAGATCCTCGTAGTGTTCGTAATACTCGTAATACAATACGGATATCGGACTGACCAATTTTTCGCTTTCCTGAAGCAGGATGAATCCATTATCAAGGAAAGGTTCCCGGTTTACCAGCAGAATTGACTTTTGATAATCGTAATTGTTCGTGTACTTATGGTGCATGATGACGTCACCATAACTGCTCCATTGATCAAGCAGGAGCGGAAATTCATAACCCTTCGGCACATATAATTTTGACACGTTTCTGCACCCCAATCCGAAGTAGCTGAACACATCTTTCCCCAGGAGTTGCAAATCCTCCGGCTGCTCAAATCCACTTAACACGGCGCAAGAAGTTCGGTTCTTGCGGATGATGTGCGGATATTTTCCAAAATAGTATTCGAAGTATCTGGATGAGTTATCGCTGCCCGTCGCGATCACGGCATCGATGTCCTTGAGTTGCTGAGCAAGAACAATATATTCGGCGAAGCGCGGTTCGGTTTTCAGGATCAAGTCTATCATGAACAGGGTAAGCACCTGATCTTTGCTGCTCGGCTTGATTACAGCTACATGACCGCTGACCAATACACAAAACAAGTCGTGGAATCCGACCAGCGGAATATTTCCGGCCATCACCACACCAACTCGCTTTGGATGCGCGACCTCGACAACGTCATACGCCTCTGCCCATCGGTGCAGGTCTTCAGGACTGAGCATCTTCACAATGCCGTCAATGGCCATCCGAACGTTGGCGGGAATAAACCAGGGATTTTCATTTCGAACTTTAAATGCCAGTGCATCAAAGTCAGCTCCATCGATTGCAGCGAGCGATTTGCCCACTTTTTCGAAAACAGCGATTCTATCTTCGTACGTCATAAACTTTTCTGCCCCTAAAGCTGTTTTGAAACATGAGAATTGAACGTATTTTTACGCGGTAATAGGTCCCAAAAGTAAAAAAAGCATGGCAATAATGATTACGGACGAATGCATCAACTGCGGTGCATGCGAGCCGGAATGTCCAAATACAGCAATCTACGAGGGTGGTCGTGAGTGGAATTGGGCCGGTGGAACGAAGCTTGAAAAAGTGGAGTTGGAAGACGGGTCTTCGATTGATGGAAAAGAACCACAGTCTCCGGTTTCTAATGAATTTTATTATATTGTGACCGGAAAGTGCACGGAGTGCACCGGGTTTCACGAAGAACCCCAGTGTGCTGCAGTTTGTCCGGTGGACTGCTGCGTGCCGGATCCCGATAATGTGGAGACGAAGGAAGAACTCACAGCCAAGAAGGCCTGGTTGCACCAGGAAGTCGACGCTTAAGATATATTTTGATATCCCTACGTAAAATTATCCCGCCCAAAAAGCGGGATTTTTTATTGCATTCTGGAGCGTTTGATGAGATACGTTTGCAGGACGGCGTTAAACGTCCCTTCGGTATCAACTGGCACAAAATCAATCTTAAATTGATTGCACTTCAGCTCCAGAGCTTTGTAAAACCGGCTCGCGTCTTCGCGGTAGCGCGTTCTGATATCGGCAGGATTAAGCTTGAGTTTTTCTTTTGATTCCAGATCGACAAATTCTATCGGTCGGTCATCAAAATCAAAAAACAGCTCTGTCCTGTAGTCCATGACATGAAAAACGACGACTTCGTGCTTGTTGTGCTTGAGGTGCTGCAGGGCTTTGAACAGCTCATCTTCTGCTCCCGACTCAAACATGTCACTGAACAGGACGACCAGCGAGCGCTTGTGTATCTTTTCAGCTATCTCATGCAGAACCGGCGAAACACGCGTGGTTCGCAAGGTTACGGGCTGGTCTGCGACGGAAGAAAGCTGCGTAAAAATCTTATCGAGGTGGGTCGCGGTAGACTTGATGGGGGACAGGTGTCTGATTTCGTCATCAAAAAGACATACCCCGACGGCATCGCGCTGACGATTGAGCAGGTACGCGAGGGCCGCAGCCGCATAGGCGCTGAAGCGGATTTTCGCGTTCGACTCGGCCGGGTAATACATCGAAGGGGATATGTCGATGGCCAGCAGGCACCGCAGGTTTGTCTCTTCCTCGTAACGTTTCGTAAACAGCTTGTCCGTCCGGGCGTACACCTTCCAATCGATGTGTCGGGTACTTTCGCCTTCATTGTAAAGCCGGTGTTCCGCAAATTCAACCGAAAAACCGTGGTAGGGAGACTTATGGAGTCCCGTCAGAAAACCCTCCACCATCTGCCTGGCCAGGATTTCGAGACTGACGTTCTGTTTGATGTCGCTTAACTTAATACTCACGCATTAGGAAATTGAAGGTCCGGCTGCTTTATTTGGGCCGTTTGTTGAAGGATTGAACTACTAATAACTAAATTATTTGCCGTTTAGTTTGCAATCATTCAACAAAATATTAATTTCGAATACTACCAATTGCAAACCTAACTCAAAATTGAAGGACTGTGGAAGAAAATAAGAACAACGGGCGGGAGGAAATTTTCTCCACCAAGGTCAAAGCCGGGAAGAGAACTTATTTTTTTGATGTGAAATCAACTCGCTCGAACGACTACTATCTGACCATAACTGAAAGTAAGAAGAGGTTCAAAGACGATGGTTTCACCTATGAAAAGCACAAAATTTTCCTGTATAAAGAAGATTTTAACAAGTTCATGGAGGCGTTGACCAGCACCGTCAATCACGTGAAGCATGAGCTGATGCCAAACGTTGACTTCTCTCAGTTCGACCAGGAGCGCGAGGAAGCTGAAACTTCCGCGAACAGTGTCGATACCGACTTAAAATGGGACTAACCTAAATCGTAACCTAGATAGTTAAAGCCCTCCTCGTGAGGGCTTTTTCATTTACTAGCCCAGAAACCCTATATTTGCCCCCTCAAAAATTTGAACAACTATGGGTCTTCAGTGCGGCATCGTCGGTCTGCCAAATGTCGGAAAGTCAACACTTTTCAACTCCATCTCCAACAACAAGGCGGAAGCTGCAAATTTTCCTTTTTGCACCATTGAGCCGAACGTCGGAATCATCTCCGTTCCTGACCCAAGATTAAAAATCCTCGAAGAACTGGTGAATCCGCAGCGCGTCGTGCCTACATCCATTGAATTTGTTGACATCGCCGGTTTGGTGAGAGGCGCGAGTAAAGGTGAGGGACTGGGAAATCAGTTTCTTGCCAACATCCGTGAGGTAGATGCCATCGTTCACGTGATCCGCTGCTTCGAAAACGACAACATTGTTCACGTGGATGGACGTGTAGACCCCGTTGCGGACAAGGAAATTATTGATACCGAATTGCAGTTAAAGGATCTCGACTCTGTAGAAAAGAAGATTTCCCGCGTCGAAAAGACTGCAAAAACAGGAGATGCAAAAGCGAAGAAGGAGCTTGCTGTACTCCAGTCATTTAAAGAAACTTTGCTCGCTGGTAAGAATGCGCGCGCCGTGCAACTGGATGAAGAAGAGATGAAGGCGGTTGCCGACCTCCAATTGCTGACTGCAAAGCCAGTAATTTATGTGGCCAATGTGGATGAGGGAAGTATTCACACCGGAAACAAGCACGTGGATGCACTCCGCGAGCTGGTGAAATCCGAAAACGCAGAAGTCGTCGTCATCAGCGCGGCTATTGAATCCCAGATTGCCGAACTCGACAATGATGCGGATCGTCTGGAGTTTTTGAAGGAATACGGGCTCACGGAGTCAGGGCTTAATAAGTTGATTCGCGCCTCCTATAACCTGCTGAACTTGATTACCTACTTTACTGCCGGGGAAAAAGAAGTAAGGGCGTGGACCATCAAGCGAGGATGGAAGGCTCCTCAGGCTGCCGGTGTCATTCACACCGACTTTGAAAAGGGTTTCATTCGCGCTGAAGTGATCAAATTAGCTGATTATCAAAAGTATAAGTCAGAGCAAGCGGCCAAAGAAGCGGGCAAAATGGGCGTGGAAGGCAAGGAGTATGTCGTGGAGGATGGGGATATCATGCATTTCCGCTTTAACGTCTAAGTTTTCAGCGTCGGCACTCAAAAAATCGAATTTTTTTTTAACTTTATAATCCGCTCATCTTCAAGAGATAGCGCGGCCCGAGGTAAACGATTTTTTTGACCTCTTTTAAATTTTTTACGGTTGAGAACCAGGATCATTTTCGCGCTGAAGAACAGGGGTGCTTACGTCCCTTTTCACCACCAATATCTGCTGGCGCAAGTCATCAAAGGCTTGTTGGTGTACGGTCCTGAAAAAGCGTATCTCGATTTCAACCAGTTTAACTTCTCAGGCTTAAAGGGACAAACGAAGGTGAGCAGGAAGGGTCTGCATTACTATTCCTCGCGCGTGACGTTGGTGTTTTCCTGTACCGATAAAGGCTTCCATGATTATTTCCTGAAGCAGTTGTTTGCTCAGCGCGAGATCATCGTCGGTAACCTTCACCTGGTTCCTGAAAGTTTTGAAGAAGAAGACCGCGTCGTTATTCCTGATGAGGCTAAGTTTCTTTGCATTTCTCCCATCGTCGTGATTGCAGCCGCGTTTAATGATGAGAAAGGAAAGAAGTTTGTTCCTCCCGACAGCGACGAGTTTTCTGATCTGCTGTATGAATCTACGCTGGCGAGAATGGAAGCAACGGGCAGATATACGCCCGAGCAAATCGCTGGCTTCTACAAGTTTCAGTTGATTCCCGACCGCGACTATATCCACCGGATTCAATCATCTCACAAAAAGTTTGCGCGTATTTATCCCTTGTTTGACAACGACATCAAGTTTGAAGTCAGGGGCTATACGTTTCCGTTTACGCTCTATGCCGCACGCGAAGTCCAGCAGTTTGTGTATGACAACGGGTTGGGTTACTTCACGCACAAAGGTTTCGGAATGTTGGATGTAGCGAACAACGACAACATCCAGCACACCGAGCAACAAGAGGTCAATTACGCTTAACGTCTCGCGTTTTTCGTTAGTCTGACATATCCCACGAGTAAGTCTGCATTCGGTTTGAATGGTCTGTGATAGACAAAGATTTCGTATTCGTTTTCAGTTTCGAAATGGCTTCCTTCCATCATCAGTTTCTGGAGCCCGGTTCCATCGACAACATATTGGTAATCATACCATCCTTGCTTCAGTAAAATTTCGGATTGATAAGTCCTGGATGCGGAGTCGTATGTCATCCTGTTTTGCTCATCGAGATTCCAGTAGTTGAATGAACCAGCGACGTAAATATTTCCGGCAATTGGCGTTTGCGTGAAAAGAGTGAATCGCACAAATGCATAGTTGCTGAAGTTCTGGTCGCGGTAATCGTAATTATCGAGTATAAAGTTTCCGTTGAGGTCAGGGTATTGCGAATATGCTTCATCTGCACGGCTCTTGTCAAGTTCGATTTGTACGTGGTAGGGTTTAGAATTGTAGTCGACGCGCCGGACATTCCGCCCGGGGTTGATCAACGAGCGCAAGTCAAAAAAACGAAATTCGTTTCCTCCTCTGAAAAGGTCGGAGTCGTCAAAAAAACGATAATCTAACTGGCGATCAATTTCATTCGCAAATGCCGGCTTGATGTCTTTCTTCAGATTGTCCCATCGTCCGTTCTGCCGGATGACAACCCGGATATTTTCCAACGGATTGATGACATCGAGATCCCGGTAGCTCACGGAGAAGTTGAGCTGTTGATTGTTATCGGCTATTCCGCCGGGGCCTAAAAGATTATTGGCGCCCGCAACCATCACGCGGGTATCAAAAACCATAAATCGTCGGGTGAGTACAATGTCGTTCTCGTCACCTTCGCGGTACACTGCGACTACGTAATTTCCAGGTATTTTGACATTGGGTAACTGGACCTCGTAGTGGATATATGGAATGTGCGTATCCACAGAATACTCCTGGTTGACGATCGGCGTTTCGTTGTAGGTTGATAAAAAATCCAAATCCTGCAGGGTAGACTTCGTCCAGTCGTAGTTGCAATGAATCAGCCTGGCCATGTACCGTTGGACCGAATTGGTGAGGTCGTCAAATTCCAGAATGAGTCCGGGGGCATCGACCGCGGTGACCGCCAGCCCCTGCGTTGTGCCGGGCATACTTTGCCTTGGTTGCAGGAGGATGGTTCGGATGTTGGGTTCATAGGCGAAATCCTTCAGCATCAGTGTCTTGGTGGCGTCTGACTGGGTCGTGGTAGCTACCGGAACGCAACCCGAAAGGGCAACCAGAAGCGCCAGGGCTCGTATAATCCTCATCTTGTGAAAAATTCAAAAAATTATTCCAACGAAAAACGAAATTGTCGTGTCTAAATTAACAGAACGGCCGTAAAGGACTACATGTTTACCGAGGAAGAGCTCATTCACGGGTGCAGCAAGGGTGACCGAAGCTTTCAGAAAGCTTTGTACGAACGCTATTGCCGGAAAATGCTCGTCGTGTGTGCCCGCTACGCCAAGTCTAATGCAGAAGCAGAAGACATCCTTCAGGAGGGTTTTGTTAAAGTCTTTCAGGCCATTAAGAACTTCCGCCGCGAGAGCAAGCTGGATACCTGGATCACCAGAATTATGGTGAATACCGCATTGAATGCGCAGCGCAAAAAGCTCTATCTCTTTCCCATGGTCGACGTTGTGGAACTCGATCTGCCGGAAGTTGAAACGAGCCTTTCGAACCTGAATTTAACCCAGCTTCTTGATATGGTGCGGTCGCTGCCACAGGGTTGTCAGATCGTATTTAACCTGTTTGCCATCGAAGGATATAACCACAAGGAAATAGCAGAGTTACTAGGGATATCCGAAGGGACTTCCAAGTCCCAGTATGCAAGGGCAAGAAGTCTGCTGCAGGATAAACTACAAAGGGAATCATCTTATCACGTGCGATATGAGTCAAAGATTTGAAGATATTTGGAAGGATGCATTCGATAAGGCGGAGATGACTCCGTCCGAGTCCGTCTGGACAAATGTCGAACTCGAGCTTGAAAAAGCTGATAGCGGAAAGTATAAGCGGAGGTTGCTGATGTTTCAGCTTCTTGCCGCTGCCTCTGTTGTATTTGCACTTTCCGTAACGTCATACGTTTTCCTGACCAAGCAGCCAGTTCAGACACCTCTTGCTGCGGCTACGTCAACTGCGCCTGGCACGCGAGGCGATTTACAGCAGGCAGGTGATGACCAGAATATTCAGGAACAGGCTGAGCAACGTCCTGTTGTTGACTCCAATCAGGCGACGAACTCAATATCATCTCCATTGAATAGAGGTCCGCTCACACACGGCAACGTGAATCAAAATCGTCCCGTTGTCATGGCGATGGAAAATTCCGAGGTGGAAAATTCAGGGATTAAGAATTCCGAAACAGTGATATTGAGCAGGAATTCCGATGCGACACGCATCGCATCCAAAACATTCTCCAATAGTTATTTCAGTGCGCTGACAGAAGAACTCAAACGGTCCGCAGTTTTTTCCCATAAGGACTCTCTCGCCCTCTCAAAAACTCAAACAGCCATCGCATCGACAACTCAGAAAGAAAAAGATGCTGAAGTTCAGGAAGACCCGGTTGCAAAAATGATGGAAACGCTGGCGCTCGAGGAGAAGAAGTATGAGGATGCCAATAAGAAAGAAGAAGAGAAAAGTACATTAAGTGAACGTCTGTGGACCGCAGTTGGATTTTCTGCAGGCACATTCAGCGCACCAGGAGCAACCGTGAGCGCACCAGCAACGCTCGCTGCGTTTACTTCGCAGGATCTGTCCAGAAATGAAGCCCGCGCTTCAGGTATATCCTATTCCGTCGGCGTCAACGTTGGTACCCGGCTCGGTCGTCGATGGGTTTTGCAGGGAGGTGTCAATTATTTGACGCAAACCAGTGACTATACCGCGAGTACCGCCATCGCCTCTGATTTTTCCAGCTTTCGTCCCGCATCATCCAACGAATATGCGAATATCAGAACAGCAGAATCGGGAGATGCCCGGTTAGTTTCCACAGCTCCTTATACGGTAGATAACAACCTTCGTTTCCTGAGTATTCCGCTTCAGGCTGGTTACATGGTTGTTGATCGAAAAATTGGAGTGCAGTTAAATGCAGGTTTTGCAACGGATGTATTTCTCCAAAACAATAAGTCTGCTGCGGGCTCCAACATGATGGATATATCGCAAGGAAGCGGCGCTGACTCACCGTATCGCACGTTTAATCTAAGTGGCCTCGTGGGTACTGAGTTTTCTTATCGTCTTGGTGAGCGTTACCGCATCGCACTTAATCCCGGAGTTCGCTATCCTTTCAGTTCAATCTACAAAGGCTCGATGGGCATTAATTCAAGACCACTCACATTTGACGTGGGACTGAGATTTCGATATTTTTTCAAATAGCGATCCAACGTGTTCGGCTGCAACGGGGTCTAACATGAAAACCACCTGAACTATGCAGACTCGACCGTTTCCCGATCTCAGCAAACGTTTCAAAGCGTCTCTTTATGCGCTTCTTTTTCTCACGTGTCTTCTCGGACTCAGCATGGTCCTTGATGGTTGCACGGATTCATGCGAAACAACCACCACATATTCCTATTACGAACCTGTCTATGTTCCGCTTAGCGAACTGCGCGCATCGGTCGATGTTGGTGCTCCGGAAGAGATTAAAGCAGTAGGCAAAATTTATATCAAAGGACCGTGGCTGTTCATCAATCAGCCCGGGGAGGGGATCCACATCATCGACAACAGCAATCCATCCGCACCACTGCCTAAGAACTTCATCAAAATTCCAGGTTCATGGGAATTGGCCGTGAAGGGAAATACCTTATACACCGACAGCTATATGGATTTAGTCATGTTTGATATATCAGACATGAACAACATTCGCGAGGCGAGCCGACTGGAAAACGTATTCTCCAATTACAACACATTGGGATTTTATGTAGATGCTGAACGCGGACTTGTAACGGACTTTGTATTGCAGGAGAATGTGCAGATAACACGTAACGAATGTGAAGCTCAGGTTCAGCCCTGGGGTGGCATCTATTATGAAGACGGAATTGCTTTCAGAGCGGGAACCGCATTTAATTTGAGCGCAGCCATCACTCCGGGAATCGGCTCTGGTCCCGGGGTTGGCGGCTCAATGGCCCGGTTCACCATTGCAGATAACCACCTGTATGCTTTGGACTATGCATTCATCAGAACCTTTGATGTGACCTCGGAGAGAAATCCCGCCGATCGCGGTAGTACACAGGTGTCCTGGGATATGGAAACAATTTTCCCTTATGGCAAAAATCTGTTTATTGGTTCGCGTGGAGGTATGCACATCGTTGATATTTCCAATCCTGCCACACCATTATGGAAAAGCACTTATGAACATGTTCGTGTTTGTGACCCAGTCGTTGTTCAGGATACACTTGCGTATGTGACCCTGCGCTCAGGAACAGAATGCGAGGGCTTCACCAATCAACTCGAAGTGATCAACGTCAAGGACCTTCAGAATCCTTCGTTAATTAAAGCTTATCCTATGCATAATCCCCACGGACTGGGAATTGATGATAAAACTTTATTTGTCGCTGACGGTGATGCCGGGCTGAAAGTTTTTGATGTGGCCGACTTGTTGAACATCGATAAGAATATGATTGGGCACCGGGCTGATATTCATGGCTATGATGTCATTCCATTTAACAACCTGCTGATCATGATCGGTGAAGACGGACTTTTTCAATTTGATTACACCAATCCGTCGGAGCTCAAATTCCTGAGTAAACTGAATATTGTCCATGAAGATTAGTGCGCTGGTTTTTTTGATCTTCCTTGCGGGCAGCGCATCAGCGCAGGACGAACCTGCGAATACGAATAAACGAAAGATTCAATACTTCAATCAGTTCACCTCGGGTGTATTGTCAGGGAAGGGCGATTTAGGTACAACAGTCTCTGTCTCGACGGTCCACGGTATTTCAATTAATCGCCTCCGCGCCGGACTTGGTATTGGTTATGATAATTATGCAACCTGGTCTGCTGTTCCCTTCACGGCCGTTGTCTCTTATGACCTTTTTAAAGTTCGGGACAATTACATCTCGCTTCAATTGTCTGGTGGCCCCGTAAAGCTGTACAAAAAGGAAGTTAATGACGGTTACAGGTACAGCGATTTTTCAGGTTCTGTCCTGATGCCTCAAATCATGTACAGAGTCCAAACCAATAAATTGAACATCTATATCGCGGCAGGCTATAAGTGGCAGAAAATGAATTACAAATATCAGCCTGCGTGGATCATCTTCAATGACGCGAGCCGTGGCCCCGTTACATCAGTTGAAAGGATGATGGAACGCTTATCCCTGACCGTTGGTTTCGGAATGAACTAACCGAGTTGATTGACCAGTTTTTCCCAGTCATCGTTGGCACTTTCCAGCTGTGAAGATGTTTCCTTCAGCTCCTTTTGCAACGCTACCATTTTATTCTTGTCGTTGTACACCTCGGGCTGAGCCAGTTGTTGCTCTATAGATTCTTTCTTTGCCTCAAGCGAAGCAATTAAATCTTCTGCTTTGCGGATGTCTTTCTCAAGTTGTTTCGTTGCCGCTCCGCTGTCCACTTTCACCTCAGGCTTCTTTTCTTCCTTCGGGCGCGCAGCAGGTTTTGGCGGAGGTGCGGCACCTTCGGCTTTTTGTTTTCTCCAGTATTCGTATTCATCAAACGTTCCAGGATATTCTTTAATCTGCTGATCTTCGATGTACCAAATCTTGTTCGCAATCTGGCTCACAAAGTGACGGTTGTGCGACACGACCACGAAGCTGCCTTTGTACTGCTGCAAAGCCTGGATCAAAATGTTTTCAGAGATGAAATCAAGGTGGTTGGTTGGTTCGTCAAGCAGCAGGAAATTGGCTTCTGAAATCAATGTTTTCGCAAGGGCTACGCGGGATTTTTCACCTCCTGAAAGAACCTTGATTTTTTTGAATACATCTTCGTCTGAAAAGAGAAAACAACCGAGTACGTTTCTCAGCTCCTGTTCCGTTTTCTTGGAACCTGCCTGAATCAACTCCTCGAGTATCTCATTGTCAACCCGAAGGGATTCGAGCTGGTGCTGGGCATAAAATGCTTTGATGACATTATAGCCGATGATTCGTTCTCCTTCAATCTGTTCTTCTCCCGCGAGAATACGCAGCAGAGTTGACTTACCCCGACCGTTAGCACCAATGAGTGCAATCTTGTCGGTGCGTTCAATAGCAACTGTCGTATCTTTTAATATTTGAAGCGAGCCGTATGCTTTCGAAACGTTGTTGAGATTGACAATAAATCGTCCGGGTTGCTGATTAAATTTGAAACGGAAATTAACCGCTGCCGTATCGTCAACAACCTCTTCAATCATGTCCAGCTTCTCGAGTTGTTTCACTCTTGATTGAACCTGGCGCGATTTACTTGCCTTAGCCTTGAAGCGTTCAATGAATCGTTCCGTCTGTCTGATCTTTTGCTGCTGATTCTCATACGCATTCTGCTGTATCTGCTGGCGGAGTTCCTTTTCCTGAAGATAGAATGAGTAGTTGCCTTCATACGACACCAGTTGGGCCTGTGTCACCTCAACGGTGCGGCTCACCACATTGTCGAGGAAAATTCTATCGTGGCTCACAATGACCACCGCGCCGTCATAGGTGCGCAAATAGTTCTCAACCCATTCGATCGAAGGTAAGTCAAGGTGGTTGGTCGGTTCATCGAGCATGAGCAGCGATGGCTTTTCAAGAAGAAGCTTGGCGAGCATCACACGCATACGCCATCCTCCGGAAAATTCCTTCAGTGGTCTGTGAAGATCCGTCGTCGAAAATCCGATACCTTCCAGTACTTCCTCTGCTTTTGCCTGCATCGTGTAGCCATCGAGGTGTTCGAATTTTTCCTGAAGTTTCGTCAGCTTCTCGACCAAAGCGTCGGAGTATTCCGTCTCGAGTTGATGAAGCACTTTCTCAATCTGGCGCTGGGTTTCCACCGCATCCTTGAATGCTTCCATGGCGACCGTAACGATTGCGTCTTCCGATTGATAGGAGAGGAGGTCCTGGTTGAGAAATCCGATCGTACAATCGTTGCTTTTGCTGATGCTTCCACCGTCCGGCGTGTATTCCCCGTTGATCAGCCTCAACAAGGTGGATTTTCCACGTCCGTTCAGTCCAATCAGTCCGATTTTGTCTTTCGGCTTGATGAACATGTTGGCATTTTCGTATAGCGGGCGGCCGCCGATGTAGTACGAGAGATCAGTAATGGAAATCATCCTTGCGTAAACGGTTAGAAATCAGTCAGAAATACCTGACGGTCCTCAAAAAGAAGCGCAAAAATACGCACAAAACTCCTTTCTAACAGCATCAGGAGCGCAGATGGAAATATTAAAGACTTGCGTGTATGGTTTTTTTATATTTCGGCCAAATCCATTGGAATTATGACTTTCAGACAGATCGCTTCCATATCCGTTGCCCTGTTGGCCTTTGGTTGCCAGAACACAGACAAGCAGCAGGAGCGCGCCCCGATAGCTCTGGTCTCAACCAACTCGGGTGTGCCCGGCGAGTTCAAGGCAATTACAGACTATGCTAAAACACTGCCGCTCGATAAAATTAAACTACCTAAGGGTTTCAAGATCTCCGTCTATGCAGAGGTCCCGGATGCGCGTTCATTGGCGATGAGTCCCTCCGGGACCATCTTCGTGGGCAATCGCGATGGCGATAAAGTGTACGCTGTGAAAGACACCAACGGCGACCAAATTGCTGATTTAAAATTTATCGTTGCGAGTGGTCTGAACATGCCTAATGGTGTCGCATTCCGCGATGGCGATCTGTATGTTGCAGAGATGAGTCAGGTACTCAAGTTTCCGAAAGTGGAGCAGTCGCTGAATCAACAACAAAAGGGCGTAGTCATTAACAGTTCATTTCCTTCCGAAAAACATCATGGCTGGAAATACATTGCTTTCGGGCCCGATGGAAAATTATATGTGCCTGTCGGCGCGCCTTGCAACATTTGCGAATCAAAAGATCCCGTTTATGCGAGCATCACGCGGATGAATGCCGATGGATCCAATCGTGAAGTTTTTGCAAATGGTGTACGTAACACAGTCGGATTCACCTGGCATCCCCAGACAAAACAATTGTGGTTTACAGACAACGGCCGCGATATGATGGGCGATGATATTCCAAATTGTGAACTGAACGTAGCCACTGCGCCGGGTCAGCACTTCGGATATCCTTATTGCCATCAGGGTGATTTGAAAGATCCGGAATTCGGAGACAAGCGGGCGTGTGCAGACTTTGTTGCTCCAGTGCAAAAGATGGGGCCTCACGTCGCTCCTCTTGGTTTGAAGTTCTACACAGGAAATATGTTTCCCGCGCAGTACAAAGATCAATTGTTTGTCGCTCGTCATGGTTCGTGGAATCGTACTAAGAAAAGTGGTTACGACCTTGCGCTCGTGAAGCTGGATGGAAATCGTTCTACTGGAATGGAGACATTTGCAAGTGGATGGCTTGACGAGGCCTCACAAAAGGTCTGGGGAAGGCCAGTAGATGTGCTTGCAATGCCCGATGGTTCGCTGCTCGTATCGGACGATTATGCGGGCGTTATCTACCGCATCTCCTATCAATAGTTTATGTACCCTGTCGTATTTCGGTTCGGCGACCTGAGCATTCATGGCTACGGACTGATGATTGCCATCGGTGCTTTTGCAGGCGTGTTTTATATGGCGCGTCAGGGGAAAAAGGAATTGAATCTCTCTTTTGATCAGGCGAACTATCTTTTTCTAATCATTTTCGCCGCAGCATTTATCGGTGGTAAGTTTTTTCTTTTTCTGGAAGATCCGTCCGACTACCTCGCTCATCCTGCAAGGCTGTTCCGCGGAAGCGGATTCGTTTTTTATGGTTCATTTTTGTTCGCAGTTCCTTGTATGCTGTTGTTCTTTCAACGCCATGCATTACCTGCCTGGAGCATGCTGGACATCATGGCCATCACCACTTGTCTTGTTCATTTCTTCGGACGTCTCGGATGCTTTCTCGCAGGGTGCTGTTATGGTATTCCAACGGACTTCATTGGTGCAGTTGTTTTTACCGATCCCGCGTGCGTTGCTGAACCCAAAGGCGTTCCTCTTCATCCAACACAACTCTATGAAGCTGGGTTTATCCTGATCGTACTCTTCTATCTTTTATGGTTAAGGGACAAGAAGCAGTTTCAGGGACAACTCTTCATCCTGTATCTCGGCTTGTACGGCGCGGGCCGTTTTATACTCGAATATTTCCGGGGAGACAGCGAGCGTGGTTTTGTGATGAATGGTCTGTTGTCGCATTCACAACTTATCTCCTTGTTGCTGATGACGGTTTCCGCCGTTGCATTTTTTATCAGACGCCGGAAGGCTTGACTCCGCTCAGGGTACGCCTTGACTTCCTTCAGGACTCTTCGACTTCGCAGCTTAATAGATGGATTTATCACCGAGGCGTGTAAGATACACTACAGAGTTTTTTCTTGGGCGCGTCCCTCGGTGCTGAACGAATCTGTTCAGTAGATAAAACGGTTCGTCACCTCGGGTCGGGCCATCACTGCAAGCTTGCCTGCCTGTGTGTTTGCGTCACACAAATCAGCCGCTCATTCAAAGTACCTCCGACCACAGGCAGGCAAGGCTTTCCGTATCTGTCCCTCGCGCGATCGCACCCACCATGATGTTCCTTTTCTTAATGAAGTGACTATTGAAAGATCGCAGTCGCTGCGACCGATATTGATTAAAACAAAAAGGCCGCCTCCGGGGAAGGAGACGGCCTATACTTTTTAAATAAATTACTCAGTAACGATTACAATGGCCTGATCCAGACATTTCTGAAGCTGATTGGCTCACTCGGATCACCATGGTCCTGCAATTTGATCGGGAGCGGCCCATGGGGTACATATTCAGCCTTACCGATGTATCTGGTTTCTCCCTGAATCTCGACGTTGTTTTGTACAAGGACACCATTAAAGAAGGCGGTGATTCTTGCAGGTGATTTCAATGAACCATCCGGATTAAACCGCGGAGCTGTCCATACAATGTCATATACATTCCATTCTCCCGGTGCGCGGTTCGGATTCGCGAGCGGGATGTGCTGCTTATAAATACTGCCAGCCTGTCCGTTGACGTAGGTCTCGTTATTGAAGTTATCCAGGATTTGTATCTCATAACCACCGTCACCCGGGCCGTAGCCACCGAGAAACAATCCGCTGTTGCCGCGTCCTTGTCCTGTTCCATTAATTACTTTTGGAATACGCCACTCCAGGTGCAGCTGGTAGTCTGTAAATTTTCTCTTCGTCTGAATATTCCCAGTTCCTTTTTTCACCGTAAGCAGTCCGTCTTTCACAATCCATCCTGCTGCCTTTGTCGTGTCTCTCGTAGAAATCCATTCAGAAAGATTCTTTCCATCAAACAAAACAACAGCATCGGAAGGAGCACTGTTGGCCGGGGTCTTCACAACTTTTGGTTTTGGTTCCCATACCTCAGTGGCCTTTGGGTCGCCCGTCTGAGCGAAAGCTGCAGATGTAAAACATACAGCAGCGATGAATACGTAATGCACTTTTTTCATGCGATTTGAATTTTAGAAATCATCAGCAATATCGACCACCTTCTTTTCTTTGTCTGCCTTCATCATCTTCACCATCTCCGACGAGAAGTACACCATCTGGAGCTGGCTTTTTCCATGGGATTTAAAAGAAAGACTCAGGGAAGGGGCATTCCAAAAATAGAGTTCGTTTTTTGAATCGAAGGTAGATTTTCCATAAATGGATTCGAGGGCCCGCATCAATCGGGTGTCTTTTGCCGCCACCACGGTGATTTCATAGATGAGGCCTTTATAGGTTTTCAGCTCAATGCGTTCGACGGGCACTTCACCGATGGCTTTGTAGTCTTCATGCTCCACGATGTAAAGTTTGGCATCAAACTCATTCTTCTCTTTGAAATCCTTTTTGAATTTGATTCCCGGGATGGAATCGACGGGGGAGGCAAGTTTGATATTCTTAAACCCTTTTCGTCTCTCCAGTTCGCTGGAATCCTGGCCAATTGCGTTGATGCCCGACAAAATCATGAGCATCATGAACAGCGTGAATTTTCTCATTAGTTATTAAACTTAGCGGGTATTGTAATTTGTGTTGTTTCCCAGGAAATGATTAAGTCAACCATTTCATTGCGTTGCTGAATTTTAATTGTCAGCAGTTCCGCCGGGGTATCGGTTTTTTTAACGGGTACTTCAAAACGCAGCAGATCGGCTTTGGGATTATAATTGTATGCACCCCATAATCCCGTTTCCGTATTAATGATGATGGTCCACTTATCAGACTGTGGAATGGTAAACAGGGAATAGGTACCTGCTTTGATTGTTTTCTGGTTCAGGAGTATGTCCCGCGTGATGGTCAGTTCGGTTGCTTCATTTGCTCCGGTTCTCCATACTTCGCCGAATGGCACAAGGCCCCCGAAGATTTTGCGTTCTTTCATTGACGGTCTGCTGTACGTGATCTTGAGGTATGTGTCCTTATACTTAGCTGTAACCATATCCAGCGGACTCACGCGGATGGGTGATTGCTCCTGTGCGTACGACAATCCTGAAATGGTCAGCGCAAATACAAAACAGATTAAACGCATGGCTCTAAGATAGACATTTAAATTTTTTCAGCAGGAAGGTTTTATTTCTTCCAGAACCGTTAATTTCATTTGTTCGTATGAAGAAGATTCTCTTTCAGTTCCTGGCACTATCTGTTGCGGCTACTTCCTGCACCTATGACTATTTGCAACCCGGCGTTGATTGTACATCATCAAACCTTGTTCTGGCCGTGTCTGCAATACAAAACCCTACTTCCTGCGCGGCGGAAAATGGCTCGATCACACTTCAGGCTACGGGAGGACAAATGCCATACCAATATCAGATTCAGGGACGAGCGGTGTCTGTTTCGGGTTCGTTTATTAATCTGTCGGGAGGGCTTTATGAAATTTTGGTCACGGATAAGTTGGGGTGCAGGGATACGGTGGTAGTTGAACTGACGTCGCCTGACTCTGACCTGGCCGTGAATGTTCAGACGATACCCGATCGACTTTGTGTCGGGGACAACGGAGAGGCTACTGTCTCCGTAACAGGAGGGGTGCCCCCGTATTCCTATCATTTTGCAGACTCAACGTTTACGTCCAATCCGTTTTTCAATACGCTGGCGCCGGGCTCTTACGTGTTTAAGGTGACCGACGCTTCTTCTTGTTCGCAGGAAGTTGTGTTTAATGTGACCAAAGGAAATTCGGGAACAAGTTGGGAACAGGAAATCAGACCCATCATGCTTCGCTCGTGTGCGATTCCTACTTGCCACGTACCGGGTACTGGTCGTTCAGACCTGAGCACATACAACGGCGTGAAGCGCAGAGCATCGGCGGTCAAAACAAGAACAGCCAATCGTTCGATGCCTGTGGATGAGGTTCTGCCGGCGTCAGATATTGCACGCATTGCCTGCTGGGTTGACGAAGGCGCGCTGGACAACTAAGTTTCATGTTCGTCAGGACATCCGTACATTTACATTTATGACACGTCCCGCATTCGACGATATTTTTATGGAGCTCGCAGTAAACCTGGCGAGTCGATCACACTGCATCAAGCGACATGTGGGTGCAGTGCTGACCAAAGAGACGAGGATCATATCGATTGGCTACAATGGACCGCCGTCAGGTACACACAATTGTGATGAACAATGGCCGGATACCGGTTGTCCCCGCGATTCGAAGGGCGGCTGTTCGCTGGCCATTCATGCAGAGCAAAACGCCATCCTGTATGCGGTGAAAAACAAGACTTCTGTTGAGGGGGCAACGCTTTACGTAACGTTATCGCCCTGCCTGGCGTGTGCCAGAATCATTTACTCCATGGGAATACAGAAGGTGATATACCTGAACAGTTATGCAGAGCATAAAGGTATACCGTCTGATGAAGGGGTAGATTTTTTGAAAAGGTTCGGCGTGGATACGGTGCGTTACGTCGGAACATTGTCAAACGTAACGCATCTCATTTAGCTTTACGCCTCGCGGGAGGCAATTGCTTTCTGCAAATCTGTGATCAGCTTCGCAGTAATTCCCTTTGTCTTTTTAGCCTTCTCCTGTTCAAACAATGCGACTGCACGTTCGGCCATGGCATAAAGCCCAACCGGATTCTTGTCCGAGCGATAACTTCCGAGACACCATTCCAAATCATTCTGAAGTTGTGTGTCAAGACCAAGTGTGCGAAGTGTGCTGAGCGTTTGCTCACATGCCTTCTCGATTACATCCGCAGCAGGTGCTTTCGCTTTTGCAGTTGACTTCTTTGCCGGAGCCTTTGCAGTAGTGGAGGTTTTTTTGGTTTCCGTTTTCGCCATAAAGAAGGTATAAAAGTGTTTAATTTTGAGCAAGTTACAGGTGTTCAAAAGGTCAGGCAAGGTTTCGTCTTCCTTTTTTCACGCAACCGAATGCAGCTTTTTCGCTCCGGTCTCGGTTGTTACCATCGTCTTCAATGGAAAAAATTGTTCCCGGTATTTTGTCGATCGATTGCTCCGGAGTTTTTCAATAAGAGCCAGCTCGATCAGGAACTGTTATAAAAAACGAAAGGGAAGTAAATCCAATTTACTTCCCTTCGCAAAGTTTCTTAGGTTGTACCTAATTACTTCTTCTTCTTAGCAGCCTTCTTAGCAGTCTTCTTAGCTGCTTTCTTTGCTGCCTTCTTCGCTGTTTTTGCCATAGCGTTTTTGAGTTTTAGTTTAAAAATTTATTAAACGATACGAAAAGTTATAACAATTTTTTTATTCGCAAAAATTTTTTCGAAAAAATTTTTAATCGCTCATTTTTTTCATCATGTCAGTCGCGTGATCAGTTCAATCATAACTTCAACATCGCGTTATGCGATGACATTCACTTCCGGTTGAAGTTTGATACCGAATGTTTGCAACACACTCTCCTGAATTTTCATCGCGAGTTGCCATATCGCATCTCCTTTTCCGCCGCCATAGTTCACCAACACGAGTGCCTGATGCTTGTGTACACCGATGTTTTCAAATGTTTTTCCTTTCCATCCGCATTGTTCAATCAACCATCCTGCAGGAACCTTGACACGGGCGTTTTCATAGGGAAAAAATGGAATTGAGGGGTACTTTTCTTTCAATGAATCATACTGTTCCCGCTCGATCGCGGGGTTCTTGAAGAAGCTTCCGGCATTGCCGATGATGGCCGGATCAGGAAGCTTGCTTCTTCTGATCTCAATCACTGCATTACTCACTTCCCTGATGCCCGGTTCTGTGATGTTGTCGCGCTTCAATACGTCGGTGATGGCGCCATACGATGTGTTGATGCGATGCTGTTTTGTTGTTAGACTTAAAGTAATACTTGAAATGAAGTACTGATTCTTTAAATCCTGTTTGAAAATACTTTCGCGGTAGCCAAAGGCGCACTCGCCGTTGGAGAACGTGCGCACCAGTCCGGATTTCATCTCTATCGCTTCGACTGAAACAATGACGTCTTTTATCTCGACGCCGTACGCTCCGATGTTTTGCATCGGTGCAGCACCGGAAGTGCCGGGGATGAGGGAAAGATTTTCAATTCCACCAAAGTTTCTATCAACACAAAACATCACCAGGTCGTGCCATCCAACACCAGCTCCGGCCCGAACGAGTACCTGATTTTCATTCTCGCCGACAATCTCAATGCCTTTGATGTTGTTTTTGATGACCAAACCCTGAAAATCTTTGGTGAGAAGAATGTTGCTGCCTCCTCCGAGGATGAGATGGGGGTTGTTTTTGAATTCATCTGACCTGAAGAGCGCCTGCGCTTCGGCAACATTGTTTATCTCGACGAACAGTGATGCAGATGCCTGGATTTTGAAAGTGTTGTATGGAAGAAGATTGATGTTCCTTTGAAATTCCATGAATGATGGTGTTGATGTCGTATTCCGACAGGCATCAAAGTTAGCGGTAAAAAACGATTTGTTGAGGAAATGAAGAGGGGAGAATGGAAGTTGTAAGCGCTCGCCGTCGGTTGAAGTTGCTTTTTATGTTCAACAGACGGCGGGTCTTACACATCGACTTGATTACAGGTTCTGCCGGGACAGTTCTTGTTTGGAAATCTTGACAAGTGCGATGCGCGGGAATCGCCCCGCGATATAGGTGGTCGCAGAAACTATCAATCCTCCGTCACTGGTTTGAATGACGGCGCCGATTTCAAAAGGGTTTGAGAATCCAATGTAACGGCTGCTGATAAATGCACCGGTGGACGCATCATAAAACCACAGACCAATCTGTTTTGATTTGGTATCACTCGCGAATACAATCACCGGTCTGTTCTCGATGGTCATTCTCACGATGCGTACAGGCGCATTCGTCACCAACTCGGCTAACTTAAATCCGCCTAAATCAACGCTGCTCTGCGGCGATGAAGCCAGGTTAAAATCCTTTGAAGGCAGAAAATAGTTGTCGCCGAAATTAAAACGGGCCGCAGCAAACAAGTTTCCTGACAAGTGCATTGCTGCAGTGATTCCTCCCTCGTCATGTTGTCCCTGAAGAATTGAATTGGGTTCGTCGGCAGACAGATTGGTGAACGCAAGCGAGAAGGTGTAATTATAGAATCCGTTGAAATAGTAAAGCCCGCCCGGAAGTCTTCCGGTGAAAAAGGGAAGCTTTCGGCCATACTGGAAAAAATGGTTGATGATACTTTCCTCCACCTGGTCTTCTCCTCCGATACCGATGTTGAATTCAATGTCGCTCTGAATTTCCCCGGTCAACGATACCGTAGATACGACAGTGCGCCGGTCCACGTGGTTGTAGGAGAGCAGTACAAATTGTTTTGCAGCTGCATTGGTCGAATCCATAGACACCGCGCAAGGGTAAGATACGGGGACATCCTGCGTGGAGACAATGGCTCCGGTTTCATCAGTTTTGACAAGCTGTGTAATTTTTGACGTGGCATCCATGCAGAAGAACGCATATTCATTTCCCGTTTTCATCAACGCCGGTAACGGATTGGCAAAATCGTCGGGCAATGTGGTGCTGGAAACAAATGCACCGTTCTGGTCGGCCTTCAACAGGTAAACACCATGGAAATCTCCTTCAGTTTTTCGTTTGGCGAGCGTCAGGTATCCGCCATCACTGGTCTGGCGCGTATCAATTGGAAAAAAAGCAGAGTCAAATTGGTTGTGATCGTAAATCGCGAAGAAATTATCCCGATCGAATTTAACGTTTGTTTCTTCAGCGCATGACCAAAACAGGATGGCGGTCGATATCAGCAGTAATTGTAAAATCTTTTTCATATCAGCGATTCGTTGATTTGAAGCCACTTTGCAGGAATCGGAGAGGGAAGAGACATCCCAGGTTAAATGACAGGTTATTCAATTTAAGGTCGTCGTAAGCATCACCTATGCCCGACAATCTGTCGTTGTTGTATCGGGTTTCTGTCGCGTTAACAAGACTCATTCCTTTTCTGTATTGAATGTCGAGGCTGACGCGGATATTGCCTACGTTGTAATATACACCAGCGCCGCCCATAAGCCCCCAGTTGTATTTCGCGAACAGATCCGTTGCGCCGACGATGACAGGTTCGTCTTTGGTTTCTGATAACCCGCCTGCGGCATAATCGAGTCGTGTGATCTGCACGTTCTTCGTGGCATCGACCAGCATGGAGGAGTACACACCGGCCTGGACGTACGGTTTCAGGTTACCCGAACCGAATTCATATTTCACGATCAATGGCAGGTCAATGAAGTTTGCCTTGTTCTGTTGGTCATAAAGTAGTTCGAAACGATTCCCTTCCACCGTACTGATCCATTCAAATTGATTGCTGTAGTCAAAACGAACGTGCGACAATGCCGGCTGTACACTGAAGGAAAAACCCTTGTAATAAAAACTGACTTCGATGGCGGCCTGCGTGCCGAGCTGCTTCATCGATTCGTAACGCTTGTAGTTGGTCTTCGGGTCATAATTGGATGGAGCCACAACGGCATAACGCTTTGAGATCTCGGGTTGGGTGAGATTTCCGCCGCCCTTAATTCCTATCCACCATTGTTTGTCAAGGAATTTTTTCTGCTCGTTGTTTCGTTTGTTGAAGTTCGGTGTCTTTTTCTGTTGTGCGAATGTCGTATGCACAAGCACCACAAAGACCAGTGGGAGGAGGTAGTGAGGTTTCATGTTTATTTGGTGACGACGAGTTTTCGGGAATCCTTGAAGAAGCCACAGGACAAGGTGCAGACATATATGCCGGGAGACAGAACGCTCAAATCTTTTTCAATCAAATGCTTTCCTGCTTCGCGGAATTCGTTGCAGACGGTCAGAACTTCGTTGCCATTTCCGTCATAGAGTTTAATCTGAACGTCATATCCACCGTTCATGGTGAACTCAAACGTGGTTCTTCCTTTGGTTGGATTCGGATACGGGTCAGAAAGGCTGAACCGATCGCCAATGAAATCTCCAACGCCGGTGATCACTTGTTGGGCAACGGGAAGCGGGGAAAATACGACGCCGTCCGTGGTTCCTCCTGTAATGATACCCGAGCCAGGTACATTTCCATTGGGGAAAATTTCATTGAGTCGGTTATCGGGAACGAGCAACCAGTCTTTGAGCAAATTGGCATACACGATCCGGTAGTCATATTGCATTTCCAGGTTGTCTCCGTTTCCATTGTTTGTCACTTTGAATGCTTCTCCATGTACACCCGGAACGACACCTTTTCCAAAAATGAAAACAGGACCTGCAGTACCATGGTCCGTCCCGTAGCTGCCGTTGGATTTCACACGACGGCCAAATTCAGACGTCGTTACGCTGAGTACACGATCTTCCAACCCGCGAATGCGCAGGTCTTCCTGAAATGCCTGCATCGCGCTTGAGATATGATATAGCAATGCCGCATGTCCTCCCATGGTTGGATCATAAGATTCCACCTGGCCCGCATGGGTATCAAATCCGCCAATGCGAACAAGAAAGATTTTTGTTTTGCATCCGCCGGCGAGCAGTTTCGCGATGATCTGCAATTGCCAGCTGAGGGAATTGTTGAGGCTGCCCCGCGGAGCGTTGTAAGGATAAACGGTGGGGTAAGACGAGAAGCCGTTCATGGCATCGCCCCGTCTGTACACCTCTGCCAATCGTGATGCGTAGTCTTTTGTTTTATCCTCAAGGCTCAGGATCCAATCCAACTCTTTATAATAAGGAGAACCTGCGAGATAGTCGGGCGGGAATCCACGCGGGTCTACCTGTTCATCAACAAAACCTTCAAGTTCTTCGACGAGTCTTGCGAATTCCGTGGCGCTGTTTAGTGCAATGGAAGTCGGTATGTTTCCCTGCTGATGAAAAATCAATGACAGGTCATTGCCCATCTCAATAGCGAGCGGGTCGAGCATCTCGAAGGAGGGATCCGTCGGATGTTCACCTGCAGCGAGGGGAAAGTCGTTTGGATATTGCAATGGCGCATATTCACCCTGCAGGTAGCGACCCAGCCAACCTGATTGCAGATAATCATCTGCCGATCCGCCCATAAACCAGATGTCCCGGCCGCGGAAGTGTGAACCATTATTGTTTTCGTAAGACACGCCTTGAACAATGGCCAGTTTCCCGCGATCATACAGTGACTTCATGCCGCGCATATCCGGATGAAGCCCTACTTGTTTTTCAGCGCTTAGTGTTTGATCAAGAGGGATAAATCCGCGGGTACGGTTCGCAGCAGGAATGGCAATATTAGCCCTTCTGTTGTAATACGTATCATACTGGTCAACGGGGATGAGCGTGTTCAGGCCGTCATTACCTCCGTGCATCTGGAGAATGATCATAACCCGGTCGTTGTCCGTCGACGCGGCAGCCATTCTGGTGAGTGCATTGTTGCCCATCACACGGAGAGGTATTCCGGCAAGTGTGAAAGGAATTCCCATCGCCAGCGGGATCTTTTTCAAAAAATCTCGTCTTGTAGATTTCATTCAGAAGAGGGGTTAATATTTATGCGAGCTGGTACTCGGGTGTTTGCAGTAAAGCGTTAAATAAGAATTCAAGCTGTTCCCTTAAATCTCCTGCGCCTTCATTCCATCGCTGTGTCCAGTATGCATCATCATCGTTGGTCAGTCCCTGGAATAATTGGTCGCGAAAGAAATTCATTCTTCGGGCAGTCAATCCCGAATCCGTTGCATCGTCAAAATCCAGGTTATCAAAGACCGGGTAGAAGTGTTCAATCAATGCAATGATTAATGCGCCCGCATTCGGAGCCTGCGCGGCGAAGTGACGCTCAACATAATCATAAACATTAATCTTTATCATACCGGGCTCCATCGAGGAAATGAGGTTGCGCACAAATTCGTATCGACGCGTCAGCGAGTTCGGGGTGATCCAGAATCGGTGATAAACCGGAAACTGATGATAGGCTTCATAACCAGCGACATCATATGGTTCATAGAAGTGCATGCCCATATTCTCTATCGCGCCCAGAACCTCACCGGTGTGTTCGTAAAATGTTTCTGCCTGAGTAATCATATCTGGCAGCGTCACTTCGAACAACCGAAGTGTTCCGATGGACAAGTCCAGCGGCGACTTGATGATGCTTCCGAAATTATCATCCGTCACGCCACCAGCAGCTTCATAAAAGTGCTGACTGCGAAGGAGGTTCTCGATGACGGGTTGTAGTTTGTAATTTGATGCGACAAACGTATTCACCATCTCGGAAATGATTGGCTCAATGGGCATCGTCTCGTCCAGCGTGTGCGGAGCCCACACAAAAAAGCGGTAGATCTTCCGGCAGATGTTTCTTGCTGTTTCCGGATTCGCATAAATCACATCAACCAGTTGTCTGACTTCATCCAGCGCAGAGGCTTCGGTTGGTGTTCCATTGTTGCCGAGCAAAAGCGGATCAGGCGTAATGGTGGCGTTGCCCATTCTGGGACTGAAGGTTTTTACGGAGTTGTCGTGGGACGCTGCATTTGCCGGCGATCCTTTGACCCGACCTCTTGGCAAATTGGTGTCAGGATCAATGTTGGCAAAGTCTTCATCAAAGTCCCATCCTGAAAGAACTTTGGCCGCGGCTTGAATATCTTGTTCCGTGTAGATGATGTAATCTCCTGTTGCAGGCGTCGCTGGTAATGTTCCTTCCAATCCGCGTCCGCAGGAATATAGCTCGAACAATTCCCTCGCATAGTTTTCATTGGGCGAGCCCTTGACGTTCAGATTTCCGTCGAGAAGCCGGAGCATCGCGTTATCAACGCTCACCTTCACTGTCAGATTTTTAAAGTTAACGAGTGGGTCCGGATTCAACGCATCAAGTGCAAATTGCCGGAAGAGTTGATTCTGAAAATACAACGCCCTGCTATTGGCAATTTTTGAACGGATGGCGGTGAAATGGGAATGCAGGAAAAAGACCAGTTTTTCTCGCGCGGAATACGCAAGTGAGAGATTGGCAGGCACTCCGTTACTCATCATCTGCCCGATAAACCAGCAAAGGAAAAATTCTTCCAGGTCAGAGTCGCGGCTGTTGGCATCTGTTGTTCCGGATAGGAACCATTCAGTTCCGGTTTGCGGATCAACAGGCAGGACAGGATCGGGTAAAGCCTGTCGGAATAATAAATTGACAGCTTGCTGAGGCGGCAGGCCTGCAAAGGAATCAATTTGTGGTTTCGAGGCACCAAAGGTGGCTCTTCTCAAAAGATGGGATGCACGTTTTAGTCCCAGTACTCCGGAGAACTCAGGTAAAGGCATAGCGGGATTTTATTTCGAGTCTTAATTCAATCGCACGGGAAAGATAGTTTCAAAACGGTGATAAACGACATTATCAGCCGACAAACAGTCGCAAAAAATCTTTCACTTTGGATTACCAATCTTACATTCATCCTTTCCTCTATCTTGCATCAAACTAAATGACGATATGAAATTGATCGAATGCCCGAGAGACGCCATGCAGGGAATTCATGCGTTCATTCCTACTGCCGAAAAGATTAAATACCTGAATACACTGCTTAGCATTGGCTTTGATACACTCGATTTCGGAAGCTTTGTCTCGCCCAAGGCCATACCACAGATGGCCGACACAGCGGAAGTTCTTGCTGCACTGGATACATCGGCGACAACGACCAGGCTACTGGCCATTGTAGCGAACACGCGTGGTGCAGAGGAGGCGGTGACTTTCGAAAAAATCTCATTTCTGGGATTCCCGTTATCGATTTCAGAAACTTTCCAGAAAAGAAACACAAACAAGTCGATAGCCGAGGCTTTCCAGACGGTGAGGGAATTGCAGGAACTGTGTGTATCGCATCATAAGGAATTGGTCACCTATTTGAGTATGGGATTCGGAAATCCCTACGGCGATTCCTATGACGAAACCATTGTCCTGAAGTTTGTTGATGATCTCGCGTCGCTGGGCGTTCGCATTGTTTCGCTCGCCGATACCATCGGTACGTCAAATCCGCGTCTTATTGATAAGTTGTTCAAGGCGGTCACTGCACGATATCCGGAACTTGAAGTGGGGGTACATCTGCATTCCACCGCGGCAACTGCGCGTGAAAAAATAGAAGCCGCCCTCAATGCAGGTTGTCAGCGCTTTGATGGCGCACTTCGTGGCTTCGGAGGATGTCCTATGGCCGCAGATGACCTGGTTGGCAACATCGCAACGGAAACAATTGTTGCGGTACTTGAGGCCAGGGGAATGGCGACCAATCTGGACTCCGGGCGCCTCCTGACAGGGCTTAAAGAAGCCGACGGCTTGTTCTCGGCCTACCATTGAGATAAACATAAATTGTCCGGATTTACCGATAATATTACTTCATCGGCCAACCGGCACGATCTCTGCGTAACTTTACAAAGCTTAACGTTATGATCATGAAGCGATATATGGTATTAATGGGCATGTTGATGTCATTTTTTGTCCACGGACAATCAGCACGCGAACTGACTCAAAAAGGAATGGAGTTCTATGAAAAGCGTGAATTCGCCGAGGCGCTCATCAACCTCAACAAGGCCATTGACATTGACCCAAACTATGCACAGGCATATTATGTTCGTGGCAATATTAAAGATGCATTCGACGACCGTCATGGCGCCATGAAGGATTACAATGCCGCCCTGGAGAAGAATGTGAAATTCGCAGAGGCATTTTTTGCGCGCGGTAATGTAAAAATGAAGCTTCAGGATTATTACGGAGCCATTGCTGATTTTTCTTCGGCCATCAATGTTCGCGAAAATTATATCGAAGCCTATTTTAACAGGGGCAAAGCCAAGCAGTTTCTGCAGGCTTATGAAGATGCTATCAATGACTGCACAAAAATTATCCAACTCAATCCGAAGAGTTACGATGCCTATTACATGCGTGGAATTTTGAAACTCAATTTCGGCGACGTGAAGAATGGTTGTCTCGATCTGAGTAAGGCGGGCGAACTGGGCGATTTGAAAGCCTATGAAGCCATCAAGGAAAAATGTAACATCAAGACTGGCGATCAGGACGGCAGCTATTGATCACAAGGTGAGCTTGTAGATCTTCCCGGGTAACGACTGAACTATTCCTTTGAATTCCAGTTGCAGCAGAATCGAAGCGAGTCTGCCCAAGGCGATCCCGGTTTTCCACGACAAATCGTCAATCATCAACTGACGTTGATGACTCATTAACATCCGGATAATTTCCTGCTCTTCCGGAGAAAATTGCTCCAGCGAAGTCTCAGGCTCTGGTCTCAGCGTTCTGTCGGCATTCCAGTTCATCAGGTATTCAATGTCAGCGACACCTGTAATCAAGTTTGCTTTATTGGATTTAATGAGGTTGTTGCATCCGGCAGAATGACTTTGTCCAATGTTGCCCGGAAAAGCGAACACGTCTTTATTGTATGAGTTGGCCAGGTCCGCAGTAATGAGCGCACCGCCCTGAGCCGCAGCTTCGACAACAACCAGTGCATCGCACAAAGCCGCGACAATTCGATTCCGCGCCGGAAAGTTGTGTGCATCCGGGGGCGTACCAAATCGTTGCTCCGTCATCACCCCGCCATTACCCATCATCTTTTTTGCTACTTCGCGATGCGCCGAGGGATAGATGACGTCAACGCCACTTCCCATCACACCAACCGTGGGTAGTTGATGTTTGAGACACGTCTTGTGCGCGTGTATGTCGATGCCATAGGCGAGCCCGCTGACGACCAAAGGTTGGTGACTGACCAGTCCCTCGATTAATTCCTCAACACGTTCGCGGCCGTAAGCCGTTGCATTTCGGGTTCCGACGATACCGATCGTTTTTGGATTTTCGAAGTTGACATTTCCCTGAACATAAACCACCGTCGGGGCGTCATCAACCTGCTTCAGTCGCGATGGATAATTTTTGTCGGTGTAGAAGATCAGCTGTGTTTCATTCTTCTCCGCAAGTCGCAATTCACGTTCGGCAGCTTCCATCGGACGTTCTTTCTTGATCGCCTCCGCGGTAACTTCCCCAATGCCCGGAATTTTCAACAGTTTTCCTTTAGGCATGGTGAACACGCGTTCTGCACTTCCGCAGTAGCTCACCAGTTGGCGAATAAGTTGGTCGCCAATGCCAGGCACAAAATGCAGCGCCAGGAGATAAAGCCTGCTCTGATCCATAAGAGGGGGTTTTGAGGTCTGACTAAAACTAAAAAAATAACCACATGGCAATGTGGCTAGGCGAGGGTACCGTATGATTTTGAAATTACAACTTGTCCCGTAGTTCCATCAAGAAACCACGGACGCGACGAAGCGATTCGATCATCTCCATTTTGTCGCGCACGGCCTGCGAATCGTTGCGCAGCATTTCCTTCGCACCCTGCAACGTAAATCCTTTCTCCTTGACGAGGTGATAAATGGTTCGGACGTTATCGATGTCTTCCTTGGTAAACTGGCGATTGCCCTTGCGGTTCTTCTTAGGCTTGATGATGTCAAACTCTGACTCCCAAAATCGAATCAGAGAAGGAGCGACGTTGAAAATTTCTGCCACTTCCCCGATGGAGTAGTAGATTTTCTCGATTTCTTTCTCCTTGTAAGCCATGTGTTATTGAGCAAGATAGGTAATATTACCATTATCGTCAATTTGCGTTCCTGATTCAGGAAAATCTTTTTTCGATAGTTCCTGAATTCGTTTAATCACTCTTTTTTCGGGATCAACCTGCACGCCGAGGGTGTGATTTTGAATGATCGCTGTGATCTCTCCCCGGATAAAAGCGCCCTGGCGGTCGGTAAAAACTTTTACGATAGGGGCAAGACCATTGACACCGCTGATGTTGATTCCGCGATAGGTGCAGAAATTTCCCAGACTGTACGCAATCAATCTGTTCTTATACACTTCGATTCCACGCGTGACGTGCGGGCCATGACCGAAGATGATGTCGGCGCCGGCATCGATCATCAAGTGTGAAAATTTATAGACATCACCTCTGTTTTCGCCATGAAAAATTTCGTTGGTGCGGGGCACATGCTGATACTGCGGGCCTTCTGCACCGCCGTGGAAGGATACGATGACGATATCACATTGCGCGGATAGTTCTTTCACCAGCGTTGCAGCTCCGTCCAGATCGTTAAGCGGAACGCAATTGCTGTTGGGCGCAAAAGCAACAAGTCCGTAACGGACACCGTCCTTTGTGAAAATGGTTGTTTTTTGATTGAGTTGCCCGGCATGGAGAATTCCTGCCTGCTCTAAAGTTTTCATGCTGCTTTTTCTCCCGACGTCTCCCATGTCGCCTGCATGGTTATTGGCCAGGCTCATCATATCGAATCCGGCATCGACCAGGTTTTTTACATATCGAACGGGCGTCCGGAATGCATAGCACACGCTGGGGTCGTTGCACTTTTTCGGCGTCCCTCCGGAGTCAAGCAACGTACCTTCCAGGTTCCCGAAGGTGACGTCCGCATTTTTCAGAATGTCCGCAACACCTCTGAGCAGGAAACGTCCATCGTCGGGCGGCAGTTTGTTTTCCGGATAATTTGTACCCATCATGATGTCACCCACGCCGATAATGGAAACAGTATCCTGGGCAAAGGATGCCGTGGAGGCTAGTGCGAATAAAAGTGTGGTGAACAGGAGGTGGCGCATGACAGAAAATTTCTGCAAAGAAAACCACAGGAAAACTACAAAAACAATTAATCGAGCGGATTTGTATTCGTACTCGCTTTTTCGATGAGCTTCTGATACTGTTCGTTGCTGAGGTCGCGCTGGAAAAAGTTTATCGGATTGACGTGTTTGCCCGCGAACAGCACTTCATAATGCAGGTGCGGAGCCACAGAGTTACCGGTGTTGCCGACATACCCTATCAACTGACCGCGCTTCACACGTTCACCCTGCTTGACGACGTATGATTGCAGGTGTGCATAACGAGATTCAAAACCAAATCCGTGCTCGAGATAGACAACATTTCCGTATGAGCCTGAGTAGTAAGACATGCTCACTTCGCCATCGCCAGTGGCGTAGACGGGTGTGCCCAGGGGCGCAGCGAAGTCAAGGCCGTTATGTTCTGTCCACACCTTAAAAATCGGATGGAACCGCATTCCGTAAGTCAGGTGCAGCACGCGCAACTGCTTGTTGTCAATGGGCTGAATGGCTGGTCGTGATCTCCAGGCCTTCATTTTTGTGTTCAGCATACGATCCAGTTCTTCAAAGGATTGTTTCTCTATCTGCGCCGTACGCCGAACCTGATCCAGCATTTCGTAGGTCGCTACGATTTCAGGGAAAGCATCCGCCTTGCTCAACGTATATTTTTGGCTACCACCTACACCGGCCGCGCGAATAGCCGAGTCCAACGAGGGAGCGTCGAGCATCGCCCGGTAGGTCTCATCGTCTTTGCGAATCAATTGAGACAATGCTTTGTCTGACTGTGCAATCTGCTGTTGCAGCAATGACCACTGCCGTTTCAATTTGTCATTGCGATGTTGCAGGAGCGCTTCATCAAAAGAAGGAACGAATTGAAGTGATACGACAAACGCTACAATACCAAGACCAAGAGACAAGGTCACATACAAACCAATTCTTCTTCTCAGCGATTTTCCGCGGAGTTGAAACCGTTCGTACTGGCAGGTGTCCGGATTATAGATGTATCTCCTTCGTTTCATCAGTCTAACGATTGGTTTTGTTTCTTTCCGGCAGTGACCATCCTGGCGTAGGCGTGACTGGAAACTCCCTCAACCATGAACGACAGCGGGTTTGTCGCTTTTCCATTCATGAGTATCTCGTAATGCAGATGTGGGCTTATGGATCCACCGCTGTTTCCGCTGGTCGCGATGACAGCACCTTTCTCAACGGTCTGTCCGACCCGCACAAGAACTTGTTCGAGATGGGCATAGCGTGTAGTCACTCCGTTGCCATGATCGATTTCAATAAAATTTCCGTATCCGGCGAGTAGGTCGCTGGTGCGTGATGCAACCACCTTTCCGCTTGCGGTAGCGCGAACTTTTGTTCCTTTTGGCAATGTAATGTCAATACCCTGATGACGATAAAGTCCTTTGTGATACGGATTCAGGCGCAGTCCGAAGCCAGAGAAAAGTTGTTCGGGCGCGATGGAGTCTGCAGGTGGCAGCGTAGGGTAGTGCATCTTCGATTGAGGGCCTGACAAATCTAAATTGCCCTCCGCTGTTTGCGTCGCGATTCTTGAATCATATAAGATGCGATTGGTTTCGAGGGTTAATGTCTCGATTGATGCAGCGGTTTGCTCCAATGTCCATTCTGGTGAAATGAGGCGGCGTTGCTTGTTGAATGATTCTGCGGTTTGAAGGTCTCCGAAAAGTTTGCGACCAAGCGCGCTGTCCTGAGCACGAATGGCATTAATCTCCTGAGTCGCTTGCAGGAACTGCTCGGTCAGAATGGATTGATGTGTTGCAAGTGCAGCATTTTCGGCACGCAGTGCCCGCTCCCGGTTTGTGTCGGCTAGTGCATTATACAGGTAGAGAAGTCCGACGAGGACCGCGAAGGCCATTAAACCGATGCTCAGAAAGGCGAAAAGTATAGACACTACGGCATCGTTGGCCGGCTCATAACGGCAAGTTTCAGGATTGTATCTGTACTTGACTTTCTGCATGCGCTACCGAATTATTTGGTCAAGCCATAAAAAATCCGGTTCCGCCTGCATTATTCCCTCAACTGCGATTAATTTTGTGGCTTGCCTTGCAAAAACGACGGTTTTCCCGGCGTTGCAAGCTGCTAATATAGTAAAAATCAGCAAGTTCAAAATTAACCAGCTACCGCATCATGGATTCTGCTTCGATTAGAAGGAAGTTTTTGGAGTTTTTTGAAAGTAAGAACCACCTCATTGTCCCCTCAGCCCCACTCGTTTTGAAAAACGACCCGACGCTGTTGTTCACCAATTCCGGGATGGTACAGTTCAAAGACTTCTTCCTCGGTAACGGCATACCGAAGCGCTCCCGGATTGCAGACACACAAAAATGTCTTCGCGTCAGCGGAAAGCACAACGACCTCGAAGAGGTTGGTATTGACACCTATCACCACACCATGTTCGAAATGCTCGGCAACTGGTCGTTTGGTGATTATTTCAAAAAAGACGCAATTGCATGGGCGTGGGAGCTGTTGACGGAAGTGTATCAACTCCCTGTGGATCGCTTGTATGTGACCGTTTTCGAAGGCGATGCAAAAGAGAACCTGCCTTTCGATCAGGACGCGTACGATTTCTGGAAAAAAATTATCGCAGAAGACAGAATTCTTCGCGGTAACAAGAAAGATAACTTTTGGGAAATGGGCGATCAGGGGCCGTGCGGTCCGTGCTCCGAAATTCATATTGATCTTCGTTCTGATGAGGAAGTGAGACAAATCCCCGGGAAGCAACTCGTCAACACCAGCCATCCTCAGGTTATTGAAATATGGAACCTCGTGTTCATGGAATTTAACCGCAAGGCAGATGGTTCACTCGAGAAACTTCCGGCACAGCACGTCGACACCGGTATGGGATTCGAACGCCTGTGTATGGCAATTCAAAAGAAGACTTCCAACTATGACACGGATGTTTTCTCTCCCTTGCTGGATTTCATTGGCGCTGCGGCCAACGTCAAGTACAAAGCGGACGAGAAAACAGATATCGCGATGCGCGTTATCGCCGATCACGTTCGCGCTGTTTCCTTCGCTATTGCAGATGGGCAGTTGCCTTCAAATTCAGGTGCCGGTTATGTGATCCGACGAATTCTCCGCCGTGCAGTACGATATGGATTTACATTCCTCAACTTAAAAGACGCGTTCATTTTCAAATTGGTGCCTGTACTTGCCGAACAACTTCAGGAGGTATTTCCCGAGTTGCGCGCACAGCAGGACTATGTGAGCAGGGTCATTCAGGAGGAAGAACTTGCCTTCCTGCGCACGCTGGAAAAAGGGTTGAAGCGCCTTGAGTTGATTCAGAATGATCTTCAGGGAAAAGTCGTGAGTGGGTCGCTGGCGTTTGAGCTTTATGACACGTTCGGGTTTCCGCTCGACCTCACCTCGTTGATTCTTCGCGAGAAGGGATTGTCTGTTGACGAAGATGGATTTAAGAAAGAAATGGAGTTGCAGAAGTCACGGTCAAAAGCCGACGCAGCAAAAGAAACCGGCGACTGGATTAGTGTAGGAGGCGACGATAAACCATCCTTCATTGGCTACGATCACCTCGAGTCTCCGGTGAAGATTCTACGCTACCGCAAAATCAAACAAAAAAATAAAGAACTCTTCCAGCTTGTATTTGATCAGACACCGTTCTACGCGGAGAGTGGCGGACAGGTCGGTGATACTGGTTTTATTGAAGCAGGTCAGGAGCGCATCGCCATTATTGACACAAAGAAAGAGAACGACTTGATCATTCATTTTGCTGAGAAGCTTCCAACCAATCCGGAAGCTGTTTTTCAGGCTGCGGTTGATCGCGTCAAACGTACTGCTACAACCAGCAACCACTCGGCGACACACTTGTTGCATGCTGCCCTCCGTCAGGTGCTTGGTAAGCATGTGGAGCAGAAGGGTTCACTCGTCAACGGCGAGATACTTCGTTTTGACTTTTCACATTTCGCCGCAATGACGCCCGAAGAACTTCAGCGAGTTGAGAAGATCGTGAACAGTAAGATCCGCGAGAACATTGCACTGGACGAACGCAGGAATGTTCCAATCGATAAAGCAAAGTCACTGGGTGCGATGGCACTTTTTGGTGAGAAGTATGGCGACTTTGTTCGTGTGATTACTTTTGACCCTGCCTTCTCTGTGGAATTGTGTGGAGGTACGCACGTTCCTTCAACAGGTGTCATTGGCCTTTTGAAAATTGTATCTGAAAGTTCTGTTGCGGCGGGTGTTCGACGAATCGAAGCCGTGACGGGCGAAGTTGCGGAACAATATGTCCAGCAGGAAATCAACACACTTGCAGAACTGAGGGGGATGTTGAAAAATCCGAAAGACATCATTGTTTCCATCAGGAATTTGGTTGAGGAAAAGCATCAGGTTGAAAAGAAGCTGGAGGCTGCGCTGCTTGAGAAAGCAAATCAACTGAAAGATGTACTCGCATCTAAAGTGGTGAAGCAGGCCGGCGCTTCAGTAATTGTAGAGAAGGTTACCGTGCCGTCAGCCGATGCGATAAAGAATATTGCCTATGGCCTCCGTAATCAATTTGATGATTTGATTCTTGTGCTTGCTGCAGATGTAGAGGGGAAACCTCAGGTAGCGGTGATGTTGGGAGAAAAGATTGTCCAGGAAGGTAAACTTCACGCGGGGAACATGGTAAAAGAATTAGCAAAGGAGATTGAAGGAGGCGGCGGAGGCCAGCCTTTCTTTGCAACTGCCGGAGGCAAGAAGATTCAAGGGCTGGATGCTGCGATTGGTAAGGCAAAGCAGTTAATCTCCTGATGATGGTGGATTACGTTCCGGTTATTGGTCTTGAAGTACACGCACAGCTCGCGACAGTGAGCAAGGTGTATGCACCAGATGCAACGTCATTTGGCCAGCAGCCCAATACGAACATCAGCATTGTCACGCTCGCGCATCCGGGTGCACTTCCGAAACTGAATAAAAAGGCAATTGAATTTGCGATGCGCATGGGGCTCGCTTGTGATAGTGAGATATCCAGATACAATATTTTCGATCGCAAAAACTATTTCTATCCCGATTTACCAAAGGGGTATCAGCTCACGCAGGACAGAACGCCGATTTGCAAAGGCGGCTTTGTGACAATTCGATTGAAAGACGGAAGTGAAAAGAACATCCCTTTAAATCGTATTCATCTCGAAGAGGACGCAGGCAAATCCATCCACGATTCGGGAACCGGAACATTAGTCGATTTGAACAGGGCAGGGGTGGCATTGATTGAAATTGTTACGGAGCCGGCAATTGCCAATGCGGAAGATGCGGCTGCATTTTTGACGGAAGTCAGAAAGCTTGTTCGTTATCTCGGCATATGTGATGGGAATATGGAAGAAGGATCGTTGCGCTGCGATGCGAACGTCAGCGTGCGGCCATCCACGCAGTCGGTTTTGGGCAAGAAGGTTGAAATCAAGAATATGAATTCGATTCGTCATGTTCAGGCGGCGATAGAACTTGAGATTCAGCGTCAGATTGCGCTGCTGCAGAACGGCATGCCGGTTATCAGCGAGACGCGGACGTATGACCCGGAGAAAGCAGCTACCTTCAGCATGCGCACGAAGGAAGAATTGAACGACTACCGTTACTTCCCCGATCCGGATCTCAGCCCGGTGATTGTCTCCGACGAGTGGTTGAACCAGATCAAAACATCCATGCCGGCATTACCACGGCAGCTCTTCGAGAAGTTTATAAAGGAGTACGGTTTACCGGCTTACGACGCTCAGGTACTCACCGATACGCGTGAAACAGCTGTGTATTTTGAGGAAGTATGCGCACACACTAAGAATTTTAAGGCCGCGTCCAACTGGGTTATGGGTCCGGTAAAGTCATATCTCAACGAGCGTGGCATTGAGGCCGATCAATTTCCCGTTTCCGCAGGGCGCCTCGCGGATTTGATTCAGTTGATCGACTCAGGCAAGGTTAGTTATACCATTGCTTTGCAGCGAATTTTCCCGGAATTAACAATTCATTTACAAGAAAGTCCCCTCCAATGTGCTGAACGCCTGAACGTCCTGCAGGAAAGTGACGTTGATGCGTTATTGCCCATCATTAATGACATACTCAAGGAATTTCCTTTGAAGGTTGAAGAATACAAGAAAGGGAAAAAGGGAATAATGAGTATGTTTATGGGAGAACTGATGAAACGTAGCAAGGGAAAGGCCGATCCGAAAGTGGCAAGCGAATTGATTGGAAAACAACTATCTGAAATCAAATAAACAGAAAACAGTGATGAATAAACTCATTAACCGGGCTCAGATGCGAATCACGTTGGCGATGGTCGCATTATTCTTCTCCTGTTCAACAAATGGCAAGAATGAACAACCGGTGGCAACGGACGACCAGAGGCCGGGCTGGGTGGTGACCGTCAATGGCAAGGTGGGCTTTCCGGTTCCTGGAGGACAAATTACCATCACGGAGTTAAAAGACAACAACTCGGCGGGATGGCAGGATACCATTCGCCTGAAGAGTAACAATACGTTTTCCAAAAAGGTGAAAATCAGCGAGCCTGGTTATTACCGGATTAACTTTTACCATAAGCAAACGGTCAATCTGATTTTAGACAAGTCTGCCGTCGAGGTTAATGTGGATGGTAATGAACCACAGGGTTTCGTTGAGATTAAAGGTTCACCTGACCTTGATTTGATCAAGCAGGTTCAGGAGATGCTGGCCAGCGCGAACGAATCTCCCGAAATCGGCAAGTTAAATCAGGACTTCACAGCGGCAGCGCAACGTGGCGATCAAACTACGATGGGTAAATTGCAGTTGAAGTATCAGGAGATTATTGGGACCCATCATAAAAAAATTGCTGAGCTCCTCGAAGCTAAATCTCCTTCACTCGCGGTGATTAATATTCTTCAGAGCAATACACTTGATAAGGATAAGTATTTCGATACCTATCTCCGCATCTCAGAAAAGCTGAAAAAGGAGTGGCCCAACTCTTCTCATGCAAAAAGTTTTGTTGAGTCCGTCAATCAGATGAAAGCGCTTGCCGTGGGACAGGTGGCCCCGGAAATTGCATTGCCAAACCCGGATGGACAAGTTGTGAAGTTGTCTTCCTTGCGCGGCAAATATGTACTGGTTGATTTCTGGGCAAAATGGTGCGGCCCGTGCAGACAAGAAAATCCAAATGTGGTGCGCGCATACAATGCGTACAAAGACAAAGGATTTACGGTGTTTGGGGTGTCGCTTGACCGCCGTAAGGAGGATTGGCTCCAGGCCATCCAGGAGGATAACCTGACGTGGACACACGTGAGCGACTTGAAGTTCTGGCAATCTGAGGCAGCAAAAACTTACAACATCACAGGCATTCCTTTTTCCGTACTTCTCGGACCAGACGGAAGAATCATTGCAAAGAATTTAAGAGGTGCTGCGCTTGATCAAAAGCTTGCTGAAATTTTTAGTGGGAAATAATCCTCGATTTCTCTCAGTAGTTTTTTGTTGTCTGCTGCTTTCGGGTTGCGGTATCAAAGAAGTCACTGCGCCGGTTTCAAATATCTCGTGGCAGCTCGTGCGCATTCAGGAGTCGCAGGGTTGCGAAAGTGATTCATCCTCTTGCGTGGAAGTCGATCTGGAGCTTCCCATCTTCAATGGTATAGATTCCCTTAGTGGCTCGGACCTGAATAAGGAGGTTGTGGCTGCAGTGACGACTGAGTCTGATGGAGAAGCGTATTCCCGCATTGCTGAGCGTTTTATTCAGGACTTTGTGGAGTTTGATACGCTGGACAAGGATTTAGCAGAACGCTGGTCGATGACAGCGCGAACAGAAATATTCCAGGCACGGGATTCCATCATCAGCTTTCTCATCACAACTGAAAGTTTCACGGGCGGAGCTCATCCTATCGCCAACTATCGCATCATCAACTATAATCCTGTGCGTCGTAAACTCGTTCGTCTCAATGATTTTTTTTCTGAGGAGGAGCTGAGTCAGATTCTTGTCCAGGGTGAGAAGATTTTCCGCACAACGTATGATATACCGGCAAACAGCTCTCTTGCTGACGCAGGTTTTGAATTTGATAACAACCGTTTTCATTTGCCGGAGCAGGGGGGATTAACAGAAAACTCGGTTATTCTGATTTTTAATCCTTACGAAGTCGCGCCCTATGCCATTGGTCCGTCAAGGATAGAAATCCCGTTGAAGAGCATTAAGAAATCACGTTAATTTAAATTTCAACGGGAGAACCAGCGCAACCCGGACTGGTCGTCCCTGATGTTTTCCCGGCTTCCAGGCCTTGAGCGTACGAACGACGCGCATAGCCTCCTCGTTGCAATCTTCATGAAATCCGCGCGCAAGTTCGATCTGAGAGACAGTTCCGTCTTTTTCAACGATAAATCGAACGAATACGGTTCCTTCTGTTTTCGAGCGCCTGGCATCTTCCGGGTATTGCATGGTCTCGCGGACTTGCTCAATCAATGCCTGATGTCCTCCTACATATTCAGGCATCGTATCTACCGTACTAAAGATTTTTTCATCCGATGATTGAAGGGGGTCGACGGCAAAAAACAGAAAGCATATCGCGAAGAAGGCAAGCATTTTGAAAGTTCTCCAGCGCGACACAACGGGATGGCAGGAGCGAAGCATGCGGATGCGGCTCATCGTCATGGAGGCATCAAAATGGCTCCCTGCCTCGATCCCCGATTGCCGTAATGCGGTTTTTGCCAACAGCGCGCAATATGCTTCCCTGTCGGAATGAGACGCGGCGTATTCATCCGCCTGATACTCGTGCAGTCTGATGATTTCTTTTTCTAACCAGTAAACAGCGGGGTGAAACCAGAAGAAAATCTGTATAAATGAAATAAGTAATCTGTCCGCAGAATGGAAAGCCCGGACGTGCGCATGCTCGTGTTGAAGTATCTGATGCAAGTCGGTCTTATGGTCGAGTAGTTGCTGAGGAATGATAATGCTATCAAAAAATGAAAAAGGTGTATCGATGGTATTGCAAACAACGATGCGATAGCCCTCATAATATCTCACTTGTCCACGGCGGATCACCTGGCCGATCCGGAAAAACGATATTCCCCACAGCACCAAGGATACGCACACACCGAGACCGTAGCCGATGAACATAAATTTACCGAGCTGGATCGTGTCGGGTGAAGTTGTGGAGGATGGCGGAATGGATGATGTGATTCCAGAAAAAGTGAATGCGCTAAAGTCTGAGGCGGCCGATTCGAGTTGGATATGCATCAAAGGGAAAACAATACTTGAAACCATCCCGACGAGGATAAACCAACGGCGGGAGATTATATTTCCCTGGTTTTTATACCATAACACATAGACCAGGAATACGAGGGTTAGCAACAGACCGCTCTCCATGAGGTAGCTGACAACTGGATTCATTGGCGCTGCGATTTAAGTTCATGAAGAAGTTTTTCAATCTCCTGCACATCCAGTTTGTTGTCTTTAGCGAAAAATGACACCAGGTTTCGAACAGAGCCGTTGAAGTATCCTTTGAGTACGTTGTTCAGAAAGAACCGTGTGTACTTCTCCTTGCTGACCAATGGAAAATATTCGTGCGTTTTTCCATGAGCCTGATGTCCGACAAACCCTTTTGTTTCCAGGATGCGAACAATGGTGGACACAGTATTATACGCAGGCTTCGGGGATGGCATTTCCTCAATAATATCCTTGACAAATGCTTTCTCCAGCTTCCAGAGTATTTGCATAATCTGATCTTCAGCGCGCGTAAGTTCCCGGAATTCGGACATAGTGGAAACTTAAATAATTGGCGAGGGATTGGCAACAGGATTTTTAAGTTAAGATTAAGCGATTCGTCGTTTTCGGCAGCCGTCGCTGCAATACTTAACTTCGTCCCAGTTCTTTTCCCATTTCTTTCTCCAGCTAAATGGTCGTTTGCAGACGATGCATATTTTCTCCGGCAGATTTTCCTTTTTAACTCCTCTCATGGCCTTAAAACAATGGAAGGGCGTGTGCTGTTTATCTCACGATGGATTTGCAGGACATTGACAGAATCATCCAGATGGCGTGGGAAGACCGGACTCCCTTCGAGGCTATTCGCGTGCAATTTGGTCTTCAGGAAAAGGACGTGATCGAACTGATGCGGAAGGAGCTTTCGGCTCATGCATTCAGACGATGGAGGAGGAGAGTGTCCGGAAGAAAAACTAAATTCAAGAAGCTGAGAAGTGACGAAGTGAACCGTTTTAAATGCAGCCGCCAGAAAGAGGTTTCACATAACTGGGTCACGTAGTTTGTTTCTGAGAAGCAGGAGCTGTGGACCATTTTTTTTCCAGGTCTGGAAAAGCTCAGATGGCACAGTCCCCGGAAAGTTTAATGCGCCTATCATAACATCGTCATCTCCATCCGCATCAATATCTGCTTTTGTCATCGTCAACCAACGCCCGTGCTCACTTCCCCGGACTCGTTTGGGCGTAAAATGTCCTCCTTCATTTTCAAAATAAAGGACGTCGTTTCGGTATTGCTGATGAAAGTCTGGGAAGAAGGCGATGGCCATCATGTCCTGGTCACCGTCTCCGTCAAAGTCAGCCGTGAGTACCTGCGACGCACCGTGCATTGGAAAGAATTCCTTCTCCGTAAACTCGTTATTGCCATCATTCAAGAAAATGCGAACGCCATGATATGGCTTAAACACGATGCTATAGTCTGCATTATCTCCGTTCGTGTACACGATGTCTTCAAAACCATCATTGTTCATGTCCGCCATTTCGAAATAGCTTGAGCCATAGACGGGAGGAAATCGCAGTAAAGTTTTCCTTTCAAAATTAAAGTTTCCTTTGTTGATAAAAAGGGCAATATGCTCATCTCCCTGCGTGATGAGCGCGATGATATCCATCAACCCATCTTTGTTGACATCGCGGGTCTCAAAATTCCGTGTGCCGGGTTGCTGATGAATGACGTGTCGTTGCATACCCGAGGGTGTCTCTTCATAAATAGTCAGATTGCCTTTAAAGTTTCCAAAGTTAGCGATTGCGATTTCTTCCTTCTTATCATTATTGAAGTCCAGGGCGGTGAAGAAAACGGGACGCTGCAATGAGTCAATCAGAACGGACCTCTGTTTTTGCTGAGTGGTTTTGATCACTTTTCCGGCAAGCTGGTCATTCGGATCCATGACGCCCATTTCGGCGGTGTATAATATTCCATCCCTGAAATAAAGACTCGAAACGGGGCTTTCAGTTTGAATTGAATCAATAGCCTGAAGGTTCTTTCCGAGGAAAAAGAGTTGATTGGAACGTGATGCGACAAGAAGCGCTCCTGATGCGCTGTCAAATGCAATGTTGGTTACCAGTGGTTCCTGCCATGAGAACCTGAGGAGTTCGGGCTTGAATTGTTCTGAAAACGCATAGGCTCCGTTGTTTGGTACAGTAAGCGTGTCGGGAGCACGACTGATGTAATACTCCTGAATGAGTTTCCAGTCATCTTCACTCACCATGGGCTGTGCAGGCAGCGTACCGACCACAGTAAGCAGATCCTTCATGTTGATGGTATGCATCAGATCATTGTTGAGCCCCATGCGAAAAGCCATTTGCGGCAATACGTGGTCTTTCCAGATTTTTTTCGGAAGAAGTTCGGGGGAGGCAAAGGCGTGGCAGGAAGAACAATATGTTTTGGCAAGTCGTTCTTGTTGCTGCGCCTCATTTTCGCAAGAGACGAATGCAATGCCCAGACATAGAAAAAAAAGGAATGCTATTGCTGCCTTCACTGTTGCCTAGAATGCATTCGTGAAACAATACGACAAGATGTTCGCACCCATGCGAAAAGCCAGCTGTCGTTTTTCTTCCGGATCATTGTGGATTCGCCGGTCTTCCCACCCGTTGCCCAAGTCGCATTCGTAAGAGTAAAACACGACAAGCCTGCCTTCATAAAAAAGGCCAAAACCCTGGGCGGGTTTACCGTCATGTTCATGAATTTTAGGCAGACCCTTGGGAAACTGAAACTTCTGCTGATAGATGGGATGGTTAAAGGGAACTTCTACCAGCTCAAGTTCAGGAAAAACTTTCTTCAGTTCGATTCGAATAAATTTATCTAATCCATAATTATCGTCCACGTGCAGGAACCCGCCGCCCGTGAGGTATTTCCGGAGATTTCGTGCTTCACTTTCGGAGAAGACAACATTCCCATGACCAGTCATATAGATATAGGGGTACAGAAAGATATCGCGGCTGCCCACTTCAACAACATCTTCCTCTGCTGCCAGATTCATATTCAATTCACGGTTGCAAAATTCAATCAGGTTCGGCAGTGCGGTCTTGTTGGCATACCAGTCACCCCCTCCGTTGTATTTCAGTTTAGCAATCTTTAATCGTTCCTGGGCCAGCGAAGACATAACCACTGCCAGGAAAACCCCAACGAAAAGCCATTTTTTTGCTGAAAATGCCATGATTTTTGCCTGAGAATAAAAAATTTTAAAGTCGCTTAAACCCTCGTGATTAAGCATGGTCTAAGCTAACGTAAATCGGAAACACACAAACACATGAAAACAAAATTCTTTTCAAAAATTGCATTTCTGAGTGCATTTGCAACCCTGGCCCTTGTCTCTTCCTGTAATGACGACGCGGAATTGTCTTCTGAGGATTCCGTATCGGTCACCGAAGAAGCGGTGACAGAATCGTATTTCGAAGATATGGACGATCTCGCGGGTATCTCCATAAACTCTGCTTCTGAGTCTCAGCTGAGCGGCGGTCGCGCGCAAACAACAATTACCGTTAATGATCCACGCTTTAATTGCAACGGGGTTGTCGTAACCGTCACGCCCGATGAAACGAGCACCGTGCAAACTCCCAAGGGTGTGCTGACCATTGATTTCGGCGCAACGGGTTGTACTGACCTTCGTGGTAATGTGAGAAAAGGCAAGCTCATCATCACTTACAATGGACGCCGATTCACTCCGGGAGCCACTGTCACAACGACCACCGAGAATTACTACATCAACGACATCAAGCTTGAAGGGACACGTACGCTCACCAATGTGCAGAGCAGTACATCAGACGCACCTAAATTCAATGTCGTTCTCACCAATGGAAAAGCAACTTTTGCAGACGGAACATTTGCAACAAGATCGTCTGATATTACCCGTGAATGGATCCGCGCGGCAAATCCTGTCGATGATCAATTAGTTATCAAAACAGGAAGCTCGGCATCCGGAACTTCCCGCACTGGTCAGACTTATGAAATGGATGTCGTGGAAGACCTGGTGTACAAGCGTCTGTGTGGATTCGCTGTCGATGGAATCAAGACGCTGGTGATTGATCAAAATAAACAAATATCCATTGACTATGGAGATGGCACATGTGACCGCACCATTACGGTAACTGTGAATGGCATCACCAGAAATGTCAATGTTGGCAACTAAGTAGTTCGTGAGTAAGGTTGGTTCTTGCCCGGGTGACGATACGCCCGGGCTTTTTATTTAAAGGTTGCCGTTTCCTTCAAATCCATATCCCGGTTCCTGCCAATAATTTCCCGGACGCAATCGTAAATCATCAGGAGGGAAATCCGATTGTACAGCCTGATCATTCCAGCCTTCCTGATCCGAACGAACTCCCTCAGTATCCCACGTCAGCCTGATGAATGAATTACTCTTCGATGGAGGAACCTCCTCACCATTATCCCGAATGCATTTGTAGAAATGATAATTGTCGTCTATTTCGATCGCAATGTCATTTTCCTTCCAAAATGTCTTCACCTTGATGATGCCCTTTTCAGAGGCGGGAAAATATCCGGCAATATGCGGCGCCCATTGCCTGATGGAACCATCACCTTTGTAAAATCCGTGGTTGATGTATTCGGGCGCTGGAATTTCAGTCTGAATGTTTTCAGCAGCAAGTGAACTCTTGTGGTGATGCAGAGCGGATTTCGATGCGTCGAAAAAAAACTTCCCAAGGTTGATGCCATCGGTTCCATTTCTTGGCGAGAGAACATAATCCCGGAACGGTCGGCCTGTACGGCGGTAGTGTTGGTCATTGAATCCCCTGAAGAAAAGTTTATTAAATGTCCACATCATGCCGGAACTCATGCTGCGGTGAAAGTAAATACCCGTATCGATACCGTTGTTAAAGAGCAGATCCGTAACCGAACTGGTGCCTCCCTTTCCCGGGACACCTGTGCTGAATGGGATGAGCCCCACACTGGCGAAGCCGTCGATGATGATGTGATGCATCCGGTTGTCACCTTCGTCGACATTCCATTGGATGCCTGTGTCCTGTCCTGCACGGAATTCATTCATCCATCTCACGTCGGCAGCGAAGATGGTGAGATGCCGCACATCACTTCCGCCTGCCAGGTGCTGTAACTGGAGCGCCTCAGCGGCAGTGCGGCAAATGATCCCATAAAAAATTTCAAGGTTATTGAAAACGGCGTAAGGCGGAGCATGGGTTGCACCGAGGTAAATCCCTTCGCCTGTAATCGTGTCATGAATATAGAAGTTGGAAATTCGTACGGAACTTATTCGGATGGCTTCATTGCCTCCGTTGATTCGCAATCCGGAAAACCCGTATTGAATTTCAAATCCCTGAAGCTCGATACTTCCACCGTCAATGACATTGATGTTCATGCCATGTCCGCCTTTCAATGAGCCGATACAATGAAAGCCAAACGACCTGGTCAGGAATTTTTTTCCATAGCCCAGCGCTGCGATTCCGGGAAATTGTTCACTGATGCCATTCAGTTTGAAATGTTTCAGTCCCTGACATGAAAAAGACCTGGTGACTACCTGCGTGTTCGGGATGTTGCGAAATGTAGCTGCTTCGATATGCCATGGTACCAACGCATCGCTCGTACTCGAAAACTTAATTTGTGATAGTGGACCTAACGCCTGGCCATCCAACCAGATGTTGGCTCCCTCACGTAGGGCTGGCCATTGCTTGTTCATGAAGTAGTACACCACCTCTGGGTTGCCATCAACTACTTTAGTTGGAGTGTCTATGATGAGATCGCCTGGCTGAATGTAGGTACCATATTGCTGCTGGTCGTCGACGGTGGCAAGCCGGTTATGCGCACCGGCCGTAGGCAGGAGCGAGAGACCACATAGAAAACTGAAAATTATTCGAACCATGGCAAGCTATTCTGCCTGCGGGTTGAAAAATTTCACGCCATTGCGGCTTTACTCTTCTGAATGATTCTTTTGTCTTGTGGTGCGCACGATAAGACCGGCATTAATGGCAAACAAATTACCGGAGTCCTCGCGCCGCGCGTAGTTTACCGAATAGACCGATGCGCTAAATCCGACGAAACGCGAGAACATATAATTCATTCCGCCTGACAGCACAAGTCCGTGATCTTCGTAGCTGATATCGAAATGCCTGTAATCAGCATAACCAATTCCACCGATAAGAATGAATTTGTCTTCTCCGTCCGGATTATATTCGACACTTACTTTGTAGCTGTTTACCTTTCGTCCTTTTGTCGGCGAGGCAAACTGCCAGTCTTCTTCGTCAAAATTGTAAAAGAGTTTTCGATTGGTCCATCGGTAAATGAATGACGAGTATTCCAGGCCAACTGCAAAGTTCTTCGATAAATGCACGCCGGCCTTGAAGGCATTGTAGTATGTAGCCGGTTTTGTTTCCGTGCCAGCACCATCAATGAGGGTATTACGACTGATTCCGATGTTGTTTGTAAATCCAGCATAGGGTTGAATTTGCGCGGTGACCTCACCGCCAACCGTGAGCAACAGTGCGCATAACAGCCCTTGGGCTATTTGTTTTAATCGCATGAACGCCACCGTCGTTATTTTTCAAATTCGATGATGTACTCCGACAAGTATTCACTGGAATCGGGCAATATCGCTTTATAAAACAACCGGGCTTTCTTTCCAAGCTTCAGACAGGTGTATTTGTTCTGAATATCTTCGGGTGTATTCATCGGCTGCAAACTTGGGTACCACATGATGTAGCCGGGCTTGTCAACAAGCAATTGTGGTTTTGTCCAGGCCTGTGAATTATCGCCCTCGCTCAGGTCCTTGTTTTTATTAAACGAGATGTACATGCTGCTGCCCTGCCACGATGGTCCTTCGACTTTACCCATCAGCATGACCCAGCAATTCAGGTATGTATTCCAGCTCACACTCGGCCCCCAATGAAATTTTCCTTTGGGAGATGAAGCTGGCCCTCCACCTTCTTCTCTTGGTATCTGCAGTGATTTGACGGGCTGTCCAATGCTGTCCCAGGGGGCATTGAAGCTTTTGCCGTCCCAGCGCTTTGCTTTTCCTACCGGGTTTTCCAGGTCTGTTAATTTAATTCGCGCCACACTGATGCATTGTCCGCTCCACTCGGTCTCAGCATTGTAGGTGTCCTCCTGATAGACACCCGGGTATCCATACTCGCCATAGAATAAGTATAAGTAATCACCACTGGCAACGGCTGAAGGATCACCAACACCTCCTGCGAATGTATTGGAGGTATTATAAGGTTTCAGGATCATTCTTGGCTGATAGTCCTCGAGAAACAATCCTTTGTTTTCCCAACTTCTTCCGCCGTCTGTTGATTTCATAATTCCTATCCGGGGAACGGCAGCAACAGACTCTGGCCCTGTCAGACCTCTTGGCCATTTGTAATGAATATAGCCTTCTCCTGTAGCAGAGTCATAGGGAAGAGTGAGGGGATAGTTCTCATTGTGATATACAGCAAACAATGTCCGCCCTGAAGGATCATTGCTGTCCTGATACACCGTTTCAAACCACACTGCCCCGTGGAGTCCAGGCGTGCCGATGGGTGCATTTTTGGGCATGACAGGCTCAATAAATTCTTCGTGTTTTCGACCAAAGGCTTCGTCTGCATTGGCACCATTTGCAAACTTCAGATCACGCGCATAGCCCCACAGTGGATCTTCTCCGTATTTCCCCGGAAATATTCTGAACGTATCACCAATCCATGCCTCTGCCATGTTGCAGTCGACAAATGAATTGAAAAGGAATTTTGGTGTGGGAGTTAGCTTGAATTTCGGATTAAAAACTTCTTCCGATTTTTTTTCACTGCATGCAGCGATCAGGAAGGACGCCAAAAGCGCGGGCATCAGCACTTTGATCAATAATTTTTTCATGGGGCAGGGTTTCAACCTTGTTGAAAGTAGTAAATCCTGCCCGAATAATGAAAGTGTTTTTAGCGAATCGCCAATTTTTCGGAAACCAGTAGACCTTCCGTTGTTTGAATGGTGATGAAGTAGATTCCGGGTTGAAGTTGTGGTGCCGGTTCGATGCGCATCCTGCCCGATACATCAAGCACGAATACCTCACTTCCCTGAGGTGTAAAAACACGGAGGACACTATTCGGAGGGAGTGGCTTCTGCAACTCCACCACAAAGCTTCCTGGCGATGGGTTGGGATATATGGCCACATCCGGTTTGTCGTCAGCAACGCTGGTGACAATGCTGCAATCTCCGGGCATATTGGCGTCCATCCAGGCCAGCCGTTCGAGTATCCAGTTCTTCAGGAAGTTGGTTTCGTCGGCATAAGTTTGTCCTACATATTGATTTGGCCATACATATGTTCCAAGGATTTTCCATCGTTGATAATTTCGCGCCTGCGCCTGCGATAATACATTCGCTATCGAATCAATCTTTCCTGTGAAGTATGAATTGGTCATCAATGTGCTTCGAACCTGCGTCCAGCGACACTTCATCTTTGCCGCAAACTTCGGGTCCTGCATCAGTCGCCGGAACCAAAACATCCGGTAGCCGTCGTTGTAAGTCCATCCCGGTGCTGTTTGTGAATTCTGCAGATAGTCCACATTGCCAAAGGCCAGGTTAAAATCCCACAGTGGACCCATTTTCAGTTTTCCTCCGTCTGTAGATTTCTCTTTGTACATATACGTACTGAAAACATATCCATCGATGTTTTTCGAAATTTCATTGACGATCATGAAATCAATAAATGCATCGGGATCGATATATGTCTCATAATTCCCCTCCACCGGAAAACCTGAATGGGTGAGGGAAGACTGCATTTGCTGGATGAAATTAATAATGTACTGCTGCTGGGCAGGAGCGAGGTCTTCGCCGTCTGGATCGAAAAATTGAAAAGTGATGTTGTTCTCTCCCGGCAGCGTGGGTGTCGGTGTGGCAACCCACGCCGGATAGTCATTGCCGTCCCACTTATCAACACGCAGCAGATAGCCACCAGTAAGCTCTTCGCCCGTAAGGTCCGTTGGCTGGAGCGTGGCAATATCAACTCTGTTCTTGTCAATCTTAATACGTTCAATCAGTACATATACGCCCATATACTCCCCGTTGACAACCAGTTCCACATACCTGGTTCTCGGAGCATAGCGACCCAAGTCCCTGCCCATCTTATAAGCAAGCACGTCCCGCATCATGGTTTTATCGGTGTAGGGAGCATAGAGTACCCAATCATTTTCGGGCGGCATTCCCAGCAGGGCCACGTTCAGAGGATTGCCAACCGCATCAATTGTTTCTACTCGGTACGATTTCTTAGGAAACAACGCTTGCGAGGATTCGCCCCGTGTTTCAATTTCAATTCTGCCCTCAAACCCATTGGGAATATCATCGACGTTATTCGTGTTGCCCACACCATTGTCTATGACGCCCATTTGCGCCGTGATGAAGGGTTCATCAGGAATTGGCTGACCATTGGTATTGATCTTGATGATCGGCAAGTTTGATGAGGTAAAATTTGTTTGCGGAAACCATGAGGGCAACGGACGATACGTTGTGCCCGCGGTTTTCATCCCGGCCATCAGAAATACGTTCGATGTCAAGTCCGAAGAGGAGACATTTTCGTTATGAACTTGCACCGCGATGGTGTTCTGACCATTCACCAGAAAGGGTGCGAACTGTGTGGCAGTAAAGTCATAGAACTCCGGAACACCTCCCGTGTACAATACGGCCTCATGAAGTCCCGTTGCCGGTTGATCGAAGGGTGCGTTGGCATTCAAGAAATTTCGCGCCACTTCAACACCATTGATGTACACCGCAAACCCGTCGTCATAATCCACGTACAATCGAATCCGATCGATCTTACTTAAATCGGTAATGGTAAACTTCGTTCTGAGGAAGACAGACAATACAGGCTGCGCGAGTGTTGTGCCGTCATCACCGTCGCCATATCCAAATCCGCCCGGTCCGGAAGACCAAGCCGCATCGTTAAATGCGGAGGTGTTCCAGGCTGCGCCCGGATTGCTGACGCCCGGAAAATACTTCCACGTATCCGATGCGAGTACCACAGACTCCCAATGATCGACCTGTGCCAAGGAGGAAATGATGGATGAGCACAAGAGGAGGGTAATCAATACAAGTCTTTTCATTTGTTATCTTTCAATGACTTCAAGTGTCGGTGAGAAATAATTGGTGAGGGGGCTTTTTTGAATTTGGTCCGTGATGGCAAGAAGCCTGATAAATGATTCCAATATCTGACGGCGAAGCTTTGCTTTGCTTACTTTCAGACTAATCAATTCTTTTTGAAAACGGTTCACGACGAGTGGATCGCCTCCTTTCATCATCGATAGTGTTGTTGCCAGGTTGCTTTGTTCAAGTTCTGTAATTCTTGTTTGTAACTTATTGCTCGTTTGAATAAGCTGCAGCGCCTTGTCTTTCTCCAGGCGGAACGCTATGGCCTGATTCACGCTCGTCTCTTTTATTTCATTCTCCGCCTCGATCATGTCGAGTTTACGCTTGGCCATATCTCCTTTGTTGGGATTAGTCACCGGAATAACAACCCCGAAAGAAATGTTGATTGGCGTTCTGTTTTGCTCAACGCGTCGGTTGTCAAATTCAGTCTGAAGAAACCCAACATTAATATTTGCCTTTTCAAGGTGGTACTCCCGCCGCGCAAGTTCAAGACTCTGTTGTGCAAGCGTAATTCCTGTACTCGTCCCGGCAGGCGCAATATTGTCAATAAGTTTTCCGATGTCTTCAACCTGCACAAAATCCGCAGCGCGCCAGTCGGGCTTTGTAGCGGAGTTTAATTTTGTTTGTATTTCAGATGCCTTAATATTCAGATCGACTTCAGTTTGTATCGCGTCACTTTCTGCTGCGATGCCGTCCATCTTAGCCTCCACAAAATCTTCTGCGTCAAAAGAAGCACTTCCTGTTTTCTGTTCAAGAATTTCAATTTCTCGTTGCGTGAGCTTGTAGAACTCAGATTTCAAGTCCCGCAATTCCAAAAGGTAGATATACTCCGCGGCCGTCATATAACGACGCACCAGAGTTTCTTTCATCAGTATTCCTTTTCTCGTTTGCAGTGTTTCTTTCAGCTGGGAGAAGTACCGGTTGTTGTTCCTGACTTCCCAGGGATTGGCGGGGTTTACGCGAATTGCATACTCCTGCTGAGTGGTTATCAGTTCCCGGTTCTGCGTTCTGAACTCCAGCTTTTGGAGATACGAGAGCCGATAAGGCTTTTCATCCAGATAGGCAATCTGAGCTTCAAGTGATTGAAGATCTTCGTCACTGCTTGCGGTTAACAAATAATCGTTCAATGTCGATTGCGCTCGGGCGTGCACAACGATGGTCAGAAAGAGAAGGAAGATTGCCTGCGTTCTCATTTGATTAGGACTTTTTCTCCTGAGGCAAAAAGATTATCAGCCGGAATTTCGATAAACACTTCGCGACCAAATGCCTTGACCGCCGTCGACTTCTGAAGTATGGAGGGTAGTTCAACAACAGAACCATAACCAATAACTTTGCCCTGGATCTGAACTTCAGGCTTTTCGTAGGAGCGCACATTTACGGTTGCAGAGAGTGGCAGCATCTCCTTCTTCCCGATGAGGTACCCCACGACAGAAACTGGGTGAACAGGGTTTATGGAGATCAGCTGCGCATAAGCGCTCACCTGCTCGCCTTCCTTTACATAAACATTTTCGACAACTCCGGGAGCCTGTGCATACTTCGTGAGTTCCCGCTTTTCGTTCATCATCAGCTGAAGCTCTTGCTTCAAGAGCAGGATCTGGTTCTGAGCCTGCTGAATTTCTGTTATTGTTTCCTGCTCTGTTTCGCGAACCTGCGATTCGTATGCGCGCCTTGTTTCAATCAGCTCCTGTTCTAATGACTGAAGTTTTATGCGGTGCGGCGACACGATGGAATCGGCTAACGTTTTCCCCGTCAGCTGTTTGTTGAGTTGCTGTTCGGATTTCACTTCGTTGATGTCGGCGTTAATCCTCGCCTCTGCGATGGCGAACTGAGCGCGGGCGTAGGCGGTCTTTGTTTCAGCTAACTTCTTTTTTTCAATTTGTTCCGATTCAAGAGTAGCAATCTTATTGGAAATCCGGTCGATGTCCATCGTCAGATCGGCACTGGTAAGTTCAATCAACTTCTGGCCTTTGCTCACTTCCTGTCCTGGACTGACATAAATGGCTGCAATGACTACATTTTTCTGGGCGGTAATCTTATATTCCTTCGAGGCAGCAATACCCACAGAAGCGTGGCCGCTTCCGCGGAAATAGCGGAAGCTGATGAATAACATGCCTGCAAACATCACCACAATAAATATGTAAAACCAATTCAGTCTCATTGGGATCAGGATTCAGGTAATTCTGAAGAAGCAATTTTTATCTGTCGGACGTTCGGCAATTGATGTAACTGGTGAAGTAATTCTTCTGGTTTCGCGTCGGCCCGAAATACAATGAGATAGTGGTATCGGATATCATTCTCTTTCGTCACCACCTGAGATATAAGCCGTGATTCGTAAACCACCGGGTTGAAGACGGAGACAATGCTCCCGAGTTCGGTAGCGTCTTTAATGGTGAAGTACAGGTTGTGTTTTTGGCTGTAGGTGCGAAACGGTGAGAAGTGAAGAAGAAACGCGACGGCGCAAAATAAAATAGTACCCGCAAAGCTGATGGTGAATCCATATACACCGATGGCAAGGCCTGTGCTCAATGCCGCAAAAAGAAATAACACATCCCGGGGATCGTCAATGCGCGTTCGAAAGCGAATGATCGCCATAGCACCAAACACACCGAGTCCGCGGGCGAGGCTGTCGCCAATCGCCATCATGACCATGGTGGTCACGATCGCCCCCAGAATGAGCGATTGAAAAAAATTCTTTGGATAGGAATCTCCGGTTGCCGTCAGGCGGTGGGTGATGGCTATCAGAGAGGAAAGAACAAATGCCCAAAGAAACGAATAGGTGATGTTGAGTATTTGCGAATACTCGTACACGGGGCCGTCGGGGAACAACTCAAACATGTTTTGAATCAGTTATTGGTTGCTCCGGGAGTTGGTGTGTTGAACGAGCGCCACGTAGCCGCTCCGTTGGTTGTTCTGCCCACGGAGATGTTCTCGCTTTGTGCCCCGAACGTGTATTCATTGATCGTCCTTCCGTCGATGTAGTAGATGCCGATATCTTCACCGAGATTTGAGAGCTGAAAGCTGGCGTGCAATTCTCCCTGGCTTCCCTGCTCATCAGCCCACACAACAAGAAAACCTTTGGCGGGAATGGTTGTCAGCGAAGAATTCGTCGTTGGAATTTTATATTTGAAAGGATTAGCCTTATTGTCAGATACGTACATTCCCGCGATATTGACAGGTGCATCTCCCGCGTTATAGATTTCAAACCAGTCGTCAAACTCTGCTGTTCCACTGCTGTTGTCTGCGCAGCAGGAAGAGTTGTAGGCGAGAAACTCATTGATGAAAAGATTTGGAAGAACGTCTGTATTCAGCAAATACGCATAAGAATCAGCAGGTGCGTCGAATGGCGCCCGTGAAGTTCTTCCCGCACCATCCACTGCTTCGAGATAATAATCCATTCTGCCTGTGACTGCAGATGCAGGAATGTTCGCCGTGTATTGTGAGCCACTGAGCGTCATATTCACACTCGTGTAGGATGCTCCGTTGAATCGGTAATACAATTTCACGGATGAGATACCATTTAATGAGTTGAATTCTGCGCTGATGGTGACAGCCTGGTTCAATCCCGGAACAACAGGAGTTCTGCTCACCGTTTTGAATGCCGGAGCAGCACCCGCACCGTTGGTGGCATTTCTCGTCGTATTCCCGGTGATTTGGAACGTGCCCGCGTCAGGAAATCTGGCGTAGGATTGTCCGTCGCTCAGCGGTGGAAAGTCAACCCGATCAATCAGCTGCCCGGTGTTGTTCTCCAGGAAAACACTTTCTCCCTGAGAGCTCAGACGGAAATTCGTATTTAAACCACTCCCCAGGTCGTCGCATATTAATACAAGAAAGCCCCGGGGTGCGATGGTAGTCCCGGCAGGGAGTGTATATTTCCTTGTGGCGTCGTCATAAACTTTAAAATTCGTTAAATCTACCGTCACATCGGAGTCGTTGTACAACTCAATCCAGTCTTCACCTTGAGCCGGAGAAATTTCATTAATAACAACGTCCCCGTCCGTCACTTTAGGATCATCTGCCGGGCTTGAGCAGGATGCTCCTGCAGCCAGAATGACCATTACAAAAAATACAGACTGAGTAAGCGTTCTTCTAATCATGAGCCGTGAAGTTATGATGATGCCAATGTTAATATAATATGAATCTCTAATATATCACGAAATCGGCAGGGAAGTAACTCCGGGAATGTCTTTAAAGAGAAATCCGTTATGGACGGCTAATTTGAAGGCAGGAGAAGCGTCGCATCTTCATCAAGTTCAACCTGCTCGAGGTGGCCCATCAGTGTGCGGTCTTCATTAAAGAAGTGCGTATGTAAAAAGGAATCGTGTTTTGTAAAGATAGTCTTGTGCTTCCTTGAGAAAAATCCTACGATGACGACTTCAGCGTTACTGACCCCAAACCGATGCTTGGCCAGATTGTGGGTTTCGATAGGATTAACGCCTTTAACAGAATCAGGTAAATTCAATACATGCCCTGAAGCACTGATTGCTTTTCCTTTGATTTTAAAAAATGTTCCGTCAGCCACGCCAAGGGCATCGAGATAAAATTGGAGATGATTTAACGAGCGAACGGAGTCGGGGAGTGTGGACCGCGACCAGTCAGTCACAGTTGCATATCCAAAAAATGCCGCCCCCAATCCTTTCGATTCCGCGACGACTATTTTTCCGTCGGAAGACAACATGGCGTGGTAAATTTCTCCGTCGACGGCTGTAATTTCTCCCTTGAGATTAGTGGCTGGCCCCATTCCGATAAGTCCCTCCCTGGGTTTGATGGTATCGGGCAGAACCTTTGCACTGTAATTTCCCTTCATCACAACTTCGTGCATCGCGCCAACCATGCGGAAGGCAGGAGTTTCGCGACCCGTGCAGGAGACAACAACTAAACAAACAAGAAGGATGAACCAACGTGTCATGAATGGCGTGAAATATGGATGACTACTCCGGCGCAGCTATAGGGTCAATTTACTTGCGCTTTTTCGAGACTTTTTTTACGGCCTTCTTTGCTGCTTTTTTTGCAACTTTTTTTACTGGCTTTGTCTTGGTCACTTTTTTCGCGGCCTTCTGAACGGTCTTCGTTGCAGATTTCTTCGCGGTGGATTTCTTCGCAGGTGTGGCTTTTGCCGAACTGCTCTTACCAGACGGCGCTGGGCTGCCCTTTAATATTTGAGCGGCATGGTTCGCTGTATCAACTTTTTCGATAACCTCAGCAATGACGCCTTTTTCATCAATAACAAAAGTCACCCGCGCAGTTCCCATGTATTTCCGTCCGTACATGCTTTTCTCAACCCAGGTGCCATAAGCCTCGTGGACCTTTTTGTCAACGTCGGCCAACAGGCGGAAAGGCAGTTTCTCTTTGGCAATGAATTTCTGGTGAGATTTTTCATCGTCTGAACTGATTCCCAAAACTTCATAACCTTGTTTCATCAGCGCGTTGTAGTTATCACGGAGGCTACACGCTTCCGCGGTACAACCAGGCGTCATGTCTTTTGGATAGAAGTACAGAACGACTTTTTTGCCTCGCAGCGACGACAGCGTTACAGGCGTTCCATTTTGGTCGTTGACGGTAAAATCAGGTGCGTTGTCTCCAGCTTTTAGTGCCATGGTCAGGGTAAAATTTTAGTGAATGTGCTTTCGTTCCCCGAGTTGTCAGTGACCTTCAACACAAACTTCCCCTTCATTAATTCGGCCTTATTCAAGCGCTCAGCCCAAATGGTCGCTGTCTTCGGATCGTAATGCATTAACAACCATTTACCATTTATGTTTGCTTCGAACTTCTGAATCCCGGATAAGTCGTCGCGAATTTTGAACCGCGCGGCGCTGCCATTAATCGATACCGGCTTAATCGTGGGCGGAGTGCGGTCGCGAAGGATCACAAAATCGCCAAATTCACGAGTCGAGAAGTTCACGGCGCCGTTCTGCATCTGGCCCCCGTTCCACGCAAAGGCTTTTCCGACGACTCTGTAAACTGCGTAGGTGCTGTCCCATGCGTATGTCTGCTCCGGTCTGATGGTCACCTGAATGGATTTGTTCAAGGGAATCGTGCGGCTCCCAATGTTAAACACCTCCAGGCTATCGGTACGACGGCCGTGGTATGTCGTCAGATACACCGTATCGTACAACGATTTTTCAGGAAAGCGGACGTCAATCGTTTTGCTGAAATATTCATACGATTGGTTTGGAGGAACCGCCGCAGAAATTCGGGTGATAATTTTTCGTCCGCATGCCAGCAAGGAATCTGGAATCGTTTTTCTTAAATCGATCAGGAAAACAGAGCGGTTAACATTGTAATACGATGCTTGAAGAACCTGAGGCAGGCCCTTGGAATAAACCGTGATTTTATTCGAATCTGCGAAGCAAGGTTTTGTAGCAACCATCATCGTGTTTCCATCAACTTCATATTCCACATCAGACTTCATCGGTAGTAATAATTTCACCTCCTGCTGAACTGGCGTCGATACGAGTTTGAATCGAAGAACAGCGCTGTTTCCGTTGCTGTCTTTCAAATCAACCTTGATGTCTTTCTCTTCTCCCGATTGGATATTAATCTTTCCGTCAGCCGGCGATTGCTTGTAGAACTCCAGTTCGTTTCCGTCGTCAAGATAAAGTTTATAAAACCGGCTTCCATTCATTCGCATGGTCTTGAAGTCCATCAGTGTCAGGATGCCTCTCGTCTCAGCGATGTTGATTCGGTCGATCGATTGCTTGAAGGCCAACGCGCCGTTCACGTGCATGTCAATGTAATTCACACCACCGAAGAATGGACTGCGGACCGCGAGCTTGTCCTTGGCAAGAATTTCAATTCCAATTCTTCCCGTAGCAAGTATCGCTGGAAAAGTGAATTCGCGTCCGCTCCGCTGCACGTAGAACTCAAATCGTCCAAATTGGTCGTTAATGCGGGAGTCTGCATCAAGCGTTCTCAATGCAATCTTCTCAACGTAGGGTGGGAGAGAGTCCACCACTTCACGAAAGCCTTCGAGCGACATGGGGTTCAAGGCATAGTTCTCGGGGTCCCGAATATCAAAATGTAGATGCGGTCCGCTGGACGAACCTGTATTTCCTGAAAGTGCAATCGTGTCGCCTTGCTGAACGGGAAACTGGTTGGGCGTCAGCATCAAGTCCACCATTGAAGTTTTCTGTGCATACTGCTCCCGTAAAACATACTTCCCGATGGGGCCGAAGAAGGCTTCAAGGTGCGCATATAACGTCGTGTGCCCGTCCGGATGCGTCACGTACATAACATTGCCATAGCCAGAAGGATTTACACTGATCCTCGATACATAGCCGCTTTTCGATGCAAGCACCGGCAGCCCGATTTTGTTGTCGGTGCGAATGTCAATGCCGGAGTGAAAATGGGTCGCGCGAAGCTCACCCATCGTGCCAGCCAATGATCCCGGCTGTCCCGGCTTGATCGGATACAGGTAGCGTTCTTCGCCTGGAAGCTTTTTCTCTGGGGGGCTAAATTGGGAATAAGAAATACCGGGTGTCAACAACACCGCCAATGCAACAACACTACTTAATTTCAAACTCCAGTAATTTTTCATTTTCTATGTATGCGCTCAATGTGTCTCCCACCTGCACCGGGCCCACACCCTTCGGCGTGCCTGTAAATATCAAATCGCCGGTTCTCAAAGTGAAGAACTTCGACAAGTAGGAGATGATGTAATCAAAACGGAAAAGCATCAGCGAAGTGTTCCCCTGCTGCTTCAGTTCTCCGTTCTTTTTTAGCGAGAAGTTGATGTTGGAAAAATCTGCGAATGAACTTACGGGGAGAAATTTATCAGAAACGGGCGCTGAGCCGTTAAATCCCTTTGCAATATCCCAGGGCAATCCTTTTTCTTTTGCCTTCGACTGCAAGTCGCGTGCAGTAAAATCCACACCAATACCAATCGAGTCAAAATATTTGGATGCGAATTTCTCTTCAATGTTTTTTCCTTCTTTGCAAATGCGCAACACCAGCTCAACTTCATAATGAATATCCTTTGAAAAATCCGGATAATAGAACGGTGCATTTTCCCGAAGAAGCGCCGTGTCGGGTTTGGTGAAAATGACGGGCTCGTCTGGTTTCTCGTTGTTGAGTTCCTGAATGTGCTCCACGTAGTTTCTTCCGATTGCAAAAATTCTCATCGATTTCTATTTTGCTGAAAATTTGGCACAAATCTAGTAATTCGCAACCCCTCGGAAACCTTTTGTTCATGAAAAAACATACGTTACTCAAAGCTGCGCTTATCGCGACCGTTGCAGGTGCGATTTCCTACGCATGCTCCACGGTGGCAGTCACCGGACGCCAGCAGCTCAGTCTGGTATCAAATGCTGAAATCATTCCGATGGCAGCCCAACAATATCAACAAGTCCTTGCGGAAGGAAAGCTTTCGACCAATCAGGAGCAGGCTGCTCTTGTCAAGCGTGTAGGCCTTCGTATTCAGCAGGCGGTAGAAGCGTATATGGCGCAGAATAATATGTCGGGCGAACTTCAGGGATTCAACTGGGAATTCAACCTGATTGACGATCCCAAGACCGTCAACGCCTGGTGTATGCCCGGTGGCAAGGTCGCTTTCTACACCGGCATTATGCCCATTTGCAAAGATGAGGCAGGGGTCGCCGTTGTCATGGGCCACGAAGTCGCACACGCCATTGCGAACCACGGGCGTGAGCGCATGAGCCAGGGACTCGTTGCGCAAGGATTTTTGTCAACGCTCGGTAGCGCACTCAGCCAGAATCCGACATTAACCAAACAGGTTTTCATGCAGGCTGTCGGCGCAGGAACGCAGATTGGAATGTTGAAGTTTTCCCGCCAGCACGAGTCTGAAGCCGACCGCATCGGGTTGATATTCATGGCCATGGCAGGTTACGACCCGAACAATGCACCAGCATTTTGGGAGCGCATGTCGGCGATGAGCGGCGGCAACGAGCCCCCCGAATTTATGTCCACGCACCCTTCTCACAGCACCCGCATTGCCGACCTCAACAAGCAGATTCCCGAGGCGATGAAGTACTATAAGAAGTAGTTGTTTTGAAGACTTGTTCATAGGCCATCTCTTTCTGAAGGGATGGCCTTTTTGTTTTCAACATCACGCAGGATTGAATTGATTATTTTTTTTTTCGCTTCAACTGATCTCAAAGCTCCAACGTTCCGGACAGACTTTTGAAACGCCAAGCTATTGGTATTGCTCATCGGCTGATCCGAACCTTCAATCTGAGCCCCACCGGGTGTGCCCCGAGCGCAGTCGATGGCCGCTGCACATGAGCATATCGAATTTGCCTTCTACGGGAGCCGGCCATCAACAATGTACGCATCACGTCGCGCTTGCTTCATCGTATTCATATCACGCTCCAAATTCCTCGCAC
>Ga0164290_1000368_pt1 | contig 156592 bp, 176 predicted proteins | sample Micstemetagenome_FD_108782 | JGI IMG/M metagenome (GOLD analysis project Ga0164290, IMG submission 108782) | Contaminated culture microbial community from soil near Moab, Utah, USA - Microcoleus steenstrupii SON62 (Illumina Assembly) | ecosystem: Environmental > Terrestrial > Soil > Soil crust...
ACGTTCCCACGTGTTACTCACCCGTCCGCCACTAACCCCGAAGGGTCCGTTCGACTTGCATGTGTTAGGCCTGCCGCCAGCGTTCGCTCTGAGCCAGGATCAAACTCTCAGGTTGAGTTGACTTCTGACCTAAGCAGATCGGACCGAAATCCGATTTGGCATTAGTTCTACGTATTATTGACGAGATCCCACGAACGCCTCTCCGAAGAGCGGCGTCATGGTGTCTTTTCAAAAAGACCGCAGATGTCAGTGTCGATAGACAGTCCCGAAGGACTATCGCTAGGACACCGCCGCCTGCGTTTCTCTTTCCAGATCAACGATTTCAAAGACCGAGGGAACCGGAGAACCGGCCCCACCGTTTAGCGCCCGGTTGCGGCGGAGGCGGCGATGTAGTCGCCTCGGTGTTCCGTGTCAAGCGGTTATTCCGAAGAAGAACCTCTTTCCGTCCGCCCCGTCCGAAGACGAGGGAGGCGCTGTTTAGCGCCTCAGTTTTCCGCGTCAAGTAGTTCTTTTTAAAGAAGAACCTCTGTCTGCGAGCCGGCCCGGGAGCCGGTGGAGGCGGCCTTCTAAGGAAGGCCGATCTCCGTGTCAACCGGGCTTTTTGAGCCATTTTGCGGAGGAGAAATCCGGAGACTTCAGGCCGCAAAAAACCGTCTGGAAAACCCCGAGAGGCTTGCCTCTGTTTCGTTACCGACGATTCGATTGGAGCGCGGAACCTAACCGAACACCTTTAAGAAAGCAACCCGACTTACCGGATTTTCTTCCCGAGGAACCCTGGAGGCTTTCGTCTCCGTGGCCCCGGCGGCCGGCCCGTTTCCGAGCGAGGCGGGGATATACGGAGCGGCCCTTTTGTCTGCAAGCCGAATCCGGAAGTTTCTTGAACTTTCTCACGGAGTCGCGGTCGACGGACGCGGGCCTTTTTGGGGCGTGCTCCGCGAGGGCCCGCCCGGCCTCGACTTCAGCCCGCCGCTATATAGGTGCGCAGCGACTCCGCTTCCCGGGTCGCCTCGGCGATCTGGCATTTGACGACGTCGCCGATGGAGATGACTCCCGCCAGCCGCCCGTCGCGCAGGACGGGCAGATGGCGGATTCGCCGGTCGGTCATCCGGCCCATCAGAATCGCCACCGTCTCTCCCGGCGCCGCGAAGATCACCTCGCCCGTCATATAGTCGGACGCCGGCCGCTCCAGCGCGGCCTGGCCGTCGCGGGCGACGGCCCTGACCACATCCCGTTCGGACAGCACCCCCACGACCTTGTCGCCGTCGCAGACCATCAGGGCGCCGACCCGCAGGCGATCGAGCTCGCCGCACGCCTCGCCCAAGGGCAGGCCGGGCGCGATGGCGTAGACGGCGTCGCCCTTGTCCTTCAGAATTTCGGCGACCAGCATCGCGGCTCCTCCCTCTTATATATACAGAGCGCGGCCGCGGACGGTCCGCTTCAGCCGTCAGGGTCGCCCAGATCCGGCGGGGAAGCAAACGCCTCGCGCCGCGATTCGAACGCCCTCGCCCACGGACCGATCAGCAGCGCTCCGCACAGAAATCCGAACGCGTGGGCTTCCCAGGCGATCCGCGCGCCCTCCATCCCCGGCGCCAGTCCGGCCATGCCGGCCGCAGCGTTCACGGCCATGATGACGCCTGCGGTCATGAGAAAGCGCCGGTCGAGGAGCGGCCGGAGGCCGGTTCCGGTGCGGCCCAGCAGTCGGAGCGCGGCGCCCATGAGGCCGAAAACAGCGCCTGACGCTCCCACCAGATAGTCATGGCTGGCCGGATGGATCAGTCCGTACCCCGCGGTCGCGACCAGGCCGCAGACTATATAGAAGAGCAGGAAGCCGGCGACGCCCCTTGCGCCGGCCAGCAGGCGCGCCACCGGCGCGCCGAAGGCCAGGGCGGCGATCGCGTTCATGGCCACGTGAGCCCAGTCCCCGTGCAGGAACATTGAGCTCAGCAGCCCCGGCCACCACAGGCCGTTCCAAAGTGAAGAGGGCCGGAACGCCAGCGAAAGCCCCTCGTCCGGCAGCTGCAGCTGGGCCGCATAGAGAATCGGCATCGAAACGACGACCAGCAGGACCACCGCGGGCGCGTTGAGGATCCGATCGGCGGGCGGCTGGGTCAGAAGCGATTCCTTTCGAAAGCGGCGTCGCGTGCGGGATTCATAATGATCATGGCAAGTGGTTCTTAATAACCATGATCCAGATTGGCACGCAGGGTCCTTCCTGGCCCTGACCCAGTTTGCGTGGAGGCGCCTGAATAATGACCACCCGGATCAAGGCTCTTCCAGCATTTGTCATAGCCCTCGGCGCTACGCTTGCACTGCCTGCTGCGACCATGGCCCAGTCCGCCGGGTCGTCGGGACTGGGCGCCTACTCGGCCGGGTACGGCGGCGCGCGTTATTCCACCGCCCGACCGCAAACCGGGTCGACACGGGACGCCAACGGCAACCGCCTGATCGTCGACGGCATCATCCAGGCCGGGGCCAGCACCTATTCCAGCGCCAGCGGCGGCGTCTCGTCGAGCTTTTCGGGCGCCGGCGGCGCGGGCGGGTCAGCGATCGGCGGCTCCACCGCCATAGGCAACAGCCTGAACGTTGTGGTTCAGGGCAACCACAACACGGTCATCGTCAACTCCACCCAGGTCAACAACGGCAACGTAACGGCCGGAACCAGCCTGAACGGCACGCTGAGGCTTCCATGAGTTCTGGCTCCATTTCGCGCCGCCTGAGGACGGCTGGCGTCGCCTGCGCGACCGCGGCGCTCCTGAGCGGCTGTATCTCCGCTTCCGCCGGGCCGCAGGGCCTGTACGCCACGCCGATCGGAAATGCGCCGGTGACGGCCAACCCGACGCCCTATTCGGCAGCCCTGTACTGTATGGCCGACTACGCCCGGCGCTATAACCTGCCCTCCCCGCGCATCGCGGTGGGCCGGATCGCGGATTACACCGGCACCGTGTCGGCCGACGGCGGCCGTCAGGTCACCGGCGGCGCTTCGCTGATGGCCATGACCGCCCTGGCCAAGTCCGGCGCGCAGATGGTCGAGCGCTATGACACCTCTGTCTCCGAGATGGAGCTCCGCTACGCCAACAACCGCCTGATCGGCGATGAAGGCCCCGGCGGGGCGGACGATGTCCAGTACCGTCGCATCCTGGCCGGCTCCGTACCCGGCACGGACTTCTACATCATCGGCGGCATCACCGAGGTGAACTACAACATTCGTTCGGGAGGCTTTGACGCCGCCGCCGGCCAGGCCAGCAGCCAGACGCCGCTCTCGGCCGCCTTCGCCGCCAAGGCCTATGTGATGAACATCGCCATCGACCTCCGGCTCATCCAGACCACGACACTGCAGGTCGTCGACGTCGTTTCCTACCAGAAGCAGATCATCGGCCGCGAAATCTCGGCGGGCGTCTTTGACTTCCTGAATGGCAATGTCTTCGACATCTCCGCCGGCGAGGGCGGGCTGGAGCCGGTCCAGCTGGCCGTGCGCGCCCTGATCGAACGGGCCACTGTCGAATTCATGGCCAATCTCTACGGCGCCCCGGGACCCGAGATCTGCCTCAGCGCAGGTCCCGACCCGCTCGGCGGCACAGTCGGCCCGACCGGCGGCTACTATCCCGCTTACCCCAACACGGACACGAACAATGGCGAAACCCGCGCGGATCCGTCTCGCTGGCACGATCGCCGCGACGGCGCTGTGCGTCGCAGCCGCTACTGAGGCCGCGGCGCAGGACGGCACGATCGTCCTGAACCAACAGCTGCAGCTGGGCGACGTCGTCGCCGGCCAGACGCTGAACGTCGTCGATTCGCAGGACCAGGTGACGGTCCAGACCTCGGCCCAGGGCAACAGCGCCTCGGGCGCGGTCTACAACGGCTCGATCACGGTCCAGTCCGACCAGACCATGCAGGGCGATGCGGTGGCGACCACTGACATCACCCTGGGCGGCGACACCTATGGCGAGGTCAACGCCACGACCCAGGCCGGCGGCAACTATCTCGCCGTCAGCGCCTATGACGCCACCCTGAGCCTCGATGCGACCCAGTCGAACACCGGAAGCCTCGTCAGCGCGACCACCGAGGTCGGCGACAGCAATGCGCGCCTGCACGCCGGGGCCAGCGTCGGCGCATCAGCGATCTCCAACACCGTGGCCCTCTACGGCCAGGGTTCGGTCGTCAGCGGGACCATCGACCAGTCCTCCTCGGCGGTGGTGCGATCCTTCGGCCGCATCGAAAGCCAGTACATCCCCGCCGCCGCCAGCGTGACCAGCCAGGCGATCGTCAACGCCGTCGCCGTGAACAGCGACCAGACCTCTGGCCAGAACCTGTCGCTCGTCCAGAGATCGGCCGGCGACTTCATCGAGGCCGAGGCCAGCGCCAACGCCGGCAACGCCTGGGATCTGGCGGCCCGCGCCCGCGCCACCGCGAACCAGGCCGTGCTGTATAATCAGGGCGGGTCGGTCGTGAACGCCTCGGACCAGCAGAACTCCAGCTTCGTCCGCGCCTCCGCCCTGACCACCGCCTACGACTATGGCCGGGCCGAATCCTACGCGCGCGGCGCGGCCAACGAGCTGTCGGTGGGAAACAACGACATCTACGTCGAGATCGACAACAGCCAGTTCAACAGCGGCGGTGTGAACGTGACGGCCACCTTCTCGGGCACGAACGGCTATGACGTCTCGGTCGGCGCCGATGCGGTCGGAAACAGCGTCACCGGCTATGCCTGTTCCGACTGCGAGGGCTATCTGGAGGCCCGCAACGCCCAGACGAACTCCGGCGATGTCTCGGCCGTCGCCAATACAACCGTCGCGGGCTCCAATCGCTCGGTGATCACCGGCGCGAACGCAGTCGGGAACTCGGCCAGCTTCTACGTCTCGCGTCCCGGAAATTAACTTTCGGTAACTTGAGCCCGCCCCGCCGGTCGCCGAAAGGTTGAGCGGGGCGTCGGCGATACCTGTATTGCGGTCCTTCCTGTTGTCCGGCGCGGACCCGATCGGGGAGCTGTCGCGCCTTTCGGAAAGAGACCGAGAATGCGTTCCGCCCGTCTGTTCCTGCTTGCCGCGGCGTCTTTCGCCGTCCTGACCGCGGCCTCTCCGGCCCTCGCCCAGGCGCAGGTTTCACCATCAGATCCCTGGGCGCACGCGACCAGCGACATCCCCGCTGATACGAACGTGCGTTTCGGCGTTCTTCCCAACGGCATGCAGTACGCCGTCCTGCGCAACGCCACGCCGGCGGGCCAGGCCTCGTTCCGACTGCGCATCGACGCCGGCTCGTTGATGGAGAACGAGGACCAGCTGGGCCTCGCCCACTTCATGGAGCATATGGCCTTCAACGGGACGACGAACATTCCCGAGAACGACCTGCTGCGCATTCTCGAACGCCTCGGCCTGGCCTTCGGCGCCGACACCAACGCCTTCACCAGCTTCGATCAGACCGCCTATCTGCTGGAGCTGCCCCGCACCAATGACGAGACCGTCGACGCCGCGCTGCGCATCATGCGCGAACAGGTGTCAGAGGCCCTGATGGCGGCCGACGCGGTCGAGGCCGAACGCGGTGTGATCGAGGGCGAGGAGCGGATGCGCAACACCCCGCAGATGCGCGTCGCCAAGGTCCAGTTCGGCCTGCTCGCCTCAGGCCAGCGCCTCGCCAACCGCCTGCCCATCGGCGATCTCAACATCATCCGCAATGCGCCGCGCGAGCGCTTTGTGGAGTTCTACAACGCCTACTACCGGCCGAACCGCGCCACCTTCATCGCCGTCGGAGATTTTGACGTCGACGTCATGGAAGGCAAGATTCGCGCTGCCTTCGAAAGCTGGACGCCCAAGGCCGCCGACGGCCCCGATCCTGACCTCGGCGAGGTCGCCCGGCGCGGCCCTGAAACCCGCATCCTGGTCGAGCCCGGCATCCAGTCCTCGGTCGACATCAACTGGATCCGTCCGCCCGATCTCGATCCGGACACGGTTGCGGAACGCCGCGAGAATCTGATTACCCGACTGGGTCTGGCGGTCCTGACCCGCCGGCTGGGAGAGCTGGCCCGCGCCGACAACCCGCCCTTCGTTAGCGCCAGCGCTTCGAGCGACACCGTCTTCGACAGCCTGTCGGCCACCTCGGTCAGCGCCACGTTCAACCCGGGCGGCCTGAACCGGGCCCTTGAGACGATCGATCAGGAGCAGCGTCGACTGGTGCAGTTCGGAATCACGCAGGCGGAGCTGCAGCGTGAGATCACGGACAATCGCACCCGCCTGCAGAATGCGGTCACGGCGGCCGCCACCCGGTCGACCCCCGCCCTGGCCAACGGCCTGCTCGAAGCGGTCAACGGGGGCGACGTCTTCGCGGCGCCGGCCACCAGTCTCGAGCTCTTCAACGCCACGGTCGAAGGCCTGACGCCCGAGCAGGTCACCGCAGCCGTCCGCCCGGTCTTCGAAGGCCAGGGACCGGTGATCATGGTCACCTCGCCGGTCGCCATCGAGGGCGGCGAGGCCGCCGTCACAGCGGCGCTCGAGGCCTCCCGACAGGTCCAGGTCACCGCCCGCGCCGACGAGGCCGCACTGGAGTGGCCCTACACCGATTTCGGAACGCCGACGCAGCCGAGCGCCCGGACAGAGATCGCCGATCTGGGGGTCACCCGCGTCGACTTCCCCAACGGCGTCCGCCTGTTCGTCAAGCCGACCGAGTTCCGCGACAACCAGATTCTGGTCAATGTGCGCACCGGCATCGGCGAACTGGCCCTGCCGACCGACCGGGTCACCTCCATGACCCTGGCGAACTACGTCATGGGTCCGGGCGGGACCTCCAAGCTGACCGTCGATCAGCTGACCCGGGTGCTCAGCGGCCGGACCTACAGCGTCAATGCCGGCCTGGGAACGGACGCCTATACGCTCGGCGGAGCGACCCGGCCGGAAGACCTGCAGCTCCAGATGCAGGTGCTGACCGCCTATCTGGTTGATCCGGGCCTGCGCGCCGCGCCCTTCGAACAGGCCCGCGGCCAGTTCCCGGCGCAACTCGCACAGCTCCGCGCGACCCCGGGCGGCGTGCTGCAACGCGATCTCGGTGAACTGCTCAGTTCGGGCGACCAGCGCGACGCTACGCCCACCGAGGAGGAGATCGCCGCCATGTCGATCGAGGAGGTTCGCGCCGGCGTGGTCGAAGGCCGCGCGCGCGGGCCGATCGACATCGTCATGGTCGGAGACGTCACCGTCGAGGACGCCATCGCCACGGTGGCGAACACCTTCGGCGCCCTGCCGGATCGTGGAGCCCAGGCCGAGCCCCTGCCGGGTTCGGATGTCCGCCGCTTCCCTGCGCCGGTCGCCGCGCCGGTGCAGCTGAAGCACGAAGGACCGGGTGAACAGGCGATCGGCCTGATCGGCTGGCCGACTGCGGACGCCGTCGGCGACCAGCTCGAAGCCCGTCAGCTGTCGATCCTCAACGCCGTGGTGCAACTGCGGCTGAACGAGGAGGTCCGTGAAAAGCTCGGGATCGCCTACGCTCCCGGGTCCGGCGCATCCTCGTCGTCGGTCTTCGCCGACTACGGCTTCCTGCTGATGCTGGCGGAAACCCGTCCGGAGAGCCTGTCCGCGCTGTTCACGGCGTTCGAATCCATCGCCGCCAGCCTGCGGGATACACCCATCAGCGACGACGAACTGCTCCGCGCCCGCGCGCCGGTGGTCGAAACCCTGCGCCGCAGCCAGGCCGACAACGGCTACTGGGCCAGCCAGCTCGCCGACGCCGGCCGCAAACCCGGAACGTTCGACGAAATCCGGTCGAACGTCACGGATCTGGAGTCAGTGACGCCGGCCGATATCCAGCGACTGGCGCGTCAGTATCTGACTGCGGACAAGGCCTGGCGTCTGACGATCACGTCGGACAACCCGGCTGCGCCCCCGGCCTCGGCGCCCGCGGCCGCCCAGTAGGCAAAAGAACGGCCCCGATCCGCAAGGATCGGGGCCAGTTTGCTTCTCAGGAGCATCGACGGAGTCGACGCTGACACTCTGCGCCGCCGCGACTGACGCGCGGCTGAACGGCGGTGTTCACTCCGGCGTCAGAAAACCCGGCCGCCGACGCCGCCGTCGAGCGTGATGGTCGCGCCCTGCACCGCGTAGCCGGCCTGTTCGATCACTTCCTCGCGGTATTCGGTGTAGGTTTCCTCGCGCACCCAGGTGAGGATCTTCACCCCGGCGCCGTAGCGGCGCAGCAGCGAACGCTCGTTGCATTCCCGCTCGGTCCGCTGCCGTTTGCACTCGATCTGTCCTCCGCGGCCGTGCCACAGGGCCTCGCCCTTGCGGCAATCCATGGTCTCGCCGCGGCCGAAGTCCGCGTGTCCCTCGTACTCGGCCCAGGTGATCTGCAGCCAGGTGCCGGCCAGGCAACGGTAAAGCTCGCCCTCATAGTCGCCGTCGACCTCCCGGTCGGGGCGCACCTGGGATGCGGGATGCGGCACATTGCGGTCGTCGATGCAGAAGGCGCGGATCACGACCCGCTTCTCCCAGCGACGCCGGGCCTCGAACGGCACGCGAATCGTCTGGCGGACGCGTGCGCCCTCGACCATCAGCCCGTTGATCGTGGTCGGGTAAGGCTGGTCGACCGTGACATAGGCCGAGCCGCCGCCGCCGACGTAGACGCTGCCGCCGGCCCGGGCGTTCAGTCCCGCCCGCGCACCGGCGTTGGCGTTGGCGTTCGCATTGGCGTTCACATTGACGTTGACGTTGAGATTGCCGCCGCCGCCACAGCAAGGCGGCGGGGGCGGAGTCTCGCAACACGGCGGGGGCGGCGGCGGCGGAGGGGGCGGCGGCGGCGGCGGCTCGCAGCACGGCGGGGGCGGCGGCGGGCATACCGGCCCGCACTGGGCCGCGGCCTTGTCAGCGAAAGCCGTCAGGGCGATGAAGCCCGTCAGGGCCGGCAGCCATGTCATGATCCGCACCCGCATGGGCCGACCTCCAATCAAGTCCGTGCGGTCCGCTTCACGCGCGGCCGCTCCTGGGCGCATCAGAACCCCGAAAGCCTTTCATTTCCGTTGCCTTTCACCGGCCGTCGCGGGCGCGGCTCTTGCGTCGCTGCGGCCAGAGGCCAAAGCGATGTTTCATCCTGACACGCAATTCCTGATCGACTACTGGGCGCGCCTGTCCCTCGGAGAGGGCGTGCGCGCCGGAATTCCCGACCGGGCCGCGCTTCAGCCCGCCTCCCTGGGCCTGCGGCTGCCGCGGGTCTTCATCGCCGAACGCGCCGGCGAAGACGCCGTCATCCGTCTGGCGGGAACCTGGGTAGAGGGTTTTCACGGCGAGGCGCTCAGGGATCATTCGCTGCTGTCCCTGTGGCGAACCGCGTCGAGGCCGCTCGTCGCCGCCGCCCTGACCCAGACCATCCGCGAAGCCCGCCCGGTGGTCATCGCCGCGGTCGCAGGCTTGGTCCCGGCCCAGATCGAAGTCGCCCTCGTCCCCCTTCGCGGAGGCTCGGGCGCCGTCGACCGCATCCTCGGGCTCTACGCGCCGATCGCGACGCTCAGCCTGGGCAAGGACGAACCCCGGTTGCTCACAGCACGCGTGTCGATCGGCGTCGGCCAGGCCGCACGACCCGCCCTCGCCCTCGCCGCCATCGACGGTCGCCGTATCGCCTGAGGCCGCGGTCTACGCCTTCAGATCCCGCGCATACCGCCGCCAGTTCTGCACATAGTGGGCGGCTGACGCCTTCAGCGCCTCGATCTGATCCGGCTCCAGCTGTCGCACCACCTTGCCAGGCTGCCCCATGACCAGCGACCCGTCGGGGACCACCTTGCCCTCTGTGATCAGGGTGTTGGCGCCGATCAGGCAGTTCTTTCCGATCCTGGCGCGGCCGAGCACCACCGCTCCGATCCCGATCAGCGTGTTGTCGCCGATCTCGCAGCTGTGGAGCATCGCCATATGGCCGACCGTGACCCCGTCGCCGATCGTCAGGGGCTCTCCAGGATCCGAATGCAGCACGCTGCCGTCCTGGATGTTGGTGTCGCGGCCGATGGTTATCGGATCATTGTCCCCGCGCACCACGGCGCCGAACCAGACGCTGGCGCCGGGTTTGAGAATCACGTCTCCTGCAAGGGTTGCGTTCGGAGCCACCCAGTATTCGCCCTCAGGCGGAAGCTGCGGTTTCTTGTCGCCCAGACCGTAAACATTCATCAGAACACCGCCATTTCTCAACAAATCAAGGGCTTTAAGCTCTCGTAAACCACGTTAGGCTCAGAGTGTAGATGCGATTCGAGGCCGCCATTTCGGCCCCGGATCGGAAGCCGGATCAAGCCCGGTCCGGCCAGACCTCGGGGAACGTGCGTGGTGCGCTCGGTTCGGCGGATGATCCCGCTGGAAATTGACCCTTCTTCCGATCCGGGCGGATGCATCGCGTCCCCTTCCCTTCTCTTCCGTCAGTTCGTTCGAGGCGATGCTTTTGCGGCATCGCCTTTTTTCATGCCCCACGGCGACGCGATTCCTGCGTCGTCGTCTTCCATGCCCTGGAGGCGTCCATGACCAAGCGTGCGGCCATCAAGCGTCAGACCCGCGAGACATCCCGTGAACACGGCGTGCTCGATTCCCGTCAGTTCATGGAGGACTCCAAGGTTCGCCGCCTTCCCACCCACGCCGGCTGGTCGCCCTGGCCATCGAATGACGACCGGGACCAGGCCTATCTGAAGACGCTGAAACCCAAGTCCGACGGTCAGGCCGAACTGATGACGGCCATTGATCATCACAACATGGTGCTGGCCCTCGGGCCGGCAGGCACGGGCAAGACCTACCTCGCGGTCGCCAAGGCGGTCGAGGCGCTGGAAGCCGGCAAGATCGGCCGCATTGTATTGAGTCGACCCGCCGTCGAGGCCGGCGAATCGATCGGCTTCCTGCCCGGCGACATGGAGGACAAGCTGGCCCCCTATCTGCGGCCCCTCTATGACGCCCTGTCCGACCGGCTGAGCATGAAGCGGGTCAAGGCTCTGATGGCCGAGGGTCTGATCGAGATCGCCCCCATCGGCTACATGCGCGGCCGCACCCTGAACAACGCCTTCATCGTCGTCGACGAGGCCCAGAACTGCACCTACGTCCAGCTGAAGATGCTGCTGACGCGGCTGGGCTGGCACTCGACCATGGTGGTGACGGGCGACCCGCAGCAGTCCGACCTTCTGCCGGGCATTTCGGGCCTGTCGGACATCGCCGAACGGCTGGCGCCGGTGCCGGACATCGCCGTGGTCAGGTTGGCCGAACAGGACATCGTCCGTCACCCGCTGGTCGCGAGCATGATCGGCGTGCTCTGACGCCGCACGCCGGCTGACAGTTCAGGCCGTCGCCGGATTACCGGCGGCGGCCTTTTCCTGGGCGATCAGGAGGCCTTCGGGCGATCCCTTCGCCGGCGGTTTGGGCCGCGCGCCCATGCGATCGATCAGGGCGAAGACGAACGGGTTCAGCGAGATCGACAGCAGGGCGGCGGCCAGGATGAGGTCGTGAGTTTCGCGGCTCATGCCGCCCAGCTGGACGCTGAGCGCGGCGAGGATAAACGAGAACTCCCCGATCTGCGCGAGCGCGGCGGCGACCGTCAGGCTGGCGGCCTTGTCCAGTTTGAACAGGGTCGTGATGGCGACGGCGGCCAGCGACTTGCCGACGATGACGATGCCCAGCACGCCCAGCACGGCCAGCGGCTCACGCACCAGGATCGTCGGGTCGAACAGCATGCCGACGGAGACGAAGAACAGCACGGCGAAGGCGTCGCGCAGGGGCAGCGACCGCTCGGCGGCGTTGTGGCCCAGCGGCGAACTGTTCAGCACCAGACCGGCGAGGAAGGCGCCCAGGGCGAATGAATGAAACAGGGCGTAGGCCACCCAGGCGATACCCAGAGCAATGGCCAGCACCCCGAGCGTGAACAGCTCCCTCGAGCGGGTGTGGGCGATCCGCACCAGCAGCCAGGGCAGCACCCGCGCGCCGACCACCAGCATTATGGCGCTGAATCCCGCAACCTTGAACAGGGTCCAGCCGATCGAGCCGGCCAGCTGGCCGGCGTTCAGGGCTTCGCCGGGCTGGATGATCAGCAGCGGAAGCACCACGAGGGCGATGACGATCACCAGGTCCTCGACGATCAGCCATCCCATCGCGATCCGGCCGACCTCGGCCTTGACCTGTTTTCTCTCCTCCATCGCGCGCAACAGCACGACCGTAGAGGCTACGGACAGGGCGAAGCCCATGAGGGTCGCCTCCAGATGGCCCATCCCCATCAGCCGGCCAAGACCCCAGCCGAGCACGGTGGCGACCCCGATCTGCACCAGGGCGCCCGGGATGGCGATCTTCCGGACCTTCATCAGGTCGGCGAGGGAGAAGTGCAGACCGACGCCGAACATCAGCAGGATCACGCCGACCTCGGCCAGTTGCGGCGCCAGCTCTCCGTCGGCGACAAAGCCGATGGTGTGTGGTCCGACTGCGATTCCCGCCACCAGATAGCCGACCAAAGGCGACAGCTTCAGCCGGTGGGCCAACATGCCGAACACGAAGGCCAGCACGAAGCCGCCGACCAGGGTGAGAATCAGGCTGTCGGCATGCGGCATCGGCGCTCCTCGGATGCGGGCGGGGAATGGTGTGGCGGAGACCCCTCTAACTGGGACCATCGCGGCGTCGCGGCAAGTCCCGCCCCGGCGCCCCGGCCCCGTGACACGATTGCCCCTTCGCGCGCGGGGCCGGGGCTGCTAACCGAACGCCCTTCACATTTCAGCGACCCGAATGAAAATCCCCCGCATCACCTACGCCGCCTACGGCTTCGCCCTCGTCGTCATTGTGCTCGATCAGCTGACCAAGGCCTGGATCATGGGCGGGCTCGATCTGCGCGAGGTCGGGCACATCCCGGTGATGTCGCCGCTCTTCAACCTGACCTGGGTCGAGAACCGCGGCGTCAGCTTCGGCCTCTTCGGCGACGGCTCCGCCCGGTGGATGCTCAGCGCCTTCTCGATTGCGGTGGCCGGCATTCTCGGCTGGTGGGCGCTGAGAGCCGATCGCCGCCTGCTGGTCAGCGCCATCGGCCTGATCATGGGCGGGGCGCTCGGGAATGTGATCGACCGCGTCCGCTTCGGTTTCGTGGTCGACTTCCTGGACTTTTCGGGCCCCCATTTCTTTCTCGGGTCAATGAAGATCAACTTCCCCTGGATCTTCAACGTCGCCGACAGCGCCATCTGCATCGGCGTCGTCCTGCTGATCCTCGACAGCATTCGGGCGGAGCGGGAAGCCAAGGTTGGCCTCGCCGCCGAAAAGTCGTAATCAGCCGCTTCCTACAGGGTTTACGTGCGCGCCGTTTCAGGCGCCCCGCACCGAGATAACAAACATGCGTCTTCGCACCGTCGCCGTTCTGACCCTCACCACTTCGGTGTTCGCCCTGGGCGCCTGCTCCGGACTGCGCGCCGGCGTCGGTCTGAACAAGATCACCCCTGATGAATTCCTCACCGTATCGACGGCGCCGCTGACGGTGCCGCCCGAGTACGGCCTTCGCCCGCCGGCGCCCGGCCAGCCGCGTCCCCAGGAACTGGCGCCCGAGTCCGCCGCCCGTCAGATCCTGCTCGGCCAGCGGCAGGCCGTGACCCGTTCGGAAGGCGAACAGCAACTCGTCGCCCAGGCCGGCGGCGATCGGGCCGATCCCCTCGCCCGCTATGTCATCGATGACGAGTTCGGCGATCTCGCGCACAAGGAAGAGGGCTGGGCCAACCGCATCCTGTTCTGGCGGCGCGACGACGCCTCGACCCAGGCCCCCACCTCGATCCAGACCTCCGAGGGCGCGGTCAGCGTCGATGCGGCCAGCGAATATGCGCGTCTCCAGGCCCTGACCGGCGGCCGGGGCATCTACATCGCGCCGCGCCGCGACGCAGGCTTCAAGCTCCCCGGCCTCTAGAGGCCGCTCCGTCCCGCACAGAGGCCCGGCCGCGAGAGCGTCGGGGCCTTTTCTACTTCAGGATCAGGCCTTGGCGGCGCCGGCCCTGAGCCCCCGCTCGGCGAGGGCGACGATGCCGACCCCGCCCATCGTCAGGGCCGCGCCGATCAGGATCTGCGGGGTCAGGACGTCGCCCATCAGTCCCCAGCCGATGAGGATGGAGACCACCGGCGTGGCCAGCAGATAGGGCGTCACCCGCCCCGCCTCCCGTTTCTGCACCAGCCAGAACACCAGGGTCGTCGCCAGCACCGACGACACCAGACCCGCCCAGACCATGCAGGCCCAGACGAGGGCGTCGGCGCGCTGGACCGCTTCCCATTGTCCCGTTTCAAACAGGGCCGAGGCAAAGGCCAGCGTCGGCAGGGCCACCAGCGACAGCAGGCCCTGCATCTTCAGCGGTGGAATGGAGGTCGTCCGTCGCGCCACGACCGTGGTCAGCGCCCAGGCGCAGGCCGCGCCCGTGCCCGCAAGGATGGCTTTCCAGTCCGCGATCGCGTGCGGGTCCAGCGTCATCCAGGCGACGCCCAGGAAGGCCACCCCCATACCCGCAAGCGCCACCTTCGACAGTCTCTCCCGCAGCAGCAGGAAGGCGAACAGCGCCGTGAACGGGACCCAGAGCTGCGCCGCGACGGAGACCGGACTGACGTCGCGGGCAAGCCAGAAGGCGAGATAGATCAGGCCGTAATGGATCGGTCCCCCGATCCCGACAATGATCGCCAGGCTCTTCCAGTTGGGAAACGGCGGCCGCACGAACGGAACCAGACAGGCCGCCGCGATCGCGAAGCGCAGGGCGCCCGTGAGCAGCGGAGGCAGGGTCTCGGTGGCCTGTTTGGCCGCGGCGTTGTTGACGCCCCAGATCACCACCACCGCGACGATGGCGAGGATCTCGACCGGGGTGAGCGGACTGTGCGGCTTGTCTGGAGTGATCACGCCCCGACTTAACGCGGCCGCCCGCCGTGCGCGAGGACGCACGGCGACACTTTGCATTTCGGAGTGTGGCGGGACCCGGTCCCTAGAACGGGATGTCGTCGTTCAGGTCGTAGCTTTCCTTGGGGCCGCTGGGCTTGTTCGCCCCGCCGGTCGAGAAGCCCGAGGAATAGTCGTCGTCGCCACCCCGCGAAGCGCCGCCGCCGGCGCTGTCGCTGCGCCCGCCGAGCATGGTCAGCTCGCCGCGGAATTTCTGCAGCACGATCTCGGTGGTGTATTTCTCGACGCCGGCCTGCTCGTACTTCCGGGTCTGGATCGAGCCCTCGATGTAGACCGTCGATCCCTTCTTCAGATAGTTCTCGGCCACCTTGACGATGTTCTCGTTGAAGATGACCACCCGGTGCCACTCGGTCTTTTCCTTGCGCTCGCCGGTGGCCTTGTCGCGCCACTGTTCCGAGGTCGCCAGGGACAGGTTGGCCACCCGCTCACCGGAGTTGAGCGTGCGGATCTCGGGATCCTTGCCCAGGTTGCCGACCAGAATGACCTTGTTGACGCTGCCCGCCATCGCCGAGCTCCTTCTTCGTTCTGGCCCGCCGCGCTTCGCGCTGTTCGGAGCCGATTGCCTGTTGTCCGGGCCTAGCGCGCTTTCGGGGCCCGCGGGTCCGCTTTGTCGCGCCCATCCACAGGAACGCGTTGTTCCACGTTTGTTCCGTTTCGTCTAGGGCGACGGCGGCGCGGTGGGATCCGGCGCGTCGTTCTGCGACACGGCGATCGGGGTGCCGTCGATGGCCCGCTGGATCGCCCCCGGCATGGCCAGCCTGCCGTCGCCGGTCCGGGCCATGGCGTTGAACCGCCCGCCGTCCAGGGTGCGCGAGAGCCAGACACCGCCCCGGTCGATGAAGATGAACTGGCCCTGGTAGGAGCCGACGATCTCCTGGCGGCTGCCGCCCATGCGCAGGAACCGCAGCCGGACCTCTTCCAGCCGCGCGGCGCAGAACTCGATCTGCGGCTGGTTGTCGGCCACCTTGTTGAACCGCGGAGCCTCGCCCTCGGCGCCCGCCTCGACGGCGTAGCAGACGCCGCGGTCGAACGGAGCCTCAACCGCCTTCTCACACGCCGCTAGCGCGAGCACGGCGACGCCCGTGGCGGTGAATGCAGCGAACTTCATCAGCGGAGCCCCGGGAACTGGCAGCTGCGGTCCTGCTCGGCCAGCGTGCGGAAACGGCTGTTGTCATTGGATTGCTCGACCCGGCGGGGCACGAGCCTGAGGGTCATGTCGCCCCAGCGCCCGTACAGGGCCTCGCCCGGCCGCACGCAGGTGCCGGCGTACAGCGCCTGGACGCAGGCGTTCAGGCTCATGTTCGACGACAGCGACCGCCAGTCCGATCCCGTGTGACGCAGGCAGGTGGAGCCGGCCACGGGCTGGACGGACGGCTGCGTCGGCTGCGGTTCCGGCAGCGGCGCGGGTTCGGCCTCGGTCAACTCGACCGGAGGCGCGCTGGGGGGCGGTGCGAAGGCGGCCGTCGGGGCCGCAGCCAGGGCGCCGGTCTCGTCGATGCCGACGTCCAGAGCGTCCGTGGCCACGCCATTGCGCCGCGCGCAATCGGACAGGGTCGCGAGGCCGACGTACTGGCCGTTGACGAAGCAGCGCAGTTCCCGCGTGGCGCTGAGCTCCGGCGCGTCGGCGACATCGACCGTCAGCCCGCCCTGCGCCGCCGGCGGCGGACCGGCGTCGCGGTCACGGTCCGCGCTGAACATCAGCGCGATCACCACGGCCGCGACGACCGCCAGACCGGCGCCGATAGCGATGAAAAGTCGGTTGTCCTGGGGCATGAAGGGCTCGCGCGGGTGGAGCCTCCAATAACCCCGCCCGGACCGTCGCCGTCAACGCTCTTCGTCGCCGGTATGCCTAACCGCCCAGTCGGGCGAGCGCGGCCTGATAGTTGGCGATCTGCGCCGTCAGATAGGCCGGAGCCTCTCCGGTGACGGCCGGCCTGTTGGCGCCGGGCGCAAGGGCCCGGTAGGCGTCCCGAACCGCCTTCATGGCGGCCGTGAGGGCGTCGTTGGTCGCCTTGATCGCGTCCGCCCCGGCGACCGACAGGGACGACGGCAGGTTCAGTGCGAAGGTCTTCACATCGTTCTTGCCGGCCTTGCGGGCGACGATGCCGGGCGACAGACCGAGGGCGCCCAAGGCGTCGCGGCCGGGTTCCCCGCTGGACAGCACCGCGCCTTCGCGGCCATCGCGCGGGGTGATGGTCAGCCGCTGGAGCCGCCCGCCCAGCAGCCCTCCGCCGGCGCCGAGCGTCAGCACATCCGTGGAGACCGCGACCTTCAGCTGGCCGAACGACGCCTGTTCGATTTTACGCGCCAGGGTCTGGAGCGTGTCCTTCGCATCGATGGTGACGGCCCTGCCCCGGCTGCCGTCCGCCGGCGAGACATAGAACCGGTCGCCGGGCCGCAAGGCCGTGACGTCGGTCAGGTTCTTCGAATCGCCGGTCGACGCGATGCCCTGCGGCAAGCCGAGACGATCCAGCACGCTGGCGCCCCCGCTCGCGACGGCCAGGCTCATCGGCGCGGCCTGCTGGTCCGCACCGGACCAGCTGCGGGTCCATTCCACTGCGCCGGTCAGCGGGTCGAGCCGCGTGAGATAGCCCCGTCTCGGGTCGTCGTCCTTGGCGCCCGGGGGACGGTCCGACAGGCCCGTCATCCAGACCTTGCCGTCGTGCACCTTGACGTCCGCGGCGCTGTCGTCGCCCGAGCCGCCGACATAGGTCAGCCGGTCGGCGGCGCTCGCCGTCAGGTCGGCCTCGAGCACGGCGACATAGGCGTCCGATCCGCCCGAATGGGCCGTGTTCACCGTGCCGATGTCCAGGGAGGGATTGCGGGTTGTTCCGGTCAGGACGACCCGCCCGTTCGAGACCGCGATGCCTGTGACGTCTCCGCTCGCGGAGCCGAGGTCGCGCATCCCCGCCAGGGTCGGCGCGCCGCCGACCCCGGGCGTGTAGTGGCGCACGACCACGCGGCCGCTTTCCACCCCGGCCGTATAGATCGACGAACCTTCGGTCGCCATCGCCTTGACGCTGTCGTCGCCGAAGGTTCCGAACTGGGTGACCGAGCTCGCCACGGCCGTGAACGGCGCCAGGCTGTGAACCTGTGTCGCCGAAAAGCCCTGCAGATATCCGTCCCAGCCGCCGAGACCGGCAGCGCCGGGCATGGCGGATTTCGAGCGGCCGGCGACATAGACCCTGCCGTCCGCGCCGAAGGACACGGCGGTGGCCTCGTCCGCAGCCTTGGCGCCGCGACGCTGGGTCCACAACTCCTCCCCGGCGGCGTCAAGAACGGTGACGAAACTGTCGGACAGGGCCGCATCGACGACCTTCGCTCCCGGCTCGAGGGCGCCGGTGACGGAACCGGCCACAGCCACCCGTCCGTCGTCCGAGATGGCGATCGCATAGCCGCTGGCCTGATCCGCCGCGCCGAGCATCCGGGTCGCCACCACGCGGCCGGCGGAGTCGATCTTCATCAGGGCGACGTCCCGTTCGCCCTTGATCGGCTGCTCGCCCTGGGCGGCCTGGATGTCCGCGACGATCCAGAGCGATCCATCCGCCGCGACCGCGCTGGCCCGCACGGTTTCGACGCCCTTGGGAAGCGCAGTCTGTGAAGCCCTCCCCGCGACCCAGCCAATTTGTCCGGAAGGCTGCAGCGGGTCTGGCGCGGCGCCGCCGTCGCTCTGGAATTTCAACAGTTCGCTGCGACCGTCGGCGCCCGCGCCCTGGACGACGTAGACGGCGTCGGACTTCGCTGCCGCGTCGAAACGCACGGATTCAACGGCGTTCCCCTGCACCACGAGGGCCCATTTGTCGGCCGTGGCCGGCAGGGTGACCGTCCTGGTCCCGACCTTGATTGTGCGAGGCTCTCCGGTGACGTTCTCCCGTCCGAACCGGGTCTCGACGCCCGCCGCCGTCAGCTTTCCGTTGATGTGCGCGACGACATTGTCGAGCGTCCGGGCCTGCGCGCCCATTTCGGCGAGGTCGACCGACACCACCCTGTCGCCGCCGAGCATTCCGATGGTGATGTTGAAGGCTACGTCGCCCTCGAAGGCCGCTACGGACGAGGCCAGTGAGCCGTCGTGGATGGCGCGCGTCACGATCCGCGTCGCGTCCCGCGGCACGGCCGCGGTGGTCTTGGCGTTGGCCGACGAGGTCCCCTGCACCATCCGGACGCCGTTGAAGTCGGCCGCCCTGAGGTAGTCGCCGACTTCCGACAGGCCTGATTCGAAGCGCTTGCTGATCTGGGCGATCTCGCTGGCGCCCACGCCGCGCTGACCGGCCCGGTCGGCCAGGGCCGACAGAGAACTGAGGCCCTGATAGAGGGCGAACAGCTTGCGATAGTCCGAGGAGGCGCCGGGGAGATCGAGGCGCGCCGCGTCTTCATTGATCAGCCGCCGACCGGTCAGCGCGGCCTGCACCACAGCGCTGCGCTCCGGCAGTTTGACCCCGATGGCCCAGGGAGCTGTCGGCTGGGTTTTCCGCGGCGCCCCGCCGGACGCGGCGTTGCCGAACGCGAACCCTGAGTCCGCGGGCATTCCATACAGGCCGAGTAGATAGCTGTTGTTGATCACAGACGGCTCCCGTCCGTCATTGTGACGGCGCAAGCGTAACGATCGCTTAACGTCCGGACGCCGAACGACTTTGAACGCGACTCAGGGAACAATGATCGGGCGCGCCCGTTTACCGCGCGCTGGATGAGGAGGACGCTGTGAAGATCGCCTTCGTCAACGCCTTGAAATCACTGCTTTCACTGTACGGGTTCGGGTCGCGTCGGCGCCAATCCGCGATCCAGATCGGCCCCGCCGGCGCGCGCCGTCCGGCCTAGCTCCGGAACAGCGACAGGATGATCTGGGGCGCCTGGTTGGCGATCGACAGCGCCTGCGCGCCCAGTTGCTGCTGCACCTGCAAGGCCTGAAGACGCGCGCTCTCCTTGGCCAGGTCGGCGTCCACCAGCTTGCCGATGCCGGACTCCAGCGAATCCATCAGCTTGGTGACGAAGGTGTTGTGCGTCTCGATCTGTTTGGCCTGGGCGCCCAGCGTCGCAAGGGCGGAGTTCACCGTGGCAAGGGCCGTGTCGATAACCGCCAGGGTCGCAACCGCGTCCGCCTCCGTCAGAAGGTCAACGGTCGAGAGACCCAGACCCGCCGTCGTCATGTCCTGCGGATCGATCGAAATGGTGTCGACCGCGTCGACGTTGGCGAGAAAGGCGAGCGGCGCGGTTTCGGAGTCGTCGAGCAGGTTCACGCCGTCGAAAGAGGCGCTGTCTGCGAACTGCTGGACCGAACGGACGAGACTCTGGAAATCGTCGTCATAGGCGGCGCGGGATTCCGGCGTCTGGGACGGATCCGAAGCGGCCACGGCCTTCTGACGCATCTGGATGATCAGGTCAGAGATGGATTCGCCGGCCGCCAGGGTCACGTCCGCCAGCGACGTCGCCCGGTCGAGGCTGGTTTTCACGGCCTCCAGAGCGCCGAGGTCCGCCCGCTGGTTCTGCGCGATCGCCCACACCGCGGAATTGTCCTTGGCGCCCTCGACCTTCAGTCCGGTGCTGATCCGGTTCTGCGTCGCCGCCATCCGATCATTGATCTGGTTCAGGTTCTGCAGCGCGATCAGCGCGGAGGCATTGGAGTGGACGCTGTTGGACATGGCTCTCGCCCCTGGACTGTTCAGGGACAGCCTATCGAGCGAGTCGTGAGCGTATGGTTAACGCAGTATGTCCGGGCCCGCTGCTGCGGCCCGAGCGTCAATCACGTCTGACGGCGACATTCAGACGGTGGTGTTGATCACCACCCCGACGCCGAAGTCGTCACGCTGCCGGATCTGGACGATTTCCTCGCTCGGCAGCTGGCGGACCACCTCGCCGGTCTCCCGGTCGAGAGTCTTGTAGACAAAGGATCCCGCACGGGGACCCTGTTCGATCACCAGGCGGTAACGGGCCTGGCGTTCGGCGTTCGCGGCGGATCTGGAATTGCCTTCGTGGTCCGCTCCGGACTGCAGGGGCGTTTCGGCCTTCACAGCCGCAACCGCCCTTATCGATGCATCTGCATTCATCTCCTGAACGTCGGCGACTAGGCTGACGTCTCCCGGTTATGTGCGCTCGGAGACGGAGGCGGAGCCGCGAACGGCCCCGCCTCCTTCCCGTTTTTTAGCGGAACAGGCCGAGCAGGATCGAGCTCGACTGGTTGGCGATCGACAGCGCCTGCACGCCCAGCTGCTGCTTGGTCTGCAGAGCCGTCAGGCGGGCGCTTTCCTTGGCCAGGTCGGCGTCGACCAGGTGGCCGATGCCGGTTTCCAGGGCGTCCTGAAGCTTCGAGGTGAAGGTCAGTTGACGCTCCAGCGACTTGGAGGTCGTGCCCAGGGTCTGCATCGCCGTGGCGGTTGTGTCGATGGCGGTCTGGACGACCGCCGCCGTCGCGGCGGAGCCGGCGCCCAGCGTCAGGGTAAGGCTCAGGGCCGTCGTACCGTCGAAGCTGGCGGCGGCGATGGCGTCCGTAACCTCGGTGACGAGGGCGTCGTAGTCGGCTTCATAGGCGGCGGTGTCGCCGGCGCCTTCGTCGATGGCCACGGCCAGGGCCTTCATCTCGACCAGAGCGGCCATGACGGTTTCGCCGGCGGCGAGACCGACGTCGTTCACCGAACGGGACCGGTTGATGTTGTTCTTGGTCGAGTCCAGGGCCAGCATATCGGCCTTCTGGGTCTGGGCGATGGCCCAGATGGCGCCGTTGTCCTTGGCGGACGACACCTTCATACCGGTGTTGACGCGGTTCTGGACGACATTCAGCTCGCGGCTGGTGGCGTTCAGGTTCTGCAGCGCGACCATAGCGCCGACGTTCGTATTGATGCTGTTAGCCATTTTGGCTGTCCTTCTGTCTTCGACATGTCCGACGCCGTTTTGGCTATCGGGGGCGTTCTGCCCGCACAGACACAAGCAAGGACGAAGCCACTCCGGGGGCCGCGTGCCAGATGGCGTACCATTGATTTTGCTACGTTAGTTCTTGTTCATCACGTTCGGCGCCCGGCAGACTCTGCCGGGGTTCTGGCAGGATTTGCCGGGTGGTCGGCAGGACATGCCGGTCATCGGCGCCCGGCGGGAAGCGGCTGAAGCGGCGGATCGGCCTCGACGTCCGGGCCGAAAGATCGTCGAACCAACAGAAAAAGGCCCCGCAAAGGGGGCCTTCGGATCTTTGAGCGGCGGCCGGGAGGCGGAGCGGTGGGGCTCCGCCTCCCCGCGGTGTTAGCGGAACAGGCCCAGCAGGATCGAGCTGGCCTGGTTGGCGATGCCGAGCGCCTGCACGCCCAGCTGCTGCTTGGTCTGCAGCGCCGTCAGGCGGGCGCTTTCCTTGGCAAGATCGGCGTCGACGAGGTGGCCGATGCCGGTTTCCAGGGCGTCCTGAAGCTTCGAGGTGAAGGTCAGCTGGCGCTCCAGCGACTTGGAGGTGGTGCCCAGGGTCTGCATCGTCGTGGCGGTCAGGTCGATTGCGGTCTGGACGATCGCCGAGGTCGCCGTCGCGCCGGTCGCCAGGGTCGGGGCCAGGGTCAGAGCCACCGTGCCGTCGAAGCTGGCCGCAGCGACCGCGTCCGTGATCTCCTGACGCAGGGCGTCATAGTCGGCTTCATAGGCGGTGGTGTCGCCCGCGCCGGACTCGATCGCCACGGCCAGGGCCTTCATCTCAACGAGGGCGGCCATCACGGTTTCGCCGGCGGCCAGGCCGACGTCGTTGACGGAGCGCGCGCGGTTGATGTTGTTCTTGGTGGAGTCCAGGGCCAGCATGTCGGCCTTCTGGGTCTGGGCTACGGCCCAGATGGCGCCGTTGTCCTTGGCGGTCGCGACCTTCATGCCGGTGTTCACGCGGTTCTGAACCAGGTTCAGTTCGCGGTTCGTGGCGTTGAGGTTCTGCAGCGCAACCATGGCGCCGACGTTCGTGTTGATGCTGTTAGCCATTTTGGCTGTCCCTTTGTCTTCGACATGTCCGACGCCATTTTGGCTGCCGGGAGCTTTCTGCTCGGGCTTCATCCAGCAAGGACGACGCCAGCGCCCCCTTGGCGGGGCGTCGAGGTTTGCAGCTGAATTTCCTCAGCTATTTTTCCGGATCATCGGTGCGGACCCGGCATTAGCTGCCCCGGCGGGGCAGGATCTGCCGGGTGGTGGGCAGGTCTTGCCACGGCCAGACCGTCCGTTTTCCCGCCGCCTCTGTCTCGCTCCGCCAGCGGTCCTGCAGCGACCGCTCGGCCCGCAGGGTCTCGACCGCGAGCGACCGCGCCTGCTCGCAGGCTACCAGCCGCGCTCCCCGGGCGAGGTAGGCGACCTCAAGATCGGCCCGGCTCGGCGAGGGCGGCAGCCGTTCCAGGACGCAGGGCGTCGTGGCGGCCGCCGGCAGGATCAGGCGCGGGGGCGCTGCAGACATCGGGGGCGAGACGGCACAGCTCGCGGTCATGGCTGACAAGGCGAGCAGCGCGATCCGGATCAAGCGGGATTTCGGCATCATGGGAGTTCCGTGCTTCCAGCGTGGCCTGTCCGGTCGTTCCGGCGACCGCCACGGCCTGTTGATGAGCCGCCTCGATCCGGCGGGTCTGGTGTGCGGCGCCCTCGACCTCGAGTCGGCGGCCGGCGGCGTCCGCCGCGGCGGCGGCGGCCCGGGCTTCGGCGCTGCGCCTCCGGTGTTCGGACAGGTCCAGCGGGTCCCAGCGAAAGCCCAGACCCTGCAGCGCGATCAGCGCCGCCCCGAGAACGGCCGCGAACATGACGCCCCAACCCCATGGAGTGAGCGCCTTCAGAAACGGCGGCGTCCTCATGGGAAGACCTTCCGGTCCAGCTCGAAATGCGGACCGTCCTTCAAGCTCGGCCAGTCGCCGCCCCATACGATCGCGGTCCCCTGACGCGCGGCCGCCGCCTTGAACGCCGCCGCGATCCGCGGATACAGCGGCCAGTCCCAGCGCACCTGCCCCTCGACGAGCGCGGCGATATCCACCGCATGCCCCGTCAGATGCCGGGAGCGCAGCGTGCGGCTGGCCCCGGCCCGGACCAGCGCCGCCTGACGCTCAGGCGTCCGCACGCCCTCGGTCACCATGAAATCGACGGGCGTCAGCGCCGCCGCCTCCCGCACGAGGGCGACGAGACGCGGATGCACGCCCTCCAGTCGCCGGGTCGATCGTTCGGAGAGCCGGAAACTCATGACCGGTCCTCCCCGCCCAGCCGCGGCCGCAGCACGGAAAGCGTGGCGATCAACTGCTGGGCCGTCGGCGCCACGAGATAGAGAACCAGCACCAGCGCCAGCAAGGCCATCAGCCCCTGCGCCAGCCGCGGCGCGGCCTCCGGCGGCGTCAGGACGATCAGTCGGTCCAGCAGCAGCCAGGCCGCGCCGCTCGTCGCGAACACGTACAGCCTGCGCCACAGCCACCGCCCCTCGGCCAGCAGGGGCGGGCCCGATGACGAGGCGCCGGTCATCGCTCATCCTCCGGATCTTCGACAGCGCCGCAGCCGTAAGCCCGACCCGCGCCTGCATGGACATAAAGCTCCGCGGCGGTGAGACGGCCGGGGCTTTCCCAGGTCTCCTCGTCCGGCAGCCAGGGCGGGGTGCGATCATCCGCTTGGGGCATGGCGGCGCTCATCCGACGGCCGTCAGCCAGATGACGCCGGACGCGCCATCGCCGCCGGAGCCGCCGGCCGACGCCCCGGCCCCTCCGCCGCCGCCGCCGGCCCCCGCCGATCCGCCGGACGCGCCCGCATGGCCGGGGCCGGACGCGGCGGCGCCGCCCCCGCCGCCGCCGCCGCCGGCCCAGTGCAGGGAAGGCTGCGGGGCCGCCGCCCCGGCCGCGCCGGCCGCGCCTGCGCCGCCCGCTCCGCCGGGGGCCCTGAGGGCCAGGACCGCGCCGTCGCCGCCGTCTCCGCCCGCCCGGGCCACGTCCGCCCCGTCCAGACCGCCGCCTGCGCCGCCGCCGCCCGACCCGTCCGGACAGTCGAGGCTATGGCCGGGGTCTCCCGCAGCGGTGGTTCTCGACTGGCCGCCCCCGTTGGAGCCGAGCGAGCCGTGACCTCCCGCGCCCGCCTCGCCGCCGCCGGCGTGGCCGAGCCCGCCGCCGCGGCCGGCCCGGGCGGCCAGCAAGGTCTGCCCCCCGGCCGAAAGGACGCTGTCCAGGCCGTCGGCGCCCGCGGTCGCGGCGCCTCCCGCGCCGCCGCTCCCCACGACCACCCCGAGGGTTCCGCCCAGCAGCTCCGCCGGCCAATGGCCCCGACTGATGCCGCCGGAGCCGCCGCCGCCGCCGCCAAAGCGGGCGCCCGTGGCGCCGAAGGCCCCCGCCCCGCCGCCGCCCCCGCCGGCGACGACGACCGCCTCGACGCTGTGCGCCCACGCGGGCACGGCGTAGCTTCCGTCCGCCGTGAAGACAGCGACGGACCGGCGCCCGCTCCCCAGGGCGAAGGTCGTCCGTCCCGTCGCCCTGTCCACGACGAAGGCGTCGCGCCAACCGCCGCCGTCCGCGCTGACCTTCAGCCTCAGGTCGTCATCGCCAACCAGTCCCAGCTCCGCCCGTCCGCCCCACCCGCTCTGGAACAGCAACGACAGGACATCGCCCGGCGCCTCCTTGTTCAGCGTCACCCGCAGATCGCCCGTCCCGCCGGATCCCGCCTCCAGCGCCGTCCACAGCGCGGTGTTCAGACGGGCGGCGAAAGGATTGCCGGCGTCCGCCGTGGTCCCGATCCCGAGCCGGCCCAGCGCCTGGGCGACGCCCAGACGCGCCCCCAGTTCGACCCAGGCGTCGCCCTGCCGCACCACCAGCTCCCCGGCGTCCAGCACAAGCGCGATCAGGCCGTCGGCGGCCGCGACCCTCGTCCATCCTCCGGCCTCCGCCCGCATCAGCGCGCCCGTCGGCTGCGCGCTCCAGTCGATCCCGGTCGCTCCGGCCGGGAGAATCCACAGGCCGCCGTCGGCGGGGGCCTCGGGTTGGTCCGTCGTCGTGCGGCTTGCCACCGCGGTCTGCACCAGCGCGTCCAGCCGGGTCAGGGCCTCGTTCAGGGTGACGTGCTTCTGCATCTGACCCGCGGCCAGATACGGCAGGGTCAGCCGGGCGGTGTGATCGTCGCTCATGGAAATCTCCGAAAAGGTGTCGGAGATCAGTCTGGCGGGACGGCTGGCTCAGGCGGGCTGGTGACGCTGGGGAGGCCACAAAACCCTGAGGAATCAATACTCAGGCGCGCGGAAATATGCTGGCAATCGGCGAAAAGGTAGCGGGGAGACCGTAGTTGGAAGGGCTGGACGGCCTCCCCGCCGACGGGCCCGCAGGCTGTCAGGACCGTGCAGCGCGCTTTCGCGAGGCCGCTACAAACCCGTCGGCACAGCTACGCCGACCCCCGCAGGATGGATGCAGATCAGAGCCTCTGGAGGTCGCCCGTTGCGACCACCGGACCGTCGGGACGGTTCGGGGGCGGCGTGTGGCCGGGCTCTTCCATTGAGACCGCGACACGGCTGGCGACCCCGGCGGGACCGGCCAGCGTCTGTCCGAGGTGGTGGCGAGAGGTCGCGGAACCATCGATCGCCCCCACCAGCTGCACCCCGCCTTCGGGCATCACCAGCCACAGGTGCGGCACCCGCGTGTCGCCGGCCATCTTGTCGGTCGGGGCGAGGTAGAGCTCGCCCGTCGCGGTGTCGTAGGCCAGGGTCATCGCCGCCGCGCCGGTCTCCAGCGTCAGCGTCGCCACCCGGATGACCGGCGACGGCGATGCGGGCGGCGCCACCGGCGCAGGCGCCGGCTGGGCCAGCAGAACGACCACCGCCGCGAGGCTTGCCGCCAGCAGCCCGGTCGAGCCGATGGCCCAGCGGCGCCAGAACACCACGCCATTGTCGTTGGCCGCGGCCGGCGGCGTCAGCCCGGCCTCGACGCGCGGCCAGACCCATGGCGAGGGTTCGACCGGCGCGACTTCCTCGGCCAGCGCAGCGAGTCGCTCGTTCCAGGCGTCGACGTGGGCGGCGAAGACGGGCTCGGCGGCTTCCCGGGCGCGGGCCGCCGCCTCGTCTCCGGGCGAGAGGACGCGCAGCGCCAGCTCGCCGGCCAGGGCCTGGTCCTCGTCCATGTCGCCGGTGTCGGTGGGATCGGTCATGATTCGAGACAGGCCCTCAGCCGCATCAGGCCGCGCCGGATCCAGCTTTTCATCGTACCCAGCGGCACATTCTCGCGCACGGCCAGCGCGTCATAGGTCACGCCCTCGATGAAGGCGGTGCGGATGGCGCCGCCGGTCCGGTCGTCAAGCTGGCCGAGGCAGTCGTTCAGACGGCGGACATCGTCGCCGGCCTCCAGCGCCTGGGCCGGCGACGGCGCGTCATCGGCTATGACGTTGACGGTCTCGGCGATGGTGGTCGACTTGCGCATGGCCGCGCCGGACCGCAGCCGGTCGATGGCCCGGTTGCGGGCGATGGTCACCAGCCACGTAATGGGGCTCGCACGGGAAGGGTCGAAGCTCCCGGCCTTCCTCCAAACGGTCAGATAGGTGTCTTGCAAGACGTCCTCGGCGAGCTGGCGGTCCGACAAGATACGCAGGGTCACGCCCAATAGCTTCGCCGAGGTCGCCTCGTAGACGCGGCGGAAGGCCGCGCGGTCGCCTTCGCCCGCACGCCCCAGCGCAAGCGCCAATTCATCCCGGGTCAGAATCGCGCTCATCCAGAGATCCAGCAAGAAAAGATGGTTGAGTTGGTGCGGAAGGCGCGGGAGTTCGTCAAGCGCTTCAGTCGTGCAGATAGACGATACGCCGCAGCTTTGGATTGAGGCGCATGTCGGCGAGGTGACCTTCGTGGGCGCCGGAAGCGCGCGCCTCGCGTTCGTTGGCCTCGACCCAGTGGGTGCTCTCGATGTCTTTCTGCAAGGCCTTGGCGGCCATCAGGTGGCCGGGAAAGAGCATGTCGACGACGTCCGGCGCGAAGGGAATAACCTCGCCGACCACCGTGGCCCCGCTGTCCAGACCGAGGTAGGCGACCATTCGCATCAGGGTGCCGGGCGTCGCCCTCGCCTTTCCCGCCTGGAGTAACAGCCAGCCGGCGGCGCCGACGCTGTAGACGGTGCCTACGACCGGTATCCAGGTCAGCAGGCCGTCCAGACCGATGCCGAAGGGTCCGACGCCGATGGCGCGGTCCGACAGCTTCTTGACGCCCTCGACATTGGACCAGATCTTCTCGATATCCGCGACGGACCGTCTGGCCATGCCTGCCCTCCTGAAGCGAGACCGTAACGCGCCATGACGAGCCCCGTTCATCCCGAAAGGCAAGCCGCCTTCGCAAGCCGGCTCGCCCGAGTGATCAGGTTGTCTCTGGCGGGTTTGATCGCCGTGCCGACCTTGATGGCCCTGTCGGTGTTCAGCGGGATGCGGAACCAGTACGCCGATCTGATCGCCCAGTTCACGGCGCCGGCCCTGTTCGGCGCCCTGGGGCTGGTTCTCCTGCTCCTGCTCCTGCGCCGGCGGCGGTGGGCCGCCGCGGCGCTCGCACCCGCAGCCTTGCTGGCGATCGCCGTCTCTCCGCAGTGGTTCCCGAACGCCTCGCGCCCCGAACCGGGCGCGCCCGTAGTGCGCGTTTATTCCGCCAATCTGTGGGTCCGGAACCGGGACGTCGACGCCATCGCTGCGTCTATTCGGGCAGCCGACGCCGACGTCGTCATGTTGATCGAACTGGGCGACGCCACCGCGCCCCATCTGGAGGACTTTGTCGGACGCTATCCGCATCGCATCGCCAGCCCGCGAATCGATCGTCCGAATGGTGCTGTCCGGTCGGTGGTCGCCTCACGCTACCCGCTTGCGGTCCTTCCGCGTCCGGCCGGGGTCGAAGCGGTCGGCGCCACGGCGATCACGCCTCTCGGCCCGGTCAATCTGGTGAGCATCCATCTGACGCGCCCCTGGCCGTTCGAGGAATCCTGGGGCCAGATCAGCCAGACCCGGTCCCTCGACCAGATGCTGAAGGGGCTGGACGGGCCGGTCGTGGTCGCGGGCGACTTCAACAGCGTCTCCAGCGCCCGGATCGGCAAACAGGTCCAGCACGACATCGGCCTGCGCCCCGCCCCCGGATTTCCCGGCACCTGGCCCGGCGGCCTGCCTTCCGCCCTGGGGATCACGATCGATCAGGTCTACGCCTCTCCGGACCTCGCCTTCGTCGGCCGGCGGCTGGGCCGGCCGAACGGCTCGGACCACCGTCCTGTCGTGACGGAGATCACCCGCGCGGCGGACTGACCAGGGCGGCCAGCCGTTCCGCGTGACCGTCCGGGGGGAAGTCGTCGGCGATCCAGCCGTCCTCGAAGGCCTTGAGCAGCCGTCCCGTCTCCGGACCGGGCTCGATGCCCAGCCGCGCCAGCTCGCGACCGCCCAGGGGCATCGGCGGCCGCTTCCAGCCCTCGGCCAGCGCCAGCAGGCGACGGGCCGCGTCGGCTTCAGCCGGTCGTTCGGCCCATCGCCGGCGCAGGGCGTCCGCGATCGCGCGATGGCCATGGCGATACACCGCCGCCCTGACCCCGGCATCGCTCATTGTCAGGCTGACGGCAGGCGTCGCCACGGCCGCGGCGGCCAGCCTGTCCCGGGTTGCATTGGGGAACCGCAGCCGGGCTGAAGCCGCCCTGACCACGCCCTCATCGCACGGGAGCAGCAGCATCAGCCGGACGACCGGGTCGATGCTCAAGGCGACGGCCGCGTCGAACAGCGGCTCCATCTCCGCTTCCGGCAGGATCTGCGCCAGCACGCCGGTCCCGGCCATGGACCGCATCGCGATGCGGGGATCAGGTGCGGCCAGCAGGGTCATCAACTCCTTCGACACCCGTTCCGCAGAGAGCCGACTCATCCCCCCCACCATGGCCCGACAGGCCGTGAGGGCCGCGACATCCGGCTCGCCCCGTCCGTACCAGGCGTAAAAGCGGAAAAACCGCAGGATGCGCAGATAGTCCTCCCGGATGCGCGTCTCCGGATCGCCGACAAAGACGATCCGCCCCGCCGCCGCGTCCGCCACGCCTTCGCCCGTCGGGTCGAACACCCGGCCTTCGCGATCCGCGTACAGGGCGTTGAGGCGGAAATCGCGCCGCGCCGCGTCCTCCGCCCAGTCGTCCGTGAAGGCCACCGTGGCGTTGCGGCCGTCGGTCGAGACGTCCCGGCGCAGGGTGGTGATCTCGAACGGCTGGCGCTCCGAGACCGCCGTCACCGTGCCGTGGGCTATGCCGGTCGGTACCGCCTTCAGTCCGGCGGCGCGGATGGCGCGGTCGGTCTCCTCGGGCTTTAGCGTCGTGGCGATATCTACGTCTGCGACCGGAGCCCCGATCAGGGCGTTGCGCACGCAACCGCCGACGAAGCGCGCACAGCCCGCCCCGCCCGCCGCCTCCAGCGCCGCCATCACGGCGCGGGTGGCCGCGGCCGTCAGCCAGGGCTGATGCTCCAGCCGCACGGTCACGCTGCATCCTCCGCCACGGCGTCCGTCCCGACCTCACCATACAGCCGGGCCCGCAGCGCGCGCACGATCCCCGCCGTGACGCCCCAGATGTAGCGCTCCTCATGGGTGATGGCCCAGTACCAGCGGCGCGGCGGCCCCTCGCGGTCATAGGAGTCGCGGCGATGGTTGGCGGGGTCCATCAGATAGTCCCACGGAACCTCGAACACATCCGCCACCTCATCCAGCGACGGGGTCGTGGCGGGCGTCCCCGTCAACCAGCCGACCACGGGCGTCACCAGAAAGCCGGTGCCGGTCTCATAGGCGTCGCCGACTCCCAGCACCTCGACCAGAGCCGGGTCCAGCGCCACCTCCTCGAAGGCCTCACGCAGAGCCGCCTCGACCGCCGTCTCGCCGGGATCCAGCCGTCCTCCGGGAAAGGCGATCTGGCCCGTATGGCTGGCTAGGGTGTCGGACCGGCGGGTCATCAGCACGGTCGCCCCCTCAGGCCCCGCGATCACCGGGATCAGCACCGCTGCGGGCCTCAGGGTCCGTACAGGCCGTTCGGCTCCGGGGTTGAGATCGAAGTCCGACCGCGCCGGCATGCGATCCGGCGTCCAGTCCGCGGCCGGCTCCAGATGATTGAGCAGGCGCTGACGCAGCGTGGCCAGGCTCATTCCACGCCCGCCCCGACCGGGCCCAGCGCAAACGCCGCGCCCCCCGAACGCAGGGTCAGCCGGCCGTCCTCGACGACCGCCGTCTCGACCAGCTCATAGAAGACCGGTCGTGCGATCCGGGCCCAGAGATCGGCTCGGACGTGCACCGACGGCGACGGTTCGCCCGTCTCCGGATCCGTCTCCACCCGGATCGGATGCTCCGGCCCCGCTGCCGTCTCGTCGCCGACATCGGTGGTGAAGACCAGCGTCTCGCCTCGCCGCGCGACGCTCACCGCGCGGAACGGCAGGTCCTCGACCCTGATCGACAGCTTCTCGCCCGGCGTGACCAGCACATAGCCGTCGTCGTCCTTGCGCAGGACCGTCGAGAACAGCCGCACCAGCTCCGGGCGACCGATCGGCGATCCTTCGTGCATCCACACGCCGTCCCGCCGGATCACGATGTCGATCTCGCCACAGTGCGCCGGATGCCACAGATGCACCGGCGGCAGGCCACGTCGCCCCTCTTTGGCGTCGGGAGCCTGCTGCGCCGCGGCGGCGACGCCGGCCAGTCCTGTTTTGCTGTCGGGAGAGTCCGCCATGACCCAGACTTAAGGCGCATCGCGTGGATCGGAAAGGCGCCGGCCGCGGACTCAGGCCGGCCGCACCAGCCCCGCGGGCTCGTCCTCGCCGCGCCACAGCACCCGGCTGCGGTCGACCGGCCCGGCCAGGCGCACGCCGGGAGCGGGTCGGAAACCGAACCGTCCGAAATAGGGAAGATCGCCGACCAGCAGGACGCCTTGCGGTCCGGCATGTTCACCACACGCCTGCACCAGATCGGCGCCCAGCCCGGCCCGGCGGCAGTCAGAGGCCACGGCGATCGGCCCCAGAAACAGCGCCGGTTCTTCGCCGACCATAATGGCCCACAGCCGCACCGAACCGATCACCCGTCCGTCCTCGCGCGCCACGAAGCCGGCGGCGATCCGCGCCCGCTCCCGCAGGCGCTCCGCGGTCTTGGCGAACCGGCCGGGACCGAAGGCCGCCAGCACGAGAGCCTCGACGGCCGCCGCATCGGCGGCGGCTTCGATCTCGATGCGCCAGGGGACATCCTGGCGAGCGGGTCTGGGGAGGGCGTCGAACATGAGGGCGCGCAACTAGGGCTCGCGCGCTTCCGAATCAACCGGCATTTGAAAAGTCCGGCGCGCGCTTCTGGCTGAAGGCCATGAAGGCCTCCATCGCCTCAGGGCTCGACATCTGGCTGCCGAAGGCCTCGCCCTCGCGCTGCATCAAGGCCCACAGCGCCTCCGCGTCTCGCATCAGCCGCTTGGTCTTGCGGATGGAGTTGGGCGCACGCGCCGCCAGCCTGCCCGCCAGCTCGGCCGCCGTCGCCTCGACCTGGTCCGCGGGGACAGCGCGATTGGCCAGGCCCCAGGCGAGCGCCGTCCGGCCGTCGATCGGCTCGCCGAGCGCAAATAGCTCGAAGGTCCGTTGGTGCCCGAGCAGAGCCGGCAACAGCATCGACGACGCCGCCTCGGGGGCCAGGGCCAGATTGATGAAGGGGACCGACAGCAGGGCGTCCTCCGCCACCACCACCATGTCGCAATGCAGCAGCAGCGTCAGGCCGATTCCGACCGCGCGGCCCCGCACCGCCGCCACGGCGGGCTTGTCCAGATCCGCCAGCGCCTTGAGGAACCGGAACACCGCCATGTCCGCCGGCTGCTGGCCTTGGGACCCCAGGGCGATGAAGTCGGCGATATCGTTGCCCGCCGAGAAGCTGTCGCCCTGTCCCTGGAACAGCAGCACGCGGACGGCGTCGTCCGTTCGCGCCCGCTCCGTCGCCTCGGCGAGCACCGCGTACATGGCCTGGGTGATGGCGTTCTTCTTCTCCGGCCGCGCCAGGGTGACGGTCAGGACCCCGCCGGCCAGTGCGGTCTGAATGTGATCGGTCAAGCCGTCTCTCCCCGTTTGATCATCGTCCACCAGTCCACACCCTCTGCGTCACGGACGCGACGGACCCGGCCCCGGTGGAGCAGATAGTTCAGATGCGCGATCGCCTCGCCCGTGGCCATGCCCCGTACGCCGTCGCCAACCGCCCGCGCGAACAGGGCGCCGAAGACATCGACCGCCCGCTTCGGCGTCTGCAGCGACTTCTCCAGCCGTTTCAGCGAAACCTCATGGCCCCGGATCAGGGCGTCCAGCCGCGTGAGCGCGCCATGAAAAGGCTCGCCGTGCGACGGCAGCACCAGCACCTCGTCCGGGAACACGCCCTTCATCCGCTCCAGCGAGTCCAGCCAGTCGCCGAGCGGATCAGCGTCCGGCTCCGTCGGCCACACCGAGATGTTGGACGATATCCGCGGCAGGATCTGGTCCCCGCCCAGCACCACGCCGTCGGCCTCGCGCCACAGGCAGGCGTGCTCAGGGCTGTGCCCCTCGCCTACGACCACCCGCCAGGCCTGGCCTCCGATCGTCAGCCGGTCGCCTTCGCGGATCCGCACATAACCGGCGGGCATGGGCGAGACGGCCCGGCCGAACTGGCCGTACTCGCGGCGCCAGGTCTCGATCTGGCCCGCCTCCCACCCGGCGGCGCGATAGTAGGCGGCGCCCGCTTCCGGGGCCGGCCGGCCCGTGTCCGCGAGCAGCATGCGGGCCGTGACATATTCCACCCGGGTCATCACCAGCGGCGCATCAAATCGCTCGCAGAGCCATCCCGCCAGACCGATGTGGTCCGGGTGCATATGGGTGCAGATCACCCGCGTCACCGGCCGGCCGGCCAGCGGCCCGGACAGGAGAGCGTCCCAGCGGTCGCGGGAGTCCGGAATGTCGAGGCCGGTATCGATCAGGGCCCAGCCTTCCCCGTCCTCGACCGCATAGACGTTGATGTGGTTCAGGGCGATCGGCATGGACAGTTGCATCCACAGCACCCCCGGCGCGACAGCGACGGCCTCGCCGAGCCCCGGGGCGGCGGGATACGGATAGGTCAGGCCGCGCCCGCCCGGCGGAGAATCCTTCTTCTTCGGAGTGACACCGTCCGCCAAGTCCGTCTCCAATTGCAACGCATGCGTTTGTTACGACTTCGCCGGGCCTCCGTCCAGCCGTCCGGGCCTCACGCCTTGACCACGCCACATCCGGCCGCCAAGGGATCGAACAGGTTTTCCCATCCGGAGTGTTCCCCGTGTTCCAGAGACAATTGCTCGCGCTCGTCGGCGGCGCCATGGCCTTGGTGCTTGTAGCGAGCCAGCCGGCGCGGGCCCAGGACCTGCCCCTGCCGTCCACGCCTGGCGCGACGGAGCCCGGGCGCATCCCCGGCGTCGTGCCCCAGGAGCGGGTGCAGCCGGGGCGGATCAACGGCGAGCGTCGCAGCCGCCAGACCCGTGAACGTCCGGCCGCGGCGCCGGTCGCCCCCACTCCCGAAGAAATCAAGGCCGCGGCCCAGGCGCAAATCCTCGCCGCCGGCGCGACCTGCCAGGTCACCGAAGCGGTGCAGCCTGGCGTCAGCGCCGAACAGGTTCCGATCTATGAGGCCGCCTGCGCCGAAGGTCCGGGCTACATCCTGATCGCCGCCACCCCGCCGCAGGCCTTCAACTGCCTTGAACTGGCCGGCACGGCCGCCACCGCCCGGATGCGCGATCCCGCCGCCGACGTGGGCCAGCAGTGCGTTCTGCCGGCCAATCAGAATGGTCTGGCCTTGATCAGCGGCTGGGCCCGCGAGGCCGGCGTGACCTGCACGGTCGACGAAGCCGTGGCCATCGGCAAGAGCGGCGAGGACAACGTCGTCTATGAGGTCGGCTGCGCCGGGGCCGACGGCTACTGGCTGGAAAAGGTCGGCGACGGCTGGAAGCTTCAGGACTGTCTGCAGGTCGCCTCGGTCGGCGGCGCCTGCCGCTTCACCACCGCCCAGGAACAGGCCGACGGCTTCGAGGCCAAACTGGCCGGCACCGAGGCGTCGGGTTGCGACGTCGCCCAGGTCCGCCTGATGGGCTCAAACGCCAACGGCCGCTTCTACGAGGCGAAATGCGCCGGGTCCGAGGGCTATATCGCCCGCGTGAACACCCAGGGCGTGACCCAGCAGATCTACCCCTGCGCAACCGCCCAGCACATCGGCGGCGGCTGCACCCTGACGCCGGCTCCGGCGCTCGCCGCCGAATAGCGCGCCGCCGCAGTCGCGTCGACGATGACGCCCCGGAGCCGGTCTCCGGGGCGTTTTCTTTGGTCGCGCCCCGCGACCCCGGTCTTGACCACTGGTATCTGATGGCCAAGGGTGCAACCGGCGAGTTTCAGGAGAAGCATCCATGTTGGCGAAATCTCTCGCAGGGCTCGGTCTGGCCCTGGCCCTCTCGGTCTTCGGCGCGGGCGCCGCGCAGGCCCAGGCCGATGTGGGGGGAGCCACCGGCGTCACCTCGGGCGCGGACATGGGCTCCAAACTCGCCCAGACGAACGCTGTAGGCGATGAACTCAGCGCGCCCAGCCGTGATGTCACCCCCTCGCGCCTTCCCGACGCCGTCCGCGAGCGTGAGCGTTTCCGGGAGGTGACGCAGGCCCAGCGCGCTGGCGGATTGCGGGGACCGGACTACACCGCCCTCGCCCAGGCGGCCGTGACGGCCTCGGGCGTGCGGTGCGACGTAACCGAGGCGACCAGCCCCGGTGTGACTCCGCAACAGGAGTCCATCTACGAGGTCGCCTGCGCCACCGGGCCCGGCTATATCGTCGTCGCCTCCCGCACGCCCCGAAGCTTCAACTGCCTAGAGGTGGAAGGACGCGCCGCCGAAACCCGCGCGCTTTATGTCGAGGCTGATGTCGGCCAGACGTGCCTTTTGCCCGCCAATCAGAACGGCGTGGAGTTGATCGGGGCCTGGGCCCGCGAAGCGGGCGTCGCCTGTACCGTCGACGAGGCCATCGACATCGGCAAGAACACCGCCGGCAACGTCGTCTACGAAGTCGGCTGCGCGGGCGCGGACGGCTACTGGCTGGAGAAGGCAGGCAACCGCTGGAACCTGGTCGAGTGTCTCGAGGTCGTTTCGATCGGGGACGTCTGCCGCTTCACCAGCCCGCAGGAACAGGCGGCTCAATTCAAATCCCGGCTGGCCGGCACGGAGGCCGCCGGCTGCGACGTGACCCAGGTTCGCCTGGTCGGCTTGAACCCTGACGGCCGCTATTATGAAGCCAAATGCTCGGCCGCGGACGAGGGCTACATGGTCCTCGTCAACGAAGGCGTGGCGCGGCAGGTTTATCCCTGCGCCTCCGCCCGGCGGATCGCGGGCGGCTGCGCCCTCACCCGTGCGCCCGCCGCCGCCCCTGCCGGCTGAATCGGCCCCGACCGGTCGATACGCTCCGGAGCTCGCTCCGGGGCGTTTTCGTTTGGGCGATCGGCGCTTCACAGACCGCCCCGATGCGCCGTAAGCATGGCGGATGCGCATCGCCACCTGGAACGTGAACTCCGTCAACGCCCGCCTGCCCACGGTGCTGGCCTGGCTTGAGGCGGCCCAGCCGGACGTTGTGGGTTTCCAGGAGATCAAATGCCTGGACGAAAAATTTCCGCGCGAGGCCTTTGAATCGCTTGGCTACAACGTCGAGACCAACGGGCAGAAGACCTACAACGGCGTCGCCCTGCTCTCGAAGTATCCGCTCAGCGACGTGCGCCGCGGCCTGCCGGGCGCCGACGTCTCGGGCTTCGAGGCCGGGTTCGAACAGGCCCGATATATCGAGGCGGTGATCGAATGCCCCCGCCCCGTCCGCGTGGGGTGCCTGTACCTGCCCAATGGCAATCCGATCGGCACGGAAAAGTTCGCCTACAAGCTCGCCTGGATGGATCGCCTCCACGCTCACGCGCGTGATCTGCTGAAGCAGGAAGAGGCCTTCACCCTGTGCGGCGACTACAACGTCATCCCCACTCCCGATGACGCCCGCAACCCCTCGGCCTGGGTCACGGACGCCCTGTTCCAGCCCGAGAGCCGCGCCGCCTTCCGCGCCCTGAACAACCTCGGCCTGTCCGAGGCGGGGGCGCTGGGCAAACAGCCGCCGGGGACCTTCACCTTCTGGGACTATCAGGCCGGGGCGTGGCAGCGCGACCACGGCATCCGCATCGACTTCCACCTGCTGTCGCCCCAGGCGGCCGACCGCTTCGTGGGCGTCGAGACCCACCGTGACGCCCGCGACATGGAGAAACCCTCCGACCACGTGCCCGTCGTCGTCGAACTGGAGGACTAGGTCGTGGCCGACGTGCTCCGGGTCATACTGCTGGTGGCCCTGGCGGCGGCGGCCCTGACGACAGCGGCCCTGGTCCTGGCCTGGTGGATGGAGCCGATCCGGCGCATGCGTCGCGCCCTCATCAAATCCCTGGGGGTCACGCCGGAGGCCGAGGCCCTGTCCCCCGCCGAGGGCCGCGCCGCCGGCCTCGATTTCGACGGCGCCCAGGTCGCGGTGCTGTGGAACCGGGGCGGTTCGGGTCTGGTCTACGCCTTCGAGGAGATCGAGGGCGGGGAGATCATCGTCGACGGCCATGTCGTCGCCCGCGTCCGTCGCGGCGAGGCGCGCAAGGCGCTCGACCTGATGGTTCCCGACGCCGAACAGGTCGTCCTGCGCCTCATGTTCGCCGACGCCCGCCATCCGGAGTTCGAACTGGCGCTCTGGGACGCGACCCTGCCCGTCCAGACGAGCTCCCCCGGCGAAGCCCTCCGCCTCGGCCGCCGCTGGCTGTCGCATCTGGAGGCGTTGCTGAAGGGGTGACCTGAGACCGCGCGTCAGCGGACACAACGGGGTCACAACGGCCACGACGCGACCGGTGAGGACCGGATCGGACCGCTGTTGAGCATCAACGGGACCCTGGATCGAGGCCAAGGCCTCGATCTGGCCAGCGGCGAACGCCGCAATCCTGTCCCTAGCCTTGCAGGCCAAGCGCCGGTCTCTACACGTCGCCGGACCCGTCGTGACCGTTGTGACCCCGTTGTGTCCGTTGTGAAGAACCAGCTTCCGGCAGGCCCAGGAAGCGGAAGGCGCGTCAACGCAAGCCAGGATGCCGCCCACAGCCCTTCCTCCCACGCCCCCGGGCGGCTAGAACCCCCCATCCCTGTTGCCTGAGTATCCCGGAGCGCCCCCGTGGCCCGCCTTTTCGACGCCTACATCATCGCTGACTGGACCGCCGCCGAAGGCAAGAAGCTCGGCGAGGGCTCGGTCTGGTTCGGCGTGGCCAAGCGCGACGTGCGCTTCCGCCTGTATACCGAGACCCACAATGTCGCCACGCGCGCCGAGGGCGAGGCCCTGCTCGCCTCCCTGCTGGCCGAGCACCGCAAGCGCGGCGACCGTGTGCTGGTCGGTTTCGACTTCAATTTCGGCTTCCCCGCCGGCACGGCCGAACGGCTCAAGCTGACGGGAACGCCGTGGTCGGCGATGTGGAAATTCCTCGCCGCCAACGTGGTCGACAAGCCGGACAACACCAACAACCGCTATCAGGTCGCGGCCAAGATCAACCGGCTGATGACGGATGAGGCCTGGCCGATGTGGGGCGCGCCGGCCAATCAGGCCCAGCGCTGGCTGACCACGACCAAGCCGCCCGCCGGCTCGGGCGCCGACATCCCCGAGTTCCGCGCGACGCAGGACGCCGTCCGCAAGGGCAGGCTGCAGCCCAAATCCGTCTGGCAGATGCACGGCGCCGGCGCCGTGGGCGGCCAGACCCTGATCGGCATTCCGGCGGTGCGACGCCTGCTCGAGAAGCTCGGCCCCGCGGGCGCCGTCTGGCCCTTCGGCACCGGCTGGCGGGCGCTGGACGCCGCCGACGTCGAGCCCCTCTCCGCTCTGGTGGTCGAGGTCTGGCCGTCCATGTTCGACGCCAAACCGAACCCGGGCGAGTTCAAGGATCAGGCGCAGGTCCGCGTCACGGCCGAGCATTTCGCCAAGCTGGACGAGACCGGCGCCCTCTCCGCCGCCTTCGCCCCGCCCAAGGGCGCGGACGAGGCGTTGATCGCGAAGGTCGAGCAGGAAGAGGGCTGGATCCTGGGGGCGTAGGAAAGGCCCCCTTCCCGCCCCCGATCCTGCGTCCCCTTTCGACCCCCGAAGCTGTCTTCTCGCCCCCGCGCCAAATTTATTTGCTCACCACGGGTTCGCGCCCCCGTAAAATAGACCCCGGCGCTCCCCGGACCGCCGCCGGTCTTTGACAATCCAGCCCGACCGCGACCGTTTCAGGCGCGGTGAAATCCCCAGATCAGCCACGCCAGTCCGATGGTCGACAGGGGTCTGAAGGGCGCTTTTCGCGATTTTTCCGCAAGAGCGTCGGGTTTCACCGGAAAGAGGTTGGCCGTTGTCATCCCGGCCGAAGCGAAGCGAAGAGCCGGGACGCGCGAGCACATCTACCTCTCCCTCCCGGACGCTGCGTCAGCAGCGAGCCGGGAGACAGGTCGGGCACGGCGTGGCGGCAACCCGTCTCCCGGATAATCGAAGACGATTTCCGGGAGGCTTGCGTAAAACGGGCCTGCCGTCCCGGCTCTTCGCTTCGCTTCGGCCGGGATGACAAGCTCTGATCAGGAGGGAATCAGCCCCCCACCATCCCGAAGTCCGCCACCCGGCCCATGACCGCGCGCACCTGCCCCAGCAGTTTCAGCCGGTTCTCGCGCTCGGCGGCCACCTCGGAATTGACCATCACCTTGTCGAAGAAGGCGTCCACCGGCGCCCTCAGCCGCGCCAGGGCGGTCATGGCCGCGGCGAAATCCTCGGTCTCCAGCGCGGCGTCCACGGCGGTCGCGGCGGCGGCGGCGGCGAAGGCCAGGGCGCTTTCCTGTTCCGGCTGACCCGGCAGCCCGGTCTGGACCATGCCGGTCGGCAGCGGCCCCTTCTTCTCCTCGGCCTTGAGGATGTTGGACGCCCGCTTGTACCCGGCCAGCAGTTCAGCCCCGTCGTCCGTGGCGAGGAAGGCGTCCAGCGCCTCCACCCGCCGCACGATGCGGACCAGATCGTCATCGCCCAGCGCAAAGACGGCGTCGACGAGATCGTGCCGCTTGCCCTGATCGCGAAGGAGGACCTTCAGGCGGTCGGCGAAGAAGGCGAGGAGCGCGGGCACGACGGAAATGTCGATCCCTACCGGCCCCTTGCTGGTGAGATCGCCCGATACGTCGGCCTCGAAGACCCAGGACCCTTCGTGGACTGTCTGATGTACTCGCTCATGCGGTGCCTGGAGGACATCAGCGAGCGGAACACGAAGTTGATTCTCCAGCACCAGCCGGATGACCCCTAACGCCGCCCGCCTCAGCGCGAACGGGTCCTTCGACCCCGTCGGCTTCTCATCAATGGCGAAAAACCGGACCAGGGTGTCCAGCTTGTCCGCCAGCCCCACCGCCACCGTCAGCGGCGCGGTCGGCACCGAGTCCGCCGGCCCCTGCGGCTTGTAGTGATCCCGGACGGCGTCGGCGATGGCGTCGGACCAGCCCCCCTCCCCCGCTTCGCGGGTACTCCCCCCGACGGGGGGAGACTGTATGCGAGAGTGTCCCCCCGCCGGGGGGACCGAAGCCGGCGCAGCCGGGTTCGAGGGGGGCATGGCCCGCACGTAGTAGCCGCCCATCACGCCCTGAAGCTCCGGGAACTCCCCGACCATGGCCGAGGCCAGATCGGCCTTGGCCAGACGCGCGGCCTGTTCCGCCTGATCCGGATCCGCCCCGACCAGCGCCGCGATCTCCCGCGCCAGCGCGGCGATCCGCTCGACCCGCTCGGCCAGCGTCCCCAGCCTGGCGTGGAAGGTCACGCCTTCCAGCTTCTTCGACCAGACGTCGAAGCCGGTCTTCAGGTCCTCGTCCCAGAAGAAGCGGGCGTCATCCAGACGGGCCGACAGCACCCGGCTGTTGCCGGCGGCCAGCGCCTTGCCGCCGTCGCTGGCCTCGACATTGGCCACCACCACGAAATGCGGGGCCAGCCCGTGCGTCGCCGGATCGCGCACGGCGAAGTATTTCTGGTGCACCTTCATCGACAGCCGGACCACCTCGGGCGGCAGGCTGAGGAAGGCCGGGTCCATGTCGCCCAGGATCGGCGTCGGCCATTCGGCCAGCCCCGCCACCTCCTCCAGCAGCCCGTCGTCATCGACGAGCACGAGCCCCCGGTCGGCGCAGACCTTCCGCGCGCCCTCGAGGATGCGCAGCTTGCGGTCGGCGACGTCGAGGATGACGTGGTCAGCCTCCAGCTGGCGGCGGTAGTCGGCGAAGTCGCGGATCTTGAGCGGGCGGCCGGTCCCCATGAACCGGTGACCCTCGGTCGCGTCGCCGGTCTCGATCCCCTGCACCCGGCCCCCGATATCCGGCGAGCCGTCGGCCACGGTGAACAGCACGGGCTTCCCGTCGAACAGGCACAGGATCCGCTTCAGCGGCCGCACCCAACGCAAAGTCCCGTCGGCCCAGCGCATCGACTTGGGCCAGGGGAAGGCGCGGATGATCTGATCGACCATCTCCGGGATCAGCCCGGCGGTCGCCTGCCCCTTGCTGCTGATCACCGCGAAGAACACCCCGTCGCGCTCGACCAGCTGGTCCTTCGTCAGCCCCGTCTTCCTGAGGAAGCCTTCCAGCGCCTGCTCCGGCGCATTGGCCCTGGGTCCCTTGACCTCTTCCTCGCGGTCCGGCGTCGCCGCCGGCAGGCCCTCGACCACCAGCGTCAGCCGGCGGGGCCCCGCGAAGGTCGTCAGGGCCTCGTACGTCAGGCCGGCGGCCTTCAGCCGCTCCGCCGCCATCCGCTCAAGGTCACGCGCCGCCCCCCCCTGCATGCGGGCGGGAATCTCTTCGGAGAACAGTTCGAGAAGCAGTTGGGGCATCAGAGGGTCCCCCACGTCGGATCATTTTCGTAGAAGCTGGCTTTCTCCGCCGCACGCTTCTCACGCTCAGCGAGCCCCCGCTCCTGTTCCACCCACTCCGTCGCGCAGGCCTTACAGAGATCGCGGATGCGGCCGATGTAGCTCTGCCGTTCGGCCACGGCGATGGCCCCGCGCGCGTCCATCAGGTTGAACAGATGGCTGGCCTTCAGCACCTGATCATAGGCCGGCAGCACCAGCGCCTGATCCTGCGGCCCCTTCATCGCCAGCATCCGGCCAACTTCGCCGACCATGTCCTCGAACCGGCGCTTCAGGCCGTCGACGTCATAGCCGTGGAAATTGGCTTCCGACTGCTGGCGTTCGTTCTCGAGGAAGACCTCGCCATAGGTCAGACCCTCCCTGGTGAACTTCAGGTCGTAGACGTTGTCGACGCCCTGGACGTACATGGCCAGCCGCTCCAGCCCGTAGGTCAGCTCGCCCGAGACCACATCGACCTCGATCCCGCCCACGCCCTGGAAATAGGTGAACTGGGTCACCTCCATCCCGTCGCACCAGACCTCCCAGCCGAGGCCCCAAGCCCCGACGGTCGGGTTCTCCCAGTCGTCCTCGACGAAGCGGATGTCGTGCAGCTTCGGATCGATCCCGATCGCCTTGAGCGAGCCCAGATACAGGGCCTGCAGGTCGCCGGGGTTCGGCTTCAGGATCACCTGATACTGGTAATAGTGCTGTAATCTATTGGGATTTTCGCCATAGCGCCCGTCGCCCGGCCGCCGCGACGGCTGCACATAGGCCGCCTTCCACGGACGCGGACCCAACGCCCGCAGCACCGTCGCCGGGTGCAGCGTCCCCGCCCCGACCTCGATGTCATAGGGCTGCAGGATGGCGCAGCCCTGATCGCCCCAGTATTTGTGGAGCGTCAGGATCAGGTCCTGGAAGGCGAGCGGTTCGGCGGTCACGTCAGGCATTTTCGTCCGGGGAAGAAGGCCGCGGACCCTAGACGGGCGGGTCTTTGGCGGCAAGGCGAAGCCCCGCCATACGCTTCCTTAAGCGCCCTCGGGCTATCACCTGAGGATGAAGCAGATCGACCAGATGCGCCGGCGAGCCGCGCGCTATCTCGATATCGAGGCGGTGACGATCGCCCCGTCGCGCGGCGTCTTCTCGATGAGCTTCGACGACATCCCTGCGACCGCCTGGACCGAGGCCGGTCCGATCCTCGCCGAGCATGGCGTCACGGCCACCTACTACGTCTGCGGCGGCCTCGCCGGCGGCGTCAACATGGACCGCGACCAATTCGAGGTCGAACACCTGCAGGCCCTGCACGCCGCCGGCCACGAGGTCGGCTGCCACACCTTCGGCCACACCAGCGCCCTGCGGATGGACGCCGAGGCCCTGCGGCTCAGCCTCGAAGCCAACGCCGCCTGGGTGGCCGAGCGGCTTGGCGGTTACCGGATGACGACCTTCGCCTGGCCCTTCGGCGACGCGACGGTCGGCGCCAAACGGGTGGTGCGCGAACGGTTCGATCTGGCGCGCGGCGTGCGCGACGGGGTCAATACGGGCCGCGAGGATCGGGCCCTGATCAGGAGCATCGGGCTGGAGAGCCGGCGGCTGCCCGGCTACGACCTCGAAGGCCTGATGGCTGAGGCCGCGGCGTCGAGGGGCTGGCTGACGGCCTATGGGCACGACGTGTCGGACCGGCCGACGGACTATGGCTGCACGCCCGATGATCTCGACCGGGTGCTGCGGGCGGCGAAGGCCGCAGGGTTGGAGGTGCTGCCGGTCGGCGCGGCATGGAGCCGGGTACGCGCCTAGCGGTCGCCCATCCGCTCCAGATAGTCCTTCTCGATGGAGCGCAACGGCCTGCGAGAGCCGCGCGTGCCGTAGAAGTCCGGATCACATACCGCCTTCAGCGCGGACTCGCCGACGGACCCGGAAGACGGCCTCCTGAGGACCGGTTCAGGGGTCTGGTTGGTGAGCACCTGTCCCCCGACCATCGTCAGTTCCTGGACACGCTCGCCCCAGGCGAGCCCGGAACAGTCGAACTCGGCCTCATAGCGCATCCGCATGACGCGCTCCGCCGCCGGCGCGTCGTCCGACAGGGGCTGCGGCCTGGCTATGACATAGTGGACCGTGGCCGTGGCGAGAGGCGCCTGGCGCCGGACATCTTCCACCACGACCAACACCTCGTCGTTGGCCGAGGCGATGATGCGTTCCGAACAGCCGCCCAGCGCCAGTGCGGCGACCAGCCCCGGCAGGAGCAGACGCGCGAGCCTCATGCCGCTTCGGCCATCTCCGTCGCCTTGCGTCCGTCCGCCCACTTGATCAGGGCGGCGCGGGGGAAGGCGACGATCCAAGAGCGGGCGGTGTATTCGCCCTTCTCGATCAGGGCGGCGCGGGTCGGCGAGGAGGTGGCGGCGCGCCTGGTGTGAATCTCGCCCGGCCCCTGATGCACCATGAAGGCGCCGTGTTTCAGCAGGTTGAGCCGCAGATAGGCGAGGCGCGGGCTGATCTGCTCCAGCGGCGGATCATAGAACCAGCTGGAGCCCAGCATGCCGGCCATCTCCGGGCGGCGCTTGCAGATCTCGGCCGCCGTGGCCCAGGCGCGGTCCCAGCCGGCCTCGTTGAAGTCGGACAGTTCGCGGCTCTCGGTATGCACCTCCAGCCACGGCTTCCAGGCCTGGGCCGCGGCATAGGCCGGAATCACGGACCAGCCCCAGCCCTCGCGGGCGTGGCGCAGCACCTGGCCCGGCCCCATGGGCGAGCTGAGGTCGATCATCTGGGTGCGGGCGCCGGGCACGCTGAGAACCAGCGAGATGCGGACATCCTTGGCCCAGAAATCCCGATCGTAGGGATCGGCGGCGGCGGTCAGGAAGTCGGCCAGCCGCCCGATCCATTCCGGATAGAGCTCGAGCACGGCCTCCGGCAGGTCGGCGGCGGGGACGCGCGCCGGCATTTCAAGCGCCCAGATCGCAACCAGGGCGCGGCGATGATCGTCTGTCACTCTCGCCCCGAAAGCCTCGGCGAGGGCCTCCTCCGCGCGGTGTCCGGGCTGGTCGAAATCCCAGTGCGGGGCCGAGGCGGCCGCAGCGCCGGCGGCGGCGTCCTTGAGGCTGTGCAGACGGGCGCGATCCTCGGCCGGAACCTTGTTCAGGACGGCTTCGAAGGCGGCGATCCGGGCGGACGAAAGCGTTTCCATGCCCGCAGTCTAGCGGACACCGGTTTGCCGACGGTTAAGGGGACGGACTGCGTCAGCGCGGTCGACGCTGGCCGTCCACCTGTCCGTCGGTGGGATGGGGCACCGGGGGCGAGGAAACCGTGACGATCGTCGCCGCCGGCTCGCCGTTTGGTGCGGTCGTTCCGGGAGGGGCCGGACGGGCGGCAGAAGACCCGGCGACGGGCGGGGCGGGCGCGGCGGGCATGCCGGCGGAGGGCGTCGGCGCCGGCGTCGGGGTCGTGGTCTGCGGAAGAGCCTGGGCTGGCGCGGGGGCGGGGGAGATCGACATGTCCGGGACGGGCGGAGCGACGGGGTCGCGGGGTTCCACCGGCAGGGTCGGAACCGGCTGGGTCGAAGGCGGCGGCGTCTGGGCGAAGGCGGCGGGCGTCGCCAGAATGGCGGTCGCGGCTGCCGCGACCAGCAGGGGGGAGCGGGTCATGGGCTATCCCTTGATCGGGCCGAGGGCCGCACAGGGACGGTCGCGGTCTTCGGCGGAGGAAGATGCAGGAGAAAGCCCTGAAGCCGCCGCCGGGTTCCGGATAGCGCCCCCCGGCGGCCGGCGCCGTCAGGCCAGAAGCGTCTTTCGAATCCACCAGCCGGAGTGCTCTGATCGCAGAAGCTGTTCCGCCTCGGCCGCCGCGCCGGGCGTGTCGAACAGGGCGAAGACGGTCGCGCCCGAGCCCGACATGCGCGCCAGCCTCACCCCCGGCACGCCCGCAACCGCCGTCAGCGCCTTGCCGATGGCGGGCTGGAGCGTCACGGCAGGCGCCTCCAGATCGTTACGCTGACGTCCCAGCCAGGCGGCCACGCTTCGCGGGGACCAGTCGAGGGGCGGCGGGGGCATGTCGGCCGTTCCCGGCGGGCCCGAGTCACACGCGCGATAGACAGCCCCGGTCAGGGACGGCGCGCCCGGATTGACGAGCAGACAGGGAAGCGGGGCAAGCGCAGGCTCGAACGTCAGCCGATCGCCGCGCCCGCCGGCCCAGGCGGCCCGCCCGTGGAGACACATGGGCCCGTCGGCGCCCACCAGTCCCGCAACCTCCGCCAGGGCCCTGTCGTCAAGACGAAGTCCCAAGGCGTCCCGCGCCAGCTTCAGGGCCGCACCGGCGTCTGATGAGCCGCCGCCCAGCCCGGCGGCGATGGGCAGCTGCTTGTCCAGGGTGATCGCCAGCCGGGGCTCGCCGATCCCCGCCGCTTCGCCGAGGGCCCGCATCGCCCTGAGAACAAGGTTGTCTCCCTCGCCCTTGAGCGCGTCCGCGAACGGCCCTGAAACGGTCAACGACAGCCGGTCCGCAGGTTCGACCGCCACCCGGTCTCCGACATCGGCGAAGGCGACCAGACTGGCCAGCGGATGATAGCCGTCCGCCTCGACCGGCCCGACATGCAGGAACAGATTGACCTTGGCGGGAGCCAGGCGGCTGACCGCGGCCACCGTTCAGAACTGGCCGGCGGACACCGGCGGCGCAACCGACAGGCCCGTGGCCAGCTTCTGCTCCACCTCCGCACGGCGCTCGGCGTCAGGCGCGAGCGTCAGGACACGGTTCCACTGCCATTCGGCCTCGCGGCGCCGACCGACCTGCCAATAGGCGTCGCCCAGATGGTCGACGATCTCGGGGTTCGCCGGTTCCTTGCTGACGGCGCCCTCGAGGGTCTCGACGGCGAGTTCGTACTGGCCCTGCCGGAACTGGGCCCAGCCGAGCGAATCCTGGATGTTGCCGTTTTCGGGTTCGGCGGCGTGCGCCCGGGCCAGCATCTCGGCCCCCTGTTCCACCCGCCGCCCGGTGTCGACCCACATATAGCCAAGGTGGTTGAGGATGTCCGGATCGTCGGGCGCCGCCGTCAGCGCCGCCCAAAGTTCGGCCTCCGCCTCGTCGATCCGCCCGAGCGTCTCCAGCGTCGCCCCGCGCATGAAGCGCAGTGCGGAGGGCTGACCGGCGACGTTGACCGAGGGCCGGTTCAGGACCGCCAGAGCCTCCTCGTGACGCTCCATGGCCAGCAACTGCTGGCTCAAGCGGAAGATCACCTCCAACTGCCCAGGGGCCGAGGCGTCGGCGATGCGGAAGGCCGCCAGGGCCTCCTCATTCATTTCGTCGCGCTGGAAGCTCAGTCCCAGCCCGAACCGGGCGCCGGCGTAGAGGATCGGATTGGCGGCTGTGACCCGGCTGAACGCTTCACGCGCCGACGTCTCGTGACCCAGCGCCACCAGGCTGAGCCCCAGCCGCAGGGCGACCTCGTCGTCCGGCCCCAGACTGTCAGCCAGCCGCAGAAGGATGGCCGAAACATCGCGTTCGCGCCGCTCGGCGGACTGAATCGCAGCCAGCTTGATGGCGAAGGCGGCGTTCTGGCGGATCGTGGGGACGGGGGGTGCGGCAGCGCGGTCGAGCACGCGCCGCCGTCCGATCAGGGCTTCGGGGTCCGGCGAGGGCCCCGTAAGCGAGGCCTCATAGACGGTCAGCGCTTCGTCCCGCCGCCCTCGCCGCTCGAGGAATTGGCCGAAGTCGGCAGAGAACAACTGGGCGCCGAGCGGCGAGGCGGTGATCACCCTGTACTCCGCTTCCGCCTCGGCATGACGGCGCCGGCTCTCCAGCAGTCGGACACGCTGATGCCGCAGCACCAGCGCGTCCACATCGGTCGGAGGCGCGGTGACCGGGGCCAGGGCCGCCTGCCAATCGCCTGCTGACGCCGCGACGGCCGGCATGATGTAGCGCCCGATGGTCTCGAACGGCTCGGCGAATGGCTGCGCCCGCAGCATGGCCAGGCCCGTCTCGGCATCCCCGTTGTTCAGGGAGTCGACCACGACGACCAGTCGTCCCGCTTCCGCCAGCAAGGGCGTGTCCTGAACCGAGGAAGCCAGCTCCGAAAGGACCTGCAGATCGCCGGCGAAGAGGCCGGTACGGAAGGCTTCCTCGCCAACCACCGGCTGTTCGGGCGCCAGGGCCTGGCTCTGGGCCAGCAGATCCGCCCCGGTCACCGTGTCGCCCCGGAAGGCCGCCATCCGCCCGGACAGGTACAGACCATAGGCGGTCCGGCCCATTTCATCGCTCGGAACGGGCGACCAGACGGCCGGTATGGGGGGCGCTGCAGCCGGCACGGGCGCAGGAGACGCGTCTGTCGGAATCACCAGCGGAGGGTGGAGCTCGATCGGCGGGATCGTGTCCGCGCCGGGCCGAACAGGCGGCTGCGGAGCCAGCAGCGGGTCGACGTCGACCGGCGCCTCCTGCGCCACGCCGGGCGCGGCGATGGCCAGGACGGCGCAACCGGTCAGGAGAGAGGCGAGGCGGGAAAAACGCATGAGGGAACCCTCACCGGATTATGCGGCGACGACAAGGCCCCTCGCCCGCCCCGGGATGAATTGCCCGTCACATATTCGGATAGTTGGGCCCGCCGCCGCCCTCGGGCGTGGTCCAGACGATGTTCTGCGAAGGGTCCTTGATGTCGCAGGTTTTGCAGTGGACGCAGTTCTGGGCGTTGATGACGAAGCGGGGATCGGTCTTTGCGGCCTCGTCGCCATAGACGACCTCATAGACGCCCGCGGGACAGTAAAGCCGCGCCGGCTCGCCGTATTCGGGCAGATTGACCCGGATGGGGACGGACGGATCGAGCAGTTTGAGGTGCGCCGGCTGTTCCTCGGCATGGTTGGTGTTGGAAATGAACACCGACGACAGCTTGTCGAACGACAGCTTCCCGTCCGGCTTGGGATAGGCGATGGGCTTGTGCTTCGCGGCCTTCTGGGTCGCAGCGGCGTCGGTCTTTCCGTGCTTGAGCGTCCACGGCAGGTTCAGGCCCGTGATCGACGAGAACCACATGTCGAACAGGCCCAGCGCCCCGCCGAGGCTGGTGCCGAATTTCGAGAGATAGGGCTTGGCGTTCCGGACCTGCTTCAGCTCCTTGTAGACCCAGCTCTTCTCATAGGCGGTCTGGTACTCGACCAGCTGGTCGCCGGCGCGTCCCGCCTGCACCGCGTCATAGGCGGCGTCGGCGGCAAGCATCCCCGTCTTCATGGCGTTGTGACTGCCCTTGATGCGCGGCACGTTCACAAAGCCGGCGGAACAGCCGATCAGGGCGCCGCCGGGGAAGCTCAGCTTCGGCACCGACTGGAAGCCGCCCTCGGTGATGGCGCGGGCGCCGTAGGAAATGCGGGTTCCCCCCTCGAGGTGCTCGGCGATCGACGGGTGGTGCTTGAACCTCTGGAACTCGTCGAACGGCGACAGGAAGGGGTTCTTGTAGTTCAGGTGCACGACGTAGCCGATGGCCACGTAGCGATCGCCGAAATGGTACAGGAAGCTGCCGCCGCCGGTGAACTCGTCCAGCGGCCAGCCCGTGGTGTGCTGGGCGAGGCCGGGCTGGTGCTTGTCCGCGGGCACCTGCCACAACTCCTTCAGGCCAATGCCGAATTTCTGCGGCTCGGCTGTGTCGCACAGGTTGTGCCGGGCCATGATGGTCTTGGCCAGCGAGCCGCGCACCCCCTCGGCGATGAAGACGTATTTGCCGTGCAACTCAATGCCGGGCTGGAAGTCGCCGGTCGGCTTGCCGTGACGGTCGATGCCGAAAACCCCCGCGACGACGCCCTTCACCCGGCCCGACGGCTCGTCCCAGACGACGTGACTGGCGGCCATGCCGGGGTAAACCTCGACGCCCAGCGCCTCGGCCTGCTCGCCCAGCCAGCGGCACAGGTTGCCCAGGGAGGCGATGTAGCAGCCATGGTTGTGCATCACCGGCGGCAGGGCGAACATCGGCAGCGAGGCCTCGCCCTGCGGGCCGAGGATGAGAAAGCGGTCCTTCGTCACCGGCGTTTCAAGCGGCGCGCCGCGCTCTTTCCAGTCCGGGAACAGTTCGGTCAGGGCCCGCGGGTCGATCACCGCGCCGGAGAGGATATGGCCGCCGATCTCGGCGGATTTCTCCAGCACGGCGACGCTGATCTCCTTGCCGTCCTTCTCCGCGCGCTGCTTCAGCCGGATCGCGGAGGCGAGGCCGGCCGGACCACCGCCGACGATCACGACGTCGTACTCCATCACCTCGCGCTCGACCCCGGCCAGGGCCTCGGCCGGCGGCAGCTTGTCGATTACGGCTTCCTGCCAGGCGTTGGTTGCGCCGCCTTCGATGGCGTTCTCGGCCATGGTGGATATCCTCGCACTCGGTGGGGTCTTGCTGTTTTCCGCTTATCGGAAGGTGACGCAAGGGTGGTCAAGGACTATCCCTTCGCCCACCGGACTCATGAACACCCAGCCGCTCGACACCGCCAGCGCCGAAAGCCTGCTCGCCTTCTGGCGCGACGCGGGGGTCGACGCCTGTTTCGAGGACGCCCCCGTCGACCGCACGCACGTCGCGCCCCCGCCGGCGGTCAAGGCCGTAGCGAAGGCGACGGCCTCCGTGACGCCGATCGCCGCGACCGGCGACGCCCTGTCCGAGGCGCGGCGTCTGGCGGCGGGTGCTGACACGCTGGAGGCTCTCGGTCTCGCCATCGCAAGCTTCGAAGGCTGCCCGCTCCGCGGCATGGGCGCGAAACAGGCGGTCTTTTGTCGCGGCAATCCGCAGGCGGAGGTGCTGGTCATCGGCGAAGGCCCGGGCGCAGAAGAGAACGAGCGCGGCCAGCCGTTCATCGGCAAGGCCGGCAAACTGCTCGACCGGATGCTGGCCGAGGCCGGGCTTGAGGGCCGGGTGTTCATCACCAACACCGTCTTCTGGCGTCCGCCCGGTAACCGGACCCCCTCGCCGACGGAACAGGCGGTCTGCGCGCCTTTCGTCGAACGCGCCTTCGCCTTGCTGAAGCCCAGGGCCGTGTTGCTGCTGGGCGCGGCCTCGGCCAGATCGGTTCTGGCGACCGACGAAGGCATCACGCGGATGCGCGGCCAATGGCGCGAATGGAGGCTGGCGGAGGGCGGCGTCTCGGCTCCGGCCCTTGCGACGCTCCATCCAGCCTTCCTGCTGCGCCAGCCGATCGCCAAGCGCGAGGTTTGGGCCGATCTGCTGTCGCTGGCGGCCCGCCTTGAGGCCTGACGGCCAAGCTCGTTCACCCTTCTGACTCAAAACCGCCCCAAAAAGGGGTGAAATCTTGACATGGGCCGGGGCCGCAGCGCCTTTCTGGCCTGACGACCGAACGAACAGCGCAATTGACCCGGGTCGAGACGGGTTCTTGAACGCTCTCAGGGGGGCCGCCCAGTGCGATTTGGATTACGCCGCGCGATTTTCGCGCCGACGCTGGCTCTGGTGTTGTGCATCACGGCGGGCGCCGTGCACGCTGGCGAGGACGACCGTCGCGTCCCTTCGACACTGAGCGCGGCCGATCGCCTGAGCTACACCACGGCCTTTGACGCGCTTCGCCGCGGAGACCTCGAGGCCGCCCGGGCCTCAGCCCGCCAGGCCGGCGACCGGGTTCTGCTGGGACAGGTGGAGTTCGAGCGGCTGTTCCATGCCGACTACTCCGCCACCTACGAGGAGCTGGCGGCGTGGCTTGAGGAATACTCCGACCTGCCCAGCGCCGATCGCGCCTGGAACCTCGCCATGCGTCGTCGCCCTGATGGCGCGGCCGAGCCCCGGCAGCCCTCGCGGATGGGCGGGGGTCGCCACTGGAACCGCATCGAGGCCGCCGGCGGCAATACCGAAGCCGATCCGATGAAGGCGGCCCGCGTGGCGCTGAACCGCGACGATCTGTCCGGGGCGGTGACGATCGGCGAACAGATCGGCGACTGGTGGACGGTCGGCCTCGCCCAGTATCGACTGGGTGAGTTCGGCGCGGCCAAGATCGCGTTCGAGCGTGTTCTGGACGATCCGACCGAGAACGGCTGGGTCCGGTCCGGCGCCGCCTTCTGGGCCGCCCGCTCCGCCGGACGATCGGGTCAGCAGGACCGGATCCAGCCGTTGCTCCGACGCGCCGGATCGTGGCCCGCGACCTTCTACGGCCAGATCGCCCTGCGGCAGCTCGGCGAGGAGCCGGCCATCGAGAACCTGGGCCCCACCCCCTATACTGCGGCCGGGCTGCAGCGGGTGTCGTACCAGGCCGATGAGCCGGTCGGCGTCGACGCCGACGAACTGGACGAATTCATCCGCTCGGAGCCCCGCGCGCGGCGCACCGTCGCCTTCTTCGAGGTCGGGCGGCGTTCCGATGCGCGTGAAGAGCTTCGCACCGGTCTGCGGGCGGCCGTCACCGACCGCGGTCGGCAGCTTTGGGCTGCGCTGGGTCGCGCGCTCGGGCCCAGAGTGACCGGCTCGGACAACGACGTGCGCCGCATTGACGCGGACCGCTACGCCCAGCCGCTGATCGACCCGGTGGGCGGCTTCACGATCGAGCGGTCTCTGGTCTACGCCATCGCGCGCAAGGAAAGCGATTTCAACGCCCAGGCCCGGTCCGGGGCCGGCGCCTACGGGCTCATGCAGGTCATGCCGACGACCGCCGCCGAACTCTCCGGAGATCGGGCCTTTGTCCGCGAGCCGGAACGGCTGTTCCAGCCGGCCGTCAATGCGCAGCTGGGTCAGGCCTATGTGAACCGGGTGTTGGCGATGCCCGCCATCAACGGCGACCTGCTGCGCGCGGCGGCGTCCTACAACGCCGGACCGGGGCCCATGGTGGCGGCGGTGCGCAAGCTGGGCCACGACGCCGATCCGCTGCTGCTGATTGAAACGATCGACGTGCCCCAGGCCCGCGAATATGTCGAAAAGGTCGTGGCGGCCTACTGGATCTACCAGCGGATGAACGGGCGGCCGCTGCATACCCTGGATGCGGTCGCTTCAGGGGCGACCTCGATCCCGCTCTCGCTCGACTACGTCCCGCCGCCGCCGGTGCCGGCCCAGCCGATTGAAGTGGCTGCGGTCGGCGCCCTCAGCGCAAACTAGATGTTGACCAGCAGCAGGGCCGGCAGGCAGCAGGCGATGACGATCATCAGGCCGTAGACCATCAGGCCTGGACGGCGGGTTCCGGGTTGTTCCGCGGGCATGGACATCTGCAACCCCTGGGCGCTGTGCGCTGCTGAGGGCTCAACATATCGCCGTTGTCTTAAGCGCGGGTTCCGCGGGGCGGTTAACGGCCCGCCAGCGCCTCGGCGGACCACTCCAGAAAATCAGGCTGCGCCAGCAGGACGTCGCGATAGGCCGCCGCGGTTCCGTCGTCGCCGTAGGCGGCCAGATCGATCTGGAAATGCCGGAACCGGGCCGCGACCGGCGTATAGAAGGCGTCGGGAACGGACCATTCGCCGAACAGGTACGGCCCGTCGACCCCGAACCGGGCCCGCATCTCTCTCCAGAGGCTGACGATCCGCCGGATGTCGCGCTCCACCGCCTCCCCGGTCGGCGGGGGCGACCGGTCCGGGCCGACCATGGTGTGGTCCGGCCCCATGCCGCAGTCGGTGCGCAGACCCATGAAACCGCCGTGCATCTCGCAGGCCGCCGACCGGGCGAGCCAGCGGGCGTGGGGGTCCGTCGGCCACAGTCGCGCCTCGGGATAGCGTTCGGCGCACCAGACCGAGATGGCCATGGAATCCCAGATCGTTTCGCCCTCGATCCTCAGCAGGGGCACGAGGCGGGAGGGCGAAATCCGCTCCAGTTCGGCCCGCCCTTCGGGTGAGTAGATGTCGATCTCGCAGACGGTGAAGTCGGCCTTGCAGCGCTTCAGCACCAGCCAGGGCCGCAGCGACCAGGTCGAATACAGGCGCGGGCCGATGATCAGTTCCATAAGCCCCTCCGTGGACGTCGGAAAGAATAGACCGGCGCCCCGCTCTCCGCCATGTCCTTGAGGCCGAGTTCGCACCGGCCCGTTACAAGCTGCGCTTGACTCCCGCCGGGCGTGGACCGACACCCCGCCCCCATGATCAGCCGCTATTCCCGCCCCGCCGCCGTCGCCATCTGGTCGCAGGAGACCAAATACCGGATCTGGTTCGAGATCGAGGCGCACGCCGCCACCAGGATGGCCGAGCTGGGGGTGATCCCGACCGAGGCGGCCGAGGCCATCTGGGCCAAGGGCCGGGACGTGGTGTTTGACGCCGACCGGATCGACGAGATCGAGCGCACCACCAAACACGACGTCATCGCCTTCCTGACCCATGTGGCGGAGATCGTCGGCGACGAGGCGCGCTTCCTGCATCAGGGCATGACATCCTCGGACGTGCTGGACACCTGTTTCGCGGTCCAGCTGGCGCGCGCTTCCGACCTGCTGATCGAGGGCGTCGACCGGGTGCTGGAGGCTCTTGAGACGCGGGCGAAGGAGCACAAGCTCACGCCCTGCGTCGGCCGCAGCCACGGCATCCACGCCGAACCGGTGACATTCGGCCTGAAGCTGGCCGGCTACCACGCCGAGTTCCAGCGGGCGCGGCGGCGTCTGGTGACGGCGAAGGAGGAGATCGCCACCTGCGCCATCTCGGGCGCGGTCGGGACCTTCGCCAATGTCGACCCGCAGGTCGAAGCCTATGTCGCCGACAAGATGGGTCTGGCGGTGGAGCCGGTCTCGACCCAGGTGATCCCGCGCGACCGCCACGCGGCCTTCTTCGCGGCCCTGGGCGTGGTGGCGTCGTCGGTCGAACGGCTGGCCATCGAGATCCGCCACCTGCAGCGCACCGAGGTGCTGGAGGTCGAGGAGTTCTTCGACAAGGGCCAGAAGGGCTCGTCGGCCATGCCGCACAAGCGCAACCCGATCCTGACCGAGAATCTGACCGGCCTGGCGCGGCTGGTCCGCTCCGCGGTCGTCCCGGCGATGGAGAACGTCGCCCTCTGGCACGAGCGCGACATCAGCCATTCGTCGGTCGAGCGCGGCATAGGCCCGGACGCCACCATCCACCTCGACTTCGCCCTGCACCGGCTGGCGGGCGTGGTCGAGCGGCTGAACGTCTACCCCGAGAACATGCAAAGGAACCTCGACCTGCTGGGCGGGCTGGTTCATTCGCAGCGGGTCATGCTGGCCCTGACCCATGCCGGGGTTTCACGCGAGGACGCCTATGCCGCCGTGCAGGAGAACGCCATGAAGGTCTGGCGCGGCGAGGGCCGGTTCCTGGACTTCCTGAAGGCGGACGCGCGCGTGACCCTGCCTCCCGAACAGCTCGAGGCGCTGTTCGACCTGGGCTATCACACCAGGCACGTGGACACCGTCTTCGCCCGGGTGTTCGGCGACCGGTGACGCTGGAGCCGTGACGGTGAAGCGGGCCTTCGACCCGGTCGTCGACGCGCGCACGCGGGTGCTGATCCTCGGCAGCCTGCCCGGAGACGCTTCTCTGAAGGCGGCGCAATACTACGCCCATCCGCAGAACGCGTTCTGGCGGCTGGTCGGCGGCGTCGTCGGACGCGACCTGGTCGCCCTTCCCTATCCTGACCGGCTGGAAGCGTTGAAGACGGCAGGCATTGGTCTGTGGGACGTCATCGCCAGCGCCCATCGACCCGGCAGTCTGGACGCCGCCATCCGGAACGCCGAGGGCGCCGACCTGGGCGGACTGGTCGACAGGCTGCCGGCGCTCCGGGCCGTCGCCTTCAACGGCGGAACCGCCGCCCGGCTCGGCCGACGCGCCATGGGGCCCGCCCCCGGGCCCGAACTGATCGACCTGCCCTCATCCAGTCCCGCCCATACCCGCCCGCTGGCGGACAAGGCGGCGGCCTGGGCCGTACTGGGGACCTTTCTCACCGGCGACTGACGGTGGTGCGGTCACATGTCGCGGCCTGATCGGGGCCCGCTTCGCATCTTTTCCGGCGCTGGACAGTACCTCCGCCCCGAACCGTCGACACGGCGGTCGCTCAGGAGAGAAAACCCATGAAGATCACCCGCACCGCCACCCTCGCCGGCGCATCCGTCGCCGCCATGCTGGCCCTCGCCGCCTGCAGTCCCGCCGAGGAAGCCGCGCCCGCCGACGCCATGGCGGCTGACGCCTCGGCCATGGCTCCCGCGCCGGCCGCCGACGGCACCGTCGTCGAGGTCGCCCAGGGCAATGCTGACTTCAGCACCCTGGTCAGCGCCGTCACCGCCGCCGACCTGGGCGCGACCCTTGGCGGGGCGGGCCCGTTCACCGTCTTCGCCCCCACCAACGCGGCCTTCGAAAAGGTCCCTGCCGCCACGCGTGAAAGCCTGATGGCGCCCGCCGGCAAGGCCGACCTGACGAAGATCCTGACCTATCACGTGGTCGCGGGCCGCGTGGACGCGGCGACCCTGACGCAGCAGATCCAGGCCGGCGGCGGCAGCGCCGCCCTGACCACGGTCGAGGGTGGAACCCTGACCGCCCGGGTCGGCGCCGACGGCTCGGTCACCCTGACCGACGAGAACGGCGGCGTCTCGCGCGTCGTCCAGGCCGACGTCGCCGCTTCGAACGGCGTGATCCACGCCATCGATACGGTGGTCATGCCCAACTAGTCCGGCCCACGCCGGATACGAGAAGGGCCGCTCCATCGCTGGAGCGGCCCTTTTTCGTTCAGGATGGAAGTTCGCGGCCTATTCGTCGTTGCGGATCTGCTCACGCGCGACCGAGGACAGTTCGTCCATCTTGCGGCGGATTTCGCCCTCCGACACGGTCAGGCCGGCGCCTTCCAGATCCTGTGCGATCTTGCGGTAGACGTCTTCCTCGCCAGGCTGTTCGAAGTCGGCCTTGACGATGGCGCGGCCGTATTCCTCGGCGCGCTCGGCGTTCAGGCCCATCTTTTCCGCGGCCCACAGGCCCAGCAGCTTGTTCCGCCGGGCGACGGCCTTGAACTCCTGCGCCTGATCGAGGGCGTATTTGGACTCGAAGCCCTTTTCCCGATCGTCGAAGGTCGTCATGGGCGTCGCAAGGCTCCGATGGGCGGCTGAAATGCAGCCGTGAACGAGGTGGTCTATAGCCGCCCCGTTGCCGAACGCAACCGGAACTCGCCGGGTTGCGGCGCCTTGACCACGCACCTGGACGCGGCGGCCCCGGTTTGTATCGCGGCGCCGCATCCGCTAAGGGTTCCCGCGACTTTTTCCCGCCCGCCCGATTCCGGATCGCGCCGCCCAGATATCTTCTGGCCGCGTGTTTTTCGTTTCCGGCAAGGCCCCGCCCGGACCCGCCATGATGAACGCCAAGCGCAAGAAGATTTACGAGGGCAAGGCCAAGATCCTTTACGAGGGACCGGAGCCCGGCACCCTGATCCAGTATTTCAAGGACGACGCGACCGCCTTCAACGGCGAAAAAAAGGCCCAGCTTGAGGGCAAGGGCGTCATCAACAACCGCATCAGCGAATTCATCATGTCGCGCCTGAACGGCATCGGCGTGACCAACCACTTCATCAAGCGGCTGAACCTGCGCGAACAGCTGATCCGCGAGGTCGAGATCATTCCGCTCGAGGTCGTCTGCCGCAACATCGTCGCCGGCTCGATGAGCCAGCGGCTGGGCATCGACGAGGGCACGCCCCTGCCCCGCTCGATCATCGAGTTCTACCTGAAGAAGGACGAGCTCAACGACCCGATGGTCACGGAAGAGCACATCACCGCCTTCAACTGGGCCACGACCCAGGAGCTGGACGACATGCTGGCCATGACGGTGCGGGTGAACGACTATCTCTCGGGCATGTTCGGCGCCGTCGGAATCACCCTGGTGGACTTCAAGATCGAGTTCGGCCGGGTGTGGGAGAACGACTTCTCGCGCGTGCTGCTGGCCGACGAGATCAGCCCGGATTCCTGCCGCCTGTGGGACACCAACACCGGCGAGAAGCTGGACAAGGACCGGTTCCGCCGCGATCTGGGCAATGTGATCGAAAGCTACACCGAGGTGGCCCGCCGCCTCGGCATCATGAAGGACATGCCGACCGTGATTCAGGGGGGACTGCACTGATGGCGAAGGTCAAGGTTCACGTCTTCCTCAAGCCCGGCGTGCTCGACGTCCAGGGCAAGGCGGTCGAGGGCGCGCTGCACGGTCTGGGCTGGGCCGGCGTTTCGGACGCCCGGGTCGGCAAACTGATCGAATTCGACCTGGACGGCGTGGCGGATCCCACCGCCGAGGCGAAGAAGATGTGTGAAACGCTGCTCGCCAACACTGTGATCGAAAGCTACCGCATCGAGGTCGCATGAAGCGGCTGATCCAGTTCTCCGTCGCGGCCTTCGTTCTGGTCTGCGTGTTGATCTTCGCGGCCGCCCTCGCGGGCGGTCTGGCCGACGACACGGCCTTCACCCCGGCGGCCAAGGAAGCGGCGCACTAGAGACCGGGGTCGCGATCATGCGTTAGGATCAGTCCTGAGCACAGCGAGGAGCGATCCATGGCCTTCACCGTCACTTCCACCGGCTTCAAAGACGGCGGCGCCCTGCCGGACGCCCAGGTTCAGGCCAGGGGCAACCGGTCGCCGCAGCTGAGCTGGTCCGGTGCGCCCGAGGGCGCGAAGAGCTTCGCCGTCACCTGCTATGATCCCGACGCGCCGACGGGCTCGGGCTTCTGGCACTGGACGGTAGCCAACATCCCGGCCGATGTGACCGAACTGGCCGAGGGCGCCTCCTCCGCCGGACTGCCGACAGGCGCTGTCGAGGGCCGCACGGACTTCGGCGAGCCCGGCTTCGGCGGCGCCGCGCCGCCGCCGGGGCATGGCCCGCACCGCTACATCTTCACCGTCTTCGCCTTCGATACCGATCGGCTTGACGTGACACCCGAGGATTCCGGCGCGGTGTTCGGCTTCAACCTGCATTTCCACACCCTGGCCAAGGCGTCGATCACCGGCGTGTACGAGAACCAGGGCTGAGCGCGGCGTTCGCGGGAGGGCGGCATGAAGCCTGTGGTTGTGATCATCGCAATGGCCGCGCTTGTCGCCCTGCCGGGCGCGGTAACGGCGGCGCAGGACGCGCCCGCCGTGGCCGCCGCCCCGACCGCGACGCCGGCGGGCATTCCGCTGGACAGCCCGTGGCGCCGCGCCGTCTATGAACAGGCGAACACCCGCCTGCAGCACCCGAGCTGGGGCGTGCGCCACTCGGAGCGCAATTATCTTCTGGGAATGGCGCTGGCCCGGGCCGAGGGACTGGCGGTTGATGAAGATGTCCTGTTCGCCGCGGCCGTCCTGCATGACTGGGGCGGTATCGCGCCCTTCGCCGTTTCCGGCGTGGATCACGCTGCACGCTCCGTCGAACTGGCCGAACCGTTCCTGACCGAGGCCGGATTCCCGATGGAGAAATTCCCCGCCGTCCGGGCCGCGATCCTCGGCCATATGTACGACAAGGAGCCGGAAGGCGCGGAGGCCGTCGTCCTGCACGACGCCGATGCGCTGGACTTTCTCGGGGCCTTGGGCGCGGCGCGCCTGCTGGCCGCGACCGGCGAAGCGGACGACTACGACCTCGCCCTGCGGCGGATCGAACGATTCGCCGTCGACATTCCGCCGCGCCTGAGGACCACGGCGGCGCGCGGCATGGCCACGCAGCGGGTCGCCGTCATGTCGGAATTCCTCGCCCGACTGCGAGCTGAAACGCCTGAGGGCGCCAGACCCTGACATAAGCCTCAAACCCTGCTAAACGCCCGCGCCATGAGCGCAGCCGTCATCGTCTTCCCGGGGTCCAACTGCGACCGCGACTGCAAGGTCGCGATCGAACGCTCGACGGGCGAGACCGTCGACATGGTCTGGCACCAGGATACGGAACTTCCCTCCGGCCTCGACCTGATCGTCCTGCCCGGCGGCTTCTCCTACGGCGACTATCTGCGCTGCGGAGCCATGGCGGTGCAGTCGCCGGTGATGCAGGCCGTGAAGAAGGCCGCCGACGACGGCGTTGCGGTGGTCGGCATCTGCAATGGCTTCCAGATCCTGTGCGAAGCCGGAATGCTGCCGGGCGCCCTGCTGCGCAACGCCGGGCTGAAATACGTCTGCAAGCCGATCAGCCTGACCGTCGCCAACGCCCAGACCCGCTTTACCGCCGGCTATCAGGGCCAGCGCGAGGTGGTGATGACCCAGGGCAACGGCGACGGAAACTATTTCGCCGACGCCGAGACCTTGGCCCGGATCGAGGGCGAGGGGCAGGTGGTGTTCCGCTATGTCGACAACCCCAACGGCTCGGTCGCCGACATCGCCGGCATCCAGAACGCCCGTGGCAATGTGCTGGGGATGATGCCCCACCCCGACCGCGCCTTTGAGGAAGAGCTCGGCTCGGCCGACGGCGCGACCCTGTTCCGCAGCGTCTTCGCCGCAGCCTAGGCCGACGCGCCGCTTGACCTGCGACGCCTGAACAGTCGATCTCGCCTGACTCACGGGGGGCCGGCCGATGTTCATGAGCGAACGCCAGAAGATGATCTCGGGCCTGCCGTACGACCCCGGCGATCCCGAGCTCCAGGCAGATCAGACCGCCGCCAGGCAATGGATGGCGCGGTACAACGCCGCCATGGCCGCCACCCCTGCCGAGCGTCGGGACCTGCTGCGCCAGAAGATGGGAGAGGTCGGCGAAGGCGCGATCATCCGGCCGCCGTTCCACTGCGACTACGGCTACAATATCCGCCTCGGGAAGGGCGTCTTCCTGAACTTCAACTGCGTCATCCTCGATGTCTGCGAGGTGGAGATCGGGGATCAGACCCAGGTGGGTCCGGGCGTGCAGATCCTGACCGCCGACCACCCGCGGGATCCCGTGGAGCGGGCCGCAGGCGTCGAGTTCGGCAAGCCCATCGTCATCGGGCGGAATGTCTGGATCGGCGGCGGCGCGATTCTCCTGCCGGGCGTGACCATCGGGGATGACGCGATCATCGGCGCCGCCTCGGTGGTGACGCGCGACGTGCCGGAAGGCGCGACGGCCGTGGGAAATCCGGCGCGGGTGAAGGTCTAGACGCCCCAGCCCGGAGCGGGTCTCACCGCGCCATAGGCGTCGATGGCCTGGAACATGGCCGAGACCAGCGCCCGCTCATCGTCCGTCAGCTCCGGCTTCCAGACGTCGAAAATCAGGATGGTGCGATCCTGGCCGCCTTCGTTGGCGGCCTCGTGTTCGATGGTGTCGTCGAAGGCCCAGGCCCGGCCCTCCTTCCATTCGCGGACGTCGTTGCCGACACGGAACCGGCACCCGCCAGGCACGATCAGCGGCAGGTGGCAGATCAGACGGGTGTTGATCAGGCCGTGATGCGGCGGGATTCGCGCACCGGCCTTCAATTTTGAGAACAGGATCGAAGGCGTCCGGCCGGGCACCCGGCATAGCGGCGCCTCGGCCAGGGCGGCGAGCGTCCGGGGGCAGCGCCGCGCGATGTCGGGCTGCTCTTCGCCGTCCTTCCAGAGAAACAGGGCGCTCCAGTCGGCGTTCGACGCCATACCATGGGCGTCGCTGTTCGGCCGGTTCGCGCGCGGCTCGACATAGGGTTTGAACAGGTCCGGTTCCGCCAGCAGGGCGTCCAGCTCGGCGCGGATCTCGCCCGCCGCCGCCTCCACCGAAGCCAGCCACGGCATGGCCTCGCGCGGCTGGAACTGGACCTGCGGAAGACCGGGAAAGAGGTAGAAGCGCGGTTCCTGCTGATACAACCGCTTTCGGCCGGCCATCAGGTCCAGCGACAGGGTAAAGCGGTCGCTGGACGTCGCGGGGTCAAACCCGCTCCTGACCATGCTGTCTGTCAGATAACTCTGGAACAGCGCAGACTGCGCCTTGACAGCCGCCTGTGCGCGGCGAAGGTCGGCGATGATCCCGGGCGGGAGGCCGGCCGGGTCGCCCACGCTGCGCAGCGCTGAACTGTAGAAGCTCGCCGCCCCTCGCTCGTCGCCAAGCGCGGAAAGCGCGTCGCCCTTGGCGATGAGTGCGCCCAGGTCACGCGGATTCGCCGCCAGCGCCCGATCGGCCGCTTCCCGGGCAGCGTGGTGATCCTGTTCGTTGACCGTCATCCGACGATCGGAGATCGCCGAGCGACGTCCGTCAAGACGAAAGCATCAGATCCCGCTGTCGGCCCGCTCGCCCGGCGCAGAGTCCTCACGGCCCACGGACTGGTCGAGGGCGTCGGGGTCCTCGTCATCGGCCGTGCGTACGCCGCCGGGATCGCGCTGGGCGTCGAGCTCGCGTTGACCCAGTCCCAGCCCCTGTTCCCGGGCCCGGTCCGCCTGGACGGTGTCCGTCTCGAAGGACGGCGCTTCGGCGGGCGTGGTTCGATCCTGATCGGTCATTCCGGTCTCCGTTTGCTGCAGAGATTCAATTGCGCCGGACTGGCGCAGGTTCCAGTCTGATGAACCTTCACCGCGCGGATGCGTAGTCAGTGCCATAGCTCCGGAGCCGCCATGTCCATTGTCCGTCCTACGTCGGCCCAGATCACGCGGCGCCTGATCGTCCTCGCCGCAGCCATCTTCGCCGTGGTCATTGGCTACAGCCAGACCGTCATCGGTTGGGGCCAGACCCCGGCCGAGTTCTCCGCGGACAGCGACGCCACCTTGAGGGTCGCCGGTTACGCCTTCTCCATCTGGGGCGTGATCTATCTCTGGCTGCTGATCTATGCGGTGCGTCAGGTGCTGCCGAATACGGGCGAGAGCCCGTTGATCCACCGGCTGGGGTGGCCGTCGTCGGCGGCTCTCCTCGGCATTGGCTGGTGGGTGGTCGCCGCGGCCTTCGACCGGGAAACCGCGACCATCGTGCTGATCTTCGGCTCGCTGGCCGTGCTGCTGGTCCCCCTGCTCGCCAACGCGGGCGCTATCCAGGCGCTGGCCCGCGCGGACCGGGACCGCTGGATGACCGTCTGGCCGCTGACCCTGCTGGCGGGGTGGCTGACGGTGGCGGCGCCTGTAAATCTGCTCACCGTGCTCACCGGCAACGGCGCCCTGCCGGAGGCGCTTTCGCCGACGCTGTGGGCGGCGCTCGCGATCCTCCTGGTCGCGGCAGCCGCCCTGGGCGTGACCGCGAAGCTGCGCACCCTCGCCTACGGCCTGCCCGTATCCTGGGGTTTGCTGGGAGCCTTCGTGGCCGAGCAGGAACGCAACCCGTTGCTCGCCTACGTCGCGCTGGGAGCAGCGGTCTGCGTCCTCGTGGGTTCCGTGATCCTGACCTTCCGTCTGCGTGGGGGCGTGGAGCGGTCCAGCGCCGCCTAGGGTGACGGGTCGCCGGGCTTGACCGCCTGTCCCGCCCCCACGTCAAAGGCGCCGTCTTCCTCGAAGCCGACGCTGCCGATCCCGGCGGCGGAGCCGGCCAGCCTCTGGCGGCGGCTGGCCATGGCCGTCCCGGGCGCGGCCTCGTCCATGGCGCGGGTTATCTCCGGATCGTTGGAGCGGTCCATCTGCTGGTGATCGGGCGGGGTCGGGTCGGTGTGGGCCGGCGTACGGGCCATCAGTCCTCTCCCTCGCCGGCGTGATCGTCGTTGGCGGCCGCCTTTGAGGCTCGCTCGGCGGCGGCGGTCGCGCCCACGTCATCGGCGGCGATCTCGGGAGCGTCGGGATCATCGGGCGTCGCGGCGGGGTCGATCGGCTGGTCGGTCAATGCGGCCTCCTTCGGCTGTGCCGACTCAATGGGCGGTTCGCGACGATGTTCCTTCCACAATGGCTGACACGACTCCGTTCAGCGGCTAGAAGGCGCGCCCATGAGCGCTCCCGAAAAGACCATGGCCGAACTGGCCGCCGAATACGGCCTGGCCCCGAATGAGTATCAGGTCGTCCTCGACCGGCTGGGGCGCGAACCCAATAACGTCGAGCTGGGCGTCTTCTCGGTGATGTGGTCCGAGCACTGCTCGTACAAGTCGTCGAAGATCCACCTCGGCAAATTCCCGACCAAGGGGCCGCGGGTCATCTGCGGGCCGGGCGAGAACGCCGGGGTCATCGACATCGACGACGGCGACGCCTGCATCTTCAAGATGGAGAGCCACAACCACCCGTCCTACATCGAGCCCTACCAGGGCGCGGCGACGGGCGTCGGCGGCATAATGCGCGACGTCTTCACCATGGGGGCGCGGCCGGTGGCCCTGCTGAACGCCCTGCGCTTCGGCGATCCGTCGCACGAGAAGACCAGGCGGCTGGTCAAGGGCGTGGTGTCCGGCATCGGCGGCTACGGCAACTGCGTCGGCGTGCCGACGGTCGGGGGCGAGACCAATTTCCACCGCGGCTACAACGGCAACATCCTGGTCAACGCCATGTGCGTCGGCGTGGCCAAGGCCGACGCCCTGTTCTATTCGGCCGCTCCGGCGCCGGGCCTGTCGGTGGTCTATTTCGGCTCCAAGACCGGCCGCGACGGCATCCACGGCGCGACCATGGCCTCGGCCGAGTTCGACGAGGATTCGGACGAGAAGCGCCCGACGGTCCAGGTCGGCGACCCGTTCGCCGAGAAGCTGCTGATCGAGGCGACGCTGGAGCTGATGGCCTCCGGCGCGGTCGCTGCGATCCAGGACATGGGCGCGGCGGGCCTGACCTCCTCCTCGGTCGAGATGGCCGGCAAGGGCGCGGTCGGCATCGAGCTGAACATGGACGCCGTCCCTCAGCGCGAGGAGGGCATGACAGCCTATGAGATGATGCTGTCGGAAAGCCAGGAGCGGATGCTGGCGGTGCTGAAGCCGGGCCGCGAGGCAGACGGGCATCGCATCTTCAAGAAATGGGGTCTGGACGCCGCCGTCATCGGCGTGACCACCGACACCGGCCGGCTGGTGCTGAAGCATCACGGCGAAACGGTCTGCGATGTTCCCCTCGCCCCGCTGTTCGACGACGCCCCGCTGTATGACCGCCCGTGGGTCCAGCCCGAGCTGCAGCCGCGCCTCGCCCCGGCGGACGTGCCCGCGCCCGAGAGCTGGGTCGACGCCGTGATCAAGGTGGTCTGCTGCCCGGACATGGCCTCCAAGCGCTGGATCTGGGAGCAGTACGACCGCCACGTGATGGCTGACACCCTGCACGACTCGGCCACGGCCGCGGACGCCGGCGTGGTGCGGGTGCACGGCACGGACAAGGGTCTGGCCATGACCTCTGACGTGACGCCGCGCTATGTGCAGGCCGATCCCTACGAGGGCGGCAAACAGGCCGTGGCCGAGGCCTGGCGCAACCTGACCGCCGTCGGTTCGCGGCCCATCGCCATCACCGACAACCTCAATTTCGGCAATCCGCAGCGGCCCGAAATCATGGGCCAGATCGTCCGCGCCATCGACGGCATGGCCGAAGCCTGCCGCGTGCTGGACTTCCCGGTCGTGAGCGGGAACGTGTCGCTCTATAATGAGACCAATGGCGCGGCCATTCCGCCGACCCCGACGGTCGGGGCTGTCGGCCTGCTGACCAACTACGACGTCGTCGTCGGCTTCGGCGGCATGGTCGAGGGCGACGTGCTGGTGCTGATCGGCGAGACGGTCGGCGAGCTGGGCGCGTCCATCTATCTGCGCGAGGTGCTGGGGCGCGAGGACGGGGCCCCGCCGCCGGTCGACCTGGCGCTGGAGCGCAAGACTGGCGACTTCGTGCGCGACCAGATCGAGGCCGGGGCCCTGACCTGCGTCCACGACCTGTCGGACGGCGGCTTGATCGGGGCGGCGGCGGACATGGCGCTGGCCTCTGACGTGGGGCTCGATCTGGACGCCACCTCGGCCGCCCACGCCCATATCCTGCTCTTCGGCGAGGATCAGGCGCGGTATCTGGTGGCGGTCGCCGATGCGACCGAGATCCTCGCCGCCGCCCAGGCCGCCGGGGTGCGCGCCGCCGTCGTCGGCCGGGCCAAGGGCCGGGACTTTTCCTCCGGCGGGCCTGGCGGCGATCTGTTCCGCCTCCCGCTGGACCACCTGCGCGAGATGCACGAAAGCTGGATGCCGAACTGGATCGAAAGAACAGCCTGATGCGCCTCGCACCGATCGTCCTCGCCGCTCTCGCCCTGACGGTCGCCGCCTGCGACGGCGGGGGCGATCCGGTCCAGCAGGCCCTGCGCGACGCCTCTGCGGAGAATCACGCCGCAACCGTTCAGGAGGGCGTGGTTTCCGCGCCGGGCCACGGCGCCGCGGCTCACGCGGTCACGCCGGGCGATCAGGCCTTCGCCGGCTCCGAGGCCGAAATGCACGCCCGCATGGGCACGGCGTCAGGCGCCACGGTGGACGAGGCCTATATCGCCAAGATGATCGAGCATCACCGCGGCGCCGTGGCCATGGCCGACGTCGCCCTGGCGCAGTCCCACGATCCGGAAATCCGGCGCATGGCCCAGGCGGTGAAGGACACACAGACGCGCGAGATCGCTGAAATGCAGGCCTGGCGCGCGGCGACTCAACCGACCCCGTGACGTCCGTCACATTTCCGGGCTAGGTCGGACCCTTGCCGCCGGAGATCCCTATGCGCTCGCTTGATTCCGTCTCCCGCCGTGGGCTGATGCTGGCGCTCGGCGCCGGCGGGGTGGTCCTCGGCTCCGGCCGGAAGGCGCTGGCTGACCCGGTCTTCGCCGAATACCCCTTCCAGTTGGGCATCGCCGCGGGCGACCCGGCGCCGGACGGCTTCGTCATCTGGACCCGGCTGGCCCCCCGCCCGCTCGAGATCGGCCACGGCATGCCCTCGGCCCCGGTGCCGGTGAAGTGGGAAGTCGCCACGGACCGCGGCTTCGCCAACGTCACGCAGAGGGGCGAGGCGATCGCCCGCCCCGAGCTGGGCCATGCCGTGCATGTCGAGGTTTTGGGGCTGGAAGCCGGCCGCGACTATTTCTACCGCTTCACCGCCGGCGCAGAACGCACGCCGTCAGGCCGGGCGAAGACCGCGCCGGCGCCCGGCGCCGCCACGGCGCAGGCCCGCTTCGGCGTGCTGGGCTGCCAGGCATGGGAGCAGGGCTTCTACACCGCCCACCGCAAGGCGGCCGCGGAGGATTTCGACTTCGTCTACTGCTACGGCGACTACATCTATGAGGGTCGCGGCAGCCGGACCTACACAGGCTCGGGCGGCACGATGGAAAATCCGCGCCAGCATTTCGGCGGCGAGTGCTACTCGCTGGACGACTACCGGCGCCGTTACGCGCAATACAAGATGGACACGGACCTGCAGGCCAGCCACGCGGCGACGGCATGGTTCGTGACCTGGGACGACCACGAGATCGCCAACAACTGGGTTTCGGACCGGGATGACGGCGTGCCGCCCGAGGCCTTCCTGCTGCGACGGCAGGCGGCGGCCCAGGCCTTCTACGAGCACATGCCCCTGCGCCGCTCGGCCTTTCCGCGCGGCGCGGAAATGCAGCTCTACCGGCAGGCGTCGTGGGGCGATCTCCTGGACCTGAATTTCCTCGACACCCGGTCCTATCGCAGCGACCAGCCTTGCGACGACGCCTGGGCGGCGACCTGCGCCGGGGTCTCGGCGCGCGATACCGAGGTCCTGGGGCAGGCGCAGGAGGCGTGGCTGTACCGCAACCTCGACCGGTCGCAGGCGCACTGGAAAGTGCTGGCCCAGCAGATCATGGTCATGGACCTGGACCGCAAGGAGGGGCCCGAGCCCGGCTACAACCTCGACACCTGGGCGGGATATTCGATCCCGCGCCAGCGACTGCTGGACCGGCTGCGGGAACGCCGCATCGGCAACACGGTCGTCCTGACCGGCGACGAACACCAGAACTACGCCGGCGAACTGCACCGCGACAGCCGCAACCCGGAGGGCGCGCCGATCGCCTCGGAGTTCGTCGCCACCTCAATCAGTTCATCGGGCGACGGCCAGGACCAGCGCGCGGACGGCCGTCGCTACCTGGCCGACAATCCGTTCCTGAAGTTCAACAACGCCCAGCGCGGCTACGTCGTTTGCGACGTGACGCCCCAGCGCTGGCAGACCGAGTTCAAGGTGCTGGACAAGGTATCGGAACGCGGCGGGACCCTCACCACCCGGGCCAAATTCGCGGTGGCCAGCGGGGACGCGCGGGTGGCGGCCGCCTGAGTCAGATCGCCCGTCGCACAGGCGGCGCGTCAGCCTCGTCGCCGACATCAGGCGCATATTCGAGTATGTCGCCGGGGGCGCAGTCCAGATAGCGGCACAGGGCGTCGAGCGTGGCGAACCGCAGCCCCCTCACCTTGCCGGACTTGAGCAGGGACAGATTGGTTTCGGAGATGCCGATCGCGCGCGCCAGCACGTTTGAGCGGACCTTGCGCCGCGCCATCATCACATCGAGCCTGAGGATGATCGGCATCAGACGAACCGCGAGGCGTCGTCGTGGACCTCGGCGGCCCAGGCCATCACCCGCGCCATGACGAACAGGACCAGACCCAGCGCCAGGGCCTGCAGGCTATCCAGCCGCAGCCAGCCCTCGTCATCGAAGCCCGCGGCGGCGACCAGCAGGTGACCCAGTGTGGGGGCGACCGCGTAGGCGACCAGCCAGACCGCCATGACCGTCAGACAGCGGGCGTTCTCGACCGCCAGTACGACTCCCGCGCGGTACAGGCTGAACAGTCGCCGGAGCTGCCAGAGCACCGCCAGCGCGGGCACGAGCATCAGGCTGGCGGAGCCCGCGAGGGCGAGCCGGCGCGTGAACGGCATGGCGCCCAGCGTGGTCCAGCCCTCGATCAACCGCGGCGTCCCCGGCTCGATGAAGATCTGCAGACCGCCGGGCCGGACCTGCACCCGCGGCCCGTCGTAAGACAGCGCGGTCAGGACGGCGCCGAGAAGGAGAACCGCGGCCACGGCGAACATCGCCGTGAACAGCCACTGCAGCGGCCGGCTGACCGCCGCGATCCGGCCCAGCGCCGCGGGACGGGCCGGGACCGGCGGCGGAAGCGTGATGACCGTCGCGGTCATGGGCGTTTGAACAGCATGATTGACATTAATATCTTTATGTATTTCGATATGTCCACGACTGCAAGCCGAGGGGTCTCCATGCGTAACCTGAATCCTCTGGCGATCGCCACGGTCTTGCTGCTGGCGGTCGCCGCCTGCGCCAGTCCGGCCACCCGCCATCCGCTGATCGCCGCGGACCTGGGCGTTCCGTCATCCAACCGCCTGCTGGAAGCAAGTCTGGCCCGCCCGGGCGTCGTCGGGTTCGAGCGGGTGAGCTTCGCGCAGTGGACCGGCGGTCGGGGCGGCTTCATCGACCGGGACGATCCCCGCACGGCGAGAGTCCCCGAGGGGTTCGAGACCGCCGTCATCTACGCCTATGTCATCGATCACCCGACCCGCGGCCGGTATCTGATCGACGCCGGCGTCTCACGCGATCTGGAATCGCGTCTGGGACCGCTGATGCGCAAGGGGCTGGCCGACATGTCGGTCCGGATCGACCAGGGGCTGGCCGAATGGCTGTCCGGACAGGCAGCGCCGCAAGCCGTGTTCCTGACCCATCTGCATTTCGATCATGTCGGAGGGGTGATCGACCTCGACCCGACCGTGCCGATCTATCTCGGTCCCGGCGACGCGCGGGAAACCCACCCTATGAACGGGCTTCTGGGTCACCCCATCGACGCCATACTGAGGGACCGGGCGCCCTTGCGGGAGTGGGCGTTCGAAGCGGATCCCGAGGGAGGCTTCGCCGGCGTCCTCGACGTCTTCGGCGACGGCTCGGTCTGGGCCCTGCACACGCCGGGACATTCCCCCGGCTCGACCACCTATCTGATCAATGCGGTCGGCGGCCCGAAGCTGGTCGTCGGGGACGCCGTCTCGACCCGGCTCGGCTGGGACGAGGCGATGCCGCAGCCGGTCCCCGATCATGCCGACGCCGACGCTGAACGGTCCGCAGACCGTTTGAGGGGCTTCGTCGTCGCCCATCCGGAGGTCGAGGTCTTCCTCGGCCACCAGTCGCGCGCCGGCCAGCCGGAGCCGACGACGCCCTGATCCGCGGCCGCCGCCGCCTCAGAGATCGAGCCGGTCGGCCAGCAGGGCGACGAGGCGATCCGGCTTGCCGTCGAACAGCCGGTCCAGCAGGTCCTGCACCTCGCCCTCGACATAGGTCTGGCGGTCGATGACGGCGTGATAGCGCTGGCGTCCGTCCTCCTTGACCGACTTGACCGCCCCCTTCTGCATCAGGCGGTGCAGAAGGGTCTTGATGGTGGCGTCGGCCCAGGGCTGGCCGGCCTTCACCTCGTCAACGAGAGAGGCGAAGGACAGAGGTCCGCGGCGCCACAGGGCGCCCAGCACGACGCTTTCGGCCTCGGTCACGGCGATCGCGGCCCGGGTCAGGACCGCAGCACCGCGCGGTCGATACGCGCCTCGACGACCCAGTTGCAGACGACGGCCACGACGCCCGTGATCAGACCCAGCACAAACAGGAATACGGCCTCGGCCACTCCGGGCGCCAGCACCGGATAGGAGGGCTGCTCGCCGATATTGGCGATGGCGATATTGATCATCAGAACATTCCAGGCCGCCCCCAGAAGGCCGATCAACGGTCCGCCCAGTCGCAAGGCCTGCAGGAAGGCCGAACCACCCGTCAGGCGGGGGCCCGACAGGACCTTGCGCGCCGTGACGAGAATCGCCGTCAGGGCCGCCAGGATGAGCGCCAGCATCAGCAGCTTCATTGTCGGGGCGGCGTTGAACAGGATGTCGACCGGCGTCATCGCAGCCGCCCGCCCCACGCCGGGGACGAAGAACAGGGCGGCGCTCAGGGTGGATAGGCGAAGAACCGACATCGCGACCTCTTGGTTTACGGATGTAATCTACAAAGATTACGCTTGTAAACTTGACTGTCAAGCGGGATGATGAGGCTCATTGGCCTGGGCCCGCTCAATCATGCAAACCAGACGACCGGATCTGTTCAAGCGAGTTGAGCGGATCAAACGTCGCCGTATCCGGGCCGAACGGATCGAAGCGGCCCTGATCGTCGCCCTCGCCGGTCTGGTGCTCTTCAAGGGCGCCCCGGCCCTGGCGGGAATCGCCTCCGGAATCGGGGCGATGATGATGGCGCTCGTCCGGCTCTAGGCCGGGCGGTCAGCTCGCAACGGGAACGGTCTGGCTGAGCCGTCCCCCGACGCGGATCGGCTCGACCCGCGTGGCCAGCCCGGTCCGGTCGTCCGTCTCGACATAGACGCCGCAGACCGTAGCGGGTCCGTGCGCGGGGGCGTAGCGGCCGCCCGACAGGCGGGTGGTGAAGCGCCGCAGGGGCTCTTCCTTCTCGTTGCCGATGACCGAGTCATAGTCGCAACAGCCGCCGGCGTCGGTCTGGTAGGCCGTGCCGCCGGGCAGGATCTGGCAGTCCGCGGTCGGCACGTGGGTGTGGGTGCCCACGACCAGCGAGGCCCGGCCGTCGCAGAAATGGCCCATGGCCATCTTCTCGGACGTGGCCTCGCAATGCATGTCGACGATGATGGCGTCGGCGGCGATGCCCAGCGGACAGGTGGCCAGCTCCTTCTCGACCGCGCCGAACGGGTCGTCGACGGCGTCCATGTGGATGCGGCCCAGGGCGTTCATCACCAGCACCGTCTTGCCCGAATGGGTCTCGAACAGGTTCGCCCCGGCGCCGGGAGCGTCCATCAGGCGGGGATAGTTCAGCGGGCGAATGAGCCGCGGCTCGCGCACGATATAGGTCAGGGCCTCCCGCTGGTCCCAGCTGTGGTTGCCCAAGGTCAGACAGTCGGCGCCGGCCATGAACAGTTCGCGGGCGGTGTTCTCGGTGATGCCGAAACCGCCGGCGGCGTTCTCGGCGTTGACCACCACGAAGTCGAGTTTCAGGTCGCGCTTCAGACCCGGGAGGTGATCGCTCAGCCCGTCCCGTCCGGACTTGCCGACGACATCACCGAAAAAAGCCAGTCTCATTCGAAGGCTCTATAACCGGTCTCGGTGAGAACGCCATGCAGACGGATGTCATGCGCTTCCACCGGGAGCGCGCCGACCTCCTGGCCGGCATAGGCGAAGCCGATGCGTCTGGCGTCGGGCCGGGCGGCGAAGGTGCGGTCGTAGTAGCCGCCCCCCTGCCCCAGCCGGCCGCCCTGTGCGTCGAAGGCCAGCAGGGGGGTCAGGATCAGGTGGGGATCGACGACCTCCGCCAGCGGGAAGGGCGCGGGAACGCCGGCGTCGTCCAGCTCCAGCGGTTCGCCGGGCGACCAGCGGCGGAAGATCATCGGCGCGTGTCGCTCGATCACCACTGGCAGGCAGAGTTCGCGACCGGCCCGGCTCAGCGCGAGCGACAGGGCCTCAACGTCAAGCTCTGATCCAATGGCGCGATAGACGGCGACGATCTTCCCGGCGGGCAAGGCGCCGGCTTGTTCGGCTGCTCTCGACGCGGCGCTCGCGTCGAGGCCGGCCAGACGCTTCCGCGTCGCCCGCATCGCCGCCCGAAGTTCGCTCTTGTCGGACATCAGGACGTGCTCAGGCAGTGAGCCGCCGCGCGGCGAACGGTAGCGTGCTCGGGGAAGAGGTTGGCGGCGCCGCAAGAACCGTGAAGGGCGTTTAAATCCTCTCGACCTGGGTAGCCAGGTGGGCGCCGTGTGCCCAGGCCCACGGGCCTGATCAGGGACAGCTCCCTTTGAGTGAATTAAGGTCGCAAGGAAATGTTGCCTTCGACGAGAGCCGCAGCAGGACCCGCCAAGGCGGAAGATAGTCGTTTGCTTGCCTTCGCGCCAGTGGTTCGCGGTGATCGCGCACCGACGATCTCGTGAAGCGCGCTCGCGAGTTCGGGATGCCGGAAGCGGAAGCCGGTCGCCAGCGCCCGCGCCGGCAGGATCCGCTGGCCGCCGAGCAGCAGTTCGTCGGCGAAGGCGCCGAAGGCGAAACGGAGCGGCGCCGCCGGCGCCGGCAGCAGGGCGTGCCGGTTCAGGACCCGGCCCAGCGTGCGCGAGAATTCGGCGTTGGTGACAGGTGTCGGGGCGACGGCGTTCAGCGGGCCGCTGAGCCGCGGGTCCGCCACCGCGTGCAGGATCAGCCGCACGCAGTCGTCGAGGGTGATCCAGGACATCCACTGACGGCCCGAGCCCAGGGGGCCGCCGAGGCCGAACTCGAACGGCGTCAGCAGTCGGGCCAGCATGCCGCCGCCCCAGCCGAGCACCAGTCCGATGCGCAGGGTCACGACCCTGACGCCGCTCGCGCCGGCGCGAAGCGCCGCCTGCTCCCAGGCGTGGCAGAGGCGGTGGCTGAAGCAGCGCCGGGCAGCGCCCCCTTCGTCCAGCGGTTCGTCCGCGTGAAGGCCATACCAGCCGATGGCGGAGCCGCTCACCAGCACCTCCGGGCGCGTGTCCAGCCGGGCGATCAGCCGACGGACATCGCGGGTGATCCGGAGGCGTGAGCGCAGGACGCGGCGACGCTTGGCGAGGGTCCAGAGGCCGTCGCTGATCGGCTCTCCGGCCAGGTTGATCACGGCGTCGATGCGGCTGTCGGCGGGGATCTGGCTGAGGTCGGCGATGATCGTGATCGGAGCCGGGAGATCGGCCGAGGCCGGACTGCGCACCAGCGCCACAACCTCGTGCCCGGCGCCGGCCAGGGCGGCGATCAGTCGCCGGCCGATGAAGCCTGTCGCGCCGGTGATCAGGATGCGGCGCCGGCCGGGCAGCTCGCGCCCGATGACGGCGGCGTCCGGCGGGACCAGCCGGTCGGACCGGAGCGCGGCGGCGAGATCGCGCAGGCCGAAGACGAAGACCCCGGCCGCCGCCGCGCTGGCCATCAGGCTCCAGAGCCCGTGAGAGACCGGGACCAGCTCCGTGGGCCCGGCGGCCCAGCGGGTCAGCACCGGCGCGAGCAGGACGAGGATGGCGCCGTAGTTCAGGGCCAGCAGGGTGTGGGTGATGCGTTCGGACGCGGGCAGCCGGCGGGTCCGGTCTTCTTCCACGAAGTCCACGAGCGTGATGACCAGCTCGAGCCCGAGGGCCGCCATCAGCGCCATGGCCGCCAGTCCGCGCGGTTCGCTCCAGCTGATGAGCAGGAACAGGGCGGCGTAGATCAGGTTGCGCGCGCCGTGCAGGCGCAGCTCGCGGCGCTGCGACGGACGCCAGGCGAGCCGCTCCGTCAGCTCGTGGTGGAACAGGGTGTCGAACGCCCCCATGGCGATCTGCAGCGACAGCAGTATCCAGAGCAGGTCGGTCATCTCAGGCGTCCTTGAAGATGCCCTGCTGCCCGATCATGCGGCCAAGCAGGGGGTGGTCGAGGGCCAGGGTGAAGGCGAAGGCGCCGCCGCCGAGGTCGCGGTGCACGATCGTCAGACGGCCCGGTTCGGCCCAGCGCGGCAGGCGCAGGCGAAGGCCGAGCACGGTGGCGAAGTAGAAGGCGCTGCGGAACACCAGGGCGCCGTCCTCGACGGTCGCCGTCAGGGCCATGCCGACACCGCCGCCGACATGCTCCTCGAGCCCGGTGGGGCCGGCGAACCGTTTGGCGGAATGGATGATCTGCGGAAAACCCGAGCGGCGCACATAGAGCCGGGTCCAGACCTGGCCTTGGCCGACGGCGTCTTCGGTGACGGTGACGACGCCGGGCCCCGGTTCGAAGACCAGCGGCAGGGGCCCGCCGATCAGCCGCGCCGCCTCGGCCAGAACCCGTCCCGCCGCACTGACCTGAATCCCGTTCACGGCGCCGCAGTAGGTGACCGTCGCCCCGCCCGCCATCCGCTTCGAGAAGCGGCGGCGCACCGCCGGCGGCAGGGCGGCCCAGGCGGTCGCAGGCAGGAGCGCCCGAAACCTCAGGTCGGCGAGTTCGCCCGGGGCGGCTTTCGGCCCCGTTGCATTGATGGCGACAGCCGCCCCCATGGTTCCCTCCTCCGGTTATTTCGCGCCCGGGATCAGCGCGGCGATCCGCGCGCCGAGCCTGAGCAGCGCCATCAGCTTGGGCCGGGCCACCGTCGTGATCTGCCCGTACCAGCGGTCGACCGTCTCGGTGAACTCCAGCAACTCCCTGAGGCGCCTGAGAGCCGTCGGCGAGACGGAAGGATCGGTCTCCGCCTCGGCGACGCAGGCGCGCAGGGTGGCGAGGGCGGGATCGATCTCCTTGGCCTTGCGGCCGGCGGCGATGCGGGAGGCGACTTCCCAGACGTCGGTCTCGGCCTCGAAATGGTCCCGGCGGTCGCCGCGGACCGGGACGCGGCGGACCAGGCTCCAGTTCTGGAGCTCTTTCAGTGAGTTGGACACGTTTGAGCGGGCGATCTCCAGCGCGCCGGCGATGTCCTCGGCGGTCATCGGCCGGTCGGCGGTCAGCAGCAGGGCATGGATCTGGGCCACCGAGCGATTGACGCCCCAGAAGCCGCCCATCTCGCCCCAATGGAGAACGAACCGTTCGAGCGCGACAGGGAGTTTCGTTGTTTCTGTCATGACAGAAATATCAGACACGACAGATCGTGAGTCAAGCCGGCCTCGCCCGCGGCGTGGCGTCACAGTCCCTGGGCGATTTTCTCCAGACGCGCGGCGACGGCGTTCAGCGCCTCGGCGACACCGTCCGTCGAGGCCGCGGCGGCTGCGGCGGACGCGCCCGGATTCCCCAGCCTGACCTCGTGCAGTTCGTCCGCCAGCATCAGGCCCGCCATCAGGAACAGTCGGATGTCGCCGACATGGCCGACCTCGCCCGCCACCTGCCGCACATGACCGTCGAACTGTTTGGCGAGGATGCGGACGCGCTCCTCCTGGCCGTCCGCGCAGCCGACGGCGTAGGGGCGACCGTTGATCTCGACCGTCACCGTCGCCATCAGCGGCCCTCCTGTTCGGCCAGGGCGGCGCGGATTGCGTCCGCCGCATGAGACAGGGTTTCGGCGGCGTCGCGAGCGGCGGCCTCCAGTTCATGGATGCGGGCGCGGTCGGTCTCGGTCGAAGGCTCGGGCGCGAACAGGTCGTCGTCGGGCACGCGGCTGGTCCCGGTCGCCCGGCTCTTGAGCTCGAGCGTGCGGCGTTCCAGCAGCGCCAGCGCGCGGTCGACACGGTCCTTGGCGGCCGATGCAGCGTCCATTCAGGTCACGTCCTCCAGAATCCGTATAGAACCCGCCGACGCGTCGGGGTAAAGCGGCGCGCCTCCCTTTTTCCGCCTCCCGACGAAAGGTCCCCCCGTGACCGACGCCAAATCCGCATCCGAAAAAGCCACGCCGAAGCAGATGGCCGACGCCATCCGGGTGCTGTCCATGGACGGCGTCGAGAAGGCGAAGAGCGGCCACCCCGGCATGCCCATGGGCATGGCCGACGTGGCGACGGTGCTGTTCTCGAAGTTTCTGAAGTTTGACGCCAGTCGACCGGACTGGGCCGACCGCGACCGGTTCATCCTGTCGGCGGGCCACGGCTCGATGCTGATCTACAGCCTGCTGCACCTGACCGGCTACAAGGCGGCCACGAAGGAAGAGCTGTCCAACTTCCGCCAGTGGGGGTCGAAGACCGCCGGCCACCCGGAGTTCGGCCATATGCCGGGCGTCGAGACCACCACCGGCCCGCTGGGCCAGGGTCTGGCCAACAGCATCGGCTTCGCCATGGCCGAGCGTCATCTGGCCGCGCGGTTCGGGGATGACCTGGTCGACCACCGCACCTGGGTGATCGCCGGCGACGGCTGTCTGATGGAAGGCGTGTCGCAGGAGGCCATCGCCCTGGCCGGCCGCTACAGGCTGAACAAGCTGACCGTGCTGTGGGACGACAACGCCATCACCATCGACGGGGCGGTGTCCCTGTCGGACGCCACCGACCAGAAGGCGCGCTTCAAGGCCGCCGGCTGGGCTGTGAAGGCGATCGACGGCCACGACATGAAAGCCATCAAGTCGGCCCTGCAGTGGGCGACGCGGCAGGACAAGCCGACCCTCATCGCCTGCAAGACCAGGATCGGCCGCGGCGCCGCCACCATGGAAGGCAGCCACAAGACCCACGGCGCGGCGCTCGGCGCGGCCGAGATCGCCGCCACCCGCCTAGGCCTGTCCTGGGCGCACGAGCCGTTCGAACTGCCCGAGGCTGTCGACAAGGCGTGGAAGAAGGTCGGCCGCCGCGGCGCGAAGGAACGCAAGGCGTGGGAAGCCCGGCTGAACGCCTCTTCCCAGGCGGCGGACTTCACCCGCGCGATGAAGGGCGACCTGCCTGCCGGCGCCTTCGACGCCCTGAACGCCCGTATCGCCGAACTGGTCGAGACCAAGCCCGCCCAGGCCACGCGCCAGTCCTCGGGCGCGGCGCTGGACGAACTGTTCGCCGCCATCCCGGAACTGATCGGCGGCTCCGCCGATCTGACCGGTTCGAACAACACCTTCGTCAAGGGCACGCCGATCTTCGACGCACCGACCTATGAGGGTCGCTACGTCAACTGGGGCATCCGCGAGTTCGGCATGGCTGCGGCGATGAACGGCATGGCGCTGCACGGCGGCGTCATCCCCTACGGCGGCACCTTCATGGTCTTCTCTGACTACAGCCGCCCGGCCATCCGCCTCGGCGCCCTGATGGGGGTGCGGGCGATCCATGTCCTGACCCACGACAGCATCGGCCTGGGCGAAGACGGCCCGACGCACCAGCCGGTCGAGCATCTGGCCGCCCTGCGCGCCATCCCCAACCTGCTGGTCTTCCGCCCCGCCGATACGGTCGAGGCCATGGAATGCTGGCAGGCCGCGCTGGAGCACAGGGACGCGCCCTCGGCCCTGGCCCTGTCGCGGCAGAAGACCCCGGCGGTGCGGACCGTCGTGTCGGACGAGAACCTGTCGAGCCGCGGCGCCTATGAAATCCGCGCCGCAAACGGCGAGGCCAGGGTCACACTGTTCGGGACCGGCACCGAGTTGGCGCTGGCGCTTGCAGCCGCCGATGTTCTGGAGGCGGAAGGCACGCCAACCCGCGTCATCTCGGTCCCCTGCTTCGAACTGTTCTTCCAGCAGGACGCGGCCTACCAGGCCTCGGTCATCGGCCGCGGCACGGTCCGCGTCGCCGTCGAGGCCGCCATCCAGCAGGGCTGGGAGCGGTTCATCGGCGAGGACGGCGCCTTCGTCGGCATGACCGGTTTCGGGGCCAGCGCTCCGGCCGAGGTGCTGTACGAGAAGTTCGGCGTCACCACGGACGCCGTCCTTGCGGCGGTCAAGGCGCGGCTCTAGTCCCATGCCCCGCCTCGGCGCCGTCAGTCTGCTGGTCCGGGACTACGACGAGGCCATCGCCTTCTACGTCGGCACGCTGGGCCTCGACCTGAGCGAGGACACAGACATGGGCCGCGGCAGGCGCTGGGTGACTGTGACGCCGAAAGGCGGACAGACCGCGCTGCTGCTTGCGCGCGCCACCACGCCGGAACAGGTCGCCCGCATCGGCGATCAGGCCGGTGGCCGGGTCTGGCTGTTCCTTGAGACCGACGATTTCGCCCGCGATCACGCAGCATGGACAGCGGCCGGGGTGCGTTTCCGTGAGGCGCCGCGGCATGAGCCCTATGGCGTGGTGGCCGTGTTCGAAGACCTGTACGGCAACGCCTGGGACCTGATCGAACCGGCGAAGGCGCGGACTTCATGATGCGTATGGCGACTGCCTTGTTTGCGCTGTTGGCATGGACGGCGCCGGCGGCGGCGCAGCTTCCCGCGCCGACGCCCATCGTCATCGGCCAGTCCTGGGCCCTGCCCTCGACGATCTACGTGGGCCGACGTGAGATCAACGTCTGGCTGCCGCCGGGCTACGACGGCGGCGAAGCGCGGTATCCGGTGCTGTATCTGCTCGACGGCGGCCGGGAGCAGGATTTCCACCACATCTCCGGTCTGGCGCAACTCGGCACGGTCAACGGCACGACGCGCGATGTGATCGTGGTCGGGATCGCCTCGGTGGATCGTCGCAACGAACTGGCCCTGCCGACCGAAAACCCCGAACTGATCGCCCGCTATCCCACCCAGGGAGACTCCGCCCGGTTCCGGAGGTTCGTGGCGGAGGAGGTTCAGCCCTTCATCGAGGGGCGGTTCCGCACCAGCGGCGAGACAGCCTTGATGGGCGAGTCCCTGGCCGGGCTGTTCGTGGTCGAGACCTTCCTGAAGGAGCCGCAGATGTTCGACGCCTGGGTCGCCGTCAGCCCCAGCCTGTGGTGGGACGGCGGGCGACTGGCGCGCCAGTCGGGGGCCTATCTGCGCGACCATTCGACCGACGCGCGCACCCTGATCCTGACGGTCGGGAACGAGGGGGCCGAGGCGCAGGCGCTGATGGAGATCCTGACAGGCCAGTTGCGGGACCATGCGCTGCCGGGCCTGACCTGGAGCTTCCAGCCGCGACCGGACGAGAGCCACGCCACCATCTATCACGGAGCCGCGCTCGACGCCTTCAGGCGCCTGTACGCCGTGGCTCCGCCCGCAGACTGAGCACCGGAGCAAACATGAAACTCGGCACCCCCCTCTCCGACAGCGCCGTGCGCGTCATGCTTCTCGGCGCCGGGGAGCTCGGCAAGGAGGTGGCGATCGAGTTGCAGCGGCTCGGCGCGGAGGTCATCGCCGTCGACCGCTATCCGAACGCCCCGGCCATGCAGGTGGCGCACCGCAGCCACGTCATCCCGATGACCGACCCGCAGGTGCTGAACGGCCTCATCATGGCCGAGGCCCCGCACATCATCGTGCCGGAGATAGAGGCGATCGCGACGGAGGTGCTGGCGCAGATCGAGGCGGCGGGGCTGGCGACGGTGATCCCGACCGCCCGCGCAACGCAGCTGACCATGAACCGCGAGGGCATTCGGCGGCTGGCGGCCGAGGAGCTGGGGTTGCCGACCAGCCCCTACGCCTTCGCCACCTCGGCCGCCGAACTGGCCGAAGCCGCGCACCGGATCGGCCTGCCGGTCTTCATCAAGCCGGTGATGTCTTCCTCGGGCAAGGGCCAGTCGATGATCGAGGCGCTGGAGGACGCCGCCAACGCCTGGGCCTATGCGCAGTCCGGCGGACGGGTCGAGACGGCGACGGTGATCGTGGAGGGCCGGATCGTTTTCGACTTCGAGATCACCCTGCTGACCGTGCGCTCGGTGCGCGACGGCGCGGTCAGGACCGACTTCTGCGCGCCGATCGGCCACCGACAGGTCAAGGGCGACTATGTGGAGAGCTGGCAGCCGCAGGCGATGACGGCCGCCGCGCTGGCGAGCGCCCAGGACATCGCCCGCAAGGTGACCGACGCGCTGGGCGGCCTCGGCGTCTTCGGGGTCGAGCTGTTCGTGAAGGGGGACGAGGTCTGGTTCTCGGAAGTGTCCCCGCGGCCGCACGACACGGGACTGGTGACGCTGGCCACCCAGACGATGAGCGAATTCGCCCTGCACGCCCGTGCCATCCTGGGCCTGCCCGTCGACGTCAGCCAGAGGGACATCGGGGCCAGCGCGGTCATCTATGGCGGCATGGATGCGGTCGGGATCGCCTTTGAGGGCGTGGCCGAGGCCCTGTCCGTGCCGACCGCCGACCTGCGCCTGTTCGGAAAGCCCGAGAGCTACGTCAGCCGGCGCATGGGCGTGGCCACGGCCCGGGGCGACACGGTGGAGCAGGCGCGTGAACGGGCGCGCGAAACGGCCTCAAGGGTTCGGCCCGTCCGCAGCTAGGCGATCGGGCGCGGCCAGAACAGCCGCGGCCGCGGCCTCGATCATCGCGTCCGTTCCCTGCCGCATCTCGTCGGCGCGATATTGAATCTCGTGGTCAGGGGTCACGCCGACGCCCTCCAGCACATTGCCGGCTCCGGACCGGAAACTGCGAACCCCTATGCTCAGTTCGCCGCCGTCCGGCAGCAGGAGCTGGCGCGACGCGATGACGGCGCCCATCGACCTGAGGCCGAAGACGGGGCCGCGACCTGTCTCCTGGAAGGTCGCCGCGAAGACCTCGGCGCCGCTGGCGGAGCCGTCGCCGATCACGATCGCCACCGGGCCCGTCCAGACCTCGCGCGGGGGTCGGGTCCGGTAGGGAAAGCGGGGCAGATAGCCGACATCCACCCGGGCGTAGGGCTGAGGAACCGGGAAGAAATGGGCCAGCGCCCGGCCCACGTCGATGATCAGGCCGCCGGTGTTGTCGCGGAGATCGATGACGATGCCCCTGGGCGGGTCCGCCGAGACGGCGCGCATCTGCTCATCGAACCACCGGCGGGTCGCGGGGCCGAAATAGTCGAACGACAGGACCAGCACCCCGTCCGGCCGCCGCCAGGCGTCGCCGAGATAGGGCGGCAGGGGAATGACTGACATGCTGACTTCATGCTCGACGCCCTGGCCGTCGGTGAAGACCACGACCTGGACGTCCAGGTCCTTCCGCAGCGTCGATGTCAGCGACGCGGGCTCTCCGTTCAGGCGATCGGCGCGCCAGCCGGGGCGCACCCCCGCCAGGTCTGCCGGGCCGCCCGGCCGGATCGAGGTGACGATGAGCTGGCCATCCACATGCCGCATGCTGAAGCCGAGATTGGGGGTGGGCTCGAGACGGCTGAGCGCCCTTTCACGATGTCGGGTCGGCGTCACGGCGTTGGTGTGCCGGTCGCCGAGCAGGTCCAGGGTCTCATTGAGAGCGCCGTAGAACTCGCGCTCGGTCGGCCGGGCGATGGCCGCCTCACGACGGGCGGCGCTCTCGGCCCGCCAGTCTACACCGCCGAAGTCCCGCTTGTAGAACCGCCGGGTGACCCAGTTGACGGCGGCGTCGTAGACCCGGGCGTTCAGGGCCGCGCGCTCGGCCGAGCCGTCCGCCACCACCACCGGCGTCGGCACGCGGTCGTCATCCGTATAGGGCAGGAAGGTCTGGCAGCCCCCCAGCAGGACCAGTGCGCCGACGACCGCCCCGAGCCGCCGCACCCGGCGAACCGCCCGCACTCCGGAGCTCACTGGCTGGACTGGACGATCCCCGCCCGCTCCCCGTCAGCAAGCGCGGCGATGGCGGCCTCCAGCGCGAGGTCGGCCCCGGGGCGCAGGTCGTCCTGCGATCCCGACACGGCGATATCAGGGGTGACGCCGCGCTTTTCGAGCCGTACGCCCCCCAGGGTGACGAAGTCGGCGCGGCTGAGACTCAGCCGGCCGCCGTCCGGAAGCTCGGTCTCCTGGGAGATCAGGACAGCGCCGGCGGTCGGCGCCCCGATCACCACCGCGCGACGGGCTTCCTGCAGCGCGGCGGGGGTCAGTTCGGCGGCGCTGCGGCTGTTGGCATCGACCAGAACCGCCACATCGTTGCCGACGGGTTGGTCCAGATCGCCGCATCCGCCGGCCGTCCGCAGGTCGGTCCGCCGCCCGGAGCGGCCGGTGCGGGACGCCCATCGCCAGTCGCGGGGCAGGAAGCAGCTCAGGACGGCGTCGGCCTCCGCCAGCCGGCCGCCCGAGTTGCCGCGCAGGTCGAGCACCACATCCGTCGTCAACGGCAGGCCCTCCAGCTGATCGCCCATCCAGCGACCCAGCCCGGCTTCGAAGCCTTCGACCGTCAGAACCAGCACCCCGGGCCGCGAACGGTCGGCGACGAACGGCGGCGTCGGCTCCATCATGCGCGGGATCAGGGTCATCGGCCGGATGGCGCCGTCGCGATCAGCCAGCGCCAGGGTCACCGAGCGACCCTCGGCGATGTCCTGCTCCGGTGTCCAGAGAGCGCCCTCGCCCGAAATCAGACGCCAACCCACCGCCACGCCGGCCTCGGCGGCCGGCGAGCCCGTCCGGACCCGCTCGATCAGATAGGCGCCGCTCGCCGGCTCGGGCCGGAGCGTGACGCCGAGGGTGGCGCGCCGCTGGCGTTGCGTGTCCAGCCGGCGCGCCACGGCGGGCGGCACCGCGCCCGCGTGATCATCGTCGAGCAGGTCCAGCATGTCGCCGATCGCGCGGTAGAGCGACCGGTCATCCCCGGCCGCCAGCGCGATTGGCCGCCAGGTGCGTCGCGCGACGCTCCAGTCCACGCCGTGCAGGTCGGGATCGTAGTACTGGCTGCGCACCTCCTGCCAGACGCGGTCGAAAACCCGCTGGTTCATCCGCACCCGCTCGCGATCCGGCGGGGCCGGGGCAGCGACAGGGTCCGGTTCCGCGGCCGACCGGACCCCGGCGGCGAACGCAGGAGCGGCGATGAGCGCCAGGCCCATCGCCGCTGAAGCCGTCAGCATCCTGAGAAGGCGTCGGAAGATCATGCCGCCATTAAGGGGCCGCCCCGGGTGCGTTTCAAGTCACGAAGTCCCAGGCGATCAGTCTTCCCCGCCCAGCCGGGTCTCGATGCGGCGAACGAAGATCTCCGCGCCGCCTCCCGCACGGCGCTCGCCTTCCTCCAGGAAGCCCGAGCGGTCCACGTCCATCCGGGCGAAGGCGTCCCGCATCGGCGCGCTGAACTCGGCCTCGCTGATGCGGCCGTCGTTGTTCGCGTCGAGGTCGTTCGCGCCGTCGGGACCGCCCATGCGACGGATCTCGATCCGCTCGCCCGGACGGCCCTCGTGATGGCCCGCCATCAGGGGTGGGGCGCCCGGGCCGCTGTGCACGATGATCTCGCCTTCGCCGGCCGCGCCCGAGGCTCCGCCGACGAACACCATGGTGCGGCTTTCGCCCGGGCCGACATGGGCGCCGCCGTCGGGACCGTGACGGCGCATCTCGAAACGCCGGACGCCCGGCCCGCCCGGCCCGCGCATGATCAGGAGGTCGTGCTCGCCGCCCTCGTCCGGCGACCCGTGGCCGGCCGTGAGCTCCTCAGCCGAAAGTCGACCGTCCCCGTCCTTGTCCATGCGCCCGAAATGATCGTTCATCGGGGCCGCGAACTCTTCGCGCGTGACCTGCCCGTCTCCGTCCCTGTCGAGCCCCCCTGGGCCGCCGGTTCCCACGACCATCAGACGGGTATGGATCTCGGGCGGGACAGGCGGGACAGGCAGGGCGGGCGGGGCGGGCGGTTCCTGCATCAGGGCGGCGGAAAGGGCGATGAAGGTCAGCATGAGCGGCGGCTCCCGTTGGGCTAGGACCTGTTTCGACCACGGCGCGCTTGCCGCAGTGTTTCAGGGCGACCGCCGATTGTTTCAATGCTGAAATGACGCCGAGCGTCGGGTTCGCCACAATGGCCGGCATGCAAGCCGACGCCGCACCCCGCATCCTCGTTGTTGATGACGACCCCGGTATCCGCGAGGTGCTGTGCAGCTACCTCGCCCAGCACGGCTATGAGGCCACCGGCGCCGCTTCGGCGGCGGAGATGGATCGCGCGGTGGCGCACCAGCCGCCCGACCTGATCGTGCTCGACCTGATGATGCCCGGGGAGGACGGCCTGTCCGTGTGCCGCCGCCTCGCCGGGAAGGGGCCGCCGGTGGTGATGCTGTCGGCCATGGGGGAGGACACCGACCGGATCATCGGCCTGGAACTCGGGGCCGACGACTATCTGGCCAAGCCCTGCAATCCGCGCGAACTCCTGGCCCGGGTCCGCGCCGTGCTGCGCCGCCCGCGTGACGAGGCGCCGGCCGAGGGAGTGGCCCTGGCCTTCGCCGGCTGGCGGCTGGACCTGATGCGCCGCGAACTGACCCGCCCGGATGGCCGCGCCGTCGCCCTGTCTGCCGGTGAGTTCGCCCTGCTGCGGGCCTTCGCCGAACGGCCGGGCCGCGTCCTGACCCGGGATCAGTTGCTCGAACGGGCGCGGGGCGCCGACACCGACGTCTTCGACCGGGCCATGGACGTGCAGATCAGCCGGCTGCGCAAGAAGCTGGACGACGGCTCCGGCCTGGAGATGATCCAGACCCTGCGGGGCGAGGGCTATATGTTCGACGTCAAGGTTGAACGCCGCAACGGCGCCGGCCGGGGCCCAGCGTGAGGCGGCCATCGTCCTTTCCCGTGCTGGTGCAGGTCGCCGCGCTGGCGGCGCTGGCGGTGATCATGTCGCAGGCCGTCGCCTTCGGCGTCGTGCTGCTCGCCCCCGAGCCCCGGCCGGCCGGCTTCAGCATCGCCGCCGCGGCCGACGCCCTGAAGGGCGAGCCCGCCGAGACATCGGACGGGCGTCCCTTGCGTCGTCGGTTCGTCGACCGTCCGCCGGGTTCTGAAGCACCGGCTCAGCTGGACCCGATGGCCCTCGCGATCCGCGCGGGCCTTGCCCAGAGGCTCGGCGTCGAAAGGGCGATGGTTCGGGTCACGGTGGACCATGAAGCGCCCCGCCGTCGGAAAGGACCGGAACCCGAAGGCGGGAGTTCGACCGAGCGGGTGGACTTCGTTCTGGTCCGGCCCGGAACCGGTCCGCGCACGGTGATCGAGGCTCCGGCCCCGCCCGCCCCACCGGCGCCGCCGGACGCTCCGCCCCCGCCGCCTCCCGAGGGGACCATTGTGGTTCGTGGCGGCTCGGATGTCCGGGCGCAGCTGCGCATGCGGCACGCCGTCCCCCAGGAGGCCGGGGCCGCCTTTGTGATCGACCGTGAGACCCGCCAGTTCACCGTCCTCGCGGATCGGCTGACCTTCGCACCCTTCTCCGCCTCCGTGCGTCAGCCCGACGGCCGCTGGGCCCTGGTCGAGCCTCCGCGCGGACTGCTGGCCCCCTGGCAGCACAGGATCCTCATGGCTCTCGGCATTTCCATGCTTCTGCTGGCGCCGCTGGTGTGGTGGATGGCGCGGCGGCTCACCCGGCCGATCCGCGTCTTCGCCGACGCGGCCGAGCGTCTCGGCGCTGATCCGGAGGCCGATCCCCTGACGCCGTCGGGACCCAGCGAGGTGCGGACAGCCATCCATGCCTTCAACGACATGCAGGCCTCGCTTCGCGACCACATGCGCCGTCGCACCCAGACGGTCGCCGCCATCGCCCACGACCTGCGCACGCCGCTGACCCGGCTGCGGTTCCGGGCCGAGCAGGCGCCGGAGGCGGTTCGTGACCGGATGGCCGCCGACATCGAGGAGATGGACGCCCTGATCGGTCAGGCCATGGCCTATGTCCGGGGAGAGGCGACGCCTGACCGGCGCGAGGCCTTTGATCTGAACGCCCTCGCCGAGGCCTGCGCGGAGGGCTTCTCCGAGACGGGCGGGGCCGTGACCTTCAAGGGCGGCGGGAAGCTGGCGGTCGAGGCCGACCCCGCCGGCCTGCGTCGCGCTCTCGGGAATCTGATCGCCAACGCCGTCAAATACGGCGGGGCCGCCCGGGTGAAGGCCTTCGCCGAGGACGGACGCGCCGTCGTTCTGGTCGAGGATCCGGGTCCCGGATTGCCCGATGATGAACTGGAAGCCGTCTTCGAACCCTTCCACAGGGCCGAGCGGTCCAGAAGCCGCGAGACCGGCGGCGCGGGACTGGGCCTCACCGTCGCGCGACAGGCGGCGCGCGCCCACGGCGGCGACGTCACCCTGTCGAACCGGAGCGAAGGCGGTCTGGTCGCCCGGCTTCACCTGCCCCTCGCCCCGCCAAAGGAGATGTCCTGATGCGCGCCCTGGTCCTCGCCGCAGTCCTGCTTGGAGCCGCCCCTGCCGCCGTTCACGCCCGGACGTCGCCGCCGCAAGCCGCCCAGGCCGGCCAGTTCACGCCTCGCCAGACCGTGGCCGCCGTCGCCGGGCGCATCCGGGATCTCTATTTCGACCCCGCCGCCGGTGACAGCATCGCCGATGCTCTGGAGGCCGAGGCCGCCGCAGGCGCCTTCGACGACCTGACCGACGAGCGGGATCTGGCCGCGGCGCTGAGCCGTCGGCTGCGACCACTGGACGCGCACTTCAACGTCGCCTGGGATGCGAACGCGCCCGCAGGTCCGGTTCCGGCGCGACGGGCTCCGACCCCCGGCGCCGCTCCTGCAGCCGGCGATGCCGCCCGCCCTCCCGCCAACCCGATGGAGGCGCGCGGCCACTACGGCTTCCGCAAGGTGGAGATTCTGCCCGGCAACGTCGGCTATATCGACCTGCGCCAGTTCTCGAACATCGATTTCGACAATCCGGCCGATCCAGCCCGACGGGCCGCCGACGCCGCCCTGGCCTTCGTGGCCGACGCCGATGCGGTGATCTTTGATCTGCGCGACAACGGCGGCGGGGCTCCGTCCATGGTCGGCTATCTGACCAGCGCCTTCACGCCCCCGGACGCGCCCATCTACAACGTCTTCCACAGCCGCGAAGGCGTCGAGAGCGAGGCGCCGGCTGTCTTCCATCCGAGCCCCCGTCTGGAGGTCCCGGTCTATGTCCTGATCAGCGGCCGAACGGGATCGGCGGGCGAGGCCTTCCCCTACACGCTCCAGGGGGCGCGGCGGGCGACCATCGTCGGCGAGGCCTCGGTGGGCGCCGCCAATCCCGGCGGCATGGTCCCCGTCGGCGGCGGGTTCGCCGTCTTCATCTCGCAGGGCTCTCCGAGAAACCCGAATACGGGCCGCAATTGGGAAGGAACCGGCGTTCAGCCCGACGTCGCTGCGCCGTGGGACCAGGCCCTGACCCGCGCCCACATGCTCGCCCTTGAAGGAATCGTCGCCGCCGACGCCAGCCGCAGGGACGCTGCCTGGGCGCTGGAGGCCATGAACGCCGGGCCCGCTCCGGGGGATCTGTCGGCCTATGCCGGCGCCTATGGCGAACAGACCGTCTCCGTGGTCGGCGAACGTCTGCAGATCGTCCGCGGCCGGCGCCCGCCGGTCGTGCTGGCGCCCCTCGGGGACGGTCTTTTCACCGTCGTGGGCGATCCTGCCCGGCGGGTGCGGTTTACGCGCGACCCGGCGGGCCGGGTCACCACCATGGATTCCGTAGGGCTTGCGGGGCCGGGGCCCCGCGCGCGCCGAACGGACTGACGGCGCCGTTACAGTCGATCACGTCTTGTTACGGGCGCGGGGTTGATCCCTGAGGCCTCCGGTTCCATTGAAGCGCCAACCCTGACACCGCTTCTTCGGAGACCGCCCCATGACCGTCCGCGTCGCCATCAATGGTTTCGGCCGCATCGGCCGCCTCGTCCTGCGCTCGATTGTCGAGCACGGCCGTCGCGACATCGAGGTGGTGGCGATCAACGATCTGGGGCCTGTGGCCACCAACGCCCACCTGCTCAAGTATGACTCGGTGCACGGTCGTTTCCCCGGGACCGTGGAGAGCGGGGAGGACTGGATCGACGTGGGGCTCGGCAAGATCAAGGTCACGGCCATCCGCAACCCGGAAGAGCTCCCGCACAAGGAGCTGAACGTCGACATCGCCTTCGAATGCACCGGCCTGTTCACGACGAAGGACAAGGCCTCGGCCCACCTGAAGGCGGGCGCGAAGCGGGTGCTGGTCTCGGCTCCCTGCGACGGCGCCGACCAGACCATCGTCTACAAGGTCAACCATGACGTCCTGACCGCCGACGACATCATCGTTTCCAACGGCTCCTGCACCACCAACGCCCTGGCCCCGGTGGCCAAGGTCCTGCACGACCTGTTCGGCATCGAGCGCGGCTATATGACGACCATCCACAGCTACACCGGCGACCAGCCGACGCTGGATACGATGCACAAGGACCTGTACCGCGGCCGCGCCGCCGCCCTGTCGATGATCCCGACCTCGACCGGCGCCGCCAAGGCCCTCGGCCTTGTCCTGCCGGCCCTGAAGGGCAAGCTGGACGGCTCCTCGATCCGCGTCCCGACGCCGAACGTCTCGGTCGTCGACCTCAAGGTCGTGGCCGGCCGCGAGGTCACGGTGGACGAGATCAACGCCGCCATCCAGGCCGCCGCGGACGGCCCGATGAAGGGCGTTCTGGCCGTGACCGACGAGCCGCTGGTCTCGACCGACCTGAACCACATCTCCGCCTCGTCCACCGCCGCCCTGCCCCAGACCCAGGTCGTCGACGGCAAGCTGGCCCGCGTCCTGACCTGGTACGACAACGAATGGGGTTTCGCGACGCGGATGGCGGACACGGCGCTGGTGATGAGCAAGCTGATCAAGGCTTGAGCAACATGACCTTCCGCACCCTCGACGACGCCCCCTCCCTCGCCGGCAAGACCGCTCTGGTCCGCGTGGACTTCAACGTCCCGATGGAGGACGGCAAGGTCACCGAGGACACCCGGCTGCGCGTCGCCCTGCCGACGATCAACAAGCTGCGCGACGCGGGGGTGAAGGTCGTTCTGATGGCCCATTTCGACCGGCCCAGGGGCAAGGTCGTGCCGTCGATGAGCCTGCAGCCGGTGGTCGATGACCTCGAACACCTGCTCGGCGCGCCGGTCCGGTTCGCCGGCGACTGCGTGGGCGATGAGGCGAAAGCCATGATCGCCGACGTGCCGCTGGGCGGCGTGGTCCTGCTGGAGAATGTTCGCTTCCACGCCGGCGAGGAAGCCAACGACCCCGCCTTCGCCGCCCAGTTCGCCGAACTCGGCGACGTCTATGTCAACGACGCCTTCTCCGCCGCCCACCGCGCCCACGCCTCGACCGAGGGCCTCGCCCGGCTGCTGCCGTCCTATGCCGGTGAGTCGATGCGCCGCGAGCTTGACGCCCTGGACGCCGCACTCGGCAAACCGCAGAAGCCCGTGATCGGCATCGTCGGCGGGGCCAAGGTCTCGACCAAGCTGAACCTGCTCAAGAACCTGGTCGGCAAGCTGGACCGCCTCGCCATCGGCGGCGGCATGGCCAACACCTTCCTGTATGCCCAGGGGCTCGATATCGGCGGGTCCTTGGCCGAAAAGGACATGGCCGACACGGCCCGCGCCATCCTCGCAGAGGCCGAAACGCGGGGCTGCGAGATACTGCTGCCCATCGACGTCGTCGTGGCGAAGGAGGTCAAGCCGGGCGTCGAGACCCGCACAGTCCTCGTCCGCGAGGACATCGGCGAGGACGAGAAGATCCTCGACGCCGGTCCCCTGACCGTCGAGAAACTGGTCAAGGGCATGGCCCTGTCGCGCACCCTGATCTGGAATGGCCCGCTGGGCGTGTTCGAGGTGCCGCCGTTCGACGCGGCCACGGTCAAGGCGGCGCAAGCCGCCGCGCAACTGGTGAAGTCGGGCGCGCTGGTCGGAGTGGCCGGCGGCGGCGACACGGTCGCAGCCCTGCATCACGCCGGCGTGGCCGAAGACATGACCTTCGTCTCCACCGCCGGCGGCGCCTTCCTCGAATGGATGGAGGGCAAGCCCCTCCCCGGCGTCGAGGCGCTTCGGGCCTGAGCCGTCAGCCGCGCGTACGGCCCTCGCGCTCCCACGGATCACAGTCCGGAGATCCCCCGCCGGCGACCGAACTGCAGTCGGGCGTGCAGCGTGACGACTGCCGGCAAAGATCGTCCGTGGTCGGCAGGCCGGCGCAGCCTGCGAGCGCAAGTGTAGAGGCCAGAACTGCAGTCAGCCTTCGGCGCATGACAGGCTCCCCGCGGGCCTCGTCGCCCGCCTGACCGACCGTTGCATGGACGTTACGTCGCGGCCCCTCTCGACTTCTGACGACACTGCTCCGCTGTAACACTGCGTGACTTCGCGCGTTTGTGACGCTAGACCACCGGCAAAACTCACGGGCTCAGGAGACACCCCATGGCGCGCATCACGCTGCGACAGCTTCTCGATCACGCGGCCGAAAACGACTACGGCCTGCCCGCCTACAACATCAACAATATGGAACAGGGCCTCGCCATCATGGAGGCGGCCGAGGCGGTCAACGCCCCGGTAATCATCCAGGCCAGCCGCGGCGCGCGGAGCTACGCCAACGACATCGTCCTGGCCAAGCTGATCGACGCCCTCGCCGAGCTGTATCCGCACATCCCGGTCTGCATGCACCAGGACCACGGCAACGGTCCGGCGACCTGCGCCACCGCCATCCAGTACGGCTTCACCTCGGTGATGATGGACGGCTCGCTGGAAGAAGACGCCAAGACGCCAGCCAGCTATGAGTACAACGTCGACGTCACCCGCCGCGTGGTCCAGATGGCCCACTCCTGCGGCGTCTCGGTCGAGGGCGAGCTGGGCGTGCTGGGTTCGCTGGAGACCGGCATGGGGGAGGCCGAGGACGGCCACGGCTTTGAGGGCAAGCTCGACCACTCGGCCCTGCTGACCGATCCGGACCAGGCCGTGGACTTTGTGCGGGAGACCCAGGTCGACGCCCTGGCCATCGCCATGGGCACCAGCCACGGGGCCTACAAATTCAGCCGGCAGCCGGACGGCGCCGTGCTGGCCATGAACGTGATCGAGGAAATCCACCGCCGCCTGCCCGACACCCACCTGGTCATGCACGGTTCATCATCGGTGCCGCAGGACCTGCAGGACATCATCAACCAGTACGGCGGCCAGATGCCCCAGACCTGGGGCGTGCCGGTCGAGGAAATCCAGCGCGGCATCAAGAACGGCGTTCGCAAGATCAACATCGACACCGACAACCGCATGGCCATGACCGGCGCCATCCGCAAAGTCCTGGCCGAGAAGCCCGGCGAGTTCGACCCGCGCGCCTATCTGAAGCCCGCCAAGGAGGCGATGCGCAAACTCTGCCAGGAACGGTTCGTCCAGTTCGGCTGCGAGGGCCAGGCGTCGAAGATCAAGCCGCTGTCTACCGCGCAGATGGCGAAACGCTATGCGGCGGGCGAACTGAACCCGCACTTCGGATCCGCCGCCTCAAAGGCCGCCTGACCGGGCGACCCTGTCGGACGGGCGGATTGCGTCACCAGGCGCCGTACTGATCCCTGAATCGCCACTGGACGTCGCGAACGTCGCGCTCGGCGTCATCGACGGCGTCCTGGGCGCGGCGCCAGTCCCGCTCGACATCGGCGCGCTCGCGGCGGAGTTCCTGGATGCGGTCGCGGATCTGTTCCTTCTGCTCGTCCGTCAGGCCCTCGGCCCGCGCCTCGCGTTGCTTGCCGCCGATCTTGTCGTCCAGTTCCTCGAGCCGGGCGCCGAGGCTGGTGACATTGCTGCGGGCGTTGACCAGCGCCTGTTCCACGCCATGCACCATCTGACCGTCGCGGTAGGCCGGCATGAAGTCCGCCGCCAGATCCGCCGGACAGACCCCGCCATAGCCGGACCCGCTGCGGCCCGCGTGGAAGCCGTTCGCCGGCGTGCAATATCGGTAAAGTCCCTGCTCCCGGCCCGCCTCATAGGCTGCCCGGTCCGGCGTGACCCCATGTTTGGCGCAGGCCTCGGCGTGCTCGTTCAGACGGCTCATGCTCAAGCCGGACGCGCCGTCGGAATAGCCCTGTCCGGACCAGTCGCCGGCCATGCATTGCTCCGCACTCATGGTCGCGCAGCTTCCCAGCGTCAGGACGGCGCCTCCCGCCACCGCGGCGATAATCAACAGTCTCATGGCTTTGATCTCCCCTACAGCCCAGCTTGAAGATGACTCAAAACTGGTTAACCGCCAAGGTCGCGGCTTGCCCGGAGCGTGCGCCGACGTGCTAGATCGCCCCGACCGCCCGGGCTCGGGGCGGCGGAGCTCCCCGTGTCCGACGAACTGCTGATCGATGACCTTGCGGCCGACGAGGACCTCCCCCCCTCGCTTGAAGCCCACCTCGCGACCGGCGGCGCCCGCCTCGACAAGGCGCTGTCCGATATCTTCCCGACCCTGTCCCGGGCCCGCGTCCAGGCGCTTCTGGCCGTGGGCGCAGTCACGCGCGACGGCCAGCCCGTTGCGACCGCCTCGTCGAAGGCCCTGCCCGGCCTTTACGCCGTCGCCTTGCCGGCGGTGGTCTCCGCCATACCGCAACCCGAAGCCATCCCCCTGGCCGTTCTGTTCGAGGACGCCCATCTGATCGTGGTCGACAAGCCGGCCGGCATGGCGGTGCATCCGGCGCCCGGCAGCGAGACCGGCACCCTGGTCAACGCCCTGCTTCACCACTGCGCCGCGTCCCTGTCCGGCATTGGCGGCGTCGCCCGCCCCGGGATCGTCCACCGGCTGGACAAGCACACCTCGGGCGTCATGGTCGCGGCAAAGACAGACGCGGCCCACGCCGGACTCTCCGCCCTGTTCGCCGCCCACGACATCGAACGCACCTACATCGCCCTGGTGCGCGGCGCCCCCCAACCGGAGAGGGGCCGGATCGTCTCCAACCTCGGCCGATCGGCCGGCGACCGGAAGAAGATGGCGGTGCTCAGATCAGGCGGACGCGAGGCCGTCACGGACTATGTCGTCGAACAGGTCTTCGGCGCCGTCCCGCAGAAGGGCAGTCGCTCGGCGACGCCGCCCATGGCCGCGCGCGTCGCCTGCACCCTGCACACCGGCCGGACCCACCAGATCCGCGTGCACATGGCTTCCAAAGGCGCGCCCCTGCTGGGCGACCCGGTCTACGGGACAGGCAGCCCGGCCAGCCTCGTGCGAGCCGCTATCGCCGAAGCGGGCCTGACCCGGCAGGCCCTTCATGCGACGATCCTCGGCTTTGTCCACCCCGTGACCGGGGAGGCGCTGCGGTTCGAGACCTCGCCGCCCGAGGATATGCAGTCGCTGGAGCAGCAACTGGCCGCGCTCTGACGCCGCCAGCGACTGCGACAGGCGGGCCGCCGTCAGATTTCGGCCGGAGACCCCGGCAATGCGACGTCGCATCGTCGGCCCCTGCTTGATCCGGAGGCCCGCCGTGCGCACCGCACTATCCCTGACCTTCGCCGTGGCGGCTGCGTCCGTCGCCCTTCCCGCCACAGCTCAGCAGGATGAAGACGCCCCGACCACGATCGAGGCGGCTGTCGCCGGCCTGATCTCGGACGCGATGCCTGCCGAGCGTCGCCCGCAGGCCCGGCGCTGGAGCGACTTCCAACGTCGACAGGACGGGCAGATGGTCTGGGGTGTTGCTCCGCCAAACGTTCCGGACGGGATCCCGCAGAACTGCGTCCACAGCCGGACCGGCTGGATAACCGTCCGCGGCGCCACGGCTGAAATCCTCGCCTGCGGCGATCTCGAGGAAATCCAGTCCATATCCATCAAGGTCAGAGACCTCTGGCTGGGCTCCGGAGACTTGATCAGTGCGTTGATGAGCCGCGGTTTAAGCGCCGTCTTGTATCCGTCTACGGCGGCAGGCGCGCCCGTCACCTCGCGCCGCGACGGTGCTGACGCTCACTATCACGCTATGCTGACGCGCTACCCGGCATCCCGACGCTGGCGGCTCGAACGACCTGACGAGGCGGCGGCGTCCCTCACGGCGGAGTGGCGGTGCACCCGGCCCGGCACGCGCAGTGCGACCCGCTGCGCCATGACCTGGATCCTTGATTTCGACGCGAACGAACCGGCCGCCGACGAGACTTCCAGTCCACACGACCCAGTGCGTCTTGATTAAGGACTGACTTTCCGCTATACAGTCGCTCATTCGGTGCCGTGGCGCCGGGGCAACGGTCACGCTTTCGTGTGACCATCCGCCTCTGACAAAGGCGGAAACCCGAGCCTATTTCATCGGTTGAGGGGTGAGGCGACGGCGCACATCGGGTGGCCGTTTCCGCAGAGCCCGCTCGTTCTTACGGTCGGAGGGACCAGACTAATGGCTGTAGCCAGATCGCTCGCGGTGATGTCGCCTGAACAGGGACTGTCGCGTTATCTTACTGAAATCCGCAAATTTCCGATGCTGGCGAAGGACGAGGAGTTCATGCTCGCCAAGCGCTGGACGGAGCACCAGGACCCCGAGGCCGCCCACCGCCTCGTGACCTCGCACCTGCGCCTCGTGGCCAAGATCGCCATGGGCTATCGCGGCTACGGCCTGCCGATCGGCGAGGTGATCTCGGAAGGCAACGTCGGCCTGATGCAGGCCGTCAAGAAATTCGATCCGGACAAGGGCTTCCGCCTGGCGACCTATGCCATGTGGTGGATCCGCGCCTCGATCCAGGAATACATCCTGCGCAGCTGGTCGCTCGTGAAAATGGGCACCACCGCCGCGCAGAAGAAGCTGTTCTTCAACCTGCGCAAGGCCAAGAGCCAGATCTCGGCCTTCGAGGAAGGCGACCTGCGTCCGGAACACCTCTCGGCCATCGCCACCAAGCTGGGCGTGTCCGAAGAAGAGGTCACCAACATGAACCGCCGCCTTGGCGGCGACGCCTCGTTGAACGCGCCCCTGCGCGCCGACGGCGAAAGCGAGTGGCAGGACTGGCTCGCCGACGACACCGCGGTCTCGCAGGAGACCCAGCTGGCTGAGGACGAAGAGAAATCGATCCGCCGGAGCCTGCTTGAGGAAGCGATGCACGAGCTGACGGACCGTGAGAAGCACATCCTCACGGAACGCCGCCTCAAAGACGATCCGGTCACGCTTGAGGAGCTCGCCGGCCAGTACGGCGTGTCGCGTGAGCGCGTGCGCCAGATCGAGGTCCGGGCGTTCGAGAAACTCCAGAAAGCCATGCGGGCCGCCGCTGAGGAGCGAAACCTCGTCGACGCCTGATCCGGATCGGGCCGCCTCGACAGGGCGGCCCGACTTCAGGTCACCGCCGCAAGGGTCTGATATCGGGGCTCCCGCCAGCTTTCGCTGTCCAGAATCTCGCCCAGGATCTCGACGGCGTCCCAGACATCGAGGTGGCGTACGTATAGCGGCGCGAAGCCGAACCGGATCAGGTCCGGACTGCGGAAATCCCCGATCACCCCGCGGGCGATGAGATTCTGCATGACCGCCCAGCCATGCGCATGGCGGAACGAGACCTGTCCACCGCGCGCTCGTCCCTCCCGGGGACTGGCCAGAGCCAGCCCCTTGCCCGCGCAGTGCGCTTCGACCCGCTCAATAAACAGGTCGCCGAGCGCACCCGCCTTCTTGCGCGCCTCCGCCATGTCGACGCCGTCGAAGGCGTCCAGCGCGGCGTCCAGCGCGGCCAGGCTCAGGATCGGCGGGGTCCCGCACAGCCAGCGGTCGATGCCCGGCGCAGGCGTATAGTCGTCGACGAAGTCGAAGGGCCGCGCGTGACCCATCCAGCCGGACAGCGGATTGCGCAGGGCAGCCTGATGCCGTTTCGCTACGAACAGATAGGCCGGAGCCCCGGGCCCGCCATTCAGATATTTGTAGCCGCACCCCGCCGCCAGATCGGCTCCGTCGCGGTCGAGATCAACGTCCAGCACGCCGGCGCTATGGCTCAGGTCCCAAAGGCTCAGAGCCCCCACCGCATGGATGGCGGCGCTCAGGGCCGCCATGTCGCGGACGGCCCCGCTGCGATAGTGGACGTGGCTCAGCAGCACCACCGCCACCCGCTCGTCCAGGGCGGCGGCGATCCCGCCCGGTTCGACGACGCGCAGTTCGACGTCCGGCGCCATCCCGGCAAGGCCCTGCAGGATGTAAAGGTCCGTAGGAAAATCGCCTGCTTCCGTCAGCACCACGCGTCGTCCGCCCCGGGCGCCAACGGCCGCGGCGGCCAGCTTGAACAGGTTGACGGACACCGAGTCGGCCGCCACGACCTCATCCGCGCGGGCGCCGATCAGGCGTGATATCTTTGCGCCTGCCTTCTGCGGCATGCGGATCCAGCCGTGCTTGTTCCAGCTGGCGATCAGGTCCGTGCCCCACTGCCGGTCGACGACGTCGCGCACGGCGTCAGCCGCCGCGACCGGCAGGGCGCCCAGGGAGTTGCCGTCCAGATAGATCACGCCCTCCGGCAAGCTGAACCGCTTCCGTACGGCGCCCATCGGATCGGCGTCGTCACGCTCGAGACAGTGCTGTCGGGTGATCATTCTGGCGGGCTCCGGTTGCCGGGGGGGCCCTGCTCTCTACAGTGAGCCGCCGCGCCGGCGAAACGGCGACTTCGACAGGATCGCTTCCGATGCGTCTGATGACCGTCGCCCTCGCCGGCCTCGTGGCAATGACGGCCTGCGCCCCGTCGGCGGCGATCGTCGAGCCGTTCGAGACCCGCACCCCCATCACCTTCAGCCAGCTCCTGGCGCAGCCGCGCGCCGCGTCCGATCATCGACTCAGCTACGGCCCGGACGCGCTCCAGTTCGGGGAGCTCTGGCTGCCGGGCGGGTCAGGTCGCCATCCGGTCATCGTCCTGATCCACGGCGGCTGCCGGCGCGCCGACCTGCCCGGCCTTGAGCTGATGGGCTATATGGCCGCCGATCTGCGCAGGCGCGGCTACGCCGTGTGGAACCTTGAATACCGCCGGATCGGCCACCCCGGCGGCGGCTACCCCGGCTCGTTCCGGGATGTCGCAGCCGGACTTGATCATCTGCGCGCCATCGCGCCGCAGTACGACCTCGACCTGCGGCGCGTGGTCGTCTCCGGCCATTCGGCAGGCGGACATCTGGCGCTCTGGACAGCCGGCCGCGATCGTCTGCCCTCCGGAAGCCCCCTGTACGCCGCCCAGCCGCTGCCCATACGAGGGGTTGTCTCCCTGGCTGGCATCGCCGACCTCGACGCCTATCGTCGCACCGGTCCGGAGGCATGCGGCGGCCCATCCACGATCGACAACCTTGTCGGCCGGGCGGAGGCCGGTGATCGCGACGTGTTCGCCGACACCTCCCCGCCTGCTCTCTTGCCGCTGGGCGACCGGCAGGTGGTGATCTCGGGCGCGCTCGATCCGATCGTTCCCGTACGCTTTGGCCAGGATTACGCGGCCACGGCCGCAGCGAGCGGCGATCCGGCCCGATCCCTCGTGCTTGCTGGCGCCGGGCATTTCGAGCTGATCGATCCAACCTCGGCGATCTGGCCGCAGGTCGTGGACGCCTACGCGGCGCTGCTTCGCTAGTCTGGTCAGCTCGCCCTGGCGAGCGGCGGGGCCTGGTGCATGGCCAGAAGGGTGCCGATCGGCGCGGCCAGGGTCGCTTTGGTCGGCGGCCCGGCGGCCATGGAAACCTCCAGGGCGCCGACAGCCACCGCCAGGCGCGAATCCGAGACCTTCATGGCGAGCATTTTCAAGGTGGCCGCCTGCTCACGAATGGCGCGAACGGCCTGCATGGGGTCGCTGTCGAACTGATCCAGCGCGGCCCCGAGGATCCGCATCGCCTGATCCTTCGCCTCAGCCTGTCCGGCCCCGCCCGTGTCGGACCGGTCCGCCTTGCGCTTTCCGGCGCCGGAAAACTCCCCCGAGTTGAACCGGCGGCGGTCGGGGCCGATGTAGCCGACCGCCTCGACCCAGTCGCGGGGTTTCAAGGCGACATTCTCCACCCGTTTGAAGAGATCGGCGCTGGTGAAAGGTTTGCGCAGGAATTCATGAATGCCGGAGTCGCGGGCGCCGAGGATCGTCCGGGCCGTGGCCTCCGCGGTGATCATGATGATCGGGGCGCGACGGCAGTTCATGTGCGAGCGTCGCAGCGCCTTCGCCAGCGACTCGCCATCCAGGCCTTCGCCGGTGCGTTCCGTGAAGATGAGGCCCGGTTCCAGTTCCGACGCCGCCTTGAGAGCGTGCTTCTCGTCCAGCTGCACCACGATGTCCCGCGCGCCCAGCCCCTTCATGATGTCGGTCAGGAGGCGCGCGGCGTGAGGGTTGGGGTCGACGATCAGCACCCGTTTCACGACAGGCGCCAGCTTTGTCAGCACACGTTGGTCAACTGCAAACAAGTCGCAAACCTCCACCTCGGAAGTCGTGCTTAACACTACCGGGTTAAAGCCTCTTGAACGCTGCCGTTTCCACGTCAGGCCGCCGTCTAGCCACGGAAGGGGTCATGCATCATGATCGTGTCGTCCCGCTCCGGGCTGGTCGACAACAGGGCCACGGGCGCGCCGATCAGTTCCTCGATTCGTCGAACGTATTTGACGGCGTTGGCGTTGAGATCGCGGAAGCTGCGGGCGCCGGCCGTGCTCTGGCTCCATCCTTCCATCTCCTCGAAGACCGGCTCGGCCGCGGCCTGGGCCTTGAGGCTGGACGGCAGATAATCCAGCACCTGGCCGTCGATCCGGTAGCCCGTGCAGATCTTCAGCGTGGTCAATCCGTCGAGGACGTCCAGCTTGGTCAGGGCGATGCCGTCTATGCCGTTGATCGCCACCGACTGGCGCACCAGCACGGCGTCAAACCAGCCGCAGCGCCGCGCCCGGCCGGTGTTGACCCCGACCTCCCGCCCCACCGTCGCCAGATGCTCGCCGACCGCGTCATTGAGCTCACAGGCGAACGGGCCTTCGCCAACCCGGGTCGTGTAGGCCTTGACGATCCCCAGAACATAACCGACCCCGCGCGGGCCGATGCCCGCCCCCGCCGCCGCCTGCCCCGCCACCGTGTTGGAGCTGGTCACATAGGGATAGGTGCCATGGTCCACGTCCAGGAACGCGCCCTGCGCCCCTTCGAACAGCACCCGCTTCCCGTCCCGCCGCGCCTGGTCCAGCACCCGCCAGGCCGGCTGAACATAGGGCAGGACCTTCGGCGCGATCTCCAGCAGTTGCGCCAGCAGCGCCTCCGGATCGATCGGCTCCAGCCCCAGTCCGGCCCGCAACGGATCATGGTGCGAGCGCAGTCGATCGATCTTGACCTTCAGGTCGTCCACATTGGCCAGGTCGCACACGCGGATCGCCCGCCGCCCCACCTTGTCCTCATAGGCCGGGCCGATGCCGCGTCCGGTCGTACCGATCCGTGCGCCCGGCGCGCTCGCCGCCGCCTCGCGCGCCACGTCCAGCGCCGGATGGATGGGCAGGATCAGACAGGCGTTGTCGGCCACGATCAGCACTTCCGGACTGATCCGGATGCCCTGCGCCTCGATCTTCGCGATCTCGCCGACCAGATGCCACGGATCGACCACCACGCCATTGCCGATGATCGACGGCTTGCCCTGCACGACGCCGCTCGGCAGCAGCGCCAGCTTGTAAACCTTGCCGTCCACCACCAGCGTATGGCCTGCGTTGTGCCCGCCCTGGAACCGCACGACCATGTCGGCGCGGTTCGACAGCCAGTCGACGATCTTGCCCTTGCCCTCGTCGCCCCACTGGGCGCCGACCACCGCGACGTTCGCCAAGACTGTTCTCCGCTGCCCGGGATTTCGGAATGCGGGCGCAGCCTATAGCCGGGGAATCGGCGGGTGTCCCGCTGTCAGGCGATTATTCCGCCAGAGCGGTCTCGAACGCCCAGTCGAGCCATGGCGTCAGCGCTTCGATGTCCGCCGTCTCGACCGTGCAGCCGCACCAGACACGCAGTCCCGCCGGCGCATTCCGGTGGCTCTCGATGTCGAAGGCTGCGCCCTCGTCCTCGACCAGCGCCTTCATCCGTCTGACCAGCGCCTGCCGCGCATCCTCGGCCATCGCGGCGACCCTCGGATGGACGATCTTCAGGCAGACAGAAGTCGTTGACCGGGTCGCCGGATCCCTGGCCAGGTGCTCGATCCAGTCCGTACGCTGGACCCATTTGTCCAGCGCAGCGGCGTTTGCGTTCGTCCGCGCGATCAGGGCGTCCAGGCCGCCGATCGAGAGGCCCCATTCCACGCCGTCGATCCAGTCCTCGATCGTCCAGACCGAGAAGGTGTTGATCATCGACCCCGAAGCCAGCGAACGGTCGAAACCCCTGGAGTCCCGCAGTCGCAGAACCTTCGGGACGCTGCGCGGCGGCGTATACCGGTCCAGCCGCTCGACCGCCCGGGGAGACAGGGCCGCGACCCCTAGGCCCGCCTCGCCGCCAAGCGCCTTCTGGAAACTGAAGGTCACCACATCCAGGCGGTCCCACGGCAAGGGCATGGCGAAGGCGGCCGAGGTCGCGTCGCAGATCACAATCCCCCTGCGATCAATCTCGACGAATTCGGCGTCCGGCGCACGCACGCCCGATGTGGTCCCGTTCCAAGGGAAGACCAGATCCTTGTCCGGATCGACGGTCGAGGTGTCAGGCCATTCGCCCCATGGCGCCGAGATCACTTCAGGCGCCAATTTCAGATGCTCGAGGGCGTCGGTGGCCCAGACCTTGCCGAAATTCTCGAACGCCAGCACCTGAACCGGTCTCTCGCCCAGCATGGACCACATAGCGGCCTCGACCGCGCCGGTATCGGACCCCGGCACATAGACCAGCACCCAGTCCGCTGGGACCTGCAGCAGCTCGCGCGTCAGTCTCAGCCCGTGGGCGAACCGCGCCACCACCTCGAGGGCGCGGATCCCGCGCCCGAGAAGCTCATGCGGAATCGCCTGCGAAGACCAGCCCGGCCGCTTGGCCGTCGGCCCGGAAGAGAACCATGGCCGCATCGGCCTGACGTTCGGGCGGTTAGCCATCAGTCGCGGAACGGCCGCACCGGCCCCTTGTCGCGCGCCGCCTGCGCCAGCTTCGTCAACGCCTCATCCCCCTCGGGCAGGGTGATCATCAGCTTCGCCAGCAGGTCGCCGCGTCGCCCGTTCTCGAAAGCGCCCCGCCCCTTCAGCCGCAACACCTTGCCGGAACTGGAGCCGGCGGGGATGGTCATGCTCACGGTCCCCTCGGGCGTCCGGACCGGGACCTTGCCGCCGAGCACGGCGTCGTAAAGCGCCACGGGCTGATCCATGGTCAGGTCCGCGCCCTCGCGTGTGAAGACGGGATGCTTCGCCACCTTCATCTCGATCAGGGCGTCGCCCGCAGGCCCGCCACGCCCCGGCGCGCCCTGCCCCTTCAGCCGGATCGTCTGCCCGTCGCTGGCCCCCTTGGGGATCGCCACGTCCAGCACCCGCCCGTCCGAAAACTGGATGCGGCGCGTCGCGCCCGAGATCGAATCCTCAAGGCTGATCTCCAGCGTCGCCTTGACGTCCTGTCCCTTGCCGGGGAAGCCGCCCGCGCGCGCGCCGGGTCTCGCCGCGCCGCCGAACATCCCGCCGAACAGCTCGTCCAGATCGATGTTCTCGAAACCTTGCTGTCGCGTTCCGCCCTGGCCGAACGGATTGCCGCCGGGCCCGCCGCCCCGCGCGCCATCGCCGCCGAAGCCGCGGAATTGCTCGCGTCCGTCTGCGTCGATTTCGCCCCGGTCGTATTTCGCCCGTTTGTCCTTGTCCCCCAGAAGATCGAAGGCGGCGGTGATCCGCTTGAACCTCTCGTCCGCAACGGTATTGCCCGGGTTCTTGTCGGGATGGAGTTCCTTGGCGAGTTTGCGAAACGCCTTCTTGATCTCGTCCGCGCTCGCGCCCCTCGAAACGCCCAGTTCCTTATAGGGATCGCCCGCCACGTCGAATGCCGCTCCATTGAAAGCCAAGCGTCTCAGTTAGGGCATCCGGTGCGCTGCGCAAAGGGACGCGAACCAAATCATCCCGCCAGCGAACGACTCGCTTCCAGGCCCCAGCCATAGCCATCGCCCCACTGCGCCACCACCACGCGCGCGGCGGAGCTGACCCCGCCTGGAAAATCCTCAATCAAATCCACGGCCGCGTAGGTCGCCGAGGCCCCCTCAACCTCAAAGACCCGCTTCTCGTCCGGCCCATCCAACACCCGTACCCGGAACCGCGACGAGCCCGCATGAACCGCTTCGTCGTCCCAACGGTCGCCGTCGGTTCGCGACCGGGCGATCCAGCTCAGATTCAGCCCGCCGTCAGGCCGTTCAGCGGACCTCAGATGCGCGGGCGCCCACGGACGCTCCTGCAGCCCGGTCGCTGTAAACCCGACCTGGCTCACCCCGACGCCGCCCGGCGGTCCCCCGGCGGCGGCGGCTCGCCAGATCATCGGTAAGCCTCTTTCCGCCCGCGGCGACGCCGCCCTCGCAGGCGCGCCCTCAAGGAATACGACGATGGCGCCGGCCGGGGCTTCTGCGCTCGCCGACCCTTGCTGACCCCTCAGCAGGCCTGTCAGTCGCCAGATCTGGTCTCCCGCCAGCGTCGCCGAGCGGAACTGGGCGAGTTCCCAACCCTCGTCCGTCTCGATCGCCACCGAATTGCCGCCGGCGAACACGGCGCCGTCCGGGCGGCTCTGCGGCGCCTCGCCCTCAACCCGCACAAGAAGGGCGCTCGTCTCATCCCATCGATGCCGGACGCCAGCCGGCAGAGCATCAACCGTCACACCCACGGTCGCCGGTTGCGCGACAGCGCCTCTCACTGTCAGGGATCCCGCCTCTGATCCGGCGAAGACCCGCATGGGCTGCCACGGATCCGCGGCCACGACCGCGATCGGGCGTCCATCATCCTCCGACCCGATCAGAGGCGGCAGCTCGATCATGCGGAAGAAGGGCGCACCCGTCCTTCTCGCAGCTTCATCCCCCACCGGCCGTCCGTCATTCTCGGCAGGCAAGAGGGTCGAAACACGATCAAGTCGGACGGACGGCGTTTCGTCCATGTCCAGACGCATCACACGCCAGACGCCGCTCCGTCCGTCGACCGCGACGGCGTCCCCCGGCTCCAGCAACAGGGCCTCGACCGGCCCCGGCGTCACCGTAAGCCGTTCAGAGCCCGCCGCTTCCAGAGCCCGCTTCGCCGCCGCCCGCGCCAAGGCGCCGGAGCACACCGCCGGCAGGTCCAGATCGATCCCGCCTCCGTGGCCCGGCGACCGCACAACTGCAGATCCGGTCTGGTAGCCGGCTTCGCCATCGATGTAGCGCACCCGCGCCACGCCCGGGGTCGGCTCCAGCATCCGTTCCGCCTTCAGGCTCGCGCCCTGCTCCGGAAGCGCCATTGTCTCGGGCCTGAGGGACATCGCCGTACCCTCGGCCCCGATCACCGATATGATGCCGTTCCGTTCCGCGGCGATGAGGTCGAGACCCGCCAGCAGGGGCTCCAGCGCGTCGCGGGTGCGCATGGGCCGGTCGATGACATAGCCTTGCACCTCCCCGCTGAAACTCCCGATGTGAAATTCGTCATCGCCCAGGCCGCCGCGCCGCAACACTGCGGCGATCAGGTCTTGCGTGTCGCCCCCCAGCCTTCCGTTCAGCCAGTGTCCGGTGCGCCACCCTCCGGCGTCCGCCCAGACATCCTCACGCGCCGGAAAGGCGGGATAGGGCCGCGCATCCCAGCACCATGCGTCCGCCGCCTCGACCATGGGCCCGCCGTACACGCCAGAGGCCGGGTTGTTCCCGGCCTCTGCGAAATGGCCCAGCACCGCCTCAAGCGTCCGCCGCTGCATCCGGTCGTCCCGCGCGCCGGTCGAAAAAGGCGGCAGGGCGTTTTCCGCGCTCTTGGGGTCCTGGAACAGGTTTGGTGCATTGCCCCCGCGATCCACTGCCGCGCACCCGAACTCCGTCAGCCGGATCGACTTCATGCCCGCGACCCAGGGCGTCGACGTCGCGCTTCGCACGCCGCCGGGACGGTCGTGGTGCGCATTCGACCACCAGCTCTTCAGGTCCTTGACCCGGAACACCCAGTGTTCGTCGTGCGCCGTATCCTCGATCGGAGTGCGGGCCTGCGCCGCCCGGTCCTCTTCCGAAGCATAGAACCAGTCATGGCCTTCGCCGCCGGCCACCTGCCGGGCCAGGTAGGCTGGATCGTCAGGGGCCGGAAAGTCTGCGCCGTCCAGGCCCCCGTCTCCCGACCGCCAGTCGCCAAGCGGCGGGTACCAGTCGATCCCGACATAGTTGATCGCGGCATCGGCCCACAGCGGGTCGAGATGGAACAGAACCTCCCCGCCGTTCCGAACCCCCGCATACTCGGACCAGTCGGCTGCATAGCTGATCGCAACCTCCGGCCCCGCCGCTTCGCGGCATTCGGCGGCCAGCGCGCGAAACTGCTCGACCGCCGGAAATCCCCCCTCCGCGTCACGGGTCGTGGTGAGCCCCCGCATCTCGGAGCCGACGAGCAGGCCGTCCGCCCCTGTCTCCGCCGCCAGGGCGGCATAATGCAGGGCGAAGCGCCGGAGTCCCCAACCGTCCGGCTCGCCAAATATCGACGCGACATCCGTGCCGGCGCCCGGGCCGTCTTCGCCCTTCACCCGACCGCGCCACGGATAGGCCGCCTGCCGGGCGCCGCCGTAGGGATCCGGCAGCGCGTTTTCTGCCGGCAGATCCATCAGCAGGAACGGATATAGCGTCACCTCGAGGCCCCGCGCCTTCAGCGCCGCCACGCCCTGGCGCACGCTCTCGTCGGAAGGCGTTCCGCCATAGGCCGGACCGCCGCTGCTCTCCGAGATCAGGTGGGCCTCGCCCCGCCCGAGGCCCGCGACAGACCAGCCGAAAGGCTCCGTCGCCTTGTCCGCCCGCTCGACGCCCGGCCGGATCGTGCAATGCCCCGCCCTCAGATCGTCGCCGAACCAGCCGATGACCAGGCTGACGCGCTTCAGGTTCGGGCACTGGGCCGTCAGCTGATCAAGGGATACGGACAGGTCCGCCCGGCCGTCGCCGGTGTGGAGATTTTCCGCCCTGACCCGCGTCAGCCCCTCCCGTCGCATCACGACCTCGGTCGCCAGCACGAACTCTCCGGCGCCGGGGATCAGGCACACGCCCTCCAGCCGGTCCTCAAGCCGGGGCGCGTCGCCTCGTGCCCGCCGAAAGACCTCGAAGCCGAGCTGCGGCGGCCGGTTGCCGTAGGGCCCGAGCGGCAGGTCCTCGAACACCACATAGGCGACGCCCCGAAAGGCCGCCGCGGCCCCCTCGATGGCCTCGATCAGCGGATCGGGCGTCTGGTCCTCGCCGCCGCGGTACACCCGCATCGTGACGCCGGACAGATACATCAGCCGGCCGTCCGCCCACACCCGACCAAGCCCGTCGATCTCCCCCTCGCAGACAGCCACGGCGAAGCTCAGCGAATAGTCGTACTCCATGGTCCGGGGCCCGCCCTTGCCCCCGGAGGAGGTGGTGCGCTGCTCAAGGAAGCGGGCCGCCCAGATCACCTGGCCCGTCACCCTGGCCCGGCCGAAGACGCAGGGCATCGGCGCGCCTTCGGCCGTCCCCTGCACCTTCAGCGACTCCAGCCGCGGCCCCTTCTGTCGCGCCGGCTCCAGACCGGATAGCACCCGCTGGTCGATTGCCCGCCCGAGGGTCGAACCGATCACCGCCCCGACCGGACCGCCGACCGCCTGCCCCACCCCGCTCAGGATCATCTGCGCCATGGTCAGGTCCCTCCTGTGGCGTCGGGGCCGGGCCAGCGGAAGGCAGCGACGAGGCGCCGCCGCCACCAGATGCCCATCCAGCTCTCCACCACCGCCCGGCCCCAGTAGGCGTGGATCATGCGCGGCTCAGGACCCTCAAGGTCGCTCAGGATTGCGCAGTGTTTGGCCGGGCATCCCGGCTCCATGCGGAACAGAATCACGTCCCCCAACGCCGCTGCATCGACCGGAATCTCCCTTAGCCAGCGCCGCGCCGCGGCCAGCAGGGTCTCCTCGCCCCCGACCTCCGCCCAGTCAGGCCGGTAGGCGGGCGTGGTCTCAGGCTCGGTCCCGATCACTTCGCGCCACACACCCCGGATCAGGCCGAGGCAATCGGCGCCCTCCCCCCGCACGCTGGCCTGATGCCGGTACGGCGTGCCCAGCCAGCGGCGGGCCGCCGCCACGACAGCCTCCCTCATCGCCGGCTCCCGCCGTCATGACGCCCGCCCCCGACCGGAGCCGCGGTCAGGAAATCGTCGCCCGGAATGTCCGGGAAGCCTCGAAAATTCATGCCGTTCGCGAAGGTCGCGACGCATGTCGTCCAGCGCTTGTCACAGGATGCGCCCGGGAAATCCTCCAGATCCACCCTGCAGCGGCCGTCGCCCAGCACCGCGTCACAGTCGCGGCCGTAGGTCCGGCCGACGACGCGTTCGAGCCTCGCCAACGGCCCTTCCAGCTCGGCGGTAAAGCCTTGGCCGTCGCGCCGGATGCGCGCCAGGGTCGCGGTCCACAGCTTGACCTTCAGCTCCGGCCTTTCCCAGTCCACGCGCCACAGGGTCGCCGATGCGCCGTCGTAGAGACCGGCCTCGACATCCGCGTCCGTGAGAGCCGCGTCGTCCAGGCCCCCCGCAACCACCGCCGATCCGGCGCTGAGCCCCACCGCGGCGTCCGCGACGCCCGCCGTCCAGCCGCTGGCCGCCCTGCAGACCAGGCCCGCGACGATCAGGTCCCGATCATGATCGGTGAAGCCCAGCGTCGCCCCGTCGGTGCGCCGCAGAACCCAGGCATGACATAGCTTGGCCGCCCCGCTCTCGATGCGGGCGGCCATTTCATCCGGTACGGTTCGCATGTCTCAGACCCGCACCTCGATCAACGGCACGGCGGCCATCCGTCCGGCGTTGAAGCTCTCCAGCGTGACCTCGATGCGGTCCGCGTCGAAACGCACCGGCGTGTCGAACTCGAACCCGGCGGTCACCGCCGCGCCTTCGCCTGGCGCCGCGTTCAGCGTCGCCGTCCCGGTCGCTGCATCGACCGCAAAATCATCGGACGACAACTCGACGCCGGCCACGGCGACCCGCACGCTTCCCGCCACCGGCTTGGCGATCCTGCGCTGCAACGCCGCCTCGCCCTCGCCATAGATCTTGACCAGCTGAAACCCGGTTCGCGTGCCGTCGCCCTCGCCCAGCGCCTGATCCAGCGGCCCGGGCGCCCCGCCCGGCGCGCAGGACTTGCAGTCGGCGAAATCCCGGAACCGGAAGCCATACAGCCGCCCGCGCCGCGCCTCGAAAAACCCGGTCAGCGCCGCCATGTCGTCCAGTGATCTCAGGTTGGCGCCGATCAGATAGCGCCGCCGCCCCTGCGCCCACGGCGTCGATCGACGCTCGAACCCCGATCCCAGCGTGACGATCTCCGTCCGGCGCTCCACCCCGCCGGTTGATCCGAACGCCAGTCGCGCGGGCAAACTCACCTCGTGAAAGGCCATGCGATTTCGCTTCCTGTTCCGGGGTTCGCCGCATCCGCTTTTGGTTGTCGGGCGAGCGGTGTTCGTACAATCTCCCGGGAAGGACGCACGGTCCTGCGCACGGGAGGGCGATATGTCGACGGAGAGTTCCCACCAGATTCAGAGCTTCGACTGGCAGAAGCTGTTGTTCTCGTTTGAGGGTCGCACGAGACGCTCGCATTTCTGGATCGGCTGGCTGATCTGCCTCGGCGTCGGCGTCGTCGCGGGCTGGATTCCGATCCTGGGCGGCCTGATCTACATCGCCCTGATCTGGCCCAACCTCGCCATATCGGTGAAACGGCTTCACGACATGGGCAAGAGCGGCTGGCTGGTCGTCATTCCCTGGGTCGCCTGCCTTGTCAGCGGTATAGCGGCTGTGGCTCTGATGGGCGTATCGGCCCTCGCGAACGCCTCGGCGCTCGAAGCCGGCGATCCCGTCGCCATCATCGCCCTGCTGGGGCCCGCCCTTGGCGTCTTCGTCGTGATCGGCCTGATCTGTCTCGGCTTCCTGCTCTGGATCGGTCTGAGCGAAAGCCAGTCCGGCGACAACCGCTACGGCCCCGACCCCAAGGGCTACTGACCCCGGAAAGCCTCAGAGCCGGCGCGCGCCCAGCGATACGGCGCGCGCCAGCATCTGGGCGATCTGCGCCTCGGAGCGCAGCAAGGCCGACGCCCCGCCCTCCACCTGCACATTGACGATGACGCCGCCGCCGCCCATCGGCTCGACCATGCCTGCCGCCGTCGGCCGGAACACCTCCGGCCCGCGCTCACCGACCAGGTAGGCGCCGCCGCCCAGCACCGATCCACCCTCCGCCCGCGCCCCCGAGAAAGCAGCGCCCACCGCCCGCGCGATCGCATCGCCCAGCCCGCCTCCCCCCGATCCCGAGGCGGCGTTGACCGCCGCCAGCACGGCCCGGGCCAGCTCCGCCAGACTGACCTCCCCGTCGGCCGCCGCCCGCGCCAGCGACCGCACCAGACCGTCTCCAGCCCGGCCGAAGGCGTCCTCGATCGAGGCCGCCGCCCTTTCCGCCGGCTCCCTGAGCGCTTCCAGCGCCGCGGCCGCCTCCGCGGCCTTGCGCGGCACACCCTCCAGACCGGTCCGTTCAAGCGAGTCCGTCATCCGGCCATCTTTCCCTCATCCGCATCAGATCCTCCCGGCGCATCGGCTGCGGCCGGTCAGGCCGCTCCATCAGCATTCGCCACTCCCGCAGCGACAACCGCCAGAAACCCTCCGGCCCCACCCCCAGTCTCGCGGCGGTCCGGATCATCTCTCCCCAGTTGGTCATCCCGCCGCTGTCGCGAAGGCCTGCGCCACGGCCTCCGCCGCCTCTCGCGGCTCAACGCCCGCCGGGTCGAGCTCATCGGCCAGCGCTCGTTCGCCCCCGCCGCGCAGCAGGGCCGCCAGCACGACCATCAGGTCTCGCGCCGAAAGAGCGCGCATCCGGTCCGCCAGCCCCGACAACCCCTCCAGCCCCAGCCCGGTCTCGATTTCCGCCAAGGCTCCGAGGGTCAGGCACAGCCGCCGCTCGGCGCCCGCCAGCACGGCGACCACCTCGCCCCGCGCCCCGTTGGACGCCATCACAGGCTCTCGAAGTCGATCTGGCCCGCGCTCGCCAGGCTGATCGCGAACGTCGCCTCGCCCTCATGCTCGCCGGCGTACTCCAGCGCCGAGACGAGAAACGGCCCCTCCAGCGTCCCGAAGTCGGGCACGATCAGCCGCCACACGCTCGCCGCCTGCGAAAAGAAGGCCTCGCGGATCAGGGCGTCTGACGCCGCGTCGCGGAAGATCCCCTGCCCGGCCACCGCCGCCGACTTCACCCCCGCCCCGCCCAGCAGCTCGCGCCACCGCCCGGCGCTGTCCCCGTCGGTCGCATCGACCGTGCGGGCGTTGAGCGAGATCGTCCGCGCCCTCAGCCCCGCCACGGTCGTGAACACGCCCGGCGCGCCCTCGATCTTCAGCAGGATGTCCTTGCCGCGTTGTGCGCTCATGTCCCGATCTCCTCTGTGACGGCGCGCACCCGCAGCACCGCATAGGTCCGCGCGCCGTCCGCGCCTGGGAAGACGTCCGCGAACGTCACCCTCAAATTCACCGTCCTCACCCCGTCGGCCTCCAGGACGACGTCGTTCAGAACCAGCCGCACCGCGGCCAGCACCGCCTTGGCCTCTTCGGTCCCGCGAAACCGCGACACCACAGTCAGGGTCAGCGCCTGCTCGACCCCGCCGCCCTCCGCCGCCACCGGCCGGCTCTCGCAGCGACCGATGAGCAGATGCGGAAACGCCGCCTCCCCCGGCGCCGCGTCCCACACGCGCGCAGGCTCGCCCAGCAGCGCCCGCACTCCCGCATCGGCTTGCAGACGCGCCAGCAGCGCCTTCTGCAGCGCCAGCTCATGCGCGCTCATCGCATCCGCTCCAGATTCAGGATGGCTTGCCCGCCGACCGTTTCGCCCGAGACGATCCGCCAGTCCCCGCCGCCGAAGCGCAGCATCCGGCCCGGCGTCAGCCGCACGCCCGACCGCGTCTCGGCCGTCATCGTTTCCACCGCCCTGACTCCGCCCGGCTCGCTCTTCTCTCGCCGCCGCCGTGCGCCCGGCTTCAGCCAGGCCGAGCCCAGAGCCTCCCAGCTGATGGCCCGGCCGCCGTAGGGCGTCTCGCTCTCCGACCCTTCGAACAGTTCGGCTAGAACCCGCATCGCGCCGCTCACAGCCGCACCACGCGATAAGGCGCGATCCAGGCCTCGACCGGCGCCGCCGGCGTCTCCCGCTCCCCCCGTTCATAGGCCCGCAGGGCCAGCATCAGGATCGCCAGGCGCAGCGGCGCCGGCGATGTCGAGGTCAGCGTCAGGCCGACATCCCCCTCGACCCGCGCCCGGGCCGCATCGATCAGCGTCTGGATCAGCCCGTCCTCCGCGCCATGCTCGACGCGCAGGAACAGCTTCGCTTCCGCCAGCGAGACGGGTGCGGTCATGGGAACCTCGCTTTGCTCGGTCGTGGCGAGTGACGAGTGGCCAGTGGCGGGTCATTGCCGGGCCAGCTCAGTCATCACCAGGTCACACAACGGTCGGCGGCGAGCAGCGATCACTCGCCACTCGCCACTAACCACTCGTCACCGCGCGACTACGTCGCGCTGAACTTCATCACCTTGATCGCATCGAAGTTCTGCACCCCGCCGCCGACCCGCTTGGTGGTGTAGAACAGCACATACGGCTTGGCGGAATAGGGGTCCCTGAGCACCCGCACCCCGGCGCGATCCACGATCAGATAGCCGCGCTGGAAGTCACCGAAGGCGATGGCCGCGCTATTGGCGGCGATGTCGGGCATGGTCTCGATCTCGGTCACCCGATAGCCCAGCAGACTCGCCGTCTCGCCCGCGCGCTGCGCCGGCTGCCAGATATAGTTGCCGTCGGCGTCCTTGAACTTTCGCACCGCCGAGACCGTCTTCCGGTTCATCACGAACCGTCCGTTCGGCCGGTACTGGGCCTTGGGCGCATAGACCAGGTCGATCAGCCGGTCGGTCGGGCTGGTCGAGGAAAACGCCCCGGCCGCGCCGGAGGCGACGTAGCCGATCTCGCCCCAGACCGCGCTGGCGTCGGCCACGATCGGATAACTCAGGAAGCCCTTCGGCTTGTTGAGCCCGTCGCCGGTGACGAAGGCCTGGGTCTCCTGCGCCGCAAAGGCGTCCTCGACCTCGGCGGCCAGCCATTCGTCCAGGTCGATCAGGGCGTCATCCAGCAGCGACTGCGTCGCCGCCGGATTGGCGTACAGATCGGCCGAAGGAAACTCCAGCAGCGCCAGGGTCGCCGGATCGGTCTCCGGCCGCGCCGCCGTCTCGGCCACCCAGCCCGAGGCCACGCCCGCCGTCGACACCGGCTTGCGGAACACCCCGGCCCCGACCGTCCGAACCGTGGCGATCTCGCGCATTGGCGACCCCGCCATCAGCCGCCGCTCGATCGCCCGCTCGGTCTGCTCCGGCACCACATAGCCGGCCGAATTCGCCGCCGTCGACAGCCCCGCCTTCAGCTCCAGGCCGAACGACTGGCCCGTCTTGAGGTAGCCGTCAAAGGCGCTCTTCTCCTCCCCCTCCCTGGGGGAGGTGGCGGCGAAGCCGAAGGAGGGGGCCGCCCCAAGCTCGGGCCGCCGGCCCTCGCTCACCACCCGGTCCAGCCGCGCCTGCGCGCTCGCCACCGCCTGGTCGATCCGCGCCACCTTCTCCTCCAGCAGCGCATCCGCCGAACTCTTCCGCTCGATCTCGTCCAGCCGGGCGTCATTGGCCCCTTTGAACGCCTCGAACGCCGCCATCATCTCGTGCATGGCCGCGCGCGCCTCGGGCGTGCCCGAGGCCTGTTTGGTCTCTTTCATTGTATCTCCGGTTGAAGAACCGCGGATCGCGGTTAGGGTCGGGGCGTGGGAAATTTCGCCCGAAAGATCATCGACGCCGTCCAGAACTTGATGCTGGACCGACTCCTGCTGGCGTCGTTTCCGCTGCTGGGGCTGGCGACCTGGTGGGATGACCGCTTTGAGTCACCGATCCCTGACTTGACGCTCTGGCTGCTGGCGGGCTTTCCAGCGCTCTTAATTGTCGCCTGGTTGGTCGGAGTCGTGGCCAATCATGCCCGGCATCGCCGCGGATCGGACCCCATGGACGGCTTTGGCGCATGGTCTCTGAGGCCGCCCGAGCAGTTGAACCCTCCCGGCTGGATACGCGCACTGGTTTTTGCGCTCAGCTTCCCGCGAGGCCACGCGTCAGTCTGGTGGGCGCTGCCTTGGATGGCCGTGTTCATGGGGGCGTTTTGCCTGCTGCTGATCTTGGCTCGAGAGCCCCTGCCGGAATGGGTCTACGTTCATCCCGCAATGACGAACCCGGCGTTTGTGGACCGTGTCTGGCTGGTCTCGGCGGGCCTCGTCGTGGCCATGATCGTCCGGTCATGGGCGCTCGAGCAGCGCAACCGAATTGATCCGCCAAGCCAGACAGAACAGCCAGAACGCAGCAGATGGTTTGATCTCGCGTTTCTCGCCATCGTCCTCGTCCCACTGGGCCTCGCAATTTCCGCGGCTTTCGGAGGCCTCAAATGGATCATGGCGACCGTCGGGCTGATCCTCGTAGTCGCTGCCGTAGCTCCCGGGTCGTGGGGTAGGGTATTCGACATCCTCTTCGGCAAGCGAGACAGCGCTTCCAAGCGGCGGTAAGCAGCCTTTGACCTCCCGCTTCACCTCCCTCGAATCCGATGTCCTCGACGCCCTCGCCTGGGACCTGCGCGAGGTCGCGCCCGATCTCGCCGGCCAGTTCGCCGAAAGTCTCCCCGGCGTCCGCCGCAACACCGGCTCCGGCCTGTTCACCGAGATCATCGTCCACCGCGCCCGCCCGGCGCCCCTGACCACGCCGACGGGACGTTTTGGCAGCGTCCACGCCATGGTCGGCGACCTGCCGGATCCCGTCGCCTTCCAGGTCGAGCTGGTCGCCGGCCGGCTGATCGCCCTGCACGGCGACGCCTATGGCCAGGACACGCGCGCCATCGACTTCGCCCGCGTCGACTACGACCAGGTCTTCACCGTCGACGAGCACGGCGAGTCCGTCGCCTTCGATCCGGCCGCCCTGATGCAGCCCGGTCCTCTGCTGGACCTGCACCACCACGCCGATCATGAACCGGTCCAGCCGGTCGAACCCATCCTGCAGAACCAGGGGGCCTTGAAACGGGTGCAGCAGTCGGGTCCCGAAAACCTCGTCGAACTCATGTTCGGCAAGGTCCAGCCCGCGACTGCCGACGCGCCCGCGGAAGAGAACCCGCCCGACAAGGCAGATCAGACGTCGGTCGTCATCGGTCTCTGGGTCCTCATCGGCGTCGTCGCCTTCTTCGCCGTCGCCTTCTTCGATTTCTCGATCTTCTTCGCCGTCTTCGTCGCCATCATTCTCGGGCGCATGCTCCACAAGCCGCAGGTCCTTGAGGCCCTCGCCCGCGCCGCCCGCCGCATGGGCCGGCACGAGTATCGCCCGCCGCAGCGCTGAAAACCTTCAGGTTGCGCGCGATTGACACTCATCAAACCGCGTGATCTCGATTGCTCATGGTCAAGCTTGGATTGACGCCGATGATCAGACCCCTCGCAGCGACCGCCGCCCTGCTCCTCTCCGCCGGCGCCGGCCAGGCCGCCGACCGCTGCGGCGCCGCCACCCACATGCGTTTCGGCGAGACCCGCGCCTATTTCGGCGACACGCTCGCGGCCTGCCGTCCCGACGGCTATTGCTCCGCCGTCGTCGCCCTGCCCGATCCGTCCGGCCGGGCCGCCTGGCGTCAGCAGCTGCGCGTCGCGCGGCCCGGCCCCGGGGCCGACTATCAGATCGAACTGGCCGCGACGAACCCCATGCCCGTCGGCGGGCCGATGAATTTCACCACCCCGGGCCAGACCGTTGATCCCGGCCCCTGGCTGGTCCCCACCCCCAACACCGCGAACGAATTCCGCGTCAGCGATCCGATCCTGACCCGCTCGCTCGTCTCCGGACTGCGCCGCCAGCGCATCGCCCGCTGGACCTACGCCTCGGCGGACGGCCCGGCCGAGGCGTATTTCTCGCTTCGCGGCATGACCGCCGCCCTCGACTGGATCGACTGCCGGGGGCGCGCCCGGTCCTGATCCGCGCTGGCGCTCTCTCGCCGGGCTCTGCATAGTCCAGGCTCCAGGGAGAGGATTTCCGATGCGCCTATCAGTAATCGCGGCCGCGCTGACCCTCGTGGCCTCCGTCCCGGCTGCGGCCCAGGCGCCCGCCGCGCCGCCGCCGGTCTCGACCGCCGCCGCCGCAGACGTCGCCACGGAAGAGGCCATCATCGCCGCCCTCTATGACGTCATCTCCGGCGACGCCGGCGTCGCGCGCGACTGGGACCGTTTCCGGTCCCTGTTCCATCCCTCTGCACGCCTGATGCCGATCGGCGGCCCTGCCGACGGCCCTGCGACCCTGACGCCCCTCACGCCCGACGAGTACATCACGCGCGCCGAGCCCTTCCTGATGCGGGGCTTCCACGAACGCGAGATCGCCCGCAGGTTCGAACGCTTCGGCCACATGGCCCATGTCTTCTCGACCTATGACAGCCGCCGCGCCGCCTCGGACCCGGCCCCCTTCACCCGCGGCGTCAACAGCATCCAGCTGTTCCACGACGGAACCCGCTGGTGGATCGTCAGCGTCTACTGGCAGGGCGAAACCCCGACCATCGCCATCCCCGCCGAGTATCTCCCGGCGGCCGACTGAGGCTGCCCCACCCGGAACCTCGCCCCCGGCAGCATCGGAAACGTCACCAGCGACACCTCCCACAGCTCGACCTCGACCAGCACCCGCAAACGCCCCTCGCGCCGCGCGCGGCTGCTGCGAAAGCCGATCGACAACCCGTCCAGCGCCCCGGCCCGCGACAGGGCCTGGGCGAACCGTCCCTCGGCCGACCAGTCCATGATCCGCCCGGCGACGAAGAGTCCCCGCTCGTCCTCGACCATCCGGTCCCAGACCCCGACCGCCGCCCGGCCCTCGTGCTGATGCAGCATCCGCACGCCCGCGGCGCCGGTCTTCGCCAGACTCGCCGCGAACGCTCCCTGCGCCACCACATCCCCGTTCAGGTCCGCGACGCCCCAGAGGGAGGCGTAGCCGTGAATGGCGAGCCCGGTCCCGACCGCCGTCGCCTTCACCCGCGATCCTCCAGCTGCCATTCGATCCGGTCCAGGGTGGCCCGGTTCGCCAGACTCTGCTCCTCCAGCCGCGCCAGCCGTTCCGCGACCTGCCGCTGCTCCCCGACCCGTTCCTCCAGCGTCTCGATCCGCGCCGCCGCCCCTCCCGCCCACAGGAGGGCGCCGATGGTCTGGACCAGCAGGGCCGTGATGATTGCGACGGGGATCTTGCGTATCGTTTCCATCAGTCGCCCACTCCCGCCATCCGCCGTCGCTCCTCATCCGTCAGGAAGCTCGCCGCGTTCAGCCGCGCCCACAGCGCATCCCGCTCGGGCTGCAGCGCCGGCAACCCGTCCAGATCCGCCTCGATCCGCACCCCGACGAACCGACCGCCCAGCCACCCCGTCAGCGCCGCCGCCGTCTTGCGCACCAGTGGAACCACCGTCCCGCGCCAGAAGGCGGCGTTGGCTTCCCGATAGTTGGCGTAGGTCGCATCTCCGGGGATCCCCAGCAGCTGCGGCGGAACCCCGAACGCCAGCGCGATCTCCCGCGCGGCGGCGTGCTTGCCGGCGATGAAGTCCATGTCCGCCGGCGTCCAGCTCATCGGCTTCCAGTCCAGCCCGCCCTCCAGGATCATCGGCCGTCCGGCGTTCATCGTCCCGGCATGGCTCTCCTCGACCTGCCCCCGCAGGGCCTCGAATTGCTCCGCCGTCAGCCGCTCCCCGTCCTTCGCCCCAAAGACCAGCGCCCCGCTCGGCCGCGCGGCATTGTCCAGCAGCGCCTTGTTCCAGGCCCCGGAGGCGTTGTGGACATCGATCGCGAACGCCGCCGCTTCAAGCGGCGAAAAGCCGTAGTGATCGTCCGTCGGATGGAACAGCTTGAGCTGCATCACCGGCGACCAGCCGTCCGCCGCCCGACCGATCCGCACCGACCGTCCGTCGACCGAATACTCCCAGGCCTCGGGCCAGCCGGCCCGCCCCGGAACCACCTTCATCCGGTCGGGCCGCAGCGTCCAGAGCTCCTCCGGCCTCTGCTCTCCGACGGCTTCCGCATAGGCGTTTCCCGCCGTCTGCAACGCCCCGTAAAGCGCCTCCAGCCACTCCGCCCCGGACTGCTCCGGGTTCGGCCGCGCCAGCAACGCCGCCAGCGGATGGTCGTCGCGCCGCACCCCGTCGGCGAACACCGCCAGCGGGGTCGACGCCGCCGCCTCGGCGATCATCCGCACGCAGCGATAGGCGACGGCGTTCTTCGCAAACCCCTCCTGCGCCAGATGGGCGTAGTCGCGGGGCGTCCACCGCGCCCGCCCGCCCGAGGTCAGCGCGGTCAGTGGTCCCGTCCGGCTGTCCTTCGTCTCAGGCGCGGAAACGCGCCGCCGGCCCGCAAAGGGCCGTCGCCACTCGATCATCGAACTCTCCCTGTTCGCCCTTCTCCCCGTCGGGGAGAGGCAATTCACCTCACAACACCCGCACCCGCGGCCCCGCCCTCGGCGCCGGCAGCAGATGTGTGACCGCCCAAACCAGGGCGTCGGCGCGGTCGGGACTGCGCCCGCCGCCCTCGGCGGCGCCCAGCGCCATCAGCTCCTCTTCCAGGGCCGGAAAGGTCCCGCAGTGCACGACCCGCCCCTGCTCATACAGCGCCGCGACCGGCTCGGCCCGCGCCGCCTTGCCCCGGCTGGCGTGCACCAGTCTGATCGGGGTCTCGCAGCCGCCGTGCGCCAGCACGGTCCGCACCATCTCGCCGCCCTGGTTCTTCTCGGCCACGATCTCCGCCGCGCCGAATTCCCGCGCGGTCCGGGCCACGATCGTCGCCCAGCCCTGCGGCGACTCACCGGCCTTCGACCGGTCGGCCAGCACATAGGCGCAACCGTCCCGGCGCCCCGCGACCACGATCCCGCAGGCGTCGCCACCCGCGCTCGCCGGAGGATCGACCGCCACCACGATCCGCTCCAGCGTCGCCGGCCGGTGGCCTCGCGCCCGCGCCAGATCCTCGGCCCGGAACAGGGCGCCCTCCGCCTCGACGACGAGCCCCTCCAGCTCCTGCGCCTCCAGCCGCGTCCCGGCGTAAAGGCGATGCAGATGACTCAGAAAGCCCGGTGACAGGTGCGCCGCATTGGCCCGGGTTCCGGCCCGTTCGATGGCCAGGCCGGTCTCGGCCAGAAGCCTTCGCAGCGCCAGGATCGGGCGCGGGGTGGTCGTGACCATCAGCCTCGGGTCCTCGCCCAGCCGGAGCGCCAGGCGCAGATTGGCCAGCACCGCCTCCGGCCGCCGCCACGCGCAGAATTCGTCGGCCCAGGCATGATGGAACTGCGGGCCCCTCAGACTGTCCGGATCCTCTGCGGAAAAGGCGTGGGCTTCGCTTCCGTTCGGCCACACCAGCCGTCGCCGCCCCGCCTCCCATCGCGGTCGCCTGCTGCGCTCGGGAAGGGCCTTCAGTCCCGACGGTCCCTCGACCATCACTTCGCGTACGTCGTGCAGCGTCGGACCGACCAGGGCGAACCGTCTGTCCGCGATCTCCGCCAGATTGTTTATCCACCAGGCGCCGGCGAAAGTCTTGCCCGCCCCGCGGCCGCCCAACAGCAGCCAGGTCCTCCAGTCGGGTCCCGGGGCCTGATGGTCATGCAGTGTGAACCGGCTCCCGATCAGCTCGTGCAGCTGGCCAGCATCCAGGTTCGACAACAATGCCTTTCGCTTCGAAGACGGCGTTGAGGCGATCGAGACGGGCCTCCAGTTCGGTCCGCATTCGCTCGAGGTTTTCGGGGCTGTCGTCACGGTGTTTCATTTCGTCCTCTTCCAGCGCCCGATCGCCGCCGGTCCGTGGCGGCGGCGACAGCGCCGCCACGGCTCGAACCGAACGGGCGAAGACGCCCACGGCCCGGGCCCGCCGTTCGGCTGCGCCAAGGTCGCCGGCCGGGGTCGTCACGGCCCTGGCGAGGGCTACGTCCTCGTCGATCATCAACATGAATTGGTCCTGCAGCGCGTCGACCCATGCCGCCGTCCGCGCCGCCCTGTCCTGATTTCCCGGCATGCCCAAAGACTAGCCGACCAGCGCACCCCGGCAGGCAAGTCGCAGTTACAAATTCATAACTGGTTGATTTTCTGGTATTTTATCGACCGAACCCGACTATAGATCCGCCGATTGTCAGCACAGCGTCACGCGGCGCCGGCGGCTCAGGCCGCGGCTGAGGTCGTCAGCCTGGCCCGCTGTTCCAGCCGGGCCGAGATGACGCGAAGGAGCTCCGGGACCTGGATCGGCTTGCCGACATGGTCATCCATACCGGCCTCCTGGCACCGCTGCACCTGCTCCGGCTGGACATTGGCGGTCAGGGCGATGATCGGCACCCGGCCGGCCTCCCCCTCGAAGGCCCGGATGGCGCGTGTGGCGTCCAGCCCATCCATCACCGGCATATGCACGTCCATCAGGATCAGGTCATAGTGGCCGTCGCGCGCCGCTTCGACCGCCCGTGCGCCGTCCTCCACCGTCTCCAGTTCGACCCCCAGTCCGGACATGATCGCCACGACCAGTTCCCGGTTCGCAGCGGCGTCGTCGGCCATCAGTATGCGCAGCCCCTCGGCGCTGGCCGCGTTGCCGGTCACCGGCTCTGCGCTGGCGAGCGCCGCCGCCGGCGTCAGCGGAACCTCGAACCAGAAGGTCGCCCCCTCGCCGATCCGGCTCTCGGCCCCGATCTGCCCGCCCATCATCTCGACCAGCCGCCGGGAGATCGACAGGCCCAGTCCGGTTCCGCCATAGACCCGGGTCGTTGAGTTGTCAGCCTGGCTGAAGCGTTCGAACAGGGTCTCGATCTTGTCTCCGGCGATGCCGATGCCGGTGTCAGTGACCGCGATCCTGAGCCGCTGGCCCGTCCAGGATGCAGACAGCGTGACGCTGCCCGCGGCGGTGAATTTCGCGGCATTGGCCAGGAAGTTCACCATGACCTGACGCAGCCGCGCTTCGTCGCCCGTCAAAGCCGCCGGCAGGGCGGGATCCAGCTTGAGAACGAGCGCCACGCCCTTGACCTCGCACTGCCCCTCGACCATCGCGGCGGCGGCCTGGGCCAACAGCCGGGGGTCGAAGGCCCTCGCCTCCATCTCCACCGCGCCGGCCTCCAGCTTCGAATAGTCGAGGATGTCGTTGATCACGCCCAGCAAGGCCTCGCTGGCCGTCCCGATCCGGTCGGCATAGCGCCGTTCCGTCTCCGGCAGGGCCCCGCTCTGCTGCAACAGGCCTGAGAAGCCGATGACGCTGGTCAGCGGCGTTCTCAGTTCGTGGCTCATATTGGCGAGGAACTCCGATTTCGCCCGCGCCCCCGCCTCGGCCCGGTCGCGTGCCTCGATCAGCGCCTCCTCCAGCCGTTTGGTCTCGGTGACGTCGCGCACCAGGTCCTGGAATTCGATCACCCGGCCCTGGTCGTCGCGGATGATCGACGTCCGCGCCTCGAACCACCGGCAGCCGCCGTCCTTGACCAGCCCGCGATAGGTCACGCCCCGCTGCGACCACTCCGGCGGCGCCTTGACGAACTCGCGGAAGCTTTCAGCCAGAACCGGCACGTCGTCCGGATGGATCAGGTCCGTCACGGGCCGTCCGACCACATCCTTCGGCTGATGCCCGCTCACCCGCTCGATCGACGGCGACACATAGGTCACCAGCCCGTTCGCGCCGTAGGTGATGATGATATCCGTGGCCCGGTCCGCCAGCAGCCTGTGCCGCTGTTCGCTCTCGGCCATCCTCCGGACCGACCGCTCGGCCTCGGTCACGTCCTGGAACACGCCGAACATGGACGCGATCCTGCCGTCGGGGGTCCGTTCGGTGTCGGCGCGGGCTTCCACCAGCCGCTCCTCGCCGTCCGCCCGGATCAGGCGCAGGCGGATGCGGAATCCCTCCCCGGTGGCCAGCCCGGTCGTGACCGCCCGCCGGACGGTCTCCCGGTCGTCCGGATGGAAGAAGTCCAGGGCGTCCTCCAGGCTCGGGTCGAACGTCTCCCGCGTCACCCCATAGATGCGATAGACCTCATCCGACCAGGTGGACTTCAGGGTTTCGGCGTCCATCCGCCAATGACCGACGCCCGCAATCTCCTCGGTCAGCTTCAGCATTTTCAGCTGCTCCGACTGACGCAGGTTCGCCGCGGCGCGATCGATCATCTCGCCGGCCATCCGGGCCAACAGCCTGAGGTTTTCGATCTCCGCCTCTGTCGGGCGCGCTCGGGGCGCCACGTCCATGACGCCGATCGCGCCCACGGCCTCCCCGGCGGCGTTGCTGATTGTGGCGCCGGCGAAGAACCGCAGGCCGGGCTCGCCGGTCACCATCGGATGGTTCCGCATCCGTTCGTCTTCGAGGCCGTTTTCGATGATGAGAACCGCCCCGGGGCCCATGGCGACCATCAGGCCCGTCGCGGTGAGATCGCGCGGCAGTTCCTCCTGATCCAGACCGATGTTGGCGCGAAACAGGGTCTGCTCGCCGTCGACCACGCCGACCATCCCGTGCGGTGTGCCGAACATGGCGCAGGCCAGCGCGGTCAGCCGCTCGAAGGGGCTGTCCAGATCCAGCGTAGCCGTCGTCGCTTTTCGCGACTTTTGCCGACGTGTCGCTCCCATCCGCCCAGCGTACCGAGCGAAGAACGAAGTTTCAGTTAGCAAGCTCGGCCTTCAGGACTCCCCCGCGCCGTCCCGGCCACGTTCCAGATTCCACTCCGGCGCTTCGAAATCCAGCGCGTCCTCCGCCTGCTTCAATGCGAGCTCCGATACGGTCTGCCCGCGCACGGAGACCCCGGCCTTGTGCACGCTCTCCGGATCGCCCGACACCAACGGATGCCAGTCGGCGAGGCCCCGTCCCTCGTGCACCCGCCGATAGCCGCACGACTTCGGCATCCACGCCAGCTGTTCGATGTTCCATGGAGTCAGCTTGATGCAGTCCGGCACATGCTCGCGCCGATTGGCGTAGTCGGTGCAGGTGCAGCGGGCGCTGTCGAACAGTTTGCAGTGGACCCGGGTCGGAACCACCTCTCCGGTATTCTCATCCTCGAACCGGACCAGACAGCACAGGCCACACCCGTCGCACAGGCTCTCCCACTCCTCGCGGGTCATCTGTTCCAGACGCGTGGTTTGCCAGAAGGGCCGATCCATCGGCGCCTGTTAGCCCCTCGCCGCCCGCCTGTCTTCACAAGACGGCCATGCCGGTGGTCACAAAGCCGCTGACACCCTATATGGCCGCCTTCGACCGCGCGCCGTCCCCGCCGCGCCGCTCGCCGAAGGTTTGCATGGCTCCCCGTCCTCCTCTCGTCGCCCTCAAGAACGTCCGCCTCCAGGACGGTCAGCGCCCGCTGTTTGACGGGGTCGACATCGCCGTCGAGCCGCGCACCCGCGCCGCCCTTGTGGGCCGCAACGGCGCCGGCAAGTCGACGCTGATGAAGATGGTCATGGGTCTGATCGAACCTGACGCCGGCGACCGTTCGGTACAGGCCGGCACCCGCTTCGCCTATGTCGCCCAGGAGCCGGTGATCACCGGCGAGACCCTGCTCGACTACGCCGCCTCGGAAGGCGCCGAGCGCTGGACCGCCGAAGCCTGGCTGGCCACCTTCGGCCTGGACCCGGAAAAGCCGGCTGTGAACCTGTCCGGCGGCGAGATCCGCCGCGCCGCTCTCGCCAAGGCCTTCGCCGAAGAGCCCGACCTGCTCCTGCTCGACGAGCCCACCAACCACCTCGACATCCTCGCCATCGAACTGCTCGAGGAGGAACTGCTCCAGGCCCGCTTCTCGGTCCTCGTCGTCAGTCACGACCGCGCCTTCCTCAACCGCGTCACCCAGTCCTGCCACTGGCTGGAAGGCCGTCGCGTCCGCACCCTCAACAAGGGCTTCGCCGCCTTCGATGAATGGGCCGGCAAGGTTCTGGAGGAGGAAGCCCTTGCCTTCCAGAAGCTGACCAGGACCATCGAGCGCGAGACCGCGACCTTCTACAGCTCGATCACCGCCCGCCGCAGCCGCAACGAAGGCCGCGCCCGCTCCCTGGACGCCCTGCGCTCCGAACGCGCCGATCAGGCTCGGGACCGGCCGCGTGAGATGTATCTCGGCGTCGACTCGGGCGGGACTTCCGGCAAGCTGGTGGCCGACCTCAAGGGTGTCACCAAATCGTTTGGCGACCGGGTCGTTATCAAGCCCTTCACAAGCCGCATCCTCCGGGGAGACCGCCTCGCCATCGTCGGCCCGAACGGCGCCGGCAAGACCACTTTGGTCAAGATCATGCTTGGCGAACTGGCTCCGACCGATGGCGCCGTAAAGCTCGGCGCCAGCCTGGAGACCGTCTATCTGGACCAGTCGCGCGAAGGCCTCAGGTCGGACATGACCCTGTGGGACGCCCTGACGCCGGGCGGTGGCGACAGCATAATCGTTCGCGGCTTCTCCAAACACGTCGCCGCATACGCCAAGGATTTCCTGTTCACCGAAGCCCAGCTGCGCCAGCCGATCTCGACCCTGTCGGGCGGAGAACGCAACCGCCTGCTGCTGGCACTCGCCCTGGCCAAGCCCGCCAACATGCTCGTCCTCGACGAACCGACCAACGATCTCGACATGGACACGCTCGACAAGCTGGAAGAGCTGCTCGAGACCTATGACGGCACCCTCATTCTCGTCAGCCACGATCGCGACTTCGTCGACCGCCTCGCCACCTCGACCATCGCCATGAACGGCCGCGGCGACATCGTTGAGACGCCCGGCGGCTGGACCGACTTCATCCGTCAGAACCCGGGCTTCCTCCAGCCGGGCGCCAACCCGCGTCCCCAGGACAAGGAGGCCGCCCAGCGCGCGGCGGCGGCTCCTGCGCCGGCGACGGTCGCGGCCGCCCCGAAAAAACCGGGCAAGCTCACCTTCAAGGACGCCCATCGCCTGAAAGAGCTGGAAGGCCTCCTCGCCTCCCTGCCCGACGACATCGCCCGCCACGACGCGACCCTGGCCGACCCCGGCCTCTACGCCCGCGACCGCAAGGCCTTCGACCGCGCCACCGCGAACGCCGACCGGGCGCGCGCCCTGCTGGCGGCGGCCGAGGAGGAATGGCTCGAACTTGAAGCGAAGCGGGAGGCGCTGTCGGCCTGACCGGCTCCGATCGCCGCATCGCGGCTGAGCGCCGCTCAGGCTAAGGTTGGCCCATGAACGTCCGCGTCCGCCGACTTGAACTGACCCCGACCGAGCGCCGGAGCGCCGCCCGGACCAATGCGGCTCTCGCCCTGATCCCGCGCCTCAAGGCGGATGGCTGGCGGCTGACGGCGGGCCAGTGGCTCAGCAGCCGTTTCGGCCAGGTCGCCGAGCGGGTGACTGGCGCTCAACTCTCCCGGCGAGGCGTCCGGGTGGAGACCCTGCGCATCCCGTCCGAGGACGGCGGCGTCTCCGTCCGCATTCTCAACCCGCCCGGGCCGGCCCGGGGCGTCATCCTCGACATGCATGGAGGCGGCTGGGTCGTCGGCAGCGCGGGGCTGAACGACCATCTCAACGCCGACCTCGCGGCCGCGGCGGGTCTGGCGGTCGTTTCGGTCGACTACCGCCTGCTCAGCGAGCCGCGGGGCGTGCTGATGCAGCATGCCCTTTCCGACTGCATGGCTGCGGGGCGCTGGCTGGCCGACACCGCCGCGGAGCGCTTCGGCACGGACCGCCTGTTCCTCGCCGGCCAGTCCGCGGGCGCCCATCTCGCCATACTGACCGCCCTGGCCCTGCGCGATGAAGGCCGGTTCGCCGCCTTCCGGGGCTGCGTTCTGACCTATGGCGTCTTTGATCTGTCGGGAACGCCGTCGGCGCGTGCGGCCGGACCTGAAACCCTTGTCCTGAACGGCCCCACCCTGGCCTTTGACCTGGGACGCCTGACCCCTGACCGCGACGAGGCGGGCCGCCGTCGTCCCGACATATCGCCGCTCTACGCCGATCTGCACGGAATGCCGCCCGCACTCTTCATCAGCGGCGATCTGGATCCCCTTCGCGACGACAGCCGCCTGATGGCGGACGCCTGGCCTGGCGAGGCCGAACTGCTGGAGGTCCCCTTGGCCCCGCACGGCTTCATCCACTTTGGCGGGCCGCTCGCAACCCGCTCGCTGGGCGAGATTCAAGCCTGGCTGGAGCGTCGGTTGGCGGCCCTCGAAGGCGCATAGGGCGCCGATCCGACTGAAACCGGCGAACCGAACCTGAAAAATCGCCCGAAATCGCGTCTCTGTGCAGAAGTCACAAGATCTTCACAACGAACACAAAATTGCACGTGCTGCACAAGAACGTCACCGTCGTGCAAGCTTTATCCACCGCATCGTCCACAGACGGTCATTCCGGACCGCTTGCCACATCCGCGGATCGGAGCGAGCTTGATCAGGCCGAGGGACACGGCGGCGCGGAAAACCGGGGAGACCCGGGGATCAAAGCGGACCGGCCCGGCTCTCTGATCGAACACACCGGGGGGTTTCGACCTTAACGGACGGGAGACAGGATCAAGGCCCAAAGGACCCTTCGAAGGCTTCGGCCGGAGAAGACCGGAGGGAACCGGATCAGGATCGATGGACGGCGCGGGGTTCGACCTCGTGGAACGCCGGAGACCAGGAGCGCGACAGGATACAGCTGACCATCACCGGGGCTCGCCTCGCTGATGCTGAAGCCAGGGCCCTGAACCTCAATGGCCAAGTCCAACCCGGACTTGGCGAGGGGACGAGGAAAACCGGTTCGCCGGGGCTCTTCGTCCCCTCGCTCAATTCCGGTTTGCGCAACCTGCGCCGCGCGGCGTCCCGCGTATCGGAAGGGGCGCAGCCACGCCCTTCCCTTCCCCGCGGCCGAGCCGTAAACCAAGGCCATGACCTTGCGTGGGAATCGCCGCTTCTCGCCTGACCGCCGCGCCGTTCTGGCCGGGGCCGGCGCTCTGGCGGCCGCAGCGGCGCTGGCCGGCTGCCAGCGCGCCGAGGCTCCCGTGGACGAGGAAGGGCGCGTCCGCCTGCGCTTCGCCACCGACTGGCGCGCCCAGGCCGAGCACGGCGGCTTCTACCAGGCGCTCGCCTCGGGGGCCTACGCCAAACGGGGCCTCAATATCGAGATCATCCAAGGCGGGCCGGGCGTCAATGTGCCCCAGCTGCTGGCCTCCGGCGCCGTCGAGCTGGGCATGGGCTCCAACAGCTTCATCCCGATGAACCTGGTCGCCGAGGGCGCCCCGGTGAAGGCCGTCGCGGCCTTCTTCCAGAAGGACCCCCAGGTCCTGATCGCCCACCCCGACCCGGCGCTGGAGAGCATCGCCGACCTCGCCGGCCGTCCCTTCCTGCTGGCCACCGCCTCGCGCGACGCCTTCTGGGTCTGGCTCAAGGCCAAATACGGCTTCACCGACGATCAGGTCCGCACCTACAACTTCAACCCCGCGCCCTTCCTCGCCGACGAGCGGGCCGTGCAGCAGGGCTATCTGACCAGCGAGCCATACAGCATCGAACAGGCGGCCGGCTTCGCCCCCAGGGTCTTCCTGCTGGCCGACGAGGGCTATCCCTCCTACGCGGCCATGGTCCTGGCCCCCAACGCCTTCGCCCGTGACAACGCCGCCGCCCTTCGCAGCTTCATCGCCGCCTCCGCCGAGGGCTGGCGCGACTATATCCAGGGCGACGGCAAGGCGGCGGACGCCCTGATCCGCAAGGCCAATCCCGAGATGACCCAGGCCATCCTCGACCAGGCCCGCGCCCGGCTGAAGGCCAACGGCATCGTCGACGGCGGCGACGCCGCCCTCTACGGCCTCGGCGCCATGACGGCCGACCGTTGGCAGGCCTTCTTCGAGGTCACCTCCGAGGCGGGCGTCTATCCGCCCAATCTGGATTGGCGTCAGGCCTTCACGACCCAATACCTCCCCGGCCGTGGCTAGGCGCCGCAGGGTCCAGGATTCCGGGCCGGACTGTGCCGCCAGCCTGTCAGGCGCCGTTGTGACCTTTCCCGGCCGCCCCCCGCTCGGCCCTGTTGATCTGACCGTCCGTCCCGGGGAGATCCTCGCCCTCGTCGGCCCGTCTGGCGCCGGCAAGTCGACAATCCTGCGCCTTCTCGCCGGTCTGGAGGAGCACCAGACCGGCGGCGCCGTCGCACGGAGGCCAGGGGCCACGACCAGTCTCGTATTCCAGTCCGCCACACTGATGCCCTGGGCGGACGCCCTCGCAAATGTCGCATTGCCGCTGGAACTGGCCGGCGTGGCCCTGTCCGAAGCCCGCGCCCGCGCCGCCGCTGCCTTGACCGCCGTCGGTCTGGGCGACCGGCTGGACGCCCGCCCGCGCCAGCTGTCCGGCGGCATGGCGATGCGCGTCGCCCTCGCCCGGGCCCTCGTCACCCGGCCCGACCTGCTTCTGCTCGACGAGCCCTTCGCCGCGCTCGACAGCGTCACCCGCCGCCGGCTGATCTCGGACCTGCACCGCCTCTGGGCCGCCCGTACGCCACGCCCCGCGATCGTCTTCGTCACCCATGACATCGAGGAGGCCGTCTATCTCGCCGATCGCGCCCTGGTGCTGGACGGGGCCAGCGGGCGGGTCGCGGCGACGCTGCCGTCGCCCGGTCTGCTGCCGAGGCCCGGCGGCTGGCGCGCCGAGCCTGCGTACCGCGTGGCTGTCGAAGCCCTGGCCGCCGCCCTGGCCGCGGCCATGCCGCCCCTGGCCGCGGGCGCATCCGCGTGAGCCGCCTTGTTCCGCCCCTCGTCCTCACGGTCCTGCTCCTCGGCGCCTGGGAACTGGCCTGCCGCCTGCTGCAGGTCGCGCCATGGTTCCTGCCCCCGCCCAGCGCGGTGGCGGTCGCGCTGGTCGAACGGGCGCCGATCCTCGCCGCATCCGCCGCCGCAACCTTTGGCATGGCGCTTCAGGCTCTCGCCGCCGCCCTTGTCCTGGGAGGCGGTCTGGCGCTCGCGGTATCGCTCAACCGTGCGGCCGAACGGGCCGTCCGGCCGCTCGCCATCGCCCTGCAGGTCACCCCGGTCGTCGCCATCGCCCCGCTGGTGATGATCTGGGCAGGGCTGGATCATGCGGACCGTGCGGTGGTGGCCCTGGCGGCGACCGTCGCCTTCTTCCCCCTCTTCTCGGGCGTCCTGGCCGGCCTGAAGTCCGCCGATCCAGACCTCGAGCGGCTGTTCGACCTGTACGGCGCCTCGCCCGTCCAGCGCCTGATCCGGTTGCGCCTGCCCGCCGCCCTGCCCCATGCGCTCGAGGGCCTGCGAGTGGCCGCCGGACTGGCGGTCATCGGCGCCGTGGTGGCCGAGTTCGTCTCGGGTTCGGGGGCGACCCAGGGGCTGGCGTGGCGGCTGCTGGAAGCCGGCAACCGGCTGCGCACCGCCGACATGCTCGCCGCCCTCGTCTGGCTGATGGCCATGGGGTTGGCGCTCAACGCCGGGGTCGCCCTGCTGGACCGGGCCGTACGGCGCCGGCTCGCCTGACAACTCCCGCGCGTTAGCAGCGGGTTAAGCGACGCATGATTAGCGTGCATCTCCATTCCCGCGTCCGGAGACGCCCCTTGCGCCGCGCCCCGATCCTGACCTCTGCATTGTTGACCATTGCGGGCGTGGCGCTGTTCGCCGGAACAGCCTCGGCCCAGGCGGCCGGCGAAGCGCGCGGGCTCCGCTATCTGTCGTGGCCCGGCCGCGGCGAGGCGAGCACCGCCGCGCCCGGAGGCCCGGCTGTCGCCCCCCCGCCCGCCCGGACGCGCCACGATCTGAGACGTCCCAACACAGTGATCCCGCACGGCGGTTTCGCATCCGACGCCCCCGCCCCGGCGGCTCCTGGGCTGACGCCTGCTCCGGCCGCGCGCCGCACGCTGACGCCGGCCAACGCCTGGATGCAGCCGCCGCCGCGGCCCGAACCCGCGCCGCCCGTCGCCGCTCCCGCGCCCGCAGCGCCCGTATCCGCCTCTCCTCCACCCTCGCCTCCGCCGCAGCCGCGCGGCGCGCCCGACTACCTGCCCGACGCCGGCCGGGGTCAGCCCGTGCCTGCCGAAGTGATCTACGCTCCCGCCCCTGCCGCCGCAGCACCCGCGGAGGCGGCGCCGTTCGATCCCATGGCTCCGCGCCGTGACGCGCCGATATTCCGCATGCAGCAGGACGCGCCCGCCGCCGCTCCCGCCCCTCGCACCGTCGAAGCCCCCTCCCCCGTCGACCAGCCCGACGGCGCGCGCGCGCCAGCCCAGCCGCGCCGCGTGGCCGAGGTCAGCAACAGCGGCGAACGTCCGCCCGCGCGGGGCGGCCGGTACTATTCCGTTCACCGCCAGAACGGCCGCCAGCCCGATGCGCTGGCGATGCCCGATCCGACCTATGTCGACGCCCTGGTCGTGACCATGCCCGAGACCATCGCCTCCCAGGATCTCGCCGCGCCGGAGCAGGGCCCCACCCTCATCCGTGACTCCCAGGGCCGCGTGCGGCCCGCCGCTGCCGCCTCTGACGGGGACCATCAGTGATCGCCGTTTCGACGCCGTCCCGTCTGCCTGAGCTGATCGCCATGGCCGAAGAGGGCTCGAGCGAGAAGCGGCGGGCCCTGCTGCGCGAACTGACCGAGCATTTCTTCGGCGCCTCCGTACGCTCCGCGACGGAGGACACGCTCTATGGATCCGTCCTGACCAGCCTCGCCGCAGATATGGAGACCGCCGTCCGGGCCGAATTGTCGGCCCGCTTCGCAGGCGCGCCCGACGCCCCCCACGCCCTGATCCGTCGCCTCGCCAACGACGAGGCCGCCGTCGCCGGCGCCGTCCTCGCGTCCTCGCCGGTTCTGACTGACGAAGACCTGCTGGGCGTGGTGCGCCGGCACGGCCAGGATCATCTCCGCGCGATCTCGGCGCGGGAGACGGTGTCCGAAGCGGTCTCCGAAGTCATCGTCGAGCGCGGCGACGACGAAACCCTGGGGGCGCTGCTCCGCAACGACGGCGCCCGCCTGTCTCGCAAATCCTCGGAAGCGGCGGTTGAACGGGCGAAGGTGAACCCGGCGCTGCATGAGTCGGCCGTGTCTCGCGCCAGCCTTCCGGCCGACCTGCTCAACGAGATGTATTTTGTGGTCGAGGCCCGCCTTCGCACCCGGATTCTCGAGCAGAACGCCCGCATGGATCCGGCCCTGCTGGAAAGCGCGCTGGCCGCCGGCCGCGCCCGCATCGCCACCGACGACGGCGCCTTGCCGGCCGACTACGCCGAATGCTCGGCCTATGTCGAGGAGCTCAAGGCTGCGGGTCAGCTGACCCCCCGGATGCTGGCCCGCTTCCTGCGCTCGGGCGGCACCACGTCATTCCTGATCGCCCTCGCCCAGCTGTCGGACATCGACTTCCACACCGCGCGCCAGATCGTCGAACGGCGGGAACTGGATGCGCTGGCCGTGGTCTGCAAGGCGGCCGATCTCGATCGGGCCCTGTTCCTGACCTATGCGGTGGTGCTGCTCAATGATGACGGCGACGCGATGGCCAAGGCCCATTCCTATGCCCGGATGTATGCCGAACTGACCCGGGAGGCCGCCCTCAGGACCCTGCGCTTCTGGCGCATGCGCCGCGGAGCGGCCGCGGCCTGATCCTCACAGCAAAACGCCCGCCTCCATCGCCGGAGACGGGCGTTCGCCCCAGATCGGAAACGGGGCCTATTTCTTGGCGCGGCCGCCGGCGGCGCGGGCGGGTTTGCGGCCGCCCTGTCCCAGACCCATCTGCTTGGCCAGGTCCGAACGCGCCTTGGCGTAGTTCGGGGCGACCATCGGATAGTCTTTCGCGAGACCCCATTTGGCCCGGTATTCCTCAGGGCTCATATTGTATTTGGTGCGCAGGTGGCGCTTCAGCGACTTGAACTTGCGGCCGTCCTCAAGGCAGATCAGGAAATCGGGCGTGATCGATTTGCGAACCGGAACGGCGGGTTCCTTGACTTCGGGCTCGGGCTCGACAGCCCCGGTCGAGACTTGCGTCAGGGCCGCATGGATGCTGGATATCAGTCCCGGCACTTCCGCCGCCTGGACATTGTTATTGCCGACATAGGCCGACACGATGTCTGCAGTCATCTCGAGGAGCTGGGCGTTGTCTTCCATGCGTCGGCCTCACCTTGTTCGTCTGTTCTTCGACTGAATCAGCCGTTGGCGATCAATAGATTTGTTCTTGCGCGAAAGCAACATTGCGCGACCTGCTGGCAAACACAGGCATCAAGTGCTTCAACGATCACTATAAATGGTGAGGCAGGCCGTGTGCGCGGCCTAACGCCTGAGATTTTCCGCCAGGGCCAGCATCGCCGCGCGCTCGGGAGCCGAGAAGTCGTCCATGCCGTCCTCCTCGCCGTCCCGGATCGCTCTCAGCAGCGCTGGCGTCAGGGCCGACGAGAGGGACCAGTTCCAGTAGCGCAACACCGTCTGCGCCCGATCCACCGCCAGCATGTCATAGGTGATTTGCACCCGCTCCCAGGCTGGATGGACGAGACCGTCATCGCCGGACTCCGGCCGACGCATCGAGCGCCACAGGTTGACCAGATCGCTCTTGCCCAGACCGGTCGCCTTGCACAGGATCGCCAGGGGCTCGCCGCCGGGGTCGCCCATGATCTTGGCTCCGGTGACGGGCTTGACCCCCGACAGATAGGCGATCTCCGTCGCCACCTCGCGGTTCAGACCCCGCTCCGCGGCGGCGGCCACAGCCTCTTCTAGGCCGCCGTAGGGACTTTTCGCAATTGCAGCGCGGTTTCGCTGACGCCGCTCGATGAACTGCAACGCCTTGCGGGACACCGGATCCTGCCAGTTCTCGGCCGCGGCCATGGCGAAGACGTCTTCGGACACCTCCTGCATGACTTCCCGCGAAACAGCGAAACGTTGGAGGATGGTCCGGCGATCTTCGGGTCCGCACCACCAGAACATCACATAGGCGCCGGAGGGTCGGAGCTCCGGGCGTTTCAGCACCGGTCCGCAAAGCTGCGTCTCCTGACGGCTGAGGCTGACCACCCCTTCGATAGCCGTCTGGCTCAGCCGCGCCGTGGTGTTTCGCAGCACCGCCTCGATGACATGGCTTTCGCCGAAGCTCATCAGCGTCTCTGTCACCACCTCGGACAGCGCCCGTCGATTGGCCATCAGGAAGCGGTGCGCGGTCGTGGCGTCCCGGGCGCAGGCCACCAGGTCCGCGTCGGACAGCGAGGCGCATTGCTCAATCAACAGGCCCGCGATCTCCGGGTCGTCGCGCAGCAGCATCCGCGCGAGGGCGTTGGGCAGTTCCGCCAGCGGAGCCAGCCGGGACGCCACCCGGCGCCGGTCCTCCGGTGTCGCGAGGCGCAGCATCTCGACCAGCAGGTCGCCGGTCACCGAGCGCTCGAATGCGTTTATCCGGCTCGCCGGCAGGGACACGACATCGGCCAGACGCTTGAGCAGCGCATGGCGTGCGCGCAGCGCGCCTTCCGGGGCGGCCTCCTCGGGTCTGGTCGCGAATTCGGACATATCCCCTGAATCCTACGGCCGCGTCGGTTAACCGGCTGTGACAGTCCGCAACGCCCCATTGCGGGCCGCGTCGTCAGTCGCCGAGCAGGGCCAGCAGTTCCGCCTCCGGCAGGTTGGGGTCGGCCAGCGGGTGGCCGCTGACCTGCGCGTACCAGTCGCCCGGCGCCTGTGGCCGCGGCCGGCTGAAACGGATCCAGTCGGCCTCGAACACCATGTCCACCGCCGCATCCCGGTTGACCTGCCGATTGAGGACCTCGGGATTTTCGGGACCGGGCGGCACGTCGTCGCTGGTCGTATAGGCGATCAGCCCGACCTGCATCACCGGGTTGTTCTCCATCCGATAGAAGCGGTCGCGCACCCGCCACTGTGTCTCGCCGTCAGGCCGCGCCAGGGCGATCAGCACCATCCCCACCCGCACCAGCCTCAGTTCGACCCATCCGCTGGCGATGGGCCGAAGCTTCAGCGAGGAATAGCTGTTGTAGGTCCCCTTGGTCTCCGTCATGGGCTGGCCCCGGGCCGGCCCCACGCCGGTGGTGATGAAATGCCAGTTCTCGGCGCGCGGGGCCCACTGGTCGGCGCTCCACCGGTTCGGCGTCCGCGCCATCAGCCCGCCCAGCGACCAGGTCCCGCCGGGGACGGCGGCGTCCTGCCCGCGCACGCGGACCCGCGCCCGGACGTCGAAGTCGCCGCGCACCTCGCGGAACAGGAAGGGGGCGTTCAGATCCCGGACCCAGGCCGAATGGTAGGGCTCGATGTGCAGCGCTCCGGGGGTGGTCGCCCCGACATCCAGCGCCTTGATCCTGTCCGGCCAGCCGAAAGCCTCGTCGAAGCGCGTCCACCCCGCCAGCACCGGACCGTCGAACTCGTCGGACAGGGCGGCGAGGTCGTCCTGGGCGAGGGCGGGCGTGGCGGCAAGCAGGCTCAGGCAGGCGATCAGAATGCGCATCGGGGCTCCTCGGGCGGACCGCCAGTGCGCCGTGCTCCGGATGCGCTGTAAAGTTAAGCTTCAGTCAGGTCACGCCCGCCCGCCGCCGCCACGCTGCAACAGGGGTGAAACACCGCCGTAACAATCCGGTCTACAGCCCCTCGAACAGGGCCGTGGACAGATACCGTTCCGCGAAGCTCGGGATGATGACCACGATGGTCTTGCCCGCATTCTCGTCCAGCGCCGCCTGCCGGAAGGCGGCGACCAGCGCGGCGCCCGACGAAATGCCGACCGGTATGCCCTCGGTCCGCGCCGCCTTGCGGGCCATGTCGAAGGCGTCCTCGTTCGACACCTGCTCGACGCCGTCGATGACCGAACGGTCGACGATCGAAGGGATGAAGCCGGCGCCGATGCCCTGGATCTTGTGCGGCCCCGGCTCACCGCCCGACAGCACCGGAGACGCCGTCGGCTCGACCGCGATCATGCGCAGCGACGGCTTGCGCGCCTTGAGGACCTGACCGACGCCGGTGATGGTTCCGCCCGTGCCCACGCCCGAGATGACGATGTCGACCGCGCCGGCGGTGTCGTTCCAGATCTCCTCCGCCGTCGAGACGCGGTGGATAGCGGGATTGGCCGGATTGTCGAACTGGGCCGGAATGACCGCGCCCGGCGTCCGGTCCTTCAGCTCCATGGCCATGGCGATGGCGCCCTTCATCCCCTTCTCGGCCGGCGTCAGCACCAGCTCGGCCCCCAGCAGGGCCAGCATCTTGCGCCGTTCCATCGACATGCTCTCCGGCATGACCAGGATCAGCCGGTAGCCCTTGGCCGCCGCCACGAAGGCCAGGGCGATGCCGGTGTTGCCGCTGGTCGGCTCGATCAGCACGGTGTCCGGCCCGATCTGCCCGGCCTGTTCCATGGCCTCGATCATGGCCACGCCGATCCGGTCCTTGACCGAGGCCATGGGGTTGAAGAACTCCAGCTTGGCCAGCACCGTGGCCCCGGGCTTCATCTCCGCCGACAACCGCGGCAGGCCGACCAGAGGGGTGTCCCCGATCGTGTCGAGGATGGAGGGGAAGACCTTGCCGCGACCGGCTTTCAGATGGCGGGAGGGGTCGTAGGCGGTGTCGGTCATGGCGGACTCCGGCGAAACGAGAGAGACAGGCTCAGCAACGCGTCCGGCGGGCCGGACGCACCGATCTAGGCATGCTGACCCGGTGAAGCAACGCCGGCGCCGCCACAGGCCGGCCGGGCGGTCGCCATCAACCCCGTGCGAGACCGCGATCCGGACGGCCTTCACCCCCCGTTAACCACGATACCGCATCCCTGAACGCCAGTTCCGGGGTCCTCCGCTTGCATGCTCTCGCCGCCGCCGTTGAAGCGATCGATCCGCTGGTCGTGACCGGCAAGGTCGCGGGCGTGAACGGCCTGCTGATCGAATCCCGCGGCGGGCTGTCCCGCCTTTCGGTGGGGGCGCGGGCCGAGATCGCGCGCCGTCACCTGTCGCCCCTGCCCGCCGAGGTGGTCGGCTTCCGCGACGCCAAGGCCCTGTTGATGCCGTTCGGCCCGGTTGAGGGGGTGGCCCCCGGCGCCGACATCCGCATCGTCTCCGCCGCCGCCAGCGTGCGCCCGACGACCGCCTGGCTGGGCCGGATCATCGACGCCTTCGGCCAGCCGATCGACGGCAAGGGTCCCCTGCCCCAGGGTCCGGCCGCCTATCCCCTGCGGGCCCCGCCCCCGCCGGCCCATTCGCGCGGCCGGGTCGGCGAGCGCCTCGACCTCGGCGTCCGCTCGATGGACGTCTTCACCACCACCTGCCGCGGCCAGCGCCTCGGCATCTTCGCCGGCTCGGGCGTCGGCAAGTCGGTGCTGCTGTCGATGCTGGCCAAACAGGCCACCTGCGACGTCGTCGTGGTCGGCCTGATCGGCGAACGGGGCCGGGAGGTCCGGGAGTTCATCGAGGAAACCCTCGGCGAGGAGGGCCTGCGTCGCGCCGTCGTCGTCGTCGCCACCTCGGACGAGCCGGCGCTGAAGCGTCGCCAGTCCGCCTATATGACCATGGCCATCTCCGAATATTTCCGGGACCAGGACCTCGAAGTCCTGTGCCTGATGGACTCGGTCACCCGCTTCGCCATGGCCCAGCGCGAGATCGGCCTGGCCGCGGGCGAGCCGCCGACCACCAAGGGCTATACGCCGACCGTCTTCACCGAACTGCCGAAACTGCTGGAGCGCGCCGGGCCCGGGCCTGTTCGTCCCGACGGCACCACGGCCGGCCCGATCACCGCCCTGTTCACCGTCCTGGTGGACGGCGGCGATCACGACGAGCCCATCGCCGATGCCGTGCGAGGCATCCTCGACGGCCACATCGTCATGGACCGCAAGATCGCCGAGCGGGGCCGCTTCCCGGCCATCGACGTGCTCAAGTCGGTCAGCCGCACCCTGCCCGCCTGCCAGACCCCGCCCGAGCGCGAGCTGAACAAGCGCGCCCGCCAGTGCCTGTCGGCCTACGCCAATATGGAGGAGCTGATCCGGATCGGCGCCTATCGCAGCGGCGCCGATCCCATCGTCGACCGCGCCATCGCCCTCAACCCGGCGCTGGAGGCCTTCCTCGGCCAGGACAAGGACGATCACACCGGTCTTTCCGATTCCTTTACCCGCCTGGAAGCAATCCTGAATCAAGGCATGATCCAGTGACCGGAGATTTCGTATGACCGCCTGGGCCCAATCGCTGATCCGCATCTCCAACTATGAGGTCGAGACGCTGCAGAAGCGTCTGGCCGAGATCACCGCGCGCCGGGCCTCCGCCGAGATGCGCCTGGCCGTTCTGGAAGCCGAAGCCGAGATCGAACAGGATCGCGCGCGGGACGACGCCGACGCCGCCATGATGCTGCAGGCCTACCTCAAGGGCTGGAAGATGCGCCGGGGCGCCGCCGAGGCCGACGTCGTGGTCATTGACGCCGAGGAGGAAGGCGCCCGCGACGCCCTCACCGGCGCGTTCGAGGAACTCAAGAAGTTCGAGCATGTCGCCGAGACGACCCGCCTCAACGCCGTGATCGCGGCGGGCAAGCGCGAAACCGCCGCCTTCGACGAACTGGGCCTGAGGCGCCGTGCGGGCTGATCCGCCCGGACTGAACCGCCGCGCCCTTCTCGCCGCGCCCATCGCCCTGACGGCCTGCGAGCGCTTCGCCTCGGCCCGGACCCCGGCGGGACCGCTGGCCGCGCCCCTGAAATCGCTCGCGCCCTTTCCCTTCGGCGCGACCGGCATGACCTGGCAGCTCGACCAGCCCGACTGGGTCGAACAGACGCTTCGCCACTGCTCCCAGCTGACCCCAGAATGGGAGCAGAAGATGGAGCGCACCCTCGGTCCCGGCTTCGCCTACGATTTCGAGCCGTCGGACCGGGTCGTCGCCTTCGCCGGCGACAACGGCCTGCGCGTGCACGGCCACACCGTCATCTGGTACTCCCAGGGCGCGGACGTCTTCGACGACGCGACCGTGCCGCGCGCCCGCTTCGCCGCCGAATACGACCGCTATATCTCCACCTTCGTCGGCCGCTACCGGGGTCGCATGGCCGGCTGGGACGTGGTCAACGAGCCGGTGGCCGAGGACGGCGACGGCCTGCGCGACTGTCACTGGAGCCGGGCCCTGGGCATGGACGGCTACATGATCCGCGCCTTCCAACAGGCGAAGGCCGCCGATCCGGACGCGGTCCTCTTCCTCAACGAATACAATCTCGAGAACATCCCGCGGAAGGGCGCGACCTTCCTCCGCCTCGTCGAGCGCCTGCTCAAACTCGGAGCGCCCATCGGCGGCATCGGCACCCAGTCGCACCTCGACATCGAGATCCCGGCCGGCCAGATCACCGCCTTCATGCGCGACGCGGCCGCGCTCGGCCTGCCCATCCACGTCTCCGAGCTGGACTTCCCGATGGAGCGCGACGGCGGCCGCAGACCCGACCTGCGTTCCACGCGCGAAAAGAGGGCCCAGCAGGTCGCCCGCGTCGGCGAACTGGCCGAGGCCTTCATGGCCCTGCCGGAGCGCCAGCGCTACGCCTTCACCACCTGGGGCCTGCGGGACAGCGACAGCTGGCTGGTCCGCGCCGAAGGCAAGAACCGCCCCGAAGAAAGCGCCCTGTTGCTCGACGGCGAGGGGCGGCCGAACCCGGCCTACCAGGCCGTGGCCGAGGCGTTCAGGCGCTGACCTCGCTCGCCGCGATCCCTGCTTTGGTCAGGGTCGCCAGCAGCCCCGTGGTCGCCGCCTCCACCTTCGTCCCGTCGCGTCCACGCACCACGAGATTCGTCCCCATCTCTCCGACCGAGCCGTGCCCGAAGGGATAGCTGCCGAAGCTGATCTCGCGGTTCGCCCGCGCCGCCGCCGTCAGCATCTCCGCCACGTCTCCCTCGCCGACCCCGGTGACCCGCACCGTGCGCGCATGCACCACCGCCCCCGTCCTCAGCCTGGGGGCCACATCCTCCAGCATGGCGGTCATGATCTTCGGCACCCCGGCCATGACGAAGACATTGCCGATCTGGAAGCCCGGCGCGTCGGTCACCGGATTGGCGATCAGCGTCCCGCCCTCCGGAATCCGCGCCATCCGCCGCCGGGGCGCATTGAACTCCGCCCCATAGCGTCGCTCGAGGATGGCCAGCGCCTCGGGATGCTCGGGCAAGGCCACGCCGAACGCCGTCGCCACCGCGTCGGCGGTGATGTCGTCATGCGTCGGGCCGATGCCGCCGGTGGTGAAGACATAGTCGTGCGCCGTCCTCAGGGCGTTCAGCGCCTCGACGATCTGACCCTTGCGGTCGCCGACCGTCCGGGCCTCCATCAGATCGACGCCCAGAGCCGCCAGGAACCGGGCGATGGTGTTCAGGTTGGTGTCCCGGGTGCGGCCGGACAGCACCTCGTCGCCGATGATCAGGACGGCGGCCGTGGGAGACGATTCAGTCATGTCTGCACGCTACACTGTCGCCGCCTCGCGGTCATCGTCCGGCCTTGAGCATCTGTGATATGATCGCCATCTGACCTCCAGCCTGCGCCTCCGGTGCGAAAGACCGAGCCTGATGTACGAAACCCCTGAACTGGACAGCGACGCCTTCGTCCGCACCCATGAGATCCGCGTCTACGAAGGCGACGAGTCCTGGGAAGGCATGCGCGCCGCCGGCAAGCTGGTGGGCGAGGCTCTGGACATGATCACGGAGTACGCCCGGCCGGGCGTGACCACCGGGGAATTGGACGACCGCATCCGCGAGTTCACCCTGGACCACGGCGCCGTGCCCGCCTGCCTGGGCTACAAGGGCTACGAGAAGACCATCTGCACCTCGATCAACCACGTCGTCTGCCACGGCATCCCCGGCGACCGGGTGCTGAAGGACGGCGACATCGTCAACATCGACCACACCGTCATCGTCGACGGCTGGCACGGCGATTCCAGCCGCATGTATGCGATCGGCGAGATCAACGCCCGGGCCCGCAAGCTGATCGACGTCACCTATGACTCACTGGCCGCCGGCCTCGCGGTGATCAAGCCGGGCGCCACCTTCGGCGACATCGGCTACGCCATCCAGCAGGTCGTCGAGGCCAACCGGATGTCGGTCGTCCGGGACTTCTGCGGCCACGGCATCGGCCGGCTGTTCCACGACAGCCCCAACGTCCTGCACTACGGCCGCCGCGGCGAGGGCGCGACGCTGAAGCCCGGCATGTTCTTCACCGTCGAGCCGATGGTGAACCTGGGCAAGCCGCACGTGAAGGTGCTGTCCGACGGCTGGACCGCCGTGACCCGCGACAAGTCCCTGTCCGCCCAGTGCGAACACACGGTCGGCGTGACGGAGACCGGCGTGGAGCTGTTCAGCGCCAGCCCGGCTGGCCTGTTCCGGCCGAAATTCGTCTGATTCGATCAGTTTGACCTGTCGTCCGGCTGGCGCATGATCGCGCTGAAGACGGAGGCTCGCCATGTCCACGACCCTGGAAACCGCCGCCCGCGCCGACGATGCATGGCGATGGTGGGAAGGCCGTCGGCTCCGCTACAACATCGGCCTGGCTGTCGCGGGCGTTGTGGCGTGGGGCCTGTTCGTCGCCGAGGGCCTGCTGCTCACGCACTGGTTCAGCCTGTCGGTCTCTGCAACGCTGGCCACCGGCCTTCTCTGGCTAGTCGCCATGGGGATCGCCAATCTGCTGTTCTTTCTCGGCCCCGTCAGCGAGCGAGTCCTCAAGCCGAAGGACCGGGACGCCTATCGTCGCCGTATCTTTGGCCTCGGCTTCTGGTCCTCAATGGCTGTGCCCTTCCTGTTTCCGGCCGCGGCCCTGATCGCGATCCTGTCCACGCTCGGCTACTGACGCGGGCGCGACCGTTTCCGCCTCTGGACGTTCTTCTTATGTTCTGACACCCTGCCTCCGAACGATCCGGAGGCCGCCATGTCGAGCGTGCTGCCCTTTCCGATCCCGCATCAGCCGGCGCCCGCGCCGGAGCCCCGGAGCACGCGCGCGCCGAAGCCGCACCACGCGGGCCACCGCGAGCGCCTGCGCGACCGGGCCCGCGGCGCCGGAATCCACCACCTGCCCGATTACGAACTGCTCGAGCTCTTCCTGTTCCGCAGTCAGCCGCAGGGCGACGTCAAACCCATCGCCAAGGCCCTGTTGGCCCGGTTCGGCTCGCTGGCGGCGGTGCTGGCCGCCCCGGTCGAGGACCTGGCCACGGTCAAGGCCGAGGACGCGAAGGGCCGGAGAAAAGGGATCGGCGCCGAGACGGCCCTGGACCTCGCCGCCCTGCATGAGGTCGCCCGCAGGGTCATCAAGGAGGAGGCCGCCAGTCGCACCGTCATCTCGTCCTGGACCGCCCTGCTGGCCTATGTCCGCCTGTCCTTGCAGCATGAGGCGCGCGAGCAGTTCCGGGTCTTGTATCTCGACAACCGCAACCAGTTGATCCTCGACGAAATCCAGAATCGCGGCACGGTCGACCATGCTCCGGTCTATCCGCGCGAAGTGGTGCGCCGGGCGCTGGAGCTGTCGGCCAAGTCGATGATCATCGTCCACAACCATCCGTCCGGCGACCCGACCCCGTCCCGGCCCGACATCGACATGACCCGGCAGGTCATAGAGGCCGCCCGGGCGCTGGGCATCAGCGTCCACGACCACCTGATCGTCGGCCGCGACGGCGTGGCCAGCTTCAAGCAACTGGGGCTGCTGTGAGCGAGCCCTCGCGCAGGACCCTGCTGGCCGCTGCGCCGGCCGCCGCTCTGGCCGGCGCCGCCGTGGCGCAGGCCTCCTCACCCGCCGTCATGGTCTCGACCTGGGATTTCGGCGCCGCCGCCAACGCGGCCGGCATGGCCGCGCGCGCCGGCGGCGGCTCGGCGCTGGACATGGTGGAAGCCGGCGGCCGCGTGGCCGAGGCGGACGAGAGCAACGCCTCGGTCGGGCTCGGCGGCCTGCCCGACCGCGACGGGCGGGTGACGCTGGACGCCTGCATCATGGGCTGGAACGGCGACATCGGCGCCGTCTGCGCGCTGGAGGACATCGTCCACGCCGTATCCGTCGCGCGCCGGGTGATGGAGCGGACGCCCCACATCATGCTGGTCGGCGACGGCGCGCGAGCGTTTGCCCTGGAGCAGGGTTTCGAACCCACCAAGCTGCTCACTCCGCGCGCCGAGGCGGCCTGGCGCGAATGGCTCAGGACGGCGAACTACGCCCCGCGCATCAACAGCGAGAACGCCGACTGGCGCGCCATGCCGGGGGGTCCGGCCGATCACGACACCATCGGCCTGCTGGCCATCGCGGCGGACCAGCGTATGGCCGGCGCCTGCACGACCTCCGGCATGGCCTTCAAGATGCGCGGCCGCGTCGGCGACAGCCCCATCATCGGCGCGGGCCTCTATGTCGACGACGCGGTCGGCGGCGCCACCGCCACCGGCGTGGGCGAGGACGTCGTCCGCGTCGCCGGGGCCCATTCGGTGGTCGAGGCGATGCGCCATGGGCTCGACCCGACCGCCGCCTGCCGCAGCGTCATCGAGCGGCTGGCGCGCCTGCGCGGGACCAGGGTCGCCGACTCGCAGGTCGCCCTGCTGGCCCTCGACAAATCAGGCCGGGCCGGCGCCTTCGCCCTCCAGCCCGGTTTCACCTATGCCGTCACCGACGCGGCCGGCCAGACCCGGATCGAACGCGCCGCCGCCCTGTTTGAGGCTTCATGACCATCCTGATCACTGATCGCCTGACCCTCACGCCGATGCAGGTCTCTGATCTCCCGGACCTGATCGCGCTCTGGGCCGATCCGGCCTTCGCCACCGCCATCTTCCCCGCGCCCCTGTCGTCGGAAGACGTCTGGTTTCGGCTGCTGCGGGACATCGGCCACTGGGAGGCGGTCGGCTACGGCAACTGGGCCATCCGCGAGACCGCAACCGGCGACTACGTCGGCAGCGTCGGCGTCCTCGACTACCGACGCGTTCTGGAACCGGCCTTTGACGCGCCGGAGCTGGGCTGGGGCGTCGCGCCGCGGTTCCAGGGCAAGGGCGTCGCTTTCGAGGCGGTGTCCGCGGCCCTCGCCTGGTGCGACGAGACGCTGAACGCGCCGCGCACCGTCTGCATGATCTCGCCGGACAACGCGGCCTCGCACACGCTGGCCCGGAGGTCAGGCTACGCCCCCTACGCCGAAGCGACCTACAAGGGGGCCGCCGTTGTGCTGCTGGAGCGGCCGGCAGCGTAGCCCCCCATTAAGCTTTACGCGCCATCATATCCGGAAACTCCGGAGGCCGCCTGTTCCATGCCCATGCCCGTCGAAGCGCTTCGCGGCCATCTGGTCGAAGCCTTTCCCGACGCCGAGATCGTCATCGACGACCTGGCCGGGGACGGGGATCACTATCGCGCGCGCATCGTGTCCGCGGCCTTCGCCGGCCTGTCCCGTGTGCGCCAGCACCAGCTCGTCTACGCGGCGCTGAAGGGCCAGATGGGCGGCGAACTGCATGCGCTGGCGCTGGAAACCTCGGCGCCGCCCCCGACGGGAGATTGACACCATGCGCTATCGTCCCTTTGGACTCGCCGGCCAGGCCGTCTCCTGCCTGACGCTCAGCCTCGGCGCACGCGACATCGCCGGCGGGCCCGAGGCCGGACGCGAACTGATCTATTCGGCGCTGGAAGCGGGCATCAACTCCTATCGCCTCGAGACCGCTGACCCGGTGCTGGCCGAGGTGCTGGGCGAGGCCCTGCGTCACGTGGACCGCAAACTGGTGCAGGTGTCGCTGACCCTCGGAGCCGGAGACGGCCGCCGGGGCTCGGACCGCGACTTCTCGGCCGAAGGCATCACCTCGGCGATCGACAAGGCTCTTCACGCTTCGGGCCTCGGCTGGTTCGACCTCGCCATCCTGGACGAGCCCGGCGATCACGAACTGCCCCAGTCGACGCTGAACGCCCTCAAGGCCCTGCGCGCCACCGAACGCGTGCGCCTGCTGGGCATCGCCGGCGACGGCGAGGTCATGGACACCTACGTCTCCACCGGCGCCTTCGACGTTCTGGCCACCCCCTTCCACGTCAATGCGAGCTGGCAGATCCGCTCGCGTTTGCGCGCCGCACAGGAAGGCGACATGGCCATTTTCGTCTACGGCTATTTCCCGGACAGTCTGAACACCGCGAAGAAGGCCGCCTCGGCCCACGTCGAGAAAAAGAAGAAGGGCCTGTTCGGCTTCGGCGGCCCCAAGGTCAAGGAAGGCCCGCTGGCGCACGCGGGCACCTTCGCCTTCCTGCACCGCACCAACAACTGGTCCGCCGAGGCCATCTGTCTGGCCTACGCCCTGACCGACCCCTCGGTATCCAGCGTGATGATCGAGGCCAGCGACGTGGAACGGCTGAACACCCTGTCCCAGGTGCCGGACCGCGACATGCCGCCAGGCCTGTCAGCCCAGATCGAGATGGCCCGGGTCGCGGGCGCAAAGGCGGCCTGACGTCGCGCCACCCTTGACCGGCGCCCGCGCGGTCCATACCTGACGGCCTTCACCAAAGGGCCAGTATCAGTGACCGATCAAGCGACGCCTGCCGATCCCGTACACGCCTTCATCGCGGATACGCTGAAGGACCACGCGGTCGTACTGTTCATGAAGGGCTCTCCCGACGCCCCGCGCTGTGGGTTTTCTTCGCTGGCCGTGCAAATTCTCGATCATATCGGGGCGGAGTTCGTCGGCGTCGACGTGCTTCAGGACGAGGCCCTGCGTGACGGCATCAAGAGCTTCAGCGACTGGCCGACCATCCCCCAGCTGTATGTGAAGGGCGAATTCGTGGGCGGATCGGATATCGTGCGCGAGATGTTCAACGCCGGCGAGCTTCAGACCCTGATGGCCGACAAGGGCGTCGCCCTCGGCGAGCAAGCCGAGACCTGATGGCGCGCGCGGTCCTCGAACCCCGCGCCGACCGCGAGATCTTCGTCGTCCCGCTCGAGGTCCGCCCCGAGCACATCGACGACAACGGCCATGTCAACAACGTCGTCTATGTCGGCTGGCTGCAGGACGCCGGCACGGCGCACTGGGTCGCCCGCTTCGACGCGGCGACCCGCGCCCGCTGGTCCTGGGTCGGCACCCGGCATGAGATCGACTATTTCCGTCCCCTGATGCCCGACTCGGTCGGCGTGGTCGCCCGCACCTGGGTCGGCGATCCGCACGGCCCGCGCTTCAACCGCTATGTACGGATCGAGGACGCCGAAGGGCGGCTGTGCGCCCAGGGCCTCTCGGAGTGGGTGTTGGTCGACGCAACGACCATGCGGCCGCACCGCATTCCGGCCGACATGCTGCCGGCGTTCGAACGCCGCTGAGCCGGCCCGGCCGGTCGGACATCAGCCGGGCGGCAACTGGTAGGGGCTCTCGACGGACAGGCGGGCCCCGGGAGGCAATCCCAGCTCCTCGAACGACCAGCGCACCTCGGCTCCATTCGGCAGGGTCTCCCTGCAGCGATCTTCCTTGATCCGGCGCAGGGTGATGATCGGCCCCTCGCTCGAGGCGCGCACCGTGGGCGTGATGTCTTCCTTGCTCGTGCAGCCGTTCGAGGTGACCCAGAACACCGCCTCGTCACGTCCAATCGCCGCCGCGTGGACGGGCTCCACCTGACCGGGCGCCCCGACCCCAGGCGCTTCTTGCGCGCCCGCAAACCCCTGCACGGAAGAACAGCCGGACAGGATGACCGGCACGGCCAGTGCGGCCAGAGTAGCGATGCGGTTCATCTCCGGCTCCTCCGCCGCTCCTGATCCCGTGAAAATGCGCTCGTTCGCTCCGCAAGGGAACCCGTTGTCGGCAGATTGCCGGCCGGACGGCGCGGACTCCCATGACGTCAAGTTAAGGAGCGCAGGCGGGAGAACCATGTCAACCTCGGGATCTGTCAGATGGAGCCCTCCATGTTTCGCACCGGCTTTCTCGCGGCGTCGCTGTTGATCGCTCTGGGGGCCGCGCCGGCAGCGGCGCAGACCAGGCCGCCGCTGCCCGCTCCGTCCGCCATCGACGCCGAGGCCTTTCGCCTCATGAACCTGACCGGCGCGCGGGGCCTTGCCCTGGCCCTGATCGACGACGGGCAGGTGATCCACGTGCAGACCTTCGGAGAACGCAACGCGCAGGGCCAGCCCCTGAACGCCTCGACGGTCATGTACGGCGCCTCGCTGACCAAGACCGTTTTCGCCTGGACGGTCATGCAACTGGTCGAGGAAGGCCTGATCGATCTGGACCGTTCGATCGCCGACTACCTCCCCCGCCCTCTGCCCGAGTATCATGACGCGGCGATCGAGGACCGGTATGCGGATTACCGGGGGCTCGCCGATGATCCGCGCTGGCGGGCCATCACCCCGCGCATTCTGCTGACCCACAGCGCCGGCTTTTCGAATTTCGGCTTCATGGAGCCGGACGGCCGGCTGAAGATCCATTTCGATCCCGGCTCCCGGTACGCCTACTCCGGCGACGGCCTGATCCTGCTGCAGTTCGTGCTGGAGCAAGGGCTGGGCCTGGACCTTGGGGCCGAAATGCAGCGCCGGGTGTTCGATCGCTTCGGCATGGTCGACACGGGCATGATGTGGCGGGCTGATTTCGCCAATGACCTGGCCGATGGCTGGACCGCCGACGGCGGCGTCGAACCTCACGACGAACGCAGCAAGCCCCGGGCCGCCGGCTCGATGGACACCTCCATTGCCGATTTCGCCCGCTTCGCCGCCGCCTTTGTGCGCGGCGATGGCCTCTCGCCGGCGTCCCGGGCGGAACTGGTGCGGCCCCAACGGGCGATCACCACCCGCGGCCAGTTTCCATCGCTTCAGCCGGAACTGCCGCCGGAGCAGCGCCGCGCCGATCTGGCGGCCGGTTTGGGACTGGTCGTCTTCGACGGGCCGCAGGGCCGCGGCTTCTTCAAGGGCGGACACAACGATTCTACCGCCAATACCTGGGTGTGCGTCGAGACGGGGCGGCGTTGCGTCGTCATCCTGTCGAATGACGTCAGGGCCGAAGCGGCCTTCCCGACCCTGGTCGGCTTCATCCTTGGCGAGACCGGCGCGCCGTGGGACTGGGAATATGGCCCGCTGCCGAGGCTGTGAAACAGAAAAGGCCCCGGATCGCTCCGGGGCCTTCCTGAAGTTTCGCAATGCCGCACGGAGGCGGCGGGGCCTTACGAGGAATAGTATTCCACGACCAGGTTCGGCTCCATCTTCACCGGGAACGGCACGTCGGCCAGTTCCGGCACGCGGACGTAGCGGACCGAGAAACCGCGATCGCCCAGCTCGATGTAGTCCGGGATGTCGCGTTCCGACGACTGCTGGGCTTCGAGCACCAGCGCCATGTTGCGGGACTTTTCCTTGACCTCGACGACGTCGCCGACCTTCAGACGGTACGACGGGATGTCGACCTTCTTGCCGTTGACGGTCACGTGGCCGTGGCTGACGAACTGGCGGGCCGCCCACGGGGTCGGGACGAATTTCGCGCGATAGACCATGGCGTCCAGGCGGGACTCCAGCAGGCCGATCAGGTTCTCCGAGCTGTTGCCCTTGCGACGCGAGGCTTCCTCGTAGGTCGCGGCGAACTGCTTCTCGGTGATGTTGGCGTAATAGCCCTTCAGCTTCTGCTTGGCCTTCAGCTGCAGGCCGAAGTCCGAAACCTTCTGCTTGCGACGCTGGCCGTGCTGGCCGGGGCCGTAGGAGCGTTTGTTGACGGGGGATTTGGCGCGACCCCACAGGTTTTCACCCATGACCCGGTCGAGCTTGTACTTGGCGCTATGGCGCTTGGACATTCGTATCTCTCTTCATGATGCGGCCCGGTCCCTTCCCAGATGAAGGAACGATCTCAACGGCGGTTCACGCATCGTCCGTAGTGGTTCGCGCAAGCGGGCGGGCCCGACGGCGTGAAGGGCGCGCTTATGACGGGCGCGCCCTCTTTCGTCAAGCCGGCAGGGTCAGGCGGTGGCGGCGGCGGCGGCGAACAGTTCGTTCGCCTTGTTCCAGTTCACCACCGTCCAGAAGGCCTTCAGATAGTCGGGGCGGCGGTTCTGGTATTTCAGATAATAGGCGTGCTCCCAGACGTCGGCGGCCAGCACCACTGCGCCCTTGTCGTCGGCCACGTCCATCAGCGGATTGTCCTGGTTCGGCGTCGAGGTGACCTTGAGCTTGCCGTCCTGAACGATCAGCCAGGCCCAGCCCGAGCCGAACTGGCCGGCGCCGGCGGCGTTGAAGGCCTCCTTGAAGCTGTCCATCCCCCCGAGGTCGCGGTCGATGGCGGCGGCCAGCTCCGCCGAGGGTTCGCCGGTCTCGCCGACCGGCGCCAGCAGCTCCCAGAACAGGCTGTGATTCCAGTGCCCGCCGCCGTTGTTGCGCACCGCCTTGGGCGCCGCCGAAATACTGGCGAACAACTCTTCCAGCGACTTGCCCTGCAAGCTGCTGTCGGCGTCCACGGCCTTGTTCAGATTGTCGACATAGGTCTGGTGATGCTTGTCGTGGTGGAAGGTCATCGTCTCCTGGTCGATGGCCGGCTCCAGCGCGTCATAGGCATAGGGGAGGGGCGGAAGCGTAAAGGCCATGGGGAGGCTCCTTCGACGGGTTTCGGGGGCCCTCATCTAGGCGCCCGTTCGCCGAACCCAAGGCGACGACCGGTAATTCGTTCCGGTCAGGAGCGCGGCAAATGGGCCTTCAGGCAGTCCCGCACAGCCCGCCGCAGATCACCCGTGGCCGAGGCGAAATCCACCCCCTCAGCGTCGAACACCGCCCGGACGGCGGCGTCCAGCCCGTTCGGCAAGGCCTCCAGCACCCGCTTCTCGCCCTTCGGATGCAGGCAGAAGCCGACCTCCTTGCACAGGGCGGCGAACATATCGGCGTGGGCTGCATCGGTCATGCGCCGCTCCTACTACGGCAGCAGGCCCGTCAGCCAGTGCAGGATGTTCAGACCGAAGCGGGCGTTGCCCGGCGCCGCGTTCATGCCGAACCGGCGGTCGGCCTGACCGCTCCCCGGCGGATGGCGGATCAGCTGGGCCGACAGCATGCCCGCCTCGCCCAGCACCACGACCCGTCCGCGACCGTATTCGAAGGCCAGTCCCTGGGCGGGCAGGGCCGGTTTCGACAGTTCGGCGATCGCCTGATCCGCGCCCTCCGCGTCATCGATCCGGTCGGCCAGCGCCTGCAGCGTCGGCAGGTCGGGCGCCTCTCGCGCGCCCTCGGTCATGTGCAGCAGCACCGTCGCGCCTTCCGGCCCCTGCAGGGACTGTCCGGTGAAGGCGGTGACGCTCTCCACCCGCTCCGAGGGGTCCCGTCCGGCGAAGATCGGATGCTGCCCGAAGGCCTCGGGCGGATAGGTCAGATTGGTGGTCAGAGCGCCACCGTCCCCGGCCAGGGCGAAGGCATAGCCCGTGCCCATCCGGACGCCGAAGCGGGCCGCCAGCCCTTCCGTCGCCGCCCCGAAGGGCGCGTGATCGGCGATCAACAGCAGCTTGCCGCCGTTGCGAACCCAGGCCTCAAGGGCGTCCCCCTCCGCCTCGGTGAAGGCCGGCGTCGGCGGCCCTCCGTGAGTGGCGCCCGCATTCGCGATGACGAGCACATCGGCGCCCTCCAGTCCGCCCTGGTCGAAGGCCAGACTGCCCGGGGTGACGCGATAGCCATCCGCCCTCAGCAGGGCCGCGAATGGCGCATACTGGCCGTCCGCGCGGTGGAAATTGTCATGCGCCTCGTCGATGACGACGATCGGGCCTTCGCCGGCGTAGGCGGGGCGGTCGACGACGGGGCGGAAGTCAGGATCGACCATCTGCTGCTGCGCCAGCGCGGGGGTCGCAGCCGCCAGCAAGGCGAGGATGAGGGCAGGCAATGTCAGTCGCATTTCGACGTCTCCAGCAGGCCGTCAGGATAGCACTCGACCGCGGCCCCCAGCGAGGCAGACGCCCTTCAGTCCTTCAGGCGTCGCGCGTGGAAGGCCACATGGTCGGCGATGAAACTGGCCATGAAGAAATAGGAGTGGTCGTAACCGGGTTGCATCCTGAGCGTGACCTTCTGGCCCGCCGCTTCGCCAGCCGCGACCAGCAGTTCCGGCTTCAGCTGCTCCGTCAGGAACGGATCGGCGTCGCCCTGATCGATCAGGATGTCGTCGTAGCAGCCCTCGCCCACCCCGTTTTCGATCAGCCGCGCGGCATCGTGCGCCTCCCACGTCGCACGGTCGGGGCCCAGATAGGCGGTGAAGGCCTTCTCGCCCCAGGCACACCGCGTCGGCGAGGCGATCGGCGCAAAGGCCGACACCGAGCGGAACAGATGCGGATGCCGCAGCGCCAGCGTCAGCGCCCCGTGCCCGCCCATCGAATGGCCTGAGATCGACCGCGCCTTCGTCGTGGGAAATTCCGCGTCGATCAGCCCGATCAGCTCGTCGACGACATAGCTTTCCATGCGGAAATGCGGCGCCCAAGGCGCTTCGGTCGCATCGACATAGAAGCCGGCCCCCTGCCCCAGGTCATAGCTTTCGTCGTCGGCCACGCCCTCGCCACGCGGCGAAGTGTCGGGCGCAACCACGATCACCCCATGCGCCGCCGCCGCGCCATAGGCCCCCGCCTTGGTGGTGAAATTGTCCTCGGTGCAGGTCAGGCCCGAAAGCCAGATCAGCACCGGAAACGGCCCCTCGCCCGGCGGGACGAAGACCGACAGGGTCATGGGCGTGCCGGTGGTCGCGCTGTCGTGGCGCAGATAGCGGAGGGTCCCGCCGTGGACCTGATGCTGCTTCATGACTTTCATGTTCCGCTCACCCCACCCGATGCAGGGCGCAGACCTTGTTGCCCGACGGATCGCGCAGATAGCCCAGCACCAGCGTGCCGAACGGACCGTTGCGTTCGCCGGGCGGATCCTCGATGGCCAAGCCCCCGGCCGCGACGCCGGCGTCATGGAAGGCCTGGACCATCTCCGGCGTCTTCGCCGCAAAACCGATGGTGCCGCCGTTGGCGTGGCAGGCGGGCTCGCCGTCGATGGGCGCGCCGACCGCGAAGGCGCCCATGCGGGTCCGCCACCAGTACCGCCCCTTGGGGTCCGGCCCGGCGCCCGGCTCGTGGCCCAGCGCCCCCAGCGCCGCGTCATAGAATTTCCGCGACGCCTCGACGTCGTTCGCGCCGACGGTGATGTGGGTGAACATGGCGACCTCCCCTGGTTCAGGTCAGTTTTTTTAAACAACTATCCTTGGGATGCAAGCCTCAGAACACCACCACGCTGCGGATGCTCTCCCCCGCATGCATCAGGTCGAAGGCCTCGTTGATCCGCTCCAGCGGCAAGGTGTGCGTGATCATCGGGTCGATCTCGATCTTGCCGTCCATGTACCAGTCGACGATCTTGGGCGTATCCGTCCGGCCCCGCGCCCCGCCGAAGGCCGAGCCGCGCCACACCCGGCCGGTGACCAGCTGGAACGGCCGGGTGGCGATCTCCTTGCCCGACTCGGCCACGCCGATGACGATGCTCTCGCCCCAGCCGCGATGGCAGGCCTCCAGCGCCTGACGCATCACCGTGGTGTTGCCGGTGCAGTCGAAGGTGTAGTCCGCCCCGCCCCCGGTCAGCTCGACCAGATGCGCCACCACGTCCGTGACCTCCTTCGGATTGACGAAATGCGTCATGCCGAAGCGCCGGCCCCACTCTTCCTTCGACGGATTGATGTCGACGCCGACGATCATGTCGGCCCCCACCATCTTCAGCCCCTGGATGACGTTCAGCCCGATCCCGCCGAGCCCGAAGACCACGCAGTTGGCGCCGGGCTCCACCTTCGCCGTATTGACCACCGCCCCCACCCCCGTGGTCACGCCGCAGCCGACGTAGCAGGCGCTCTGGAACGGCGCGTCCTTGCGGATCTTCGCCAAAGCGATCTCCGGCAGGACCGTGAAATTCGAGAAGGTCGAACAGCCCATATAGTGGGCGATCGCCTGGCCCTTGTAGCTGAACCGGCTGGTGCCGTCCGGCATCAGCCCCTTGCCCTGGGTCCCCCGGATCGCCGTGCACAGATTGGTCTTGCGGCTCAGACAGCTTTTACATTGCCGGCACTCCGGCGTGTACAGCGGGATCACATGGTCCCCGACCGCGACCGAGGTCACCCCCGGCCCCACCTCGACCACCACGCCTGCGCCCTCATGGCCCAGGATCGAGGGGAAGATCCCCTCTGAGTCCAGCCCGTCCAGGGTATAGGCGTCGGTGTGGCAGACGCCCGTCGCCTTGATCTCGATCAGCACCTCGCCCGCGCGCGGCCCCTCCAGATCGACCTCGACGATCTCCAGCGGACGTTTGGCCTCGAAGGCGACGGCGGCGCGGGTTTTCATGGGGGGTCTCCTGTGCGTTGCCGCTCTTCTAGGACAGACCGCCGATGCTATGGAACCGCATGGCGCACAGAAACCTCGTCATCCTCACCGGCGCCGGCGTCTCCGCCGAGTCGGGCGTCCCCACCTTCCGCGCCGACGACGGCCTGTGGATGGGCCATCGGATCGAGGACGTCGCCACGCCCGAAGCCTTCGCCCGCGACCCGGCGCTGGTGCAGGACTTCTACAACCGCCGCCGCCGGCAGCTGCCGACCGTTCACCCGAACGCCGCCCACCACGCCCTTGCCGATCTGGCGGCCCGCTGGCAGGGCGACTTCCTGCTGGTCACCCAGAACGTCGACGACCTGCACGACCGCGCCCACGCGGAGACGCCGCCGGGGCCCGGGTTCGAGCTGATCCACATGCATGGCGAACTGCTCAAGGCGCATTGCACCCGCACCGGCCGGGTCTGCGACTGGCCGGGGGACCTGGCTGTGGAGGAGCCGTCGCCGCACCACCCGCAGGGCCGCCTGCGCCCGCACATCGTGTGGTTCGGCGAGATGCCGCTGAATATGGAACGGATCGAGGCCGCGCTGGCGACCTGCGAGCTGTTCATCTCCATCGGCACTTCGGGCGCGGTCTGGCCCGCCGCCGGTTTCGTACAGTCGGCCCGCGCCGCCGGAGCTCGAACGGTGGAGCTGAATCTGGAGCCGACGCCGGGTCGCCACCGCTTCGACGAAGGCCTGTACGGCCCGGCCACCGAGGTCGTGCCGGCGTTCGTGAACTCCCTACTCGCTTGACCCCGCGTCGGAGGAGGCCTTCTTCGCCAGCTTCTCCAGCACCCGGCCCCGCCCCTTCGACAGCGCCGTGATCACGCCCCGGAAGGTCGCCACCTCCTGCGCGGTGAAGGCCGCCCGGCCCAGCATCACCCGCAGGTTCTGGCTCATCGACCGGAATTTCTCGGGCGGATGGAAGAAGCCGGCGGCGTCGAGCTCCTTCTCCAGATGCCCGTACATGCCCAGCATCAGCGCTCCGGACGCCGGCGGCTCGCCCTCGCGGAAGTTCGGCGGCGGCGCGTCCAGCACCAGCGTCCGCCACTCATAGGCGTTCAGCGCCACGGCCTGCGCCAGGTTCAGCGACTGATGGCGGGGATCGATGGGAATGGTGACGATGCCTTGGCAGAGGGCGATGTCCGAGGTCTCCAGCCCCGCCCGCTCGCCGCCGAACAGCAGGCCGACGCCGAGGCCGGAGGCGCGGTCGTCATACAGCACGCGTGCGGCCTCCCGCGGCGTGCGCACAGGCTGGCGCGTTTCGCGCGGGCGGGCGGTGGTCGCGAAGACTGTGTTCAGATCGGCGATGGCGTCGGCCACGCTGTCGAACACCCGGACGCCCTCCAGCACCCAGTCGGCGCCCGAGGCCGTCGCCCAGGCCCGCTCCTGCGGCCAGCCGTCGCGCGGGCTGACCAGCCGCAGCTCCGACAGGCCGAAATTGGCCATCACGCGCGCAACCGCGCCGATGTTCTCGGCCATCTGGGACTTGTCGAGAATCACGACCGGCGGGGAAGGTTCACTCAATTCCGCTCATCCCGGCGAAAGCCGGGACCCAGTTCTGTCCAGCTTGACGCCTGCATTACAGGACGACCGTCGCGGCGGTTGTCCAGAGACTGATCACCCAAAGCACTGGGTCCCGGCTTTCGCCGGGATGAGCGGAAAAGAAAAGAGCTATTCGCCGGCGAGCGCCGCCCGCACCCCGGCCAGATGCGCCTCATAGTGCCGCCACCGGCCCGACGAGCGTCGGTAAAACGGCTCCCTCACCTGCCAGACGCTGGCGGTGCGCACGGGCGTCGCAGCCTTGTGGAAGTCCAGCACTCCCTCCTCCCAATCCAGCCCGCAATACGCCAGCAGCCGCTCGATCGCAGGGCGGGGATCGACCACGAGGGCGTCGTAGTCGAGATCGAGAATGTCCGGATACAGCGCCTTCCAGTGCGCCATCAGCCGCACATACTGGCCGTGCCAGTGCGCCAGGTCCTCAAGGTCCAGCGCATGCGCCATCGACCGGTCAAGATGCAGGAACCAGTTGGACAGGATCACATCCAGCGGCTCGCGCACCGTGTGGACGATGCGCGCCTCAGGGAACATCGCCTTGATCAGGCCGATGTGCAGAAAGTTGTCGGGCCGTTTGTCGGTGACGACGTCCGCGCCGGGCCGGGCCGTCGCCAGGCCGTCCAGATACAGCGTCCTCAGACGCTCCAGCGCTTCCGGGCTCGCCGTGGCCAGGGCCTGTGGATAGCCGGCGATCGCGCGCGCCAGCCCGGGGACCAGCCCGAGTTCCCCGCCGCCGGTGACGCGGCTGTGGCCGGCCAGGATCTGTTCGACCAGCGTCGAGCCGGACCGGAACAGGCCGCAGATGAAGATGGGAGCGTCCGGACCTGTCCCGACCGGGGAGGCCGGATGCGGGAAGGCGGCGATCATCGCGTCGATGAACCGCTCATGCGCCGCCCGGTCATAGGGCGCCCCGGCGGGATCCGCCGCCCGGCTGTCGACATTGGCGGCGGCGATGGCGGCGAAGGCCTCGTCATAGGCGGCGACCTGATCGAGCGCGCGCCCCAGGGCGAAGCCGAGCTCGGCGCGGTCCTCGGGGTTCCGTCCCGCCTGCGCCAGAGCCGTCCGCAGCGCCGCGATCACCGGATCATCCGGCCCGCTCAGCCGCGCCAGACCGGCCGACCGCGCGAGCGCCGTCGCATGATCCGGCGCCACGGCAAGGGCCCGGGCATAGGCCCCGGCCGCCGCCTCGCGACGCCCCATGTCCTCGTGCAGGTTTCCGAGGTTCAGCAACGCCGGCAGCCAGTCGGGCGCGACCGCCAGCGCCGCCTCAATATCCTGCTGCGCCAGATCGGGACGGCCGAGGTCGTCGGCATGGATGACGCCGCGGTTCAGCCAGGCCTCCTCGGGTCCCGACACACCCCGCCGCAGCGCCTCCTCGTAGGCCTTCAGCGCCGCCGTGAACCGTCCGCACTGGCGTTCCATCAGGGCCAGGTTGAACCAGCTGTCGGGAAGGTCCGGACGGATCGCCAGCAACTGGCGATAGGCCTGCGCCGCCTCGTCCGCCCGCCCCGCCGCGCGCAAGCGCGAGGCGAGGGCCATCAGGGCTTCGGCCGGTTCGGCCAATCAGTCGTCCCCGTACATGGCCAGCCACGGATCGGCCGTTCCGGCCTCGACCTCCGCCACCTTGACCGCCGGCCAGCCGATCGCGTCGTCGGCCGAGTCCCGCCAGGCCAGGACGAACAGGTCGCGCAGTTCCGACGCCCCCGCCGCCAGCCGCGCCGTCACAAAGGCGCCCCCGCGCGGATCGCTGTCGGCGAAGCCGCCGGCCTTCTCCAGCACATAGAAGGGCGTCACCTCGGCGAGGGTCGTCCTAAGATAGGCCGGCACCCGGGCGCGCAGATCGAAACCCTCCAGCGCCGGCGCGGTCATCGCCGCCTCGACCGCGTCCAGCCGCGCGACCCGGGCGGTGAAGGCGCCCTCGAAGGCTCCGTGCGTCTGGCGCGAGGTGGTGAAGCCCTGAGGATTGGGCGTGTCGCGGTTCCAGCCGTTGTAGTGGATGGTCGTGTGGTGCGGCTGGGCCCCGTCTCCGACGTAGTGGGCCAGATAGCCCATGTCGCGCAGGATCAGCGCCTCGCGGCGCAGGCGGTCCTCGCGATACCAGGCGCGCTTGCCCGGATCGGTCTCGCGCGCCTCGGCGGCGTACAGCACCCGCCAGGTGGCGAAGTCGCGCACCAGCTGCTGGTAGCCGTCCATGATCGCGTAGGGGAGGTAACCGGCGTCATCGACTTCGATCCCGGCCGCCAGCAGCGCCGCGTCATACTCCGACTTCAATCGCGGCAGGGCGTCGATCGACAGGCCCTGCTCATTCATGATCCGCCCGTCCTCGATCATGTCGACGAAGTGGGCCGTGTCGCGCTCGCGGTCGTGCGGCTGGCCGCCACCCTTGGTGCGATCGGGCTCACGGGCCAGCTCCCCCACCTCGGCCGCCGCGGCGGGGGTGCGCAGGAAGGCGGGCATCTCCCCGGGCAGGCCGCGCACGGCGGCGACCCCGATCACCCGGTGTCCGGTGTTGCCCCAGGCGGAGACGGTTGCGGGAATGACCGCCAGCGACAGGACGGCGGCGGCGACGGCGACGAGGATGCGTTTCATGAGTAGCGTCCTAACGCATTCCCTCTCGCATCGGGAGAGGGTTCTAGATCCCGAACGCCGCCTCCGCCCGCGCAATCCACCGCTTGACCGCAGGGAAGGGCGCGAGGTCGAAGCCGCCTTCATGCGCCACCCGCGTATAGGCGACCAGCGCCAGGTCGGCGAGCGTCGGCCCGTCGCCGACCAGCCAGTCCGCACCGGTCAGGGCTGACTCCATCCGGGCCAGGGCCGCATACCCCCGCTCCATGAGACGCGGCTCGATATCATCGGCGCGCTTGCCGCCGAGCAGCCGCTGGAACCGCGCAACGGCGATGTACGGCTCGTGGCTGTACTGCTCCCAGAACAGCCATTCGTACATGCGGGCGCGGGCGTAGGGGTCGATGGGGACGAAGCCGGTCCCATCGCCGAAATACAGCAGGATGGCGTTTGACTGGGCCAGCACGCGTCCGTCGTCCAGAACGACCGCCGGGACCTGACCGGCCGGATTTCGGGCGAGGAACTCGGGACTGCGCGTCACGCCGGACGTGACGTCCGTCTCGATCCAGCGATAATCAAGCGAGAGCCGGTCGAGCAACCACTTGACCTTCAAACAGTTGCCCGACCGAATATCTCCATGGACAGTAAGCATCGCGCCCCAGCAAAGTGTTTTTGATCTGCGAATACAGCTTACCGCGTTGGACGGCTTGACCAAACGAGATTCGGCTTGACCATCACAAGCGCCGCTTATCCACCGGAAAGGCGGACAGACGGTCGCACCCGCCCCTGGATGACTGGTTTTCGCCACATTTGGACGCGACAAGCCGGCCGCCGGACGCGTCAGGGGCCGGTGATTCCGTGAGTCAATTCATGCTCGGCACAGCCGCTGCGTTCGCCCTCATGTGGGCGATGGCCTTCCCCGCTGCTGCGGATCCGGTGTCCTACGAAGCGGCTGTCGCCGCCGATCGGGCCGCCATATCAACCACTGCAGGCGATGAAGGTTCCGACAGCGGCGAGAGCGTGCTCAGCCCGGAACAGCAGGCCCTGATGGCGGAAGACGCCGACTGGACCGCCCGGATCAATCTCTACCATGCGGGCGGCGGCGGAGCGACGGGCAACGACAGCCTCGGATGCCGGCCGATCGCCATGCGCACCATCGCAACGGACCCGCGCTACATTCCCCGGCGCACCCGCCTGTTCATCCCTGAGACGGTCGGCATGCGAATGGCCGACGGCGCCATCCATGACGGCTACTGGTACGCCTCGGACACCGGCGGCGCGATCAAGGGCCAGAAGATCGACCTCTACACCGGCCACGGCCGCGGCTCGATGTCCCCGGCCATGCGCTTCAACCAGCGTCGCCTGACCCTCGTCAACGCGGGCCGGTTCGACGGCTGCCCGCCGTCGTGGGACAGCCTGCCCAGCCAGACCACACAGATGGCTGCTCTCACGACCCGCGCAGGTTCGCGCTAGCCCTTCGCCAACCAACGTGTTGCGAAACCGGCGCGGCCGGTGCACCCTCCCCTGATCCAAGGGAGGGGTCCATGAAAGCCGCCATCGCCATCACCGCCCTGTGCCTCGCGTCCACCGCCGCCGCCGCCCAGGACGCAGCCGTTCCTTTCAAGGACCGCACCGAGCGGGTCCAGTTGCAGGCCCGCCGCGGCCCCAGCCTGTTCCGCCCCGGCTTCGCCATCGGCGAATATGTCGGCTCCGCCGCCGCCCGATCGTCGGGCATGGCCATGCCCTTCCGGCGCAGCGCCCACGCCAGGACTTCTTTCGCCCTTACGGTTCCTTCGCTGTCCGGAGAGATCCAGGGGGAGTGCGAGGGCGGCGAGGCCCGCACGCAGATCCTCTGGATCACCTTCGAGCGTCAGCCGCTGGCCTACAACTGCACCTTCTCGGGGGCCGCTCCGGTCGACGCCTCTTTCAGCCTCGCGCTGAGCCGTCACGGCAGCTGGCTCAACCGGCTGACCCAGCCCCAGCGGGCCGGCGAACTGACCTGGGGCGGGCGAACGTACCGGGCCGAAACCCGCTATGTGGAGGGCCTGCCCTGGAGCAGCGGCGGCGTGCTGGGCTATGTCTTCAGCCGTGACGAGGTCGACATCGGCGGGGTGGCCCTCAACGGCATGGCGCCGACCTTCTACCTGCCGCCCGCCGGCACGTCCGACCGTGACGTCGTCGCGGTTCTGGGCGCCATCCTGTTCACCTTCCAGGACCCGGGCCGCCCTCCGATCTAGAAGCGCCGCTTGCCGCTGACGGTTTCGAAGAACATCCGCCAGTCGCCCATCAGGCTCCACAGCGGATACTGGAAGGTCGCCGGCCGGTTCTTCTCGAAGAAGAAATGGCCAACCCAGGCGAAGCCGTAGCCGACCAGAGGCATGGCCAGCAGCCACCAGGCGTTGCGCGTCACGATCGCCAGCAAGAGCGCGCCGAGCACCAGCGCAGAGCCGACCACATGGATCCGGCGGCAGGTCCGGTTGGAATGCTCGTGGATGTAATGGGGATAGAAGGCGTCGAACGACTCGTAGCGTTCGCCGGGCGCGGGCTGGGTCATGACCCCAGCCTCTCCCCGCCCGGGCCGCCGGTCAAGCCGGGGCCGTTCACCATCCCTGTGAGCGTTCGGGAAAGGCCGCCGCCCCGATAGTCCGCCGTCGTCGTCAGGAGCCGACCATGCAGGCCTTCGCCATCGCCGCCGCCGGCATCGCCGGAGCCTCCGAACGCTTCGCCGCCAGCGCTGTCCGCACCGCCGTCGATCCGCTGGGCGATCTCGCCGGCGAAACCGTCGAGCGGATGACCGCCGCAACGGCGCTGAAGGCCAATGTCGCGGTGCTGAAGACCGCCGACGAGATGTACGGAAGCCTGCTCGACATCCTGGCCTGAGGCGGACTCAGGTTTCGGCGACGGGCTCCGGTCCCAGCAGTCGGCGGATCGCAGGCCAGATCTTCGCCAGTGCAGAGAAGAAGCCGACCACCGTCGAGACCCACTGGAAGGCGGTCCAGACCCAGCCGAACAGGTCGCCGTCGCCGAGCCACTGGCT